>Ga0315282_10012206_pt1 | contig 13182 bp, 12 predicted proteins | sample YL17G07_20_MG_FD_203693 | JGI IMG/M metagenome (GOLD analysis project Ga0315282, IMG submission 203693) | Sediment microbial communities from Yellowstone Lake, YNP, Wyoming, USA - YL17G07_20 | ecosystem: Environmental > Aquatic > Freshwater > Lake > Sediment | place: USA: Wyoming | collected...
ACACACCAGCTTCAGGGCCTCTCCGGCTGTCCCTATGCATGTCACCGGGCCCGAGAACCACTATGGAAAGCCAGGCGCAAGTCCTCAAACCCTTGGGGGAAACCTCCATTGTCTTAGGCGAACACCCTGCTCATCCGCAGTCTAGGATACACCACATCAGCCATTTGCTACTATGCGGATTGTCAGGATTATGCTGAGGATACTGTCGTTCTTCCGAAACGAGGATGCCGAGGGAGCCAAGGTTCGCGAGACCGCACAGCGCACAGGTGACGATGGTGAACGAACGCCCAGCAATATGCCCAGGAAGGCCCGTTCCCACTCTCGGAGTCGCTACTTCCCGGCAAGCCGCGAACTGAAAAGCTGAATGAAACGCCTGGCGTCCGACTGCACGGTGACGTGGACGTTGGGCTGCACCTTCTCAATCCCGTCGATGACGTGCCAGTTGCCGCGCAGGACCTTGCGGTCTGAGGAATTGTGCCGGTTGGCCACGGTCTCCCCCCGCGTGTACTCACCGCGCGTCTCGACGTCGACACGCATGTCCTCGGTGGTAATCAGGCTGCGGTCGATCACCGCACCCACGGCCAGGGGGTCATGCATGGGCGTCCCGTCCGCTCCCAGCTTTCCCGCCAGGTCCACCATGAACTTCAGGACGCCAACGGCGAAGTCGTTCTCCAGACCGTGAGTCTTCGCAAGCTGGTTCAGGTCCGCGCGTGTGAAGAGGGTCTTTTCGGTGACATTCAGGCCCACCATGGTCAGCGGCCAGCCGGCCTCGAACACCACTCGGGCCGCCTCAGGGTCATTGTAGATGTTGGCCTCTGCTGCGGCCGTCACATTGCCTCCGGAAATCGCGCCACCCATCAAGACCACTTCCTTGACGAGCGTAACAATGAAGGGATCTTTCAAAACCGCCAGGGCAATGTTTGTCAGCGGTCCGACCGGCACCAGCGTGATCTCGTGCGGGTATTGGCGGACAAGTTCAATGATAAGATCGGGGGCGAAGCGTGTGTCAGCGTGGCAGGCCGGCAGAGGGAGTTCAACATCGCCCAGGCCGTTTTTCCCGTGAAAGAACTCTGCGGTGGTCAGTTTCTGAACGAGCGGATGCGCGGCGCCGCGTGCCACACATACGTCACACCGCCCGCCCAGCGAAACCAGCTTCAGCGCGTTCTCGAGACCCTGCTCCACAACTACGTTCCCCGCCACTACCGTGAGGGCTTTCACATCGAGTTCGGGCGAATTCAGCGCCAGCAGAATCGCCATGGCATCGTCGGCCCCGGGATCCGTATCAATGATGATCTTGCGTGATTCCTGCGACGCGCCGAAGGCCGAGGCGGCGGAAATCACTAGACTCCCGACCAGCATGGCGGAACGCAACATCCTCATCATGATAGCCTCCTCAGCTCAGGTCAGGCACACGGCCAACAATGAGCGGCGTCGGAGCCACGGGCTCAGGAGAAATCGCGATGGCGCTGCGCACCATCGTGTGGGCTTGCGCCAATCGTGCCCGATCGTTCGCGTAAAGGGCGCAGATCCTCTCGCCAATGCTCACGGGGTCCCCGACCTTCTTCTCTAACACCAAGCCCGCGGCCGGGTCGATGGCGGAATCCAACCGCTCGCGCCCGGCCCCGAGAAACATCGAAGCGCGCCCCAGAGCCCGGGCCTCCAAGCCCGCAACAAAACCCTCCTCCGGGGCGACCACGGAGTCTTCGTACTGCGCTCTGGGGAGGCGCGAATAGTCCTCGACTACTTTTGCGTCGCCGCCTTGGGCGGCAATGACGCGTGCAAATCGCTCGAGGGCGTGACCTTTCTGGATAATGTAATCAAATCTCGCACACCCAATCTCAAGCGAACTTTCAATGCCACCCAGCACGAACATGTGGGCAGCTAGCTCGCGGCAGATTTCGACCAGATCGCGCGGCCCAAAGCCCTTGAGCGTCTCCATCGCTTCGACCACCTCCAGCGCGTTGCCTACGGCGTTTCCCAGCGGCTGGCTCATGTCCGTGATGAGGGCGCGAACGCATATGCCGCACGCGGTCCCCATCTCCACCATGCGCACCGCGAGTTCGCGCGCCTCCTCGAACTTCTGCAGGAAGGCGCCGGAGGCGGTCTTGACGTCGAGCACCAAGCCGTCAATGTCCTCCGCCAGCTTCTTGCTCATTATGGACGCGGCGATGAGCGGAATGGACTCGACGGTCGCCGTCACATCCCGCAGCGCGTAAAGCATGCGGTCGGCTGGGGCCAGCTCCTCGGTTTGACCAATCAGGCCCATGCCGCAAATGCCGAGCACACGGCGAAACTCGGCCAGCGTCAGGCGCGTGTTGAAGCCCGGGATGGATTCGAGCTTGTCGAGCGTGCCACCGGTGTGCCCCAGCCCGCGGCCGGAAATCATCGGCACCAGCAATCCACCCGCGGCCGCCACCGGAGCCACGACCAGCGAGGTCTTATCACCCACGCCGCCCGTCGAGTGCTTGTCGATTTTGGGCTGCGGGAACGTGGAAAGATCAAGCTGCTGGCCTGAGCGCCGCATGGCTTCGGTCAGGTCAGCGGTTTCGCGCGCCTCGAGCCCGCGAAAGAAGATGGCCATTAAGAGGGCCGCGCACTGGTAATCCGGGATTTCACCGCGCGTGTAATGCTCGATGAACTCGAAAATCTCCCCGCGCCCCAAGGCGCAGCCGTCGCGTTTCTTTCGGATCAGTTCAGGGACGTTCATGAGCGCGCGTCAATGGGGAGGGTATATCAGAAGTCTTACGGCTTTGCATACGAAATCGAGTCAACGCGCCCGCCCTTCAGCCGTGTCGCGCGACGCGCGCCAGGAGCTTGCGAATACCTTGCTGGAAAATCTCCGCAAGTGGCAGCAGGCTGACAACCAGATGGCCTTCCGAGGCGAAATCGTAGAAGTGGCCCGGATGGACGAGGACGCCGTCCTCGGCAAGCAACTCGACGGCCCAGTCTTCGTCGCTGCGGATCGCCGGCAGCCTCAGAATGGCACACCAGCCCCCGTCTGGCTTGAGGCGGCTCACCGGCAAGTCCCCAGCCAGTCGTTCGTCGAGCCAATGGCGGTTCGTTCGGACTCGCTTCAGGATTTGCGGCTGCAGGCTGCGCCGCGTCTCCAGCATTGCGGGCAAGGCATGCGCCAGCAGCGCACTCACCGAAAGGTAGGTGTCCGCAATGACCTCCAGACGCGCCAGAGCCTTGGAGAGAACGTCCGGCGGTCCGTTCACCACCACCCAGGCCAGCTTCATCTGCGGCAGAGCGGAGACCTTCGACAGGCCGCTGAGCGTGAAGGTGAGCGCCTCGGAAACCGCGGCGTGGCTCACAACTCGCTCGTCGTCGGGTGCGAAGGCATAGTCGACAAAGACTTCGTCCGCCACCAGCGCCAGCGCATGCTCCTCGCAATGCTTCAGGAGACACTCCAGCTCTTCCCGGCACACGAACGAGCCGGTGGGATTGTTGGGATGGACCACTACAATCGCCCGCGCCTTGCGCAAGGAAGAATCCAGAATAGCGGCGAGCATCCCCAACTCGATCCGCCACCCATCGTGGTACGCGAGAGGATAGGGCACCAAGTCAACATCGTTGAGACCGGCCAGGAAATCAAAGAGCGGATAGCTTGGCCGCGGGACCAGGATGGCGTCGCCGGGATTCGCCAGCAGTCGGAAAACGTACGAATAGGCTTCGCTGGTGCTGGTGGTCAGGAAGATTTGGGCCGGCTCAACTTGGACGTGGCGCTCGGCGTAGTAGTCCGCCACCGCCAAGCGAGCGGCAAGCAGCCCGCGTGGGTCAGGTTCATAACTGAGCGCTCGCGGGTTAGCAAGCACGCCCAGCAGCTTTTCAGCGTCGAAATTGAAACCGCAGCGCGTGGGGTTGGATTCCGTCAAATCCAGAAATGACAACCCTTGCCGCCGACGCTCCTCCATCAATTGGGAAAGGCGGTTGGGAGTAAGCGACCAGTTGGTGCGCGATGCGAACATGAGTTCCGCCAAGCATGCCCTCACGCCATCTCGCATGGCAAGAGGTTTGCCTCTAAACTCGCCGGCGCGTGCAAAGAACGTAGGGCTGGGGAGAAGAGTTGGGGCGCACGCCGTGTGGTCTTCACTAACCCCTGATCCCTGGCCCCTGACCCCCATGTTCCTGGGCAAGGACCTCGGCAAAAATCGGGACCATCTGCTTGTGAATCAGACCGTTCGAGGCAAAGATCTCGTCGGCCTGCAGGTTAAACGGCCGACCGGCGAGGTCGGTGACACGCCCTCCCGCCTCCGTCACCAGCAGCGAGCCCGCGGCCTTGTCCCAGGGATTGAGCTTCAACTCCCAGAAGCCGTCGAAACGCCCCGCCGCCACGGTGCAGAGGTCGAGGGCAGCGGACCCCGCGCGCCGAATGCCATGCGAGAGAAACGTGAAGCGGAAATAGAACTGAATGTTCAGCTCGTGGTTGGAAGCAAAGGGGGCAAATCCCGTGGCCAGCAGGCTTTCGGATAGGTTCGCGGTCTTCGACACCTGGATGCGCTGGTTGTTCAGAAACGCCCCTGCGCCCCGTTCGGCGGTGAACAGTTCGTCGCGGGTGGGGTCATACACCACGCCGGCGATAACTTCGCCGCGGTAGACCAGACCCAGCGTGACGCAAAACACCGGAAAGCCGTGAGCAAAGTTGGTGGTGCCATCCAGCGGGTCCACGTACCAGCAGTAGTCCGAGTCAATCCTCTGGCCGCCGCCTTCTTCTCCCACTACCGCGTGCGTGGGGAAATGGCGGTGCAGGCGTTCAACAATCAGCGCCTCAGAGCGCCGGTCGGCTTCTGTGACCAGGTCCGAAGGCCGCTTGTAGGAAATCTCCTGCGGGCCTTGGAAGAGTCGAGCCAGGAGCGCGCCGGCTTCCCGCGCTATGTCAATTGCTGTATCGAGGTAGTTCTCCATGCGAATAGAAGCTGTCAGCCTCAGCCGTCAGCTCTCGGCCGTCGGCTTGCAGCTGGAACAGGCTCGCCTCCCCGTTTCTTGCCGCCCGCCGGCGGCTGACTGCTGAACGCTGCTTTGCCCTTCGCCTTCTGCCCAGATGGTGCCGTCCTCGAAGACCTCTCTCTTCCAAATGGGGACGGCGTGCTTCAATCGGTCGATGGCATAGTGGCACGCCTCGAATGCCGTGCGCCGGTGTGCCGAGGTCACGATGATGGCGACGCTGGTGTCGCCGATCTCGAGCCGGCCGACGCGGTGGATGATCCCGATGTGAGCAACGCCGAACTTCTCTTTCGCCTCGCGTCCAATCTCCTCCAGCTTCCGGACCGCCATGGGCTCATAGGCTTCGTACTCCAGGTGAAGCGTCTTCCGGCCTTGAGAATGATTCCGCACCCTGCCCTCAAAAATCACCACCGCCCCGTCTTCGGGGGCCTTCAGTTGCCAGGCAAGCTCCTGGGTAGGAATGGACTCGCGAGTAATACGATAGAAATCGTCCTCCGTGCCGCCGCTCACGGGCGGCAGGAAGGCCACCTCGTCGCCGTCTCGCAAAACTTGGGATCGGACCGTGACCTCCTGATTCACAGCCGCGAGCAACGACCCCGCCACTTCCCGCAGCCGGGGAAAGCGGGTTTCGTAACGGGTCTGAAGGTTGCCCACAGTCTCTCCCGGCGCGATATCCACCTGTTCTTGGCCGAACCCGGTCAGATCGTGGGCAAACCCAAAGAAAAGTACGTTGATTCTCATTCCATTTCGTGGCGCTCGCCGCCCCTTCCGAAAGGCGCTAAGGCCAGCCTTTTAGTATACACGCCCCGCGCGGAGAACGCATGGCTAGACGACTAATCTCGTCTTGCCTACGCCGCCCTTGCCGGTGTAAACAATGATGCGCATGACCGCACGTCAGCGGACGAAGCGCGTGGAACCCTTCGCCTTTGTTGCCAGCTTGGCACGGCAACGGGCTGGCTACAAACTCAGAGGTGGCCGCGCTTGCCGGCGCTGGGAGGCCAGAGGAATTCCGTGACCCAGGTGCTTATCGCTGGCAGGGATTGGCAGTTTCGCGCGCTGCTTCGGGCCCAGTTGATCGAGGAGGAGCTGGAAGTAGATGCCTACGAGTCGGTGCGAGCCGCACTCGCAACCTTGGAGGAAACCGATCTGCTGCCCGCAATGCTTGTCGTCGACCTTTTTGCCAGCGACGATCCCGCCACCGAAATCGAGCAGTTGGCGGCCTGGACTTCGCAGATTCCCATCTGGATTATTGCCAGCCGGAATTTGCTTGCCGAAAAGCACCTCAAGGGTCGAGGCTTTGAGGTAATCCTCTTCCGCCCGGTGGACATGGGCGAATTGGTGGAACAGATCAAACAGCGAGTGGAAAGGTAGCCACAACCACACTGGATTAGGTTGAAAAGTCTAATGCACAGAGAATAGCGCTGGTATCACATTCAGGTGCGCCCCGAGAGCCGCCGTCTGATCCCGGCAGGCAGGGGTCAAGAGGTTGCCAAATGAAGTCCCACACCGAATACCTGTGGTTTAACACCCGGAAGAAGCGCGAGTTCATCAACATCACGGGGGAAGTGGAGAAAGCTCTGGCGAAGGCCCAGATTAAGGAAGGTCTGGTGCTCGCCTCCGCGATGCACATCACCGCCGGGGTTTACATCAACGACGCCGAGGACGGACTGATTGCCGACATCGAGGAGTGGATCGAGAAGCTGGCCCCTTTCCGGGCCGACTATCGCCACCACCGCACGGGCGAGACCAACGGCGACGCCCACCTGAAAAACCTGCTCGTTGGCCACCAGGTGCTGGTGCCGGTAACGAACGGCAAGCTCGACCTGGGCCCGTGGCAGCAAGTGTACTACGCCGAGTTCGACGGCCAGCGACGCAAACGAGTTCTGGTCAAGGTGCTGGGCGAGTAGCACGCCGCGCTGGCGTCCTTCCAGGCTTTCTCGAGCGCCGTGACCCGCTTCTCGAACGACGCTAGATCCTGCCCGCGCGCCAAGGCGGCAAAACCCAGCACACACGACTACGAGTAGCCCGCTCAACATGTGCTTTCTCATCGGAATTGGCCCCCCAAGAATCTGAAGTCCTTCCCCGCCGGGAAGGCGCTCGCGTAAATCAGGTCGAACTCAAACGCAAGAAAAAAGGGGCGCTTGGCGTACCTCCTACCACTGCATCCGATTTGAGCTGGCTGGCGAAGGGCCGGGTTAGGTTAGAATGATGACTGGGTGTCGCCCGTGGGACGCGCCCGAGGACTTTCGCTTTTATGCCGCCCATAATCGAAGTCCAAAACCTGAGCAAGGAGTTCCGCACTTTTCGCCGCCGGGAAGGCGTGCGCGGCGCGCTCCAGAACCTTTTCGTGCGCGAGTACGTCACAGTGCACGCCGTGGAGAAGGTCACCTTCTCCATCGAGCCTGGCGAGATGGTGGGCTACATCGGCGCGAATGGCGCGGGGAAATCCACCACCATCAAGATGCTGACCGGAATCCTGGTGCCGACCAGCGGGCGCGTCGTCGCGAACGGCTATGTCCCTTACCGCGACCGCCGGCGTTACACGAAGCATATCGGCGTGGTCTTCGGCCAGCGTACCCAACTCTGGTGGGACATCGCCGTCATCGAGTCGTTCAAGCTGCTGAAGGAAATCTACGAAATCCCCGAGGCCGACTACCGCCGGCGCCTGGGAATGTTCTCCGAAATCCTGAACCTGGGGGACTACCTGCATACGCCGGTGCGCAAGCTCAGCTTGGGCGAACGCATGCGTTGCGACCTGGCGGCCTCGCTGCTGCACAATCCGCCGCTGCTTTTTCTGGACGAACCCACCATCGGCCTGGACGTCGTGGCCAAGGACCGCATCCGCGAGTTCCTGAAAGAGGTCAACCGCACCCAGCGCACTACCGTGCTGCTTACCACCCACGACCTCTCCGACATCGAGGAGCTCTCGCAGCGCCTCATCATCATCGACAAGGGCCGGATTCTCTTCGACGGTGACCTGCGGGAGATGAAGCAGCGCCTGGCGAAATTCAACCAGGTGAAGTTCTTCCTGCGGGACCGCTCACAGGTGGCGCGGCTGCCGCTGATTGCCACCGACGGTATCTCCTGCGAGCGCGTGGACGAGTTGATCTACCTGATGCGCTTCGCCCGCGACCAACACTCGAGCGCCGAAGTCATCCGCACGCTGGTCAATACGCTCGAGGTGCGCGACATCCTGGTCGAAGAAGAACCCATCGAGGACATCGTCAAGCGCATCTACTTGAGCGGCGAGGTGGCGTAGAGCAGTAAGCAGTGGGCAGTAAGCAGCAGGCAGTCAGCGGTTGTCAGTCATTGAAGGCTAGATAGAGAAGTGAATACTCCGGCAGCACTCTCGGCCCCTGGTCCATTCGGTCGCGACGAAACGCCCGTCGTCCATATGGCCCGAATCTATGCCGAGTTCGTGCGCGTGGGCTTTGTGAATACGCTGGCCTACCGTTTGCGGTACTACACCGGCATCGTTACCTACCTCATCTACGTCACGGTTTACTACTTCATCTGGAAGGCCATCTACGCGCATAGTTCGAGCATCGAGGGCTTCGACTTCGGCCACATGCTGACCTACATCGCGGTGGGCTGGATCATCCGCTCGTTTTATTTCAACAACATCGACCAGGATATGGCCCAGGCAGTGACAGAAGGCAAGCTGGCCATGGACCTCATCAAGCCAGTCAACTCGCAGCTCATGTACGTGGCCCAAGCGCTGGGCGAGTCGCTCTTCCGCCTGGGGATGCTGACCGTGCCCACCGCCCTCGTGTTGCTCCTGGTGTACCCCATCCGGCGGCCGGCGAGCCTGCCGCACTTCCTTGGCTTCTTCGCCAGCGTCCTGCTGAGCTTCTTCATCGTGGCGGGCATCAATTTCGCCGTGGGCACGTTTGCCATTCGGCTGAAGTCCATTTTGGGCTTGCTGCGCGCCAAGTATTTCCTGCTGGAACTGTTCTCCGGGCTGCTGATCCCAATTTCGTTCTTTCCGCACATCTTTCAGCGCATCTTCAGCCTGCTGCCCTTCCAGTACATCAGCTACATCCCGGTGCTGATTTACCTGGGCAAAGTGAGCGGCGGGGGAATTCTGAAGGCACTCCTCTCGCAGGTCTTCTGGGTCTTTGCGCTCCTCGCCCTCGGCGACGCGCTGTGGCGCTGGTCGAGCCGCAAGATTACGATTCAGGGAGGATGAACAGAATTGACGATTGAAGATTGATGACTGTCGATTGAAACCAGCCATCCGCATTGTAGGTTGTTGAGCAGCGTTGGGCCAGCAGCGATGAAACGACACATCAAACTCCTTGTGCTTTACCTGGCGCAATACGCGAAAGTGCGCCTGGCCTACAAGGCGGATTTCTTCATTGCCATCTTCTCTTCTATGACCGCGACGGTTCTGGGCTTTGGGTTCATGCTGGTTCTCTTTTCGAAGATTCCCAGGCTGCAAGACTGGTCTTTTTACGAAGTCCTGTTTCTCTACGGCTTCTCCCTGATCCCGCTGGGCTTCTTCAACGTCATTAGCTGGAACCTCTACGAATTTGGCGACCTCTACATCATCCAGGGACGCTTCGACCGCGTCCTGCTCCGCCCCGTGGACACGCTCTTCCAGATTCTGTTCGAGAAGTTCCGCCTGGAATCGTTGCAGGAAGTGCTGACGGGAACCGTGGTGGTGGCCATCTCGGCCCGGCGGCTGGGCCTGCCGTGGCAGATGGCCGATTACTTATGGTTTGCCCTGATGGTGGCCAGCGGAGCCGTGATCTACGTGTCCGTGTTCCTGCTGCTGACTTCCGTCTCGTTCTGGTTTGAAGACCGCGTGGGGATTGTGCCGCCGGTGTTCAACATGCTCACCTTCGGACGCTACCCCCTGACCATCTACAACGTCTTCCTCCAGTTCCTGCTGAGCTGGATCATCCCCTTCGCCTTCGCGTCCTTCTACCCCACCACGCACTTCTTGCGGCGAGAAGCCTTTACGCCCTTCTTCCGTCTCGTCCCTCTGGTGGCAGCAAGCTTCTTCCTGTTGGCGCTTATGGTATGGAGAAGAGGGGTCCGCAATTACAGCAGCACGGGGTCATGAGACTAGGCGTGGCGAAGGCGCTGTCACGCCCCGCCTAGTCTTGGGCAGGGCAATTCCTCGACGAAGAGCCGCCAGGCCAAACGGCGGGCCTTCCGCTACATAGAAAGCAGCGGCCGCAGCACCTCAGAGATCTCGTCCCTGCGCGGTGGTCATCTTGGACAAATCGAAGCTGGTCTTGAACGTCTGCTGCAGTGCGACCGCACTCAGCCGATAAGCAGGCACTCACCGAACGCCGCGACTCTTCCACGGGAAGTCAAATCGCCAGTACTTCGTCGTAAACCTGACACGTCCGTTCCGCCACCCGTCGCCAGGTGAATTTCCGCGCCCGGGCGAGTCCCCGCGCGATCAACTCCCCGCGCAGGGCCGAGTCTTCCACGACCCGCAGAACCTTCTCGGCGATATCGCGAGGCTCGTGGGGATCAACGTAGAGCGCCGCGTCTCCGCCCACTTCCGGCAACGAAGACGTGTTGGCCGCCACCACCGGCAAGCCGTGGGCCATGGCTTCGAGCACTGGCAATCCAAAGCCCTCTTCCAGCGAGGGAAATAGAAGCGCCGTGGCCGCCTGGTAGAGAATCGGCAGCCGGTCGGCCGCGACGTAACCTAGCACCGTCACGCGCGATTCCAGCCCTTCCCGGCGAATGAAGTCATGGATGGCCTCGCTGCCGTGACCATCCGCTCCCGCCAGGACCAGCCGGCAACGCGCCGGCAGGCGGGCCACGGCCCGCAAGGCGTTGACGGTGTTCTTGCGGGTTTGCAGGACGCCCACGCTTAAGAGCATTTCGTTCCCCTGCCCGACCAGGTGTTCGCGCTCGCGGAGACGCTCCTCCGCAGTCAGCGCCTTCCCCGCCAGCTCGACCCCATAGGGGATAACGCAAATCTTCTCTCTGGTCACTCCAGCATGGCGCACAAGCTGGTCGGCAGTGTACTGGGACGGGGCGAGCACTCGCGCGGCACGCTCGACGGCCTCCCGCAGCAACGCCGAGAATTTCTTCTGGAAGTCCGGGGTCGAGTAGTCGCGGCCGGTCAGAGGGAAGACATCGTTGACGGTGACGATTTCGCGAGCGAAGCGGAATGCCGGAGGACGCTGCGCTAGGCTGTGGAAGAGTCGCGCTTCCCAGGGCAGCCAGAAGGTCAGGTGTTCCTGGTAGAAGCGGACGGAAAACCGCGGCCCGCCCCCTGCCCCGGCGCCGCGCGGCCTCAGGAAGTGGCGCCGCCGGCTGAATCTCGAGAGGCGATAGCAGAGCAGAAAGCGGTGCGCGGTATCGAGCGCTGCCAGGGACTCGATCAGCTTGCGGGAGTAGGTCGCTACGCCCGAGGGCTGCGGGTCAATCGTGTAAGTAGCGTCAAGCGCGATGGTGGCCACAGAATTGCCAATTGATGATTGAAGTTCGTCGATTGTTTTCTCAAGCCTCACTAACCGCCGGTTCGCAACGCCTCCGGGGAAACTGGATGCCTGCAGCCTTCAATCATCAATCTTCCATCGACAATCTTCAATCGTCCATCGACAATCACTCTCCCAGCACCTCCCGCACCCTCCGCACAACCGCATCCGGCGTGAAGGGCTTCTGGAGGAAGGCTGCTTCCGGGTCCAGAGCGCTACGCTGCAAAATCGCGTCATCCGTATAACCCGACGTGTAGAGGACTTTCGTCTCGCGGCGGAGCGGCGTCAAGCGCTCGGCCAGTTCCCGCCCGCTCATGCCGGGCATGACGACGTCGGTTAGCAGCAGGTGGATAGGTCCCTGGTGCTGCGCGGAAACCCGCAGCGCCTCTTCGCCATGAGAGGCTTCGAGTACCGTGTAGCCGCCGGCTTCCAGAACCCTTCGTATCAGGGCGCGAACCTCGCCCTCGTCCTCGACCAGCAAGACGGTCTCCGTGCCCCGGGCGGGTGCGGCCGTCGCCTTCTCCTCGACCGCCCCGACCGACTCCTCAATCCGCGGCAGGTACATCGTGAATGTCGTGCCCCGTCCCTCCTCGCTCTCCACCCAGATATAGCCCCCGCTTTGTTTGACGATCCCATAGACCGTCGCCAAGCCCAATCCGGTTCCCATTCCCTTTGCTTTCGTGGTGAAGAAAGGCTCGAAAATGTGCGCGCGGGTCTCTTCGTCCATGCCGCAGCCCGTGTCGCTGACCGCCAGCATCACGTAAGGGCCTGGCTTGAGCGGATAGTGGCTGCGGGCGTAAGCCTCCTCCAGCATGACGTTGGCCGTCTTAATGGTCAGCTTGCCACCCTGGGGCATGGCATCCCGCGCGTTTACGGCCAGGTTCATAATCACCTGCTCGATCTGGCCAGGGTCAGCCTTCACCTGGCCCAGCCCATGTCCCCTCCTGATGACGAGGTCGATATCCTCGCCGATCAGGCGCCGAAGCATGGTGTTCACGTTCGCCACCACACTATTCAAATCCAGCACTTGGGGCGTGAGCACCTGCTGGCGGCTGAAAGCCAGCAATTGGCGCGTCAGCCCGGCGGCTCGGTCTCCGGCTTTGTTGATAGTGTCAACATACGCTCGAAGCGGATCGCCCGCGGCGAGCTTCTCATAGAGCAATTGCCCAAAGCCCATGATGACGGTGAGCAGGTTGTTGAAGTCGTGTGCTATCCCGCCCGCCAAGCGTCCCACGGCTTCCATCTTCTGCACCTGGCGAAACTGCTCCTGGAGCTGCTTGCGCTGGGTAATGTCGGTCACCATGGCGAGTGTGCCCGCATACCGCCCCGCCTCGTCGAACACCGGACTGGTGGCCAAGAGCGCCCATAGTGTGGAGCCGTCCTGGCGGCGGAACTTGAAATCGTGCTCTTCCCTGATGCCCCGGCGCCGCCGCTCCACAAGGAGCTTGGCAAGCGCATGCTCCTCCTCGTCCATGAAATCAAACAAGGATCGGCCCATCATCTCTTCCTGCGTACAACCCAGCATCTCGGCCATCTTCTTGTTGGCAAAGGTCGTCCTGCTCTCGGCGTCAATCACCCAGATACCTTCTTCGGCCGTCTCCACGATGCGCCGGAAACGCTCCTCAGAGGCCCGCAGGGCCTCTTCCGCCCGTTTGCGCTCGCTGATGTCTATCCAGTAACCCACGATCTCGGCAGGATTTCCGTGCGCATCCGTTATCAACCGCATCTCGTCGCGCATCCACCGGTACGTGCCGTCCTTGTGCTGGAAACGGTACTCGTAAGTACAGAC
>Ga0315282_10012207_pt1 | contig 13182 bp, 12 predicted proteins | sample YL17G07_20_MG_FD_203693 | JGI IMG/M metagenome (GOLD analysis project Ga0315282, IMG submission 203693) | Sediment microbial communities from Yellowstone Lake, YNP, Wyoming, USA - YL17G07_20 | ecosystem: Environmental > Aquatic > Freshwater > Lake > Sediment | place: USA: Wyoming | collected...
GGGGAAGCCTTAAGCACAAAATCCACCTCGCCCTGCTCGATAATGGAATAAGATGCCATCCCCACTCCGGTGTCCATAAATAACTCGCGGATATCCTTTAGCCGGCAGTTCTGGTTATTAATGAAATACTCGCTTTCACCCGTGCGATAAAGCCTGCGTGTAATGGTTATTTCATCATAATCCAGGGGAAGTGTTTTATCGTTATTGGAGAATGAAAGCGAAACCTCGGCGAAATTGGCTGAAGGAGTGCCGTTACCGCCGTTAAAGATTACATCCATCATTTCCTCGCCACGGAGTGATTTGGCGCTTCGGTCACCCAGCACCCATTTAATGGAATCTACGATATTACTTTTACCACAGCCATTAGGGCCGACCACGCCGGTAAATCCTTCGGAGAATAGTAATTCGGTGGGTGTGGCAAATGATTTAAAACCGTGTAAGGACAGTCTATTAAGTTTCATCTGTGTATTAAGTTATATCGGTTTTACTCGCGGTTATCTTAATAAAAATCTCTCTTAATAGCGAAGAAAATTGCACACTCTTTTGCATAAGTAAAACCCTGCTTTCCCCAATGGGAAAAGGGAAAGGGCGTGTTCATGACCGCGCCCTAATTCCTAATTAACTAATCCACTAATGAACTTAGTTAACTAAACCCTATCCACCTGAACTTCCAGGAACAACTGGTCGTGGTCCATGATGTAATCCACATGTGATGGACCGCCCGTGGCGAATGGGTTAAAACCCAATCCCGGATTAAGGAAACTCTGGACCAAATTGTTGATGCGGTCGTTCTGAGCCGCCATGACTGCTGAGTCATAGTTGCTCTTCACAATCGCCGCACCTGCCTGAATCAACCTGCCGGTCAAAGCCGCTTTCAACACTGGAACCTGATTCGGAACGGTGACCAAAACTGGTCCGCCTTCCAGAACATTATCGCCTGCCCTTAACCAGTCAAGGACGCGTTTGTCATTAACCAGCCAGTGAATAGCGATAGGAACGCAACTCCTGCCTTCAATCTTAGTCCCGGTAAAAGGTAATGACCTTTCAGCCATACCGGTTCCGAACATCGATTTCATCGTGTCAACCATTTCCTTAAACCGCTTTGCCGCAACGCCGTCCACGGTCGCGAAGAGAAAACTCACTTTCGCGAGATATTTTCCGTAAGACCGTTTCAGGTTTGCTCCATGGGACGTTTCGATATCAGAAGAACCCTGACCGGATTTGCTCGTAAATGCCGGATTGACAAAACCCCTATACCCGTCATTGGCGGGTTGGGCAAGTCTTTCCACAAATCTCTGCATATCCGGAATGCGTGCCAATATATTGGCATACATTTCAGGAGATTCTTCCTTAAGCGAGCGCGCCCATTTCTCAATGACCCGGTTCGCCGCCTCTATTTGCATGGTCGCCATCAGTTTTACATGACTTACTAACATTGTACTCACCTCCTCTTAGAACCAGTTGAAGCGTAAGCGACTTACTGGTTCTTAGATCCCGATTGACCCCGAACTCGTTTCGGGGGACATCGGGAGTTCCTTTAATGCCAGTCTGCCGGTATACCGTCCCGCAAGCGTGCACGTTTCTTGAGGACACATCCGGTAAACTAATACGGTTAACTGGCGAATTGTTCACCACAGAAACGCAGAGTTCGCCGAGAATATAATAATTATATCCCGTCTTTGCGTTCTCTGCGTCTTTGCGGTAAAACTCATCAAGGAAATCGTATATCTGATTTATTGGAACTATTCCTGCCATCGTGGTAATCAGTTGACCGTAATAGGTCTTAACCCAGACAGCAATCCCGATAACCTCGTGGGTATTAGAGTCAAAGACTGGTCCACCGGAATTTCCCGGCAGAATCGGAGCGGATATTTCCCAGAAAATAACCACGGATGAACACTGATTCTCACTGATAGATGTAATAATACCTTGAGAAGGTCGTGGTGGTAACCCTAAAGAACACCCAACCGCATAGACAGAAGCAAACAAGAATGGTTGATAATCTTTTCTGGCTAATTTAGCAGAATAAGTCCGTGTTAATCCGTGTGTATCTGTGGCTAATAATGCCAAATCCTTATTAGTGTCGGTCATCACCACAAAGGCACAAAGTTCACAAAGAGTAACTTGTGTATTACTGATATAGGAATAAACCGTAACCGTAACACTCGTATTATTCCCAACCACATGATTTGCAGTTAGAATATAGATATTCTCTGTGTCCTTCTTGCCCTGAACCGCTACTGGTTCAGGGTGAATGTCTCTGTGGTGAATAATTACTCCCGACCCAATTCCATCTTTTGTGTTAATTCTAACGGTCGGTTTTAACAACTCATCATACAATCTTTGGTATGCCTGCCCGCCGAAGTCTTGACGCAGGCGGGGATCCCAATCCGCCGGCACCATCTTAATCGGTGGCAAATCGGTTGTTGTCTCAATCGTATTGATGGACATAGCGGTTAAAACCGTTATAATCACTAAGGCATTTCCTACGATTATTAATCCCTGCCCGAATGAATCGTTCAGGCGGGTGTGTAATCTGTGGCTTTTCATAACTCACCCCTTTCCTTGGCTTTCCAGTAATCGCAGAACTCTTTGTAAAAATCCGGCGACCAGATAGTGCGCCCGGCTTTCTTAAAAATATCCCGTTCCAGCCTTATTCTTTGCCTGTAAGAAAGTAACCGCCTTGACCCTTGACGGCAGGCCGGTAGATTCCACATCGGACGCTTTGGATAAAACTCCCGATAGCATCTGCGGCAATACCCCAGTGCCCGGGCAGCCATTGTGATAAGAGTAGTCCCTTTTGGTAACTTCCGCCTTCGGCATTCCTTGCATGTTCTTTCATTTAACATATTTATATCCTCACTTTCCGGAGATGCAGGGCTCATAACCCTCACTCCTTCCTCTACTATCTAATGTCGAAAAAGGTAAAAGGTGATAGGTGAAAATTGGGAAAATGTGAAAATTGTTAAAATATTCAGAAGGGGGTTGACAAAACAGGTTCAATTATGCTATATAACAATTATGGCTGAAGACATGCGTTCGGATGAAGAGCTCATCATTGAGTGGCGTACAGGCGATAATAAGGCTTTAGAACAGCTCTTTGCCAGATACCTCATACCCTTAAAACAGCATATTACCACTGTAAGTTGGTTCTTTGATAACGACCATCTGGACGAAGTTTTGCAGATAATTATGATTACCCTATTTGAAACCCTCCGAAGCGGTAAATTTATACCATCCGGACAGGGTTCATTCAAGGCATGGGCTTTTCACGTGGCGGAAAATATCAGCCACAGCCAGAACCGACGCCGGACGCGCCAGACAAAAATAATCTCCAGCCTTTATCCCGAAGAATCAACCGGAATAGATGAAGATATCATCCTTGAATTACCGCCCGAAACCACAGATTATGAGGAGATAGAAGAACGCGTTAGTGAGCTACGCGGAAAACTCACTCCTGAAGAACAAAAACTGATGGAATTAGTAAGCGTGAATACGAAATACAAAGATATCCTGAATGACCCTATGTTTAATAAATATTCTCTTGACTCATTAAAACATAAAATATGTAATATCCGTAAGAAACTGCTAAAAGCAAGGAGGAACACATTATGACGACCAAAAAACCTACGAACCAATGTGATAAATACGCTATTTCTATCACCAACTATGTCCTGGGCGAGAAGATTGACGTGCCGGAAGCAGAATTAGCCGAGCATCTAAAGTCTTGCGAAAAGTGCCGCGCTGAATTCACGGACTGGCAGAATGTTTATGCCACGTTGCGCACCGAGGCATACCACAAGAAACCTGAGGTCAAAGCCAAATGGGAAAAGTTTATCAAGGAATTGGTCAATCAGCCTGCCTCGCTGGATTTTTCCGCCTTGCCACCCCCTTGCCGGATAGGAAAGGTAGATGAAACCCAAAGGAAGGCATTGGAAGAAGCAAAGAAGAAGATTTTCTTAGCCTCCGGCAAACTCTGCCAATTCTTGAAAACCAATGGTCCGACGCCTTTAATGAAATTAAGGAAAGGTACCGGGCTGATTAGCGACCCCTTTTATGAAACGATGGGCTGGCTGACCATGAACGAAATAGTGGTTCCGACATCAGGGAAAAATACTGAGACCATTTATGCCTTGACTAATCAGAAGGGGTAAGTAAAGCTTGTCTGACGTATAGGCAGGGGATAGATGGAGCAGTATGTGTCACCGAAAGATTAAAGATTATAATTATGTACAAATATTTTATATGTTATGAAACGGATACAGGGTTAGATTATGCGGAACACCTTGAAAAAGCACTTAAGAAATGGGATACCAATAATAAGGCCTTTGTAGCTAAAAACAGTATTAGAAGTGGAAAAGGATGGGAAGAAGAAAGAGATAATGCTTTAAATGAATGCAAGTATTTTATTGTTGTTATTACGGTATTGTCTATGGTTTCTACAGAAGTAATTAAAGAATATAATACTGCAAACAGCTTGAATAAAAGGATAATTTCGTTTAGATATTCAAAAATCCAAGTGCGTGCTACAAGGGATTTCGAAAAAATCCAACAGATTGAATTTACTAATCCATCAGAACTCGCTAATGAAGCTATTATAGAAATACAGAAAATCGAAGAAACAGAAGCTAAGGGTATAAAAACAGAAAACGATCCTGAAGAATTTATGAGAAGAGGACCGTTGCTTTTTAATATGAGGCGATATGACGAAGCACTCAAAGTATATGAAAAAGTAATAGAATTAAATCCTAACTTTGCTGATGGATGGGTTGGCAAGGGAGTGATGCTTAGTCGGCTTAAGCGTCCCCAAGAATCACTTATTGCCCTTGAACAAGCAATCAAATTAAATAATAAACATGCTGGCGCCTGGGCTACTAAGGCAGTAAGACTTCATGACCTTGGTAGATATCCTGAAGCATTGGAATCTTCTATGAAAGCAATAGAGCTTAATTCAAGTAATCCTCTTGATTGGGCTTTTAAAGGTATTATACTGTATGATCTTAAAAAGTATTCTGATGCGCTTAACGCTTTTGATGAAGCAATAAAGTTAGATAAGAGATTAGCTAAAGCATGGTCAGGAAAAGGACTCGTGTATTTCACACAACGATATTATAATGATGCAGTTACAGCCTTCACCCAAGCAACAAAAATAAACCCTGATGATTACCTTGTCTGGTATGGATTATCATGTAGCTATGCTTTAATCGGTGATAAGTCAAATAGCTTGATATGGTTATCTAAGGTAATAAATATTGATATTTCATTTAAGGAAAAAGCCAGAGGTGACAGAAGCTTTAAATCTTTCTGGAATGATGAAGATTTCAAGACAATAACAAATTAGAAAAGATGTTTTAGGAAGCAATAGAGTTTATAAGAATTAGTATTATGTTTCTTTCCTTCACCTTTTGTTTTACTTGCTTTTGCCAAGAGTTTTGAATAGGATATGAAATATGCCTAAAGGAAAAACCGTCCAGAAAAACTCAAGAAAGTTTCATGTCGCCGAAAAATCCACTGTTTATAATACCAGACACTCTTTCCGGCGAAAAACACAGATAGATGACTTTTTCGGGACGAAGCAATTCAAAGGACAAATTTGCAAGCCTCCAGTCCAGCAAAAAAATAATTCGCCTCATCTTTATTATGAGCATCCGAATGGAAAACTTTATCTGGGGGATTGCATTGAGTTAATGAAGGGATTTCCCGGCGAGTCAATTGATTTGGTTTTTGCCGACCCGCCCTATAATATTAAAAAAGCCGATTGGGACCATTTTGATTCCCAACAGGAGTATATTAATTGGTCAATAAACTGGATAAAGGAAACGGCACGTATCTTAAAGCCAACCGGCTCTCTTTATGTATGCGGATTCTCGGAAATCATTGCGGACATTAAATTACCGGCAATGAGCCTTTTTGATAGTTGTCGCTGGATTATCTGGCACTACAAAAATAAGGCAACTTTGGGAAACGGTTGGGGCAGGTCGCACGAAAGCATCCTGCATTTTCGGAAAACCAAAGACTTTACTTTCAACGTGGACGCAGTGCGCATACCATACTCAGAGCATACCCTCAAATACCCGTCTCATCCACAAGCCCTGACAAGCCAGTATGGCAATGGCAGGCAACATATCTGGGAACCTAATCCCAATGGGGCAAAGCCGAAAGATGTTTTGGAGATTCCTACTACCTGCAACGGAATGCATGAAAAGACGCCTCATCCTACCCAAAAGCCGGAAGAACTATTAAGGAAAATTATACTTGCCTCGTCTAAACAGGACGATGTAATATTTGACCCCTTTGTTGGCTCCGGCACAACCGCAGTCTGCGCCGAACAGTTAAAACGAAAGTGGATGGGTTGCGATATATCTTCTGAATATCTCGATTGGGCGGTCAACAGGATTGAACTGGTTGAGGATTGGTCAATTGAGCAATGGCAAAATTATGACTTTGAGAATCTAAAACGCAGAAATTCAATACGATGAAAATAAAACAACTGACAGCAATTGCTGCCGACAAATCAAAGTTTAAGAAACTTCCCGATTTCCTTGATTTCGCTGAGCAATATTTAATGTATGTTGCTTCAAAACTGCAAGCCGTTATTGTTTCCCAAAACGAAAATCATTATCAATTCTATCAATATGGCCGTGATGCCGGTTACCAAATCACTCGTCCCATCAATTCCAGCTTGATGTATCGCATTAATGATTTTCCTAACGTCAAGCAGTCTTTTATCAGGCTTTTGGAAAATGTCAGAGACGTGACATTGGAAGAAGACAGACAAAAGATAAACAGAATGGTTTATACTATGCAAGTCTCTATTGGCTCAGCATTAGATGCCCTGCCAGCCGGACAATCAAATACAGCGCGAAAGATTAATGGTGATTTATTTGAGCATCTCATTCGTCTCATTGTCCGGGGAATAGGCATTGATTGTGAATCTGGCGTTGTGCAGATACCCGTAATAGTTCGCAAGAAAGAGCTTTTTAAAATGAGTTATCAGCATGACTTGATTATTAAGAGAAATGACCATATTAAACTAATCGGGTCAATAAAGACATCAAGCAAAGATCGTCTTGATAAGATATTTATTGATAAATTCTTATACAGCAAACTTACTGATACAGATACTCCTCATGTGGCTATTTTCCTGAATGATGTCCAAAGAAAGAACGGGAAAAAAGAGAATGAATACGGTATTAATTCTACTTTTCTTCCGGGTCACTTCCGCGGTTATACCGTAAAACTAAATCCTCTTGATGGGGTTTATTACTGCGATATTCGTCCTAATATGCTTACGGAAAATATCTTGAAAGACCATATCAGAACCTTAGACCATCTGCTTTGCAAGGATATCTGGAAATTCATAAAATAGCTCTTCATGACAGTACCAAATACTTTGACCGGAACACATTGATTTAAGTGAAAGACAAGACATAGTTTTAAGAAAATAGTAATTTTAGGGATAGGGCGGGAATAGTCTCGAAGAAAAGTCGGGACTATTGACTTCAGCGAAGTTTAATGCTATTATTAGAACTATATGAAACGGCTAATACGAGTATATGTTGACACATCGGTAATTGGCGGTTGTCTTGATACGGAATTCCAAAAATGGTCCAGACAACTTATGTCAGAATTCAGAATAGGCACTTTGTGTCCCGTGGTTTCTATGCTTACTCAACAAGAGATAGCTCGTTCACCGGAAGAGGTTCAGGATATTTATACCGAACTTCTGGATAATGATGCAGAATTAGTTGATATTTCTGAAGAAGCGATAAAATTAGCGGATAATTACCTGGCACATAATATTCTGACGCCAAATTATCGCAATGATGCTATTCACATTGCTGTAGCAACCATAAGCAAAGTGGACATGCTGGTCAGTTGGAATTTTCAGCATATTGTTCATTATGATAAAATAAGATTATTTAATGCGGTTAATCTGGAGATGGGTTATAAACCGATAGAGATTTATTCGCCACGGGAGGTAATAAATTATGAACGTTAAAGCCGTAGAAATGACCAGAAAGATTCGTGATAGGATATATCAGGAAACCAAAGGAATGTCGCCTGAAAAATTAGCCGCGCATATTCGCAAACAAGCCGGACAATTTCAGGGAAAGACAACCACTAAAAAGAACCATTAATTTTAGGGATAGGGCGGGAATAGTCCCGTTTCTAACTTAGTAAGTCACCTTTGATGTAATCCCTTCCCCACGCCGGGATGGGTTCCTTTCTCTATCCCTAACTTAAATATTGTATTTTTTATATGTAATCTCGCAAAAATACGATGGGAGAATCGCTAAAATACGAGTTGATAATCGCAACAATACGGGGGAGGCTAAGCGGGACAGACCAAGGCTTACGGGAATAAGTTACAAGTGACAAGTTAAAAGTTATCCCGTTGGGGCGGGACTCCGCTGTCGCTACGCAAGTTGAGATTTCCGGCGAGCGGAAAATGTAGTAGTAAGTAGACAGTAGTCAATAGATAGAGCCAATTCGGGGAATAGCCCCGAGCGTAAGGATTAGTAAGTTAATAAAAGGAGAATAATTAATGGATCAGGAAAAAACACCGGCTAATTTTCAGGAAGTGCTCAAAGGGAAAAACGGGGAAATAGAAAACCTCCAGAGAAAGCTGGCTGATAAAGAAGCCGAGCTTAAGCGAACACTGACGAACCTTGAAGGAATCAACTGGGAAATAAAAAGTCTCCAAAAAAAGCTGGATGATAAAGAAGCTAAGGTTAAGCAGGCACTGGCGAGCCTTGAAGAGAATAAGGGGGAAATAAAAAATCTCCAGAAAAAACTGGTTGATAAAGAAGCCGAATTTAAGCAGGCACTGGCGAATATTGAAGAGAGGAACAGGGAAATAGAAAACCTCCATAAAAAGCTGGCAGATAAAGAAGTCGAGATTAAGCAGGCATTGCCGAACCTTGAAGAGAAGAACGGGGAAATAAAAAATCTCCAGAAAAAGCTAACTGATAAAGAAGCCGAGATTAAGCGGGCGATAGCGGGCTTTGAAGAGATAAAACGTGACTATGAAACAAGAATAGCACAGTTCAAGAAAGAAGCTGAAGACAAGATGCGCTTGATAGAGAATGCCAGGACCCAATTAATCAAATTATCCCAGCAGCTGTGATAAAAGTAGTAAGGCGTGACACACACCGCGGGCCGGAGAGACTGATTTGGTTGGGTTATAAGACATGGTTTTAAGAAAATAGATATTTTAGGGATAGGGCGGGAATAGTCCCGTTTCTAACTTAGTAGGTCACCTTTGATGTAATCCCTTCCCCACGCCGGGATGGGTTCCTTTCTCTATCCCTAATTTATAAAATCAATTCGGACAAACCAGAAACCTGCCCGTCCGATCAGGCGGGCGGTCAGGCGGGTTTCCTAATTCTCCAAATCTATTGTTTCTTTAACCCCGATATCCATCGGGATAAGACACTGTCCCGATAGTAATCGGGATTCCCTTTGGTCATAACGAGTAGAGCCTAACAGTCTCTAAAAAAATGGGGGGTATTCGTATAAAGGTGGGTAGGCGTCTTTAGACAGGTGTAGAGGCGTCCGTATAGGGGTGTAGAAGCACCTTTAGACAGGTGTAGAGGCGTTCGTATAAAGGTGTAGAGGCATCTGTATACAGGTGTATAGGCGTCTTTAGACAGGGGTGTTAGTATCCATATATAAGTATATAGGCGTCTTTAGACAGGTGCAGAGGCGTCCGTATACAGGCGTAGAGGCGTCTTTAGACAGGTGTAGAGGCATTCGTATAAAGGTGGATAGGCGTCCTTAGACAGGTGTAGAGGCATCCGTATAGACGTGTATATGTATGCGTATAGAGGTGTATAGTAGCATTTCCGGGGGTGTATACCCTCCCCCCACCCCCTTAATTATGCGTTATATTGCAGTAAATGTGCGTTTAGTGAAGTGAATTATCCCGCATTATTCATAAACTTTGAGGGTTGATTTATCTAACACTATAAAATACAATAAGTTATATTGAAAATATCTCGCATAAAAATATGACACTTTGTCAGTCTAATGTAAATGCGGGATAACCCGCCGTAAGCCTCTCACCCCGATAAAATCGGGTCTGCGAGGCTAACGGACATTATTCACGTTAAACGCGTGAATAATTCGGGTTATTTCCCCTCGGCACCCCGACCGCCTTCTTGAAAAATGGGTAAATAACGATAGGGTAATTGAAGCGTTAAGATAGCAAAGGCAGAAAAGATACCGCCATAATGGTCACCTGTCCATGAGCCGTCAGATGATTGGCGTTTAATTAAGTCTTCTCTAATTGCGGCGTACCATTTGGACCAATCAGCCCCTCCATATTGATATATTGCCAGTGAACTATAAAAAGCCGCGTAATAATACCAGCCGGACCATCCCTCGTCAGCCTGGCTGTTGCCACCCAGAAAAGGCGCCGAGTTTAATATGTTCCGGATTCCCTTTTCATATTTGGGCTCAGTATATAAATCCATTGCACCGAGCATATACATTCCTGCACCCGTGAGTGCAGAAGAATGACGACTGCCGCCGCGGCTGCCGTAGTTATATTGATACCAGCCGTTTTCGTTAGTCATTTCCAAAAGATACTTTTTCGTCCGTTCAATTGTTCCGGTTTTAACAGATACGCCGGCATTGCGTGCGGCCCGCAGGGCCGTTATCTGCATGATAGCAATTGCACCTGAACCGTCATCTGTAGCCTGCGCATCAGGCGCGGCATTCCAACCGCCATAGCGATTCTGGGTGTTTTCTAAAAGACGGACTGCTTTTTTAAGGGCGTCCCGCGCCTCTTCATAAAGTGAGGCGTCTTCAATCATTCCAAATGCCTCCGCAAGAAAAAGTGTCCCATAACCGTGTCCATACATTCCCGATTGATTATCCTGGCCGCAGATAAAGCCGCTTTTAAGCTGACTCCGAATAATATAATTAAGGGCGTGCCGAATATTCCCGCTGTATTTACCGCGCTGGGGTGTGTTACCGGAGGCAAGCCAGCACAAACCGATTAAGGCAGTTCCAGCAATCGGATAATTACCGGAGATAGAACCGTTTTTTAACTGGCATTGGCTGAAATGCTCTAATCCCTTTTCAATGGTTTGCAGGGTTTGAGATGACACTTCGGCGGAATTATTTATACCTGTGTCTGTGGATTTAGTAGAGTTATCTTTTTCCTCTTCTGCTATCAGAGATATTCTGGTTATTGACAAGATGATACATAAACTAACAATGCCAAGTTTTTTCATAGGATATAAAAATCCATGGAAGTGAACTAATAAGGGTGGATTATGCCCTGTTTACAAAGATTCTTATTCCTAACGCCGTGTGCAACTTTCTTTCTAATTGTCACCCTGAACTCGTTTCAGGGTCTAAAGGAGATGCTGAAATGAATTCAGTGGCTACCCACTGCCCGTAGGGGCAGCATGACATATAAACGAATATAATCACCCTTTACAAAGGTCGCACACGGCGTTAATTCCTAATTAGCCAAAACAAGTTTTATAATATTACCTGTATAAATCACGATTACCACCGCTCTTAAGCATTTCTTTACAGGTATTTACCCACATTTCTACTTCATTTCTGTGAGAATCTTCCTTTGGAGCTAATTGCAGATATTTTGTATAGGAATCAATCGCTTCACTAAGTCGGGCAAGATGTTGATGATAAACTATCCCTAAATTGTAATAGAAATCCTTATCCATCGGGTCAATAGCAATACCGTTTTGGTAAGCCTGGACTGCTTCATCAAACATCCGGGCGCGAGTATAGGCGATGCCAAGATTAAAGTTGGCGTCTTTTTTGGTCTTATCTATAATCTTCTGGGATTGGTCTACCTTGGCTCTCAGGTCTTGTAACTGGTTAATATAATCAGTCTCTATCTTTTTCACTTCCTGTCTTACTTTATCATCAAAATTTAACTTTAGGCCTGCCACTTCTTTATCTTTTTCCATCATTTTATCACGCAGGTCCATTTCCACTTTCATCAGCGTTTTATTCTTAGTAAATTCATCGTCCAATTGCTTGGCAAGCTCGCCCTTTTCATCCCGTTCCTTTTTAAGCGTTTTAGTGGTTTCTTCCTCGTGTTGTTTAATGTAATCCTGAAGGTTTACCAGGCTCTTGTTGGCACTGTCAAATTTTGCGGTCAATTCAGAGGTTTCCCAGGTAAGTTTTTGATTTTGCGCCTTGGTAGTATTTAAATCATTTAGACATTGGGACTTTTCATCCCTTTCTTTACGAATAACCTCGTTAAGGTCATATTCGGTGGTTTTAATCTTGGATTCTAATGAAGCAACCTGTTTAATAAATTGATTATTTTTATCTTTTTGATTTGCAATTTCCTTAAGCAGGTTATCACCATTCTCGGTTAATTGCTTTACCTGGTCTGTCAGATTTTGCTTGTCTGTAGCAAGTGATTTGAGCTGGCTGTTCAGCTCAGATGCCTGGTTTTTAAGCGCAGCCTGAAGCGTATCAATCTGGGAAGTTAATTGAGTTTTGGCTGTTTCTAATTGGGTCTTTTCCTTAGTAATCGCCGTTACCTGATTTTGGACGTTTTCTAACTGCTTATCCATCGTTTCCCTATCACTTAAGGATTTTTTCAGGGTTTCCTTAACGTCATCTTTTTCCTTGTTGATTTGAGCAGTTTTCTTATTGATTTCTTTCATTTCGTCCGTAAGTTTGGCATTATCATTTGATAAGCGTTTGATATCGCGGTCCAGCTGGCCCAGAGATTTTTCATTTTGGCTGTTAAGGTCTTGTAACCGGTTGATTTCTTTAGTTAAAGTCACAATCTTATCCTGGCCCATTTTTGACTGGTAAATGCAGTCATCTTTTTCATTGATTTCTTTGCGTAAGGCAGTGGTTAAATCATCAATTTTAAGACGCAAATCCTTTTCTAAATTGACCATGGTATTAGCCTGTGCAGCATTTTTTTCCGTAAGGTCTTTTACCTGTTTGGAAAAACGCTCAATTTCATTTTGAGCGGTTTTTAAATCAGTTTCAGCTTTCTGACGGTCTTCTTTTTCCTTATTTAATGAACCTGTTATAACCGCTATCTGGGCTTGAGGAGCAATAAGCTGTTCATTTAAAGATGCGTTATCCTGTTTTGCCTTTTGTAATCCGGTCTCAGCTTTTTGTAATTTATCCCGGCTCTCCTGTAATTGCACGGTATAGGTTTCAATCTGC
>Ga0315282_10012208_pt1 | contig 13181 bp, 11 predicted proteins | sample YL17G07_20_MG_FD_203693 | JGI IMG/M metagenome (GOLD analysis project Ga0315282, IMG submission 203693) | Sediment microbial communities from Yellowstone Lake, YNP, Wyoming, USA - YL17G07_20 | ecosystem: Environmental > Aquatic > Freshwater > Lake > Sediment | place: USA: Wyoming | collected...
ACACTGCCGATGATGGAGACATGGTTGCTGTCTGGCTAAAAGACAAGCAGGAGGTAACTCTGAAGAGACTCTTTCGAGAGCAACAAATGATTCGCCTTCAACCGTCTAACTCTCAGATGGGGCCACTCTATGTAAACCCCAAAAATATAGAAGTCCAGGGAAAGGTTGTTGGAGTTATCAGAAAGCTATGAGGTGAGAATAAGAGGCGATGGTTGCCTTTATTCAAATAAATCGCGGAGGTTAGAAATGGCTAAACTGCTTGAAAAACCAGAAGAGCTAAGAGTAACCGCCAATATTGAAGGCACCCCACTAACTATTACCAGAAATGGCAAGGCAGAGCGTGTGACCAGAATATATCAGCAGTGGCGGGTATCGGAGCAACTCTTCGAACAGGAGATTCTAAAGAGTTACTTCAGAATTCGGACAAGTAAAGGCGTTATTTACGATATTTATCGCGATACTGCGTCCAATTCCTGGTATTTGGGCCGAGTTTGCGATTAGAAGTTAAATTTGCGAATAAAAAATCGAACTGCCGCTAAACCATAACTTGATGCCATTGATTAAAGGGAGGAGGCTTGTTCAATGATGCAGGCAATAAAAGACACAGTCCAATGTTCGAGATGCGGTTGCATTGCGCTACCTGATGCCACCAAGTGCCCCAAATGTGGTGCATCATATAATGGCAATGGAAAAAAGGAGACAGTTGATGCCATGAATTATCTCCCGCGTCCAATGACAGTAGAAGACACCACCATTAAAGTAGTGCGAGCCTACTATCAACTCACCTGTCATCGTCACGGCAAGATTCATGTCAAAGCCACGGTAGTTGGTTCTCCTATTAAATGTCCCTTTTGCCAATAGGTGTGGGCACAGGATAGGAAAAACCCACAAGGCATGCCTGAAGGTATTATACTTTGCTAAGTTGGTTAATTTGTGGTATTACGCTAGGCAGGGTATAAGAAATCGGGGTGAGAGGATTCGAACCTCCGACCTCATGGTCCCAAACCATGCGCGCTAGCCGCTGCGCTACACCCCGCAGCAAAAAGTATAGTTTAACTAGTTTGATATAGTCAAGGAATCACTGCGCCGGATTTTAATTGGTACGGCTATTTACATGTAGGGCAGATATCGAAGAATTCCTCAGGCAGCCCCCACTTTTTTCTGATGTATTCTAATTGCTTTTCCGGTGCCCAGTAATTCCCGCAGACTTTACACTTTTTGAGTTTGAATTCCACTTTCCAGTTGTAGATTATTCTGGTGTCTCCCCTATCTTCCATTTTTATGGCGCCGGTTGGGCATATATAGTAGCAAGAACCACAGCCGATGCAAGCTGTAGCCGACTCAAGAAAGGGAGAGGCTGGTTCTTTGGTTATGCCTCGATTGACTAGGCTGATAGCGCTTACACCGACAACTTGCTCGCAGGTTCTAACACACAAGCCGCACACAATACAGTCATTGTCTTCTAGATACTCAGGTTTGAAGGATGGCTGCTCAATACCCATCTGCGAAGCTAATTCCTTTATCACCTTGTTCTTAGAACACCGCGCCAGAAGCAGCTCTAGTATCATTTTGCGATTGCTTATTACCCGGGGCGAGCTAGTTTTAACTTCCAATCCTTCTTCCACCGGATAAAGGCAAGAGGTGACTATTCTGGAACGTCCATCTCTGGAAATCTCCACGATGCACAGCCTACAAGCGCCGTATGGCTCTATAGCTTCGTGGTGGCACAGGGTGGGTATATCAATGCCGTTTTCCTTAGCTACCTGAAGTATTGTTTGCCCTTTTTCAGCCTTAAATTCACGGCCATCAATTTTGAAGGTTATCATTCTACTCTTTACCTACAGCTCCTAATTTGCAAACATCATAGCAAGCCCCACACTTGATGCACTTCGACTCGTCTAGAACAACCGGCTTCTTCTTCCCCATAAAGGTTATAGCTTCTTGGGGACAAGCTTTAACACAAAGTCCACAGCCCGGGCATTTTTCTTCTATTATGTAGTAATGAATTAAAGCCTTACATACTCCAGCCGGGCATCTCTTTTCCTTTATGTGAGCTTCATACTCATCTTTGAAATAGCGGATAGTGGTTAGAACAGGATTTGGTGCTGTGGCACCCAAGGCGCAAAGAGAACTATCTATTAGAGTGGCTGAAAGCCGTTCTAGAAGGTCGATGTCTTCTTCATCGCCTTTCCCTTCGGTGATATCATCCAGAATTTGTCGCATTCGCTTTATTCCCTCTCGACATGGTACGCACTTACCACAAGACTCCTCTTCGAGGAAGGTGAGGAAATACTTGGCAATATCTACCATACATGTAGTTTCATCCATGACAATCATACCGCCTGAGCCCATCATCGAACCAGCTTTAGTCAACTCATCGAAGTCTACTGGGAGGTCAAGTAAACTTTCAGGAAGGCAGCCACCCGAAGGGCCACCGGTTTGTACTGCCTTGAATTTCTTCCCTTCCTTGATGCCGCCACCGATATCATAGATGATTTCCCTTAAGGTTATCCCCATTGGGACTTCCACCAAGCCTGTGTTGTTAATTTTACCCACCAGAGAGAAGATTTTTGTTCCCTTACTGCCATCGGTACCTAAGGTGCGGTACCAATCGGCGCCTTTATTGATTATTATGGGCACATTAGACCAGGTTTCGACATTATTCAGATTGCTGGGTCTGTCCCACAGGCCTTTCTCTACCGTGTGAACATATTTAGCTCTTGGTTCTCCAACCTTGCCTTCAAGGGATGCCATCAGTGCTGTAGACTCGCCGCAAACAAAAGCGCCCCCGCCTCTAGTTATGCAGACATTGAAATCGAAACCCGAGCCTAGGATGTTACCACCCAAAAGCCCTAGCTGCAGTGCTTGGCTCAGGGCTACTGTCATGTTGGCCAGGGCCAGAGGGTATTCATTGCGAACATAAACATATCCTTGATTAGCTCCGATAGCATAAGCACCGATGATCAGGCCTTCAAGTACACTGTGTGGGTTGCCTGAAAGGAGACCTTCATTAGCGTAAGCTCCAGGGTCGCCTTCGTCTGCATTTACAATAACATACTTGATATCCCCTGGAGCATGGCGGCAGGATTCCCATTTTATTCCAGTGGGAAAGCCACCACCACCACGCCCCCTCAATCCAGAATGTTTAACTTCCTCAATTATCTGTTCCGGAGCCATCTCAAAGAGGGCTTTAGCCAAGGCTGAGTAGCCACCTATAGAGATATAGTCTTCAATAGCGGTCGGGTCTATTTCAATGTTATTACCGAGAATAAGCCTCTCTTGCTTTTGATAGAATGGCACTGCAGGCTGGTGCACAACCTTTTTGCCCGTAGCGGGGTCAGTATAAAGTAACCTGTCGATAACATTGCCCTTAATAATCGTCTCATCTAGTATCTCAGACACATCTTCTGATTTCACTTGCTGGTAGAAGATATTGCCAGGTTCTATAAGTACAATAGGCCCTCTTTCACAAAGACCGTGGCACCCTGTCGTCTTTAAACTTACTTTGTTTTCAAGTCCTCGTTTCACTAGCTCAGATTTAAAAGCTTCGATAACTTTTACACAACCGTAAGGGTGGCAAGCTGTGCCGTTACATATAGCAATCCTTGGCTTGTTCGACTGCTGTTTCTTTACTAGCTCTTCTCGGAGAGCTTCTAAGTCTTGCCTTGAGTTGAGTTTAGTCAGCATATTATAAGTATTTGGTTACTCGAATTGATTAAATAAATGGTCAACTTTATCAGTGCTCATCTGTCCGAAGTATTCCCCATCAATTTTCACAGCTGGTCCCACAGCACAACAGCCCATGCAGTTGACTGTTTCCAGTGTGAATTTACGGTCTTTGGTAGTTTCACCCCGCTTGATACCTAAGCTCAGTTCAATCTTCTCAAGTACCCTGGCTGCACCTCTGACATGGCAGGCAGTGCCCAAGCAAACGTTAATCAAATGCTTACCTCTTGGTTCAAGGCTGAAGGCTCTGAAAAAAGTGGCTACGTTGTACACCTGGCTTGCAGGGATAACCATAGCTTCGCTTACCTGAATCAGAGATTCCTTGGGTAGATAATAGTATTCAGCCTGTATATCCTGAAGTATGGAAACTAGCTGACCTCTGTCACCATTGTATTTGTTTATGATAGCGGTAACTTTTTCATCCATCGTCAGTAATTATCGCGGGTAGTTTTTTCCTTGAGTTTGGCATATTCAGCACTAACTCTCTCCTGAATCTGAGCTATTGTCTCTTTAGTAAGATGTCGGAATCTTCCTTGTAGCTTGAAATAATCCTCCACCGGGCGTAGCTGGGGAAAATCGAAATTCAGAGTATATCTGCCCTCTTCAATTTCATAGAGAGGGAAAATACCTGTTTCTACTGCCAATCGCCCTGCCCTGATAGTTAAATCTGGAGGGAGTCGCCAACCGGTGGGACAAACCGACAATATATGAATGTAAGACGGCCCCTCAACTTTCATAGCTTTACTGATTTTGTTCATAAGGTCAAAGGGGTAACTAGGGCAAGCGGTGGCTACATAGGGGATATCATGAACCGCAGCGATAGCTGGCATATTTTTCTTCCAGGTGGTTTGTCCAATGCTAACCTTGCCTGCAGGCGCAGTAGTGGTAGAAGCCCCAAACGGAGTAGCACTTGAACGCTGAATCCCAGTATTCATGTAAGCTTCGTTATCTAAGCAAATGTATATGAAGTTATGACCTCTTTCCAAGGCGCCTGATAGGGCTTGGAGACCGATGTCGGCGGTGCCACCGTCTCCAGCCATAGCCACCACCTTAGTTCTTTTAGTCCACTTTCCTTTGCGGCTCAGAACTTTTATTCCAGCTTCTATTCCTGAAGCCACAGCCGCAGTATTCTCAAACAGAGTGTGAATCCAAGGCACTTCCCAGGAGGTCCAAGGGAGGGGGGAGGAGACAATTTCCATGCAGCCCGTAGCATTCACGATGATTACATTTCTACCTAAAGCCTTACACACAAGCCTTACAGCTAGAGCTTCGCCACAGCCCATACAAGCTCGATGTCCTGGGGCGAAATATTCCTTAGTTGTTACTAGCCGTGGGACATATATGGCTAAACTTTCCACTACTCTCTCACTCCAAACATTTCAAGCTCATCGAGTCTCCCCTTCTTCGCCTTATCTAATCCACGATGAATTAGCTCCTCAAAAGCTTCAGCGGAGATATCTCTGCCACCTAGTCCACCTACGAAGCTGACCACTTTTGGCCTAGCCCTTAATGGATAGAGTGCTGCCTGGATTTCAGAACAAACTGGTGCTGAGCCACCGAAAGACATGGCGCGGTCGAGGACGATGAGCACTTTAGCTTTGCTTATTGCCTGGCGAAGTTCGTCAAAGGGGAAGGGACGCCATAAACGCAATCTTATCAGACCGACCTTTTGGCCTTCCGCCTGCATTTTATCTATAGCCATCATGGCTGTTTCGCTGAAACTCCCCATAGTCAGCAGCAAAACGTCGGCATCTTCTGTTTTGTAGTTCTCCACCGGTGAATAATGGCGTCCTGAAAGCTCGCCGAAACCCTGCCACACTTGGAGAATTATCTTCTTGGAGTCTCTCAAGGCAACATTCTGTGCTTTTTTGGCTTCAGTGTAAATAAAGGGAGGGCCAAAAGCACCTACACTTAGTGGCTTATCAGGGTCAAGCGCGTAGGGATGATGATATTCAGGTAGAAATTTGTCTACTTCCTCTTGTTTAAGAAGATATAAAGGCTCGATAACATGAGAAAGGTGGAAACCATCGATATGTATCATTGTCGGGAACAAAACCGTTGAGTCTTCAGCAATATGGAAGGCGCATAGAACTAAATCAAAGGCTTGCTGAGCATTCTCAGCGAATATTTGAATCCAACCACAATCCCGCGTTGCCATAACGTCAGAATGGTCTCCCCAGACGCTTAATGGCCCAGAAAGCGCCCGGTCAGCTACTACCATAACTATCGGCAGGCGAAGCGATGAAGCCACATAGAGCACCTCGTGCATTAATTCCAGTCCCTGACCAGCAGTAGCAGTAAAAGTCCTAGCGCCTACGGCCGAAGTCCCTAGGCAGGCGCTCATTGCCGAATGTTCGGATTCCACAGGTATATATTCAGCGTTCAAATCGCCATTAGCCACCATTTCAGCCAATCTTTCGACTATGTGAGTTTGAGGCGTAATAGGATAGGCTGCTACAACATCAACATTAGCTAGTTTGGCAGCTTCAGCTACTGCGAAGGAACCCTCCATGCCTACTCGTTTTGTTGTCATTGCTATTCTTCCTCAAGCATTGCTATAGCTTCTGTCCAGCACTCGCGGGCGCAAATACCACATCCCTTGCAATAATACAAGTTGGCTTCAAAGTAGCCGTCTTCATTCTGCCCAATACACCCCTCTGGGCAAAAGAGGTAACAAATTCCACACTTGATGCACTTCTCATGACTCCATACGGGGTGCTGTGACTTCCAATCCCCAGTGCGATATTGCTTAGCATTGCCTGCCTCGGTAACAACACAGCCAGGGAGTAATTCTTGCCATTTAAGCAGAGGTTCTGCCTGAAATGCTGACTGCAATACCTTTTGCCGTTTTTGTATAGCAACGCTAACCTTGGCAATCAGAGCCTCGTCGTAGGCTCTGCGGCAAGCATCAATATTATTCTTAGCTCTAGCTCCAAAGCGCTCCTTTATAAACTCTGTAAGGGACTCTAACTTGATTACCTCCGTGGCTTTTACTAATGCCCCGAGCATAGCAGTGTTAACTATCGGGACTCCAAGCAGCTCACGAGCAATAGCAGTAGCATTTACTACCGCCAATTTCCATGGACCGCTAAATTCGGACTTTATGTCATCTATTGGTTTGGAGCTGTTTATAACTAGTATGCCATCCGGCTTGAGTCCAGAAGTAACATCGGCTATATAAAGCAGACCGGGATCCAAAACTACCACGATGTTTGGAGATGTTACTGCAGCCCTGACTCGGATGTAGCCAGACGGGCTTATGCGATTAAAGGCTAATACCGGCGCTCCTCTTCTCTCTGGGCCAAAGCTGGGGAATGCCTGAGCAAATTTCCCTTCCTCTATAGCTGCCAGTGCTAATAGTTCAGCCGATGTTACTGCCCCTTGACCACCTCTCCCATGCCAGCGAATCTCGATTGTTTTGTCTTTTTCCGTCAACTTGCGATATTTCCTCGAAGCACCCCTGGAGGGACTCGAACCCTCGCACCCGGCTCCGGAGGCCGGCGCTCTATCCCCTGAGCTACAGGGGCTTTGGTTATTTTACCAATTATTGTTTTTTTTGACAAACTTACCAAAGGCAAACTACATGCTCACTCATCTTGCTGTAATGGCTTGTCTGGCTCTGTGACTGGTTCTGACTGCTTCTTAAAAAATGGCTTGAGCATTGCTGGTGTTATAAGTGTTGTGACCACACTGACCGCAACTGCGGCACCGAATAGGTCTCGACTTATGGCTCCAGCTAAAAGCCCGGCCCCAGCAATAATCAAACCTACCTCTCCTCTTGGTACCATCCCTATGCCAACTATCATGCTCTCGGTATGGGATATCCTGCCGACAAATCGAGCCGGGATATAACAACCGATAGCCTTCCCGAGCACAGCCGCCACTATCAGGATAATTGCAATTATAGCTCCACCCCAGAGCAGTCGCGTGTCAACTTGCATGCCCAGATAACAGAAGAAGAAAGGCGCCAGAAAGAGCATTATTGGTCTGGTCTTATCTAGGATGTCTTCTCTCTCATTGGTGGCGGCAAACATAAGCCCAGCCACATAGGCACCTACCACGGGATGCAAGTCAACCAACGTAACCAGGTAAGCTATGATAAAGCCGATGATAAGTGCAAAAATGGGTATTGTCCCCGATTTTCTGAATGGATTAAGAAGGAAACGTGATATATATCTGTTGAACCTGACGCCGATAATCAGTAAAGCAAACCAAACAGCGAAGCCAATAGCACCGATTTTTAGGGCATCCAAACAAACATGAGCTACATTTATCTCCCCGCCAAATTTTGCCGTAGAGCTTATTCCAATGACAATTGATAGAATAACTATGCCGATTATATCGTCGATCACAGCTCCAACTAGTATCGTTGTCCCTGCTTGCGTCTGGAGTTTGCCCATCTCCATCAGTATCCTCACTGTAAGTCCAATGCTTGTAGCAGTCAGAATAGCTCCCATGAACAGCCAGCCGGCTATTCCCGTTTCAGGAGCCAGCCACATCGTGATAAAATATCCGAAGATAAAGGGAAAAATAACTCCACCCACAGCCACCAGAGCACCGGTTACGCCCTGTTTTAGAAAGGCCCCGACATCAGTTTCAACCCCCGCAACAAAAAGCAAAACAACGACAGCTATTTCTGAGATAATCTCCATTACGTTGAACTCGTGGATCCCGAAAGCGCCTTGAATAGTGGCAAAATGCAGGATTATCGGGTCGTGAATAAGGCCTCCTAAAGCGAATGGGGAAATAATAATTCCAGCTACCAGTTCGCCTAAAACTGGCGGTTGCTTCAGATAGCGCTCGAATAGTTCGCCGCCTATCCTGGCTGCAAGTAGAATTAAGCCAAAGGTGAGTATAAATTTAAAATATATCTCGATTTCCATCTATGAAAGCCCCGTAGTTAAGGACGCAAATCATGTAAAGTTTACCACATTTGGGTTATAGGTGAGAATGAAGTCAACGGATTTTAAGGACTGTTATTGCAGATGGTAAAGGGTCAACTAACGGGTTCTGGGACCAGTCCTTTGGATTTTAGCCGTGAACTGATCAGCTTGTATATTTCTACAGCAATGAAAATGGTTGAGGCTGAGAGTGTAGCGACTATCCAGTCTGTGAGAGTTAAGGTATGGACATGAAATACTTCTTCTAGGAATGGCACATAAAATATCGGGACGGTCATAGCCATAGTAGCGAGTATTGCCCAAATAAGCCACCTGTTACTGAAGGGACCAATTTTGAAAAGAGAGTATTCTAAGGAACGGCAGTTAAAGGCATTAAAGAACTCAATTAATATTAAGGTAAGAAAACATACGCCTTGAGCTTCAAGGGGGTCCTTTCCCGAATCTACTGCCCAGAGAAAAACCGCCAATGTCACCAAGGCTGTCCAGATTCCAGCGCCAGCCAGGTATCTTAGGACGGGTGTTGTAAAAATAGTCTGGTTCCGGGGACGTGGCTTTTGACGCATTATATCAAGGTCAGGCGGGTCAGCAGATAAAGCTATAGCCGGCAAGCCATCAGTAGCTAGGTTTACATACAAGAGTTGAATGGCAATAAGGGGTATAGTCCCGGCAGGTAAGCCAAAAAGCGGACCGAATAAGATAACTATTGCCATGAGCAATATTTCACCCAGATTACAGGACAGGAGATAAATCAAATACTTCTTGATGTTGCCGAAGATGCCCCTCCCCTCCTCTACAGCAGCTACAATGGAGGCAAAGTTATCATCAGTAAGCACCATATCGGCCGCTTCTTTAGTCACGTCGGTGCCGGTAATACCCATAGCCACACCGATATCGGCCTTTTTGAGAGCCGGAGCATCATTCACCCCGTCTCCGGTCATAGCTACCACGTGTCCTTTCTTGGCTAAGGCTTCTATCACGCGGAGCTTATGGGTGGGAGAAACGCGGGCATAGACTTCTATTTTCTCCACCAAGGCTCCAAATTCCTTGTCGCTCAGGTTGTCGATTTCAGCTCCGGTAAGGGCAACACCTTCTTTAAGTATGCCTAATTCCTTGGCGATGGCAACCGCAGTTAGCTTGTGGTCACCGGTTATCATCACTGATTTGATGCCAGCTTGGTCACAGAGCTTTACCGCTTCTTTAACCTCTTCACGAGGTGGGTCAATCATACCAGCAAGGCCAACAAAAACCATATCCTGCTCTACTGCCTCGGCTGTACCAGCTGTGTCAGGAAGTCGTTTGTATGCCAGGCCCAAAACACGAAGAGCATCACCTGCCATCTGATGAGCAATAGACAGGATATCCTTCGTGTCACCATCGGTCAATTTTACCTCTTGCCCATTCTGGTAAATATGGCTACAGGAACTCAAGATTACTTCAGGTGCTCCTTTCGAGTAGGCTATTTTACCCTCTGGGGTTTGATGGACGGTGGTCATTCTTTTGGTCTCAGAGGAAAAAGGAATTTCGTGGATGCGAGGGAATTGGCTTTGAAGTTTCTCTTGCCATAAGCCGGCCTTAGCTGCTGTTACTACCAAAGCGCCCTCAGTGGGGTCGCCTTTGATTCCCCAGATGCCATTGGCAGAGGTGAGAGACGTGTCATTGCACAGACTACCTATGTGGAGAAGTTTTTGCAAGGCCATGTCGTCATGGGGCAAAGCTTTGTCGTCGAAATGAAATTCACCTTTGGGTTCATAACCGACACCGCTGACATCAATCAGCTTGCCATCCACATAAATGCGCCGTATTGTCATCTGGTCCTGTGTCAGCGTGCCCGTTTTATCCGAGCAAATAAATGTGGTGCAGCCAAGGGTCTCTACTGCCGGGAGCTTTCTGACTAGGGCATGGCGTCGCACCATTCTCTGGACGCCAATGGCCAGCGAGATGGTAACTACGGCAGGCAAGGCTTCGGGGACAGCAGCTACAGCCAGACTTACCCCCCAGATGAGCATCTCCAAGATCTCATGTCCTCTCAAAACTCCGATTCCGGCTAGAATGAAACACAGAGCTAAGGCGCCAATGGCAATCCACTTTCCCAACTGGTCGAGGTTAATCTGGAGGGGGGTTTGCTCCTTCTCGACTTCTTGCAGTATAGCAGCGATCTTGCCGAATTCTGTGACCATACCGGTGGCAGTAACCACCGCTGTGCCCCTACCGTAAACAGCCGCCGTTCCCATAAAGGCAATATTCTTTCTGTCACCAATATTTACTTCTCCTGGCAATGCCTGAGCCGTTTTTTCTACAGGAACCGACTCCCCAGTTAAGGGAGCCTCGTCAGCCTTAAAGTTGACGGCTTCGATGAGACGGCAATCCGCGGGTATTCGGTCACCAGTTCTGAGGATGATTATGTCCCCGGGGACTAGCTCTCGAGAGGGTATTTCCGTTTCCTCACTGCCTCGCAGCACTGATGCCATAGGTGCTGCCATTCTCTTCAGGGCTTCCATTGCTCTTTCGGCCCTGTATTCCTGTATAAAGCCCAGGCCAGCAGCAAAAAGGACAATAGCAAAGATAACGATGGCATCGGCTACTTCACCCGTAATCGCCGATAGCGCTACAGCAACGAGGAGGATAATAATCAGGAAATTTTTGAATTGCTCAAGGAAAATCCTCCAGGGGGAGATTTTCTCCTTTTCAGCTAGCTCGTTTGGTCCAAATTGAGCCAAACGGCGCTGTGCATCCTCTTGGCTTAAACCATCGTGTTTTGAACCCAAGAAGGTCAAAACTTCTGAAACATCTAAATTATGCCAGTTCGCATTGACTTTCATAATCGGTTTGAATTTCTGAAGACTAGCTGAATAAGGGCACCAACATCAACATGGCTCCGCCAGCTACTACGGACGCTATTTGTCCAGCGGTATTAGTCCCAACAGCATGCATCAGCAAATGGTTGTGAGGGTTTTCTTGCAGTCCCATCTTCTGGACTACCCTGGCTGACATGGGAAAAGCTGAAATGCCCGCTGCTCCAATCAAAGGATTGATCTTTCGGCCTGATAGGATATACATTATCTTCCCAAAGATAACACCGGCAGCAGTATCCAGCGCAAAGGCAATTATCCCCATAACGAAAATAAGTATGGTTTCAAACTTGAGGAACTGAGAAGCTACCATCATCCCACCTACGGTAATGCCTAACAACATAGTCACAATGTTGGTCAATTCGTTCTGAGCTGTCGAAGAAAGCCTCTCAACCACCCCACACTCACGAAGTATATTGCCGAACATAAGACAGCCGATAAGCGGCGTCGCCTTCGGTGCAATCAAGCATACAATTAGCACAGTGGCTATGGGGAAGATAATTTTTGTCCTTCGTGATACCGCATCTGTTTTAATAGGCATTTCCACGAGTCTTTCTTCCTTGGTAGTCAACCATTTCATTATCGGTGGCTGGATAATGGGCACCAATGCCATATATGAGTACGCTGCCACTACAATAGCTGCAGCGTATTTGGATTGGAACACAGAAGATACATAAATTGAAGTAGGCCCGTCAGCAGAGCCGATTATACCGATTGAAGCAGCATCCTTGAGACTGAAGTTCATAAGATGAAGCCAGCCATCACCAAGTAGGTAGGCAAGGAAAAAAGTGCCAAAGATGCCAAACTGAGCTGCAGCGCCAAGAAGGATAGTGTATGGCCTTTCCAGGAAGGGGCCGAAATCTATCATGGCTCCTATGCCAATAAAAATGATGAGAGGAAACAGTTCAGTTTCAATCCCAGCCTTTCTCAGAACAGCAAAGAGTCCGCCTTCATCGACCATGCCACCAAGTGGTATATTCGCTAGCAGAATTCCGGTACCGATGGGTATTAGTATCACTGGCTCCACATTCTTAGCGGTGCCTAGATAGATAAGAAACCCACCGATAGCTAGCATTAGGACTATTTGCCAGTTAAGGTTGAGGAACCCGAGGAATTCGCTTGCGGATATATCCATTCGCTATTCCTCCTCCCCAGGCTTAATCAGTTTATTAAGCAAAAGCATCATGCCAAGCAGTATTCCGAGCACAGCAAAAATAATTGCCATTCCCAGCAGAACTATCCACAAAGCATCTAACATTTCAATATCCCAGATTGGGGTACCTCTGATTTGCTCGGAGACTACACAGGACCAGGTTCGTAAAGTGACATCATATCATAAGATACTTTTCCCTGTAAATATATCTGACTCTTTTATTTTCTGTCATTCTGAGGGAACGAAGCGACCGAAGAATCTCGTCTACGGTAAATTCTTTGAGCTAGATGTAGGGGCAGACCTTCAGGTCTGTCCGCATTTGGACGGGGCTACAGACCTGTCTCTGCTCAGGGCAATGCCTATAGACACCTTCGTGCAATCTGACTTTGCCTTCAAAGACAGGCATTGTATAATGTTATAGGCGTCGGAGAGGTGTCCGAGTGGTTTATGGTGCCGCTCTCGAAAAGCGGTGGGCGATGAGCCTCGTGGGTTCGAATCCCACCCTCTCCGCCAAGCTCTGGAGAGGTGCTGGAGTGGACTATCAGGCGCGCC
>Ga0315282_10012209_pt1 | contig 13181 bp, 6 predicted proteins | sample YL17G07_20_MG_FD_203693 | JGI IMG/M metagenome (GOLD analysis project Ga0315282, IMG submission 203693) | Sediment microbial communities from Yellowstone Lake, YNP, Wyoming, USA - YL17G07_20 | ecosystem: Environmental > Aquatic > Freshwater > Lake > Sediment | place: USA: Wyoming | collected...
TATTGTGTCACCAACGCCCAACCGGCAATGCGCTCGCCGACCGGAATTTTGATCTGCGGGTGATACCAGGCCCGGCGTTGATCGAGACTGCTGGCGAATCCAACGTTCTTGTCGCCAGCTTTCTGGAAGTCGAGGAAGGCCTTGTATTGGACTTCACGAATGTAGATCCCTTCGTTCGCGATCATCTCGAGGTAGTTATCCAAGTCTTGCGGATCCCCCTCGGTGCAGAGAGAGATGATGCCAAAAGGCATTTGGGGGTCATTGAACGCCTCGCGCCAGGTGCCAATCAACTTTGGGAAAACCTGATAATACATCACGTGACCGTTGGGTTGCATGGCGTTGTTATACCCCTGATGCCAAATGGCGCCCTTGATCTGGAAGCCGGCAATCGGCGCAATCATGCTGGCGTAGCAGTTGCCCGGATGGTTCATGTCCATGACCGGCCCCGGGCGCAGATCGGATGGCGGGGTGCGGTTTGCCGGGATCTCCTTGCCTTGTGCCTTCAAGCCGGCCGTCTGTTCATTGAACCCCTTGATCCTTGCTTCGAGGTCTTTCTGCGGATTGAATGCCGCGACTTTCTTGTCCCAGTCGGCCAGCATGGCTTTGACTTCCGCTGTGTTGACTGTGTTCAACACGTCGCGGGGAATCCACGTCTCGATGCACGTGCCGCCTCGCGACGCATCGATCACTCCGATCGGAATTTGCGTCGCCATGTGAATCCGTCGGGCAAAGATGTAGCCGATGGCGGACATCTCGCTGACCGTCGCCGGGGAGCAGACATCCCAATATCCCTGCCGGTAGTGCTGCCCGAACCAATCACTCCACTGATACTGACACGGAAAGGACTTCTTGTAATCAGGGCCATTCTGCTGCGGGACGGTGAAGAGGCGGATGTTTGTGAAATTGGCAGAGACGATTTCGAGTGAACCGCCATCAACCTTGTAGATCGGAAACTCCATATTGCTCTGTCCGCCCAGCAACCAGACATCCCCGATGAGGATATTCTCCAGCTTGATCGTCTTGGCTTTGCCTTGGACGACCAACCGGTGCGGCTCGGAACTGGCTGTCATGGCCGGTAGTTCGACTTTCCACGATCGATCGGCCGCCGCCGTGGCCGACTGGGTCTGGTCGCCAAAGGTCACGGTGACTTTTTCGCCGGGCTCAGCCCAGCCCCAGATCCGGATGGGCTTGTCGCGTTGAATCACCATGTCGGACTGAAACAGATTGTGCACCCACAACCCGGCCCCGATGGCAGGGACATCAATGCGATCCTTTCCACTTTCCAATTTCTCTTCGGCCCCGGCATGCGACAAAACCAGTAGCCAGATCAATCCAGCCAGCCATGCGGTGTAGCGTATCCTGTTCATGTCAGTTTTCATTTCTTTCAATGTTTCAGTTGCGTTCAATTTGCTTAGGTGATTCGGTGGGGATTCTTGTCCTATTTGATGCGGATGAGTTCCGGGGTGTCCGTCGAGGCTTCAATCGCAGCGATCGTATCGCGGACGCTCTTGGCCTTCATGCGCATCAGTTTCGGTGGGAAGTCTTTCTCCTCCTTCTCAAAGTAGTGCGCGATCTTGGTCAGTTCCGGAATGACCACCTTGGCGTGGGTGCCGTAGGTGAGGAGGATCTTCATCAGCACAGGTGTGCGATCTTGGCTTTCCCATGGATTCTGATCGCGGGTGTATTTCACGCAGGCGCTGATTCCTTCCTCGATGTGGTGCTGCGCCAGGAGACGCAGGCCTTCCACGCGAATCGTGTCGGCGAACATCTCGCCGCTAGGCGCGGGCTGGACGATCGCCTCGTGGATGGCAGGAAGCAGAGGCTTGATCTCTTCGAGCGAGAGATGGCGATAGACGGAACCAATGCTGCCGCGAGCACGACCGTCCTCATTCTTCAGCCCGGCCCGCACGGCCTTGTAGAGCGCGGGGCGATCCACACCTTCCAGTGAGCGGCCGAGCATCCCGTCACGTTCAAACAGGGCGAAGGAGAGATAGCGCTGCTGCATGCCGCGCGGGTCATTCTTCACATCCACCTGAGCCAGCAGTTCGAGCAGTTGCGGCACAGCCTTCATGGCAGGCGCGCCGATGGCCGCGAGGGCTTCAGCGGCTTTGATTCGGAGCCAGAGGTCTTGATGCGCCAAGGTCTTCCGCAGGGCATCCACGGCAGGCGCTCCACGTCCGCGAAGGAAGATCAAACCCTGGCAGGCGCCATAGCGAGCGTCGAGGCTTGGAGAATCGAGCATCTCGATCAAAGGTGCAACGGGAGCGTTCTTGCGGCGCCCCAGAGCCATGGCCGCTCGCTCGCGCACGACGGGCGACCAATTGCGAAGGCGCTCGAGGAGTTGTTCGTCACTCAGCGCATCGTAGAAACTGTTGCGGTCTTTGTTGTTCCAGCCACGCCCGTCGAGGATGAGTGATTGGGCGGCGGCGGCATCGAGTTGCGAGACTGTGGCAGAGCGCTTGCCAGTGAGATTAATCTTCTTCAGCGGCATGGCGTAGGCCAGCAGATAGCCGCCGGTGCAATCCCAGCCTGCGTAGCTGTCTTCTTCATTTTCCGGCGGGCCTTGGTGCAGGTAGCTGTTATCCCAACGCCGCGCGAGGTCAAAGTACCAACTTCCAAACTCAGTCATCCAGGCTCCGGTAGCATTCGGGCCGGACTGGGCGACGCCCGGCAGCGACCAGAGGATGTTGAAGAAATTGCCAGTGTGTCCCGTGTCCCGTTCCGATCCGTGAGAAGCGATGCTCATGCGCGAGAAGAACTCCGCGCCTTTCGACTCCCCGAGCAGGTTGAACATGACCGCAGCCATCCCGCACTTGCCATTGTCCTCGTGAGTTTCTATCCATGGGGCGTGATCGCCATAGGGGATGGCGCCTTTGCCGATATAAAATCGCAGCAACTTGGCACTGCGCTCGATCGCCAGATCCAAGGCCGGGTCTTTCACGCCAGCCATGCGCGCCATCGCCATCGCGGAGGTGAGCGGCACACCGGGGGCGTTCATCATCCCGTAGCCGAAAAGTCGTCCGTCGGGCCGAGCGAACTTGTGGCCCCACGAGCCCACCGCGCTTTGACCATGGGCGGCTTCGAGTGCGAGTCGCGTTAAGCCCGGCATGACCGAATCATCGCCCGTTGCCATTTTGTATTCGGACAGCAACATCATGATGTAGCCGTAATACCATGTTGCCATCCCTTCGGTGGTGAAGTTCGCGGCCCACTCGGTTTCCTTCTTGATCAGCGGGAGGTAGCTTGGGTCGCCGCTGGCTAACAGGGCGAGGGCATTGAGGGAGCGGGGGATAGGGTCCAGCCGTTGCGCATAGGAGGGATCCGCCATCCGCGCGGCGAGATCCTTGCACCCTTGTTCGAGAATGCGTTTGGACTTCGGACAATTGTAGGGAGCAGTGGCGCTGTAAGTTCCGAGCACCGGAAGTTTCACCACGACTTCCGCCGAGCGGCCTGCGCGCCAACGGGTCAGGGTGAGATTGCCTTTGCCGGCTTCCGATTCGGCAAGGGTCAGGGCCTTGCCCATTTCGGTGCGCGGGTCATAGGAAAACGGCTTGCCGCCGACGCCGAGAATCACGTCGCCGACCGCGAGAACCCCGTCCGCGGGCGAGCCCTTGTCCACCTTCGTGACGTAGACCTGACGCGCGTCCGTGGTCACCATCTTGTCGCAATACATCCAGCCACGCGCCCCGGTGGCGCCAAGGTTCCAATCGTGCACCGCGCCGCCGGGAATCGCCTGGCCCCTGGTGAAGTCGGGGTTCGCCATCTCTTTCGGGGCGCTAGCGGCCAGGCCGGGCGCGACCAGGAACAAAGCGAGTGCCAAGGAGGTGATACCTGGTAGCCGATGGGTTCTGATTTTCATGTTGGTGCCTCATTTCAACGGGTTTGAACCTTACGCAATTCTCCCGCACTGCGGGGGTTTGTCAACTGCTATATGCACGCGGAACGTCTTGCGGACTTCAGTTTTCACCCTGGGCCTTCTTCTTTTCGTCTGCCAGCTTCTTGTTCCAGTCGCCGCGGGCCTTTTCGTAGGGCTGTGCCTCCCAAATATCCCATCCACCTTGTTCTACAAGCACTTTCGCCTCTTGTCTGCAATGCTCTTCACGGCTACGATTGAGCCCTTCCAGCCGGAAAGGACGACCTTCGCGTCAGAATCCGTCATCTGGTTGTCGCATATAGCACCCGTCACTCACCCTGCAGACCCCGGACGGCGTTTTCGGGACGCCCAAGGCACAGCCGCATAAATAACTGCGAAAGGCCAGTTATAATGGCAACTCATTTCTTGCGCCTCATCGTCTGCCCGATTCGTCCATGACTTTGGTCATGTGCTCGCCACCATCTGGCGAATAATAAAGACCGTCGGTATACACAAACCACCACTTATCCCCCTGATTCTGATCCCCGCAGGCGGCGATCATACCGTCCTTGGGTGCCGTGCCCTTGGCCGGCAGCCATGACCAATCCATCCCCCATCCCGACTGGCATAGGGAGAGACGCCCCGGCGCCGCCGGATCGAGCGCTTGGGTGAGGAAGCGGCCATTCCGGCGATCGCCCGCGGCCGTCGTGCCCAGTGCCGTGAACGGCCGGAGCCATTCCAGATTCTTCTGCGATGGGAAGAGCGACATGTGACCGCCGGAGTTGTGCTGGTAGCCATGGGTGGTTGCATAACTGATTTCTCGCGTGGACTGAAGCGACTTGTCGAATGCGACATTGTTGAAGCCGGTATCGTTCCGTTCGTCCAACGCTGTCAGGGATTGGGCGTTGTCATTGGAGACGTAACTCCGTGTCACAGTCTCCGCCGTGGCGACACTCGGTTTTCCCCGCCCGAGAAAAGTCATCCAACGGTCCGGGCAGGTGGTGACGCAGAGATGGGTCATGCCCCTGGCTAGCGCGGGATAAAACCGCTCCCACGGCCACACCCTCACCGCCGTAATGCGCTCGCCTGCCAGCCCCAACCGCTTCCACGTCACACCACCGTCGGCACTCTTGAAGAAGCCCTTGGATTCGCAACCTACATAGACCGTCTGCGGCGTCCGCAGGTCGAACGCAATAATCTCACCGCACAGCGCCGAAGGGCCGGTTCCATCGAAATCGCCGTCAAGATCGAGTTTCTTCCACGTCTTGCCGCCATTGGTGGTTTTCCACAGGCGTCCGCCCGCGCCGCGCCCGCATGCACGCAACATGACCAGCGGATCCTGCGGGTCAATGGCGACGCTGCGCACCGCCAGATCGTCGCCGCTGAGGTTACCGTTGGCCGGCGCCCACGTCTTGCCGCCATCCGTAGTCCTGAGCAGGCCCGCCGACGAAGACCGCACGACCACCACCTGCGAATCGGAGCGTGCCATGACCACGCCGGTCAGTCGCGCGCCATCGGTATGCTGCGCAACGGCCGGGAGCGGCGGAGTCGAGTCCGGCGCCACACCGGGCACGATGGAAAGTTCCGAGACGCTGGCGTGGTAGTGTGCCCGCGCCTCCTGGGGCAGGGCGCTGAAAAACAGCCCGACATCCATCTGCGACCGGGTTTTCTTGAACTGATAGGCTCCGAGTTCCCACTGTTTGCCATCGGCCGAAGACCACGCCGTCCAAACCTGGCCTTGCCGCACGATGCGGAGCCACGGGCGGTCCTTGGGAAGCTCATACGAACTGATGCGGCCTCCGCCCAGATCCGAAAAGTCGGCGGACACGCGCAGGCCGTCGGCGGCCGTCTGGACGAGGTGAAAATCGCGGCCCCATTCCCAGTTCAGCCGTTCGCCGTATTCGCGGGCGGTCAGGCCGACCCACGCGCGTCGGTTCACCGGTTCGCCGTGGGATCCGTTATAGGCGTCGATGCGGCAGGTGGCCGTGAAGTCGCCGGTGATGTTGCGGGTCGCCGTGTGCATTCCGTTGCCGAAGAACCGGAACGCTTGAGGGCCGGTCTGCCAGAGCCCGGCGGATGCCTTCGCATCGCTGACGTTGCGCACCGTCCAGTTCGCGTCCACCGGCTTGCCGGTCACGTTGAGAACGGCCGGAGCGGAATCCACGGAATGGTTCTCATCAAAAATCACCCGGCTCCACAGCGTGGCCGCACCGCGCGGCAACGGACCCTCGTATTTCAACGCCGCCGTGCCGCGGCTCTCCGCCAATTGAAGCGGCCCGAGGAAAAGAGCCGTCTTGTCAATCTGATGGCCGCGAGCATCCACATTGACGGAGACGCGTCCCGTGCCGTCGCCCGGAGCCTCGGCTTTGACCGCCGGCAATGGATACGCTCCCGTATCCGCAACCCGCAACGCCTCCAGCGGGATGGCCTGGCGCGGCAGCTGCGGACCTTCCCAATGGATGCCGAAGTTCCTTGCCGGTAGACGATCATAGAGATATGTCACCGCTATTGCATGATCGCCTTGGGATAGATTCCGGACCGCGGCCTTTTCGGTGGTGCCGTGCTGGCCGTCCCAAACGAGCACGTCCTCGCCATCCATTTGGATGCGGTAGCCGCCGTCAATTGGGGCGCGGAAAATGTATAGTCCGGCGACGGGCACGCGGAGGAATCCGGTGAAAGCCAGGGCGTATCCCGAGGTGCGCTGCTCGCACACGCCGAGGTCGAATCCCCGGGCAAGACCGCTCCGAAAGAGCTTGCCCTGCGGAATTTCCTCCAGATTCAGCCAGTGGTGTTCTTCGTTGGGCTTCTGGAGCGGCGGGTTGAAATAGTTGACCTTCCGCTTCGAGTCCTTGTGGAATAACTCGTAAGCGAGGCCCGGGACCGTCGCCGGGGCCTTTTTCGCCTCCAGCGGAGCCTTACTGGCAGCCGCAGCCACGATGACCGGCGGAGCCGTTTGGTCGAAGAGGTCGGTCACCGTCAGCCGTATCGTCGGCGCCGGCACCGCGGCATCGATCAGCGCGTGGCGCACCGTTGGCATGCGTTCTTCCTTCACCGCCATCGCGTCGCCCCGGCATTCGGGATTGGCAAAGACCTCGATCTTGTAGGAAAAGGCGGGCGACGCCGTGTCGGGAACCTCCCACGACACCGCCACCTGGCTGCCCGTCGTTTCGGCCCGCACATTGGCCACCGCAGGCTTGTCCAACACCGGAAGGTCGGGTTGCTTCACCTTGAAGTCATGCTTGCGGTCGCGGGTGAGCGGCTTGCCCGCGAGTTGCTGCGGCAGCAGATCGGGCCGCGCGGCATACTCGATGGCCGCATACTCATGATCGCCCTCCGGAATGGTGTTCACCACCACATACGGCGTCTCGTTGAGGGTAATGGTGTCTGATTTCAGCCAGCGGCCGTCCTTGCGGCAATAACCGAACCGCCGATGCAGCGGCCTCACCACTTTGCCGTCCGACAGTGTTTCGATGAATCCACTGTTGCCGGTGAATGATGTCGCCGGGATGGGCAGGCGGGCAATGCCGATAAGGTGCCAGCGACCATCAGCCTGATCCTTGATCCAGCTCCCAATATAGGCACAGGAGGCGTCCGACTCGCCGACCGGCTGCCAGACCCGGCCCAACATCGTATACCATTGCTTGCATTGGACAAAGGGCCAGGCCTCCGCGCCCATCGTACCGCTGCACCCTTCCCCGCCGTAGTCGTTCTTGATGAAAAGGTTCGGGGCCACATCCGTGAAACGGACCGGGGTGCCGTCCTTGTCGCTTCCCCAGAACGACCACACCGAGCCGGGCCGGAATGACGCCTGAATTTTTTCGTCCGGATTGGGGAGAAAGCCGGGCCCGTCGGGGACGGTGCCGAGGAATCCGGCATAGAAACTGATGTTGTTGGGCTTCGGATTGAAGCCGGTATTCCAGTTGGCGTAATAGGTCCCCGACGGCCACCACGGCCAGCGGAGGTCCATCATGATGATGTCCGAACCGTTTTCGATGTTCTCGCCGTACCAGGTTGCCCGCAGGGAGCCGGGCGCCAGGAGCATGAATACGAACGCAAGCCAAGGCACAAGCAATCGATATTTCGTCATGGTATTTTTCTCACTTCGCGAATTTCATCTTCCATTCGACCGCCTTGGTGGCCGAGGGGATGATGCGAACCGTGACGGTCTCCGTCTGACCGGCGATCTCGACCTTCTCGTCCCCGACTTCGGCGCTTTTGAGCCGGAAGCCTTGCGGAAGATGCACGGTCAGAATATACGGGTCGCCGATGACGACGGCGCTCTTGCCGGAAAGGATGTTGCCGTCGTTGTTCCAACGTTCGTCGAGCAGGCTGACGCCGCCCTGCGAGATGTGCCGGGTGGTCGAGAGCACCCACGGATGCTTGCGCGCCTCGCGGATGGCGAAGACATCCATGCCGATGTTGGTGTCCATCGCGGGAGCGATGAACGAGCCCTTGAACTTGCCGAGAAACTTCTGATCCCAGAACTCGAAGACCAGATACTCGCGGTCCGCCTCAAGGCCCAAGTCCGCGAACTTGACCTCCTGCTGCGGCGTCCCCTTCAGATCGAACTTCCACTCCTTCTCCCTTTTCTGCGCCCACTGGATGCGCGCCAGCACCGACCAGTGGTCGAAGGGGCGGTCGATCTCCTGCAACCACCAGGTGGCTGCCCGATGACCGGGATCGTAGAGCTGCCCCGGCACGGTGGGGAGCACGGGCGCGCTGCGCTTCATGCCTTCGAGGTTCTGATCGTCCTTGTACACCTCGACCTTGTCGCTGACCATAAGCACGCCGCCGGCGAGGCTGCAAATGGCGGGCCGGACAACGGACCGGACCGACGTCGGCGCGCCCAGGCCGAATACCGGCATCATGGCATTCTGATCCATGAGCCAGGCGCCCAGGATATCGCAGTGGTCGGGATCGTTGCGCCAGAGCACGCCTTCATAGGAACTGTACTGCGCCAAGCTTTCCGGTTGGAAGCCGTCGCCGGCAAGCCGGCAGCCGTCGGCCAACCCGACCACGTTGAGCCCGGGGCCGACACCCCAGCAGTTGAGGACGTAAATGTTCGGGCCGAGTTCCTCGCGAGCCACCCGGTCCCAGTCGCGCAGCGATTCTTCCGGCGTCGAGCCGATCTGCCTGAAGTGGTCTTCACATTGTTTGTTTTTGTAGGCGTTGAGCAGATCGCCCGCTCCGTCTATCTTCACGTAATCCCAACCCTGCTTCTTGATCTCGCGGTATATGGGCCGCGCCATGCCGTCCAGGGCTTCCTTGTTCTTGGTATTGAGGATGTAAAAGCCGGCATCCATGAAAAGTTTGCCGTCCGGTTTATGCACGAACCAATCCGGGTGCTGCTTGCCGATATCGGCGACGTTCGGATCGCTGGGCCGGTGCACGCGATGCACCCAGATGCCGCCCTTCATGCCGACGGACCTGATCTTCTTCAGCGCGTACTCCGCACCGCCCGGGAACTTCCTGTTCCAGGTCAGCCAGTTCTGCGGGCAACTGCCGTTGCCGATCTGGTAGGAATCGTCGATCTGGATATATTTGTAGCCGAAGTCGGGGAGCTTCTTCTCGGCGAACACCTCCGCAATCGCATCCAATGTCTTCTGACTGAAGCCGTCCCGGTAGGCCCACCACGTGCAATACCCGGTGACCGGGCCTTTCCATACCTGAAAGGTCCACGGCTCGAAGTTCGCGATCCCCCGGTGCTTCTGATAGAAACGGGGGCGGAACACCAACTCCAGGGTCGAACCGCGGCTCTCCCATGCAAAGGCGGTCCGCCGCTCTTCGACGAGCTTGGGCCGGATGCGCGTCGCCCCGTCCGGCGGGCCGATCAGGAGCCAGTCCCAACGGCGATCGTAGACCGCGTTGTTCCGCAGGTTGCGGCTCAAGCCTACGCTGTTGCGGACCAGCGGGAAGCGCTTCTGCGCCTCGCCGAGGGTTTCGGCTGGGAAGGCTTCTTCGCTGCCAGTAACGGTGCCGCGCAGCACCAGTCTCACGGCTTCCTGCGGCACGGCCAAACCGAACTTCAGCCGCTGCTCCACTTTCTCGCCGGGGTTTACTGTGGGTTCGAGTTTGACCTCGACTTCCGCCACGGCGCGTCCCGACGCGTCCTCCGCGCCAACGGTCGCATCGAGAATCACGCTGCCGTGATAGCGGAGGCTCAGCCGCCCGGCTTGGGCATTCCACTCCACGGTGGCCGGGGCATTGGGTGGCGGTTCGACCGCTTCCGGCGTACCAGCCCACGCGGAGCTGGCCAGCGCAATGACGATTGCAGCACGATACAGGTGTCTCACTAAGGTTCTCATCATGGCGCCTCGCCGGCAAGGCCCTGGCGGACGCCCATGCCCGCGGCAGAGGATGCCGTCTCCTCCCCAGGTCGGACGTCCCGGACTTGTGCGTTGTCGCATGCCGCTAAGGCTTGCAGAGATCCTTCATGGCCTCGGCCAGGCCGTAGCCGATCAGGCAGTAGTTCCTGCCGTTGCCGTAGTAGTGGCACGGCCAGTGACTGAAGATGGCGTCCCACTCGGCCTGCCAGGCCTTGTATTCCGGCGTGGCGCGGACGGCCTGGTCCAGCGCCTTGTTCTGGGCATCGGTCTGTTCCTTGGGCAACTTGCCCTCCAGTTTGCCCTTGAGTTCGGCGGCGACCTGCTCCTTGAGTTTCTCTCTCTGCTGTTTCTGTATCTCGCGTTCCTTGGCCTGGAGTTCAGCGAGTTTCGGGTCCCAATACTGCGCCGTGCGGACGAAGCGGACCTTGCCCTTCAGCTCGGGGCGGTCGGCGATGGCCGCCTGGGCCTTGCGCACCTCGAGGATCTTGCCTTTCGCCGCATCGCCGTCAATGCCTATTTCGCCGACCACGCTGGGCAGGCGGTCCAGGCCGAACTCCTTCTCCAGGTCCTGGATCATCGTGGCGTAGAGGATCGGGTAATCCACCATGATCTGCTCGAACGGAATGCCCTTGCTGGCGAACATCTCGTTCCAACCCTGGAACCAGACGAACCCGACGATTTCGTACGCCTTGCCCTTGAGTTGGGGGAAGTACTTGCCCATGTTGTCCAGGCAGTCCCTGGTTTCGGCCACCATCTTGCGGTAGCAGTCGCCGACGGCTTTTTCACCGCCGCGTTTGGCGAAAGCCTCCGGGTCGATCGGGTAGGGCAGCTTGCCCGCGCCGGGCGGACGGAAGTCGAAGTGCATGTCCTTTCCGCCCCAGGCGGTCTTGATCAGGAGCACCGGGTCCTTGTAGGCGTCGCCCATGATCACGCCGAACATCAGTTCCGGGCCAACGAACTCCTTGTCCGCACCGAACCCCACGCTCAGCGGCCCGGTCGTCTTGCCGCCCCGGAAGGAGATGAATACGTCGTCCCGCACCACCCACGAACCGTCGTCGTTGCGGATCTTCTTCAGCAGCGCGCCGTACTGGGGGTCCTCACCGAGGTGCGCGAGGGTCCTCGTGTGGCCGAGACCTTCCATATTCGACTGCCCGGCCAGGATGAAAACCTTGACCTTGCCGTTTCCGTCCCCTGCCCACGCCGGGCAGGCCAACAGAAGCACCGCGACCATGAAGGCTGTCCACGTTCTGGCCATTTACGTTCCTCTCTGTTCCAGAGCCCTGTCTATAGCCATGCCCGCCGGCGCCAGGGGTGTGCTGGTCCACCGATTTCCGTGCCCTTCTTCTGGCGGTGTAACCTGTTTATTCACCGTCACTTATGGTAGCCTCCGACACGTCTGCTCACAACTTCTTTCGGAGGCTGATTTGCCCGAGAACCACGGTTGGGGCTGCAGTCGCGGAATGCACTCATGACGACAACTCGATGCCAAAGAGCCTATCTCACACCTCCGCCGTGCTACATCCTGCCATGTGCCCCATGAAAACGGGACGAAAAAGAACGCTTGCTCTCACTCGTCCACCCTAACGGAGGGCGAACCCAATTCCCCTGGACTACAACACCGATGCGCGGCGATGCCGCTCAGTGTAATGCGTAACATGATTTCACCTGGGTTTCCTTGTTAGATCGTTGGTTTCATTTGTTGGAATCTATCGCGGGTCACGAAGCGCTGCCCGCGTCGCTTTCGGCAAACAACGGCGTGCTGAAGTAACGCTCGGCGCGATCACAGAGCAGCGTGACCACGGTCGCCCCGGCCGACAGGTCGCGAGCGGTGCGCAAAGCGGCGGCCACATTGGCCCCGGAGCTTGTGCCCACCAGCAGGCCGAACTCACGATGCAGCCGCCGGGTCATCCGCATCGCCTCTTCGGCACTGATTCGCACCGTGGCATCCAGCGGCGCGCGTCGCAGGAGCGGCGGGACGAAGCCCTTTCCCGCCACACCCTCGATGCAGAAACAGCACCGGCATTCGGCCGCGTGCAGTCCCTCCTCGGCTGGCTCCATCGCCACGATGCGCGCGTTCGGGAAGCGGGCCTTGATGGCGCGTCCGCAGCCCCCCAGCGAACCGCCCGTGCCGTAGCCGGCCACAAACGCGTCAATGGGGCCCGCAACTTGCCGGAGAATCTCCGGGCCAGTGTGTTGCTCGTGATCGTCCACGTTCAGCGGATTCTCAAACTGGCGCGGCAGGAAGTAGCGCGGATCGCGCGCCGCCATCTCGCGCGAGCGATCAATGCCCGCCTGATAGGTGCCGCCGTCCGGGAGCAAAATCACCTCCGCGCCGAAGCGTCGGAGCAAGTGCCGCCGCTCGACGCTGGCGCCCTCGCTCATCAGGATGGTCACGCCATAGCCTCGCGCGGCGCCGACCATGGCGAGCGCAATGCCGGTATTGCCGCTGGTGCATTCGAGGATTATGGAATCAGCCCGCAGCAGCCCGCGCCTCTCGGCATCGGTCACGACGCATTGCGCGAAACGGTCCTTGATGCTGCCGCTGGGATTGAGGAACTCGCACTTGGCGTGGATCGTCACGCCTTCGGGATGGAAACACAGCGGAATCAGCGGCGTGTTGCCAATGAGCGAAAGAACCGGTGCGAGGGGCGCGTTCAAGCAATGTTCCATGTTATTTCCTATTTGATTGTCCCGGCGGTCCAGCGAATGCCGCGAACGATCAGGTCGCGGTATTCGGAACAGGTGTACTGGTCCACCGATTTTCGCGCCCTTCGTCTGGCGTCATAACTTTCTTCTCCCGCGTCACTTATGGTAGCCTCCGAGGCGTCCTCTCACAACTTCTTTCGGAGGCTGATTTGCCCGAGATCCGCAGTTGTCGGCCCAGTCGTTCACGGCCGCGGCCGCGGTGCGCCCTCGCCATGAAATCTTGTTGCGAAAGAACGTCGTGCCGCCTTCTTGATGCGCCGCACCGCACCACGTGAACACCAAATCCGACGGAAACC
>Ga0315282_10012211_pt1 | contig 13180 bp, 13 predicted proteins | sample YL17G07_20_MG_FD_203693 | JGI IMG/M metagenome (GOLD analysis project Ga0315282, IMG submission 203693) | Sediment microbial communities from Yellowstone Lake, YNP, Wyoming, USA - YL17G07_20 | ecosystem: Environmental > Aquatic > Freshwater > Lake > Sediment | place: USA: Wyoming | collected...
TTATAAAGCTTCAGTGTTCTGTTCTTTATCTTCTCCGGTATCCTCCGGGGCGACGTTTTGCCACGTGATTTAAGTAGTGTAGTAGGGTCAGACTTAATTATTGATTTTGTACGTTCTAAGCTGTCTTCTGCTTTGCGGTTTCTTTTTCAAGGACATCGACTATATATTTATTAAGGGTGATCCCCTTTTTCGTTGCTTCTAACGCAATGCGCTGGTGTAAGCTTGATCCGACTCGGATATTGAACGATCCCTTAAACGGATGCTCTGGCTCTTTACCCTGTTCACTACAGGTCTGAAGGTAGTCGTCTACAGCTTCCTCAAAAGATTTGCGCAGTGATTTAACGTCGGTGCCTTCATAGCTGACGAGAGCACGGATAAACTCGACCTTTCCATAAAACACCTTGTCCTCATCGCTGTAATGGACAGAACCGTAATAATTTTTATATCTCATCATATCTTTCATATCAATCCCTCTCCTCTTAAGGTTTCTTCGATCTGCTCCAACTGGTACTTTTTCAGTACCAGTGTTGGGTGCGGTTTATGAAGGATTATCGGAGGCAGCGTTCCGTGTATGAACTTAACCCTTGATCCTCCTGTCTTCCCAGACTTTGCTAACGTGTATCCAAATCCGGTTAACAGTATAACAAGTTCCTGCCAGGTAAAGTCACTGGGCTTCGACAGGAAACGATTGATAATCTTCTTACGCTTACTCAGGGATGTCCTCCTTTAATACGTTCTTATAACTTATTTTATCAGCAATCAATACGAATTGCAACTATAATTAGTTGCATATCAGTTTAGTCCATAACTTGCACACAGGAAAATAAGGGGATGGCGCAAACCCTTGAAAATAGTGGTGAGCCGTACAGGATTCGAACCTGTGACCCGCTGATTAAGAGAGTGTTCCGTAGAATGAATATAACTCGCTGTTATTTCAATAAAATATCAGAACTATCCCTCGTCTAAGCCAATCCAGAAAATCCAATGTGTTATTTTAGAACGCATGATGCTTATTGTTATAAATGTAACTTCATGGAGTCAACACCTTGAAAACCTGATATCATTGCGCTGAGTATAACCAGAAATCAATGCGCAGTAACATTATTTTCCAATCCAAAAAGTTATCTTCTTTAAATCTGTGACTAATCTGTGACATACTTTTTGGTAATAATATCTTAATGGATTCACAATTTAAGGAAATTACAGTGAAGACGGATGGTAAGTGTTTTCAACCACAATAAATTTCATTTCTAAATTAAGGGGGGAAAAGACATGAGAAAGATGACAGCAGTTGCAGTAGCGGTTGGTATTTGTCTTATTATTTTGATCATAGGCGGACTTCCACAATTAAGTCATGCGAGCGAAATCTATGGGTGCGTTTTAAAGGGGGGTTATGGGTTGCTAAGAATAGTGAGCAATCCCAGTCAGTGTAATAGGAGTGAAACAGCGATTTCATGGAATCAGGTTGGACCACAGGGACCTAAAGGGGATACGGGTGCAGCAGGTACAGCGGGGGCTAATGGACATTCACCGACCGTCTCAATGTCGGGAGACCAAATTACAGTGGACGGTGTTATTACAGGTTCACATCTAACTGGACCTGCTGGTCCGACAGGACCATCAGGGACTGGTAGTGGCGTTGACGGACTGTCCAGCGTGATAATGGGAAGAGTATATCCTGATGGCACTTTTGAAGGTTCTGGGTTTACAGTTGCAAAACAGCCAGGACAAAACGGTGTTTACCATATTGTCCTTCCGAGTGCACTAAACACGGTGCCTACTTGCGTGTGTTCAATTTTTTACTTAGATAATCATAGCGAAAATCCGAACGACTTTCCTCTATATTGCGCTATTACACCTCAAAGCCTTTATGGTGGCCCTCCCATAGACGCCATAGATGTAGCGTTAACAAATTTATATACATCATATACTGGTTACGAGTTAACGTTTGACGGGTCATTCAACTTTATATGCGCTGTGCCTTGAGAACTCACATTTGTTCTTTGTGTCATTAAGGACGATATTCGTACCTTACTCTCTTATCATTCAGAAGCAAGAGGAGCCGAAAGGCTCCTCTGCTCCAAAAACCTCTCCCCTATAAAGTCATAGATTCTTGCATGTGCTCATTTGGCATCGAAATTAACAGCAGTTTAACTTTGAATAGATGGGGCTATTAACATCAGAACTTCTTAGGTTTAAATCTACTCAATGCTCTTGATGAATCTATCGTATCCATGCCCGTAGGATGAGTATAAACTTCATTTGTTGTAGCCAATACATGCCCTGTCATTCTCTTTCTCTTATCAGCCGTAATACCAGCATCCTTCATGCATGTATTTGCGAGATGCCTTATCTCTTTGAACTTAAAATCGGTTTTCTTATATCCCGCATCTTCAAGTGCGGCATACCATAGACTTCTTAACGATTTATACGGCATCCATCCCTTCTTTGGTTCTCGATGATATATAAGATAAGGTGATAACTCCTTTCTGTTGGTTTTAATATATTCAAGGAACTTACACAGTGCCTCATTTTCTGAGAAGTTGATTATTATGTCTTCACCCGTTTTGCCTCTGACGAAAGTAGCCACCTTTCTATCAAAGTTAAAATTCTTCCACTCCAATTTTCTCACTTCAGCACTATGCTGAACAAGATGAAAAGCCAGCATGATTGCCGTTTTCAGCATCGGTTTTGCAACAGGATAAATTTCGTTGAATAATATATCACTAGTGAGTTTCAACTTAAATTTACTTTCTTTATGTTTCTTGATTCTGAATGCTGGATTGACGGTGATATATCCCCAGTCGCACGCCCTCTGCAATAAAAGATGTATCAAAGCCTTTCTCCGATTTGCCTCATAGGGGGTGCTTCTCAGGTTGTCGTGCCACCTGATAATCATTTGGCGTGTGATTCTATTAATAGGAGTATTAGCACCGAATTCGTTAATAATTTCTTTAGCCATCCTCTTGTAATTTATTCTGGTTTTTTCAGCATTATATTTGACAACCTCTTCTATAAATCTATCTACAAGCTGCTTAAGTGTTGCCGAGTTGCTCTCGGCTTTAATCTTCGTAGCATCGAAATTCCTCGTCTCATTTACGAAAGCTGCTTCAATTTCTGCCCATCTTTTCAATGCCGTTGCTTCATCTTGTGTTTTTAGAGGTAACCATCGGGTTTTCTTTAATGTAGGATTGTCAGGAGTAGGAATATAAACAACATAATAGAACCATCCCTTCTTCACATGGAGGTGACGGGGGTAATTCTTGTTATGTTTTCTTTTCCTGCCCATGGGGGGACCATAACAAAACATTTTGAATGCCGTCAACTCAGTTTCCATTTTCGAAACTCTCTCTAATGCTGTTTATAATTTCCTCTGTAACAAAGTCACCAGAACCTATCTGAACATACCATCTGCCCCCGATGCGGGTTACCATTCCTGCAAGTATACCCTCATTCCTGTAGTATCCCAATTTTGCCCAATAGTTAAGGGTAGACTTAGGAGTCATGGGATACTCCTCTTCCCCGAATTTTTGTAAGGGAATTGAGGGCATCTAAATTGTCTCCAAGACTGATACCGTATTTAAATGGAAACAGCAACAAGTAGGCGGGTGTAAACCACAGACGATTTGCTCAATACATTCGGCTAACTCACATACTCTAACAGAGTCGAATAGATGTTTTTTCATCTCGCAGCTTGTGTTTCAAACTGAGAGAAAGAGTTACATCATATATTTTGTAACTACGCAACAGTCTTTTCCTCCTTATTTAAAATTTTTACCCACGGGGTGATTTCGGTCACCTCTGCGGCTTTATTAAGCATTATGTTAACATATCCGTAAGTCCTTGTCAAATCAGCGTTTTTGTCAAGTAATTTTTTATTTTTGGTGTGTTTTCTATAAAATTTCGATAATCCTCTCAATTTTTTTCCTAAAAGATACTTTCTCATTTAGTACTTATTAACAAGAGTAACTTTTTTACATAGGAGGTAACTATATGGAGAAAGAAAAGAGAGAAAAGGTGATAGCCGTTCGGCTTACGGAGAGGCAGTATAACCAAGTTAAAGAACTGGTGAAGGAGAAATACATCACGGCTTCTACTTTGGGACGTGTGCTCTTCGAGATGTATCTCAGACAGGAGGTGATAATTTAGACATTCAAGGATTTTGATTGTATTGAAAAAACAAAAAGCAGTCTTGGCGGACTGCTTAATTCAAAATTATTAGGAGAGATAATATGCAAGATTTAATCAATGCTATTGGAAACAATGCTCATACAATAAATACCAATCAGGATGAGCATAAAACTTACAAAGACCTTCTATCTTTTTTCAATAATGCAGTAAAGATAAAGGTTCTAAAGGGATACTCGGATTTAAACAAGAAGGTGGGAGAGAAGGCACGGTATCAGGAGGCCAAAGCACCTGTTTCAGGCAAGTTTGATGGAAAGTTTGAGAATGAATGGTGGTTCGATAAACCTGAAGATTTGGAAGGAATGCTCCAATATGAATGCTGGGTTGGGATGTATATTCCTGACGGATATATTCTTGTTGATATTGATGACAAGAAAGTCGGGGCTGTCGTAGCCCAGGCATTCTTGGAAAGAGGAATAAAATGCATAATCCTTGAGACACCCAACGGCTACCAGTTCCTCTTTAAAGACACAGGTAAAATAAAAACACAAAGAGCCAAGTTCATCACTATGGCGGGGATTGTTGTGGATTACAGGCTCTCAGGAAAAGGCTACACAGTGTTGCCCACCCCAACTACCGAAAATAGAAAAATTATTCATATACCTGATTCCGTAGACCCGATGCCTGACTTCTTTGTATCTGTGCGGCATATGAAAAAAGAAGGGGAGGAAGAAATACTGCAATTACCGCTTTTCGAGGGTTCAAGACATGTAACCTTCCATGCCCATGTCTGCCGTATGCGGGCTTGGAATCACAAATATAACCTGAATGTGAATCTCGAAGAAATAGCAATGCAAATGAATGATTTATTTATATCCCCTCCCTTGGAAGAAAAAGAAATACTGGGAATGATTAAGGCATCAGAACAACTTGCGTTGCCTGACCCAGTCAGGGAAGAAACTTATAACACCATCACGGAAAGCACTGAATTAAAGGATATGTTCAAACTCGACTATACTCCCTCTATCCCAAACGGCTTCGATATAATCGACGGCGAACTGATACATCTTAAAGGTAAAGATGAAAAGAATATTCCGATTCCTATCTGTCAGCCCTTTGTCATTACCGCAACCATAAAGCCTGAAGATGGTGAGGAAACATGTTTCATTGTCAAAGATAACTCAGGCAAAGAAGCGGTGCTGGGCCTGACCATCAGTGACAAGAAGAATTTCGAGCAAGAAATCTGCAATTTTCTTGAAAGACCGATTGACAGCGAAAAGATAAAACTGCTTCAAAAATACGTGGGGGAATACTTCAGGGCAAACCATTTTGATTTCACTCAAAAATCAGGGTTATCGAGAACGGGTTGGCACCACAAGACATTTTATATCCCCACAAGGGAATACAAGGATGTGTGCTGGCTGGATGACAATCTGAAGGATGCCTATTGCTGCAAGGGAGATAGCGGACATCAGAGAATTATCTTGCGTGATGTTCTGAAAACGCCTGCATCGGTTGTTGTATTGTCTGCTCTTTCGGCTCCTCTCCTAAAACTGTTTCACATTCCTAATCCGATTATTTTCATTTCTGGGCCGAAGGGCAAGGGAAAATCCACAAGTGCGGGGTTTGCCGTCAGTCTCTTCGGCAATCCACGTTGTCTCAAGGGCACATGGTTTTCTACTAAAGTGGGTAAAGAAGGCTTTCTCTATATGAATACGGATTTGCCAGCATGGATTGATGAAATAGAGACTTTGGGAGAAAACACAGGTGATGTCATCAATTCATGCTATACGTATGAAAGTGGGTCGGGGAAAATGAGAGGCAACAAGAATTTGTTGAACAGAAAGACAAAAAGACTTTCGGGAGTGCTCCTTATAACCTCAGAGAAAGATTTAGATAGCCTTATAACATCAATTTCCAATAGGAGAAGTGCTCCCCTTGGGATTTACAGAAGGACAATCGAAGTCAAAGTGGACGAGGACTTTTTCACGTGTATTGGTTCAGGCAAGAAATTTAACCTTACACAACTGAATAAGTTCTTCCTTATCAATTTCGGGTGGATGGGTCGGGAATGGATTCACTTCATTGAAAATAATATCGCAGGCATCACTGAAATGTATAAGAAGAATCTTCAGGTTGCAAGTAGAATTGCCACGCTTGAAGGGGCTTTCTCTGCTATGTTTACGGCACTGGATATATTGCTTTCGATGAAAATAATTGATGAAGAAATTTACAACACTATATCTAAATATATTTCATCAGTTGCGTTGGAACATAGAAACAAAAACCAACAGGTGGATGACATAGCCTATAAATTCAAAAGCAAACTTGCTGACTTCTGCAATATGAATGAGAGAATGTTTATCGGGCTTGGCTATGATTACGATAAATCTGCGGGCTTCTGGGGTAGGGTCGAGGAGGCTCATGTATTCCTTTTAAAAGAAACTTTTGAAAGGATATGCAAGGAAAGTGGGTTTGTGTCGAGCCATATCCTCAAGGCTTTGCAAAAGCAAGGAGACTTAGAAACCCAAAGGGGGTTTGAAAAACAGATAAGGCACGGAAACAACCGTCACTGGGGTTACTACATTAAGAATGTGATTGAACTGGATGAGCAACCCAATCCGTTTCTAGCGATAAAAGACGAGAAGGTATCCTTTGAAGAAATGGAGAAGACTTTCCTGAAAATGTAATCTCCTGTCGGATGATGAGAGGCTGAGAATATAAAGAATCTCAGCCTCTTTTTATTTTGTCCTACCTTCTGGCGTCCTCTGGCGGAGTTTTGGCGGAGAAAAAATCCATATTATGCTTTAGAATCAATATATTATAGAAGTGTCCTACTTGTCCTACCTATTTTTAGGTATATTTATAAAAGGATTTTAAGTAATCTCTTTTGGTTACCCCATCCACTTAGTTCTCTTATATATAAAAAAAGCCAAATTTTGGGTGTGACAAGTATGACAAATTGGAATATTATTTATATTCAATAAGTTATGCTATTTTTAGCCTGTCATTTGTCCGCCAAAGCCCGCCAGAAGGTGTGACAAAAGATTCAGCACTAAACCAACTAAGAATCAAGGTTGGTTAAAATTAAAACTTGGGATATGAGCCAAAGGCTTTTCTCAAGTCCCAGATTTAATTTTTTTAGTGAAGAACCCTGCGGCAGAGACCACAGGGTGTAATAATTATTATGTGCAAGGAGAATACCAATATCTCTGACAGGCTCAACGATTAACTTACAGCCTTGAAGGACACTGCCAGATGTTATTCCTGTTGGCAAGGAACGAGATTAAGAGAATTAATCTTAGAGTGTGTGGTGACAATTTTAGAGCAAGTCCTCATTTTGGGGACTTGAAAACCTACCATTTTTTAATATTTTATTTTTTGAGCCAGTTCATCGGAAAAAGTAATTTACACCCCTGCGTAAATTCACTTCTCTCATTCGACAAAACACGATAACCACACCACCCTTTCTGATTCAAGCAGTTTCGGGAGTTTTCCGCTCTAGACTTCTTTCCTTGAGAAAATTTCGGCTCTGCCTCTATGTAAAGTGTCTTTTATAGATTAGTGTTCAGTTCACAATAATTACGGAACGGATTACAAAATAGACTGAAGGTAATCAGATATTCTTGCTCTGGTTGCTCTTACTGCTGCGGGGTCAGAGATATTAATTTTCATGACCATGATTATACGGTAATTTACTTAAGTAGGTCTAAAGGATAATTGGAATAAGCACAGGAAGCATTCTCAAGAATACACGGGTAGACAATAGGAGGCATTATGGTTGCAACAGATACAATCTCTTTAAGCACAAAAGGTTTTACTGATGTGCTCGATATTACTGATAAGGTCACAGCAAGTTCAAGTGATGGGATGAAATTCTCTTGCTGAATTGTTGGTGATGCTATGAATAAAAACGTATAAATCAATAACTTATATTCTCAGAAGAAACTGGAAAGAACTGTCTTCTGGATGGGTGCATTAATTTAAAAATTGCACTACAATAAACGGCTTGGGTGCGGGTTTCGCTGATTCCATAGCTGGTGCAATTCTGCTTTTTAGATTCCCATTGATTCACGCTTACCTTGCTTATATCTTTAAATGACATACCATTTAAATGTCTCAGGGATAAAATACTTTGCTCCTGCTGTTTAAGTGTGTTAAATCCTTTCAGGGCGATGCTTTTCTCTGCGTAGGTTAAAGAATTAAGCATCTTGATAAAGGCTCTCGCTTTGATGTTGTTTTTGGATATGTTCATTTGCTCTCCTTTTATTTTATTATATGAATTCAATAAATCTTTTACTATGCATAAAAATTCTCATAATTTTCTTCTCCGCCTGCTCTAGAGACTTAAAGGCACATGAAGAAATCCACGTCCCCTCTTTCCGTGGGTATTCAGGCAATGCATTCTACTATTCGATTGACTACCGTTCCAATCCTTCCTTTTTTTTGGCTATGAATATCAGAACTAAGAACGGCAGACCTTAAAAAGGGCGAAAATAATTCGCCCTTTTTAATAAAGGCAGGTGATAACCGATATGGTATGGCGGGATTCGCCAGACCTATCAGGGCTGCTTCTTTCGTTAGACGGGGACGGCAATAGATATGCGGATTTCTCATGTCTAACAAATAACATCGAGTAATAGTGCGGATGCTACAACCAACCCCTCTTGTAATCGTCGCTACAGTTTTAAGGTGTCACTACGACACCTTTTTGTCTATCATGTCACTACCGTTTAGCGGCTTTGACTGAGAAAAGGAAAATGTTGGAATTTCTATGTCCCTCTATTGTCATCTCCTTCCTCGGTCTCAAAACGTTTTCCTTATGAGACAGTTTTTACCGAGCCGTGGAACGGCGGTTTTAAAGGTTTTTATATGCAAGAAAGAGTGCTACCTTTTGGGACGCACTATTTTCCGTTGGTAGAAAGCCGCCTCCCTTGCCGATTAACCCCTCCTTGAACTGCTTAATTGTTCTGAAGAACGGGGGGATGTCGAGTCCCTGCTTAGGTTCAGCGGGGACTTTAGTGCTAGCATGTTAACATTATCACAATGATAACACTTGAACCTACTAAAGAGAGATTTGAGCAGAGCCATCCGCAGGCAAAGAGAGGTCCCTTTAATTCAGGTTGGCTATCTCTATTACTTTGTGGCTTGTTTTACAATAAGTGGTAGCGAACTTCAGCCCTCTGCTCTCCAATATAGAGCACTAAGATGTGTGAGAACGAATTAAATCGGGCAGGCGGTCAATGTCATTTCCGCCTGTAACACGTATTCCCATAAGGAAATCCAAGAAATAAGGCGGAATTGAAAAGTGCCAGAACGCAGTGTTGTGAGATTATATTCATATGTTTTTTGAACTGCCGATGGTTAAGTCGGAAAATATTTTATGTTTTGACAATTGCATTCATGTATTTATGGGACAATGCATCATATCCAGGTACTGTATTAAAGGTTTCATTCAGATATAAATTAGAGCTATATTCTGTATTTTTTATGGTAGGAAATGTGTAAGGTGTCTCAGCCTTCTGTGATTCTGTTTTCACCTTTAGAGTTTTTCAGTTTAATTTCTGAGTACAGTGAATGGTTCTCATGCAGTTCTGTTTTCGATTATAATAGTATCCATGAGCAAGATTAACATATCAATGGAGACTGAAATTTCACTTAAACTGCTTAATAATGCATTCGACCTATTATTCCCATGTATTGACCTTCTACGAAAGTTTGACGGGAAGACTTTTCTTAACTCCGATGAACGAGAATTGAAAACAGCCTTCGTTTTGGCAACGATAGCCGTTGAACTGCTCTTGAAAACAAAAATAGCATCTATTCATTGGACTCAAATAGTTCAGAATCCTACTACGGCTGACAAGCAAAAGATTCGTAAGGGAGACTTTAAGAGTGTTAAATTTGGGGACTGTATAGGAAGGATTGAGAGGATTTCTTCCATTAAATTTGCAAACAAGATTAAGAAGGACATCGAGAAGATAGGGAACATCAGGAACAAACTATTTCATTTTCAATATGATGATACCAACCCTAATAAATTCATTACAACGATTTCTCTCGTTCTTGACGTGTTTATTGAGTTTTATAGAAATTATATCTTGAACGATTATTACGAAGATAAGGATAGAACCGAGCAAATTGATGGTGACCTAAAAAATGTGAAAGACTATGTTGCTGTGAGGTTAGCCACTCTTAAAGAAAAGTATAAGGCATTTGACAAACCAAAGACATACTATTTCATCGAATGCATTAACTGCTGGCAAGATGCTTTCATATTGGAAGATGCATATACTGTGAAATGTATTTTTTGCAGTACAACAACAGACATAAAAGAAATGGCTGAATCTTATTCAAATTGTCAGAATAAAATTAAAACCTGTCCAGAATGCATGAGAGAATCTATGGCAGCCATTCATTCTTCTGAAGCTGAAGAAGAGGCATGGGATTGTATTATTTGTGGACATTACATTAAGCAACCTCAAATATGGCAGATGGCAAATGGCATCTCATCATTGGACTCTGTGAGGGAAGAGTTCAGACTTCATAACGATGATAAGGCTTCATAACCTATCCCTTTTCTTTCGCTTTCGTTCTTTAAGTTCAACCCCAACTCTATAGTCATTCATATTGATGGCTGTCACGTTGTTTAATTTTGTGCCTTATTTAACTCCTTTACCTAAGCCACTGACAATGTCAGTGGTGGGGTGTGGGGGCGGAGGCCACACACCTTTAGCGAACCGACGAGGTCGGTGAGCCATATGGATAAAAATTGCATCCTTATGGCAAGGCGAAGGACCTTGTCCGTAGTCTTGCCATTACGCAAGCCACCGACAAGGTCGGTGGTCTTTGACTGCAAGTAAATACAAATACTTGTCCGATGGTTCATAATGCTCTTAGTAGAGGTTCGGTGAGAACAAGAGCATGTTTTGCTCAATGTTAAAGATATCCAAAGATGCATCAACAGCGGGGGAACAATGTTCCTTGTTCTTGCTGAAGCAAAGACATCGGAACTCTGATATACTTGTGCATAGTACAACTGCAAATAGATAATGTAAATGGTTGAGAAAACATGTTAAGTAAATGTCCTCATTGTGCAGAGATGATCCCCATATATAGCAATGAATGTCCGTTTTGTAGAAAGGCGATCCCTTGGAGTCTAAAACAAAGAGTAATTATAGGATTATTTATTCTATGTGTAATGGTATTTTTTCCCATAATATTTTCAGCTATTACAAAAGAAGCATCTAAAGTAGTAAATACTGAAGAACCTGCCAAAAAGACTGATTCTGCTAATAACAAGTTACTTCTTAAACAACTTTGTGAGACTGCTAAAGGATTAGGTTATAAAAAAGGACAGCTTGACAGACCTTATGGTATTTATGATAAACATTCGGCAGACGATTTCTATGATTATAATAGAAAAGAGGGTCTTACTATTGAACTTTCAACAGAAGCACAAATGTGTTTCAAAGAAGGGTATGATAAAGGGTTTTATAATAGACTCTTTAAGTAAACATAGCATTGTAAATCTTGTAGACGGATAATTTCTTACAGGGTGATGTTCATGAAAAAAATCGGGGTAATACTTAGTTGGTCTTTTGGGGTATTTTTTCTTTTGTTTGCGGTCTTCGCTCTTATTAATAAGAACCCTCTCCCATCTGCACTGCTTCTTATAATGACTTTTCTTTTGCTACCTCCGATAAGAACATTTGCTTATTCAAAAACTAATTTCAAATTGCCGTTTTATATGAGGGTAATATTTATCGTTGTACTTTTCATGATACTTCTATTTAATGCAGGGGAAAGGCAGCAAAATAAGATTGAAGTTAAAAATACAGAAGATACAAAGCAATCAATTACAGAACAGGAAAAGAATATATGTAAAGCGATTATCTTAGAAAAGATTATGAAGGTTCATTCAAAATGGTATTTAATTAAGGAAAAAGAAATTGATAACAATAAGTTTATTGTTATGGCTTCTAATCCTGTATATCCTCCACTAAAACCTATATGGTTATTAGAAAATCGAAAGATTTATTCAATAAATGGTGCAGCAAAAACACTTACACCCGAATTTTCTTTTACTTATATAATTGATCCTGTTAATGCTATTGAGATTCTTGAAGAGAACAAGCCATATAGACCCATATCTCACGAAACAGAAACTGTTCGTAATACACAACCAACGCCACCTATTCCTGGACGAGAAGTAATAGGTAGATGGAGGGAAGGGATGCCTTTTAATTATATTACAGAGATATATAAAGAGAAAAATAAATATTTTCTTCTTTACAAACTTGATAATGGAGGGTTGGTAACAAAGAAGCTTACCAAAAAAGGTAAAAACACTTTCAACGTGATAGATTCCATCGCAGGTGATTGCTTTGTGATTACTGAAAACAATGATTTAGAAAGTAGAGATAATGATGGATTAATATCCACTGCAAAGCCTGTTAAATAAGGCATGGACGGAACTCTCTACCGCTGTGGGGTTCTTCTTGCAATGTTATTTACACAGTTTGAACCTACTGAAGGGAAAGATTCACAAATGAAAAATGCAAAATTCGTGTTATATTTCATCACTATTTTTTTAAGTTTATATAGTTGTTCAAGATATTCAGAAACTACAGACGAAAAAATAAGAAAGAGTTTTGAGAGTTATGTTCATGAAGTAATAGAGAATTTTAAGAAAGCAAAAAATTCTATATGTGAAGAACGAATTTCGATAAACGGAGAGAAATATTATAGAGAAGATAAAATTATATATGATCCCGAAGTTGAATATGATGTTCAAAAAACTAACTCTATCGTACACCCCTATGTTGCGACACTTACATTCAACAGTGAATCTTATTATAGAGAAGGAAAAACCTTGCAGGAGTGTTCAGATTCTGAATGGAAACTTGATATATACCATGCAAAATGCACTTCCCCCGGTTTAACGGACACACCGAAAGGTTAGGTACAATATAACCTTGGGAGGTGTAAAATGCAAGAGAGTAATGGACGAAGGAAGTACGATCGGCAGTTTAAGGAAGAAGCAGTACAA
>Ga0315282_10012212_pt1 | contig 13180 bp, 12 predicted proteins | sample YL17G07_20_MG_FD_203693 | JGI IMG/M metagenome (GOLD analysis project Ga0315282, IMG submission 203693) | Sediment microbial communities from Yellowstone Lake, YNP, Wyoming, USA - YL17G07_20 | ecosystem: Environmental > Aquatic > Freshwater > Lake > Sediment | place: USA: Wyoming | collected...
TGACTTTCCTCCTGTTTCTCGTGCCAAGTCTCATCGGCGAGGTGAAACGGCGACAAGGCTTCGGCCGCACCGCGTTTGCTCGGGGTCGCGTGCCCCAGACCCCCGGTTTCCGGCCGGACTTCTAGGAGTCTGTCGTAGAACCCAGCGAGATAGATGCACCACAGGGCGCGACGGTGGCGTCTGAACAGCCGGAGGATGACGACGCTGGTGCAAGGCAGGCAGGAACCGGGCAAGTACACGGTGTCTTGGGATGCGGCCGGTAAGCCGGCTTCGCGGCTGCCCGCCGGGACGTATTTCTGCCGGTTGCAGGCCGGCGAGTTCACCGCCACGCAGAAGCTGGTGGTGCAGAGATAAGCCGGTGAGGCAATAGTCTGTGCGCGGTGGCTGGGCGAGGGCTCGGCCACCGCGCGGCTGGAATGAGTCGACCGCTGACAGGAACCGACCCACCGAATCAAGGGCGGCCTCCCGGCCGCCCTTCTTCTTACAAGCCGGTGACCAGTCGTCTCCTGCGGCTCACGGTCAGAGGGGAAATCTGAAGGCCGAAATCCGAAGGACGAACGGCGGACCGGTGGGTCAGGAGCCGGGTTTGCGGTCGCGGGCCCGGGGTGGGGCCGTAAGCTCAAGTTCCTTGCGGACTGCCTCGGCCTCTTTGGCCGCCATGCGGAGCCACTCCACCCCGCTGATGCCGAGTCGCTTGCGCTCCTCTTCAGATTCCTTCCTCATCTTGTGCAGCCAATCCATCCAATCCAGACCGTCAATCTTCATAGTGCAGTACCTCCTCGGGCGTCCTGATGCGGAGGACCTGATAGCCCTCGCGCAGGTTGACTGCGCCGATCCGCCTTTCGGCCCACTCATTGGCGAGATGCCGCAGGTTCAGCGATACGAGGACATCGGCCTTGCACACGGTTGCATAGGCAACGTGCCTCGCATCATCCGCGTAGTCCTCAGGTATGACGTGTTCGTGCAGATATGTGTCTGCGAGTCGTTCCACCTCTTGTTCGTCCACTTGCACCGTGGTGAGAACCGAGAGTAGTTCAATAAGCCTCTGTCGGAGTCGCTCCGGTGAACGACGGAGTTCCCTGAACGTAACAGGTGAGGTGACCGCGTCCAGGATGCCGAGGTGAGCCTGCTCCAACAGGGCGACGATGGCCTCACGGTGAATCGCGTTTCTCGGCTCCTCATCGAAGTAGAAGCCGAACACCGAAGTCTCAAGATAGAGCAGCGGTTTGTGGCTCATTGTGTGTCCTGACGTATCTCAGTATAGCCCGGCAGTCTGCCCAGTCAAACCGACTCCGAGGCCGCTGCCCGGCAGCCGTCACCAGCCGAGGATGTTGCGGACAAGACCGCGAAGTGTCCCCGGGACGACCATTGCCCGCTCGGGGCAAGCAGAAGCCTGGACGTATACCGTCCCATGGGACGTGAGCTGGGTTCCGAAATCGGTTCTGCCGAATGGGACGTATTTCCGCCGGCCGGCGAGTTCACCGCCACGCAGAAGCTGGTGGTGCAGAGATAAGCCGGTGAGGCAATAGTCTGTGCGCGGTGGCTGGGCGAGGGCTCGGCCACCGCGCGGCTGGAGTGAGCCGACGGCTGACGTCCCGCGGCTTTCTGCAGGAACGAAGAGAGGCAGCGCCGCGGTTCGGTTGCGGCAGGCGCTACTTGGTCGCGGTGTCGTTGAGTGTCGCGAGGACTGCGCGGACCTTGGCCTCGAGTTCGGGCAGGTCGCGCTCGACGATGCTCCATACCTCGGCGAGGTCAACGCCCAGGTAGTCGTGAATCAGCACGTCCCGGAGTCCGGCAATCCGGCGCCACGGGAGCTCGGGATGAGCCTGCCGGAGTTGGCGGGAAAGCTGCTTCGTCGCCTCACCGATTGTCTCGAAGTTGCGGATTACAGCGTCCTGCTGCATGGACGAGGCCATGAAGGCTGAACGTCCGCGCTTCGTATAAGACCTGACCTTCTTAATGCTCTCAAGGACACTGACGAGGTATAGTCGCTCGTCTGTCACAGCGGTACTGCTTCCTTGAGCACGTCGTTGCGGATGTACCAATGCAGAGCGCGCTCAGTCACCACATCTACCTTGCATCCAAGCAGGTCCTCCAGTTCCTGTATCAGCGCCACGCGGTCGAGAAGACTCCGAGTCTGGTCCATCTCGACCAGGAGGTCTATGTCGCTCCCGCCGCGACTCCTGCCGCGGGCGACTGAGCCGAAGACCCGCACGTTCCGCGCGCCGTGCTTCGCCGCAACACGGAGAATCCGCCTGCGGCAGGACTTCAGTTCTGCTGCATCCATACGGCCTTTACTTTAGAGCAGCCGAGGCTGTTCGTCAAGCCGGGGTCGGCTCGCTTGTCGCGACGTCCGTCTCTGCCGGCTGGAAGCGGGTGACTTTACGGCCACGCGGAAGCTGGTGGTGCAGCGATGAACCGGTGAAGCAATAGTCTGTGCGCGGTGGCTGGGTAAGGGCTCGGCCACCGCGCGGCTGGAATGAGTCGAGCGGTGACCAGTCGTCTCCTGCGGCTCACGGTCAGAGCGGCAGAAAACGTTCACTGTCGCCGATAACCCACTCAAGTCTCCGCAGTTTCGACGATTATACAGAAAAGACTAGACCACGCAACACATACCGTCAACGCAACACCTTGGAAAACCAAGGGCCTAATGCACTCACAGGGGCATGAGAGGGGCCGCCCCCGGGGTGCTCCCCCGGGTGGCCCCCGGGTGCTCTCCCGAACCATGCCCGGAACCGTATTCCGGGCCGCACCTGGGCGAAGCTCGAGCGCCATGCCCGGCGTACTTCCTCGGGCTACGTCCGGGGCCGAGTCGGACGCTATCCCAAAGGCTCGTCCGGAGGCCGCCCCCAGGGCTCGCTACTGGCGGCATTCCTCGCCGTGACGCTGACCGCGCCAGCGAGGCAGAGCCTGACTTGACTCGACGACGCCCCGGCCTTACGATGCACTAAAGAGGAGCAGCCATGAAAGTCGAGAACCTGAAGATGTACCCGTTCCAGACCACCCTGATGGGCGTCATCAAGGGCGTCCTGGATTACTTCGAGACCGGCACGACCGCGGCGATGGCGTTCGGCGGGTCCGGCCACGCCTTCCTCATCAACGTCCACAACGAGCTCTGCCCCAGCGGGCCGTACTGCTGGAAGTACGACGGCTTCTACCCGCTGGTCCGGAACCTCGGCCTTGAGATGACCGATTTGGGCTTCTACCACAAGGGCACGTCTGCCCACGACCGCGAGGCCATCGAGACGCGGGTAAAGGACTTCCTCGACAACTACCAGCCCTGCTCGCTTCTCAACATGGAGAATCAGATTATCTACGGCTACGACGACAAGGGATTCCTTGCCGCGGAGCCGTGGCAGTGCCCGGTTGACGTAGCGCCTGCCCGACTCACGTTCGGCTCATGGAAAGAACTGGGTGACGAAGTCCACGTCAACTTCTTCGTCTTCCGCAAGGTCAACCGCAAGGACGACGCCACCATCGTGCGTGACAGCCTGCGCTACGCGCTCGAACTATTCCGCCACCCGGAAAACCACCGGTCCGACCTCCGCTATGGAATCGGCTTCGCCGCCTACGACAACTGGGCGCGGGCCGCGGCCCGGCACGGCGGCGAGCACGGAAACTGGTGGAACGCGGAAGTCTGGTCCGAATGCCGGCAGATGGCGTCGGCGTACTTCGCCGAAATCGGCGCCCGGTCCGAGGGCGAGCCGGCGAGGCTCGCCGGGACGCTGAGCGCCGCCTACAAGGAGATATCCGGACTCTTGAAGCAGCTAGGCAACAAGGCGTTGCCTGCCGACGACAAGGTCCGCATCGCCGGCCAACTCAAGGCCAAAGAACAGGCCGCCCTCGCCTCCATCGAAGCGCTGCTGCAAGCGCTGGGCCAACCGGCGGAACAGCCCCATGTCGAACCTGTCCGCCCGGGCCGCCGCCGCGCACGCTGACTGCCCTCCGCCGAAGCCCCGCTAGGCGAACTGGACCGGACGGCATAGCCGCCGGCCCTATTCCCACTCGATTGTCGCCGGCGGCTTGGAGCTGATGTCGTAAACGACGCGGTTGATGCCCCGGATTTCGTTGATGATGCGGTTCGAGCAGCGGGCAAGGAAGTCGTCGGGCAGACGCGCCCAGTCCGCGGTCATGGCATCAGTGGACGTGACCGCGCGCAGGGCCACGACGTTCTCGTAGGTCCGTTCGTCGCCCATCACGCCGACCGACCTGATGGGAAGAAGCACAGCCAGAGCCTGCCAGACCTTGCCGTACAAGCCGGCCTTGCGCAGTTCGGTGATGAAGATGCTGTCCGCCGCCTGCAGCAGGCGCACCCGCTCCAAAGAGACCGCGCCCAGTATCCGAACCGCGAGCCCCGGCCCGGGGAACGGATGGCGATGGATGAGCGAATCCGGCAGGCGCAGCGCCTTGCCCAGTTGCCGCACCTCATCCTTGAACAGTTCCTTGAGCGGCTCAATCAGTGCGAGCTTCATCTCTCTGGGCAGACCGCCGACGTTGTGATGAGTCTTGATGGTCGCGGACGGCCCGCCGAACGCCGAGCGCGACTCAATCAGGTCCGGGTAAAGCGTACCCTGGGCCAGGAACCTTATCGGTCCGTACCTGCGCGCCTGTTCCTCGAAGACCCGAATGAACTCGTGCCCGATGATTCTGCGCTTGCGTTCCGGGTCAGTGACACCGGCCAGCTGCTTCAGGAACCGCTGCCGGGCATCGACTACCTTCAGGTTCATGCGCGGGCCGAGCGCCCGGCGAACCTCCTGGGCTTCGTTCTTGCGCAGGACGCCGTTGTCCACAAACACCGCGACCAGCCTCTTGCCGACGGCCCGCGCCAGAAGCGCGGCCATGACCGACGAGTCGACGCCGCCTGATACCGCACAGAGGACTTTCTCCGTGCCGACGCGCTGCCGGATTTCGTGTGTCTTCTCCTGGATGAAGGACTGCATGGTCCAGGTCGGCCGGGCCCGGGCAATCTTAAGCACGAAGTTGGCGATGATCTTCCGGCCTAAAGGCGTGTGCTCGACCTCGGGGTGAAACTGAACCCCGTAGATGCGCCGCTCGTCGTCGGCAAAAGCTGCGCACCTGATTGTGCCGGTGTAGCCGATGGTGTTGAAACCGTCGGGCAGCTCGGTAACCGTGTCGCCGTGACTCATCCAGGCCTGGAACACGCCCGGCAGCCCGGCAAACAGCGGAGAGCGCCCTTTGTGCCGCAACGACGCATGGCCGTACTCGCGCTGGTGCCCGCCCGAGACCTTGCCGCCCAGCATCTGCGCCGTGACCTGCATGCCGTAGCAGATGCCCAGTATCGGTATGCCGAGGTTGTAGATGGCCGGGTCCGGCCTGGGCGCGCCGCGCTGGCGCACGCTCGCCGGCCCGCCGGAGAGAATCAGCGCCTGAACCCGGCGCGTCCGTACCTCTTCGGCCCGGATGTCATGGGGCACAATCTCGCTGTAGACCCGAAGCTCCCGCACGCGCCGGGCTATGAGCTGGTTGTACTGCGAGCCGAAATCGAGGACGAGGACGCGGTCCATGGATGCCCTACGCCCCGCGCATCACTACGACGTTGTAGATGATGTATCCGGCCAGTACGAACACGAGTATCAGCAGAATCCAGGGTATCGTTTTCATCCTGACCTCCTTGTCGTGACAATTGAGACCAGCCGCCCTCTGACGTAGATGACTTTGGCTACGGTCCGGCCTTCCAGGTGCTGCGTCACACCGGGTGCGGCCACGGCCCGCCGTCGTATCTCCGCCTCAGTCGCGGTGCGGGGCACGTTCACGCGGTCGCGCAGCTTGCCATCGACCTGTATCGGTATCTCCATCTCGTCGAAGGTAACGAATGCTCTGTCGTACTCCGGGAACCGCTCGTTGAACATCGAGCCGGATTCGGGTTTCGCCCGGTGCCACAGCTCCTCGGCCATGTGCGGGGCAAACGGCGCCAAGAGAAAGATGAGCCGTCCCAGGGCAAAGCCGAACACCCGCGACTTCCGGTCCGGAAATCCGTACAGGTCGTTCAGGAACTCCATCTGGGCGGCAATCGCGGTGTTGAACTGGAACGCCTCGGAGTCGGCGACGACTTTGGCGTGGGTCTGGTTCAGCCTGATGTAAAGGTTGCGCTCGGCCGGGGTCATCCGCGCCGGATCGGGCGCGGCGAACGACACGACGCCCGGGTTCTCCTCGTACAGCCGCCACAGGCGGTTCAGGAACCGGGTGACGCCGGTAACAAGGTCGTCGGTCCAGTCCATCGGCTTCTCGGGCGGCGCGGCGAAGAGAATCGTCAGCCGGCCCGCATCAGCGCCGTACTCCTCGACGAAGGGCCCGACCCAGATGCCGACCTTCTTGGAACTCGACATCGTCACGCCGTTGAGGCTGACCATGCCCTGGGTGTGAAGCACCTTGCACGGTTCCTGCACCGACACCATGCCCATATCGTGGAGCACGCGGGTGAAGAACCGGAAGAATATCAGGTGCCCGGTCGCGTGCTCGATGCCGCCGATGTACTCGTCTATCGGCAGCCACTTGTCCGCCTGCTCCCGCGCGAACGGCAGCTTGTCGTTGTGCGCATCGGTGTAGCGGAGGTGGTACCAGGACGAATCGACGAACGTGTCCATCGTGTCCGGGTCGCGGTGGGCCGGGCCGCCGCATTTCGGGCAGGTCGTGCGGTAGAACTCCTCGACGCCGGCGAGCACCGACTTGCCCCTGGGTTTGTAGTCCTTCACTTCCCTGGGCAGCACGACCGGCAGGGCCTCGTAAGGCACCGGCACTACGCCGCACCGCTCGCAGTGCATCATCGGTATCGGCGTACCCCAGTACCGCTGGCGGGAGACAAGCCAGTCCTTCAACCGGTAGTTGATGGTCCGCCGGCCAAGGCCCGCCTTCTCCAGGTGGTCCGTCACTTTCCCGATGCCTTCATCCGACCGGATGCCGTCGAACTCACCGGAGTTGACCATCATCCCCACCCCGGTGTACGCCGCGGTCATCTCATCCGGATTCCGGATTTTGGATTCCGGGTTTTGGATGACGACCGTGATGGGAATCCGGTACTTGCGGGCGAACTCGAAGTCGCGCTGGTCGTGGGCGGGCACGGCCATAATCATGCCCGTGCCGTAGGAGGCGAGGACGAAGTCGGCCAGATAGATTGGCACTCGCTCGCTATTCAGGGGGTTGACCGCGTACCGACCGGTGAAGACGCCTTCCTTCTCGCCGGTCGCGGCGATGCGCTCGATTTCAGGCCGGAGCAGAATCCGCCTGCGGAACTCCTCGACTTCCTTCTCGCGTCCCTTGCCCCGGGCGATGGTCTCGGCGAGCGGCGCGTCCGGCGCCAGGGCCATGAAGGTCACGCCGTAGAGCGTGTCGGGCCGGGTCGTGAATATCGGAATCCGCTCGTCCGAGCCTTCGAGCCGGAAGTCGACCTCGACGCCTTCGGACCGGCCTATCCAGTTGCGCTGCATCGCGCGGACGTTCTCGGGCCAGCCTTCGAGCTCGTCAATGCCGTCCCAGAGCTCCTGCGCGTACTGAGTAATCCGAAAGAACCACTGGGTCAGCTTGCGCTTCTCGACCGGCGCGGCGCAGATGCTGCGGTAGCAGCGCCCGTCCACGACCTGCTCGTTGGCGAGCACGGTCTGGCAGTTCGGGCACCAGTTCACGAGCGCCTCCTTGCGGTAGGCGAGCCCGCGCTCGTAGAACTTGAGGAACAGCCACTGGTTCCAGCGGTAGTACTCAGGCAGGCAGGTCGTCACTTCGCGGTCCCAGTCATAGGCGATACCCAGCAGGTTGAGGCTGCGCCGGGCCGTGGCAATCGACTCGAACGTCCAGTAGCCGGGATGATTGCCGTGGGCAATGGCCGCGTTCTCCGCGGGCAGGCCGAACGCGTCCCAGCCGAACGGGTGGAGCACGTCGAACCCCTGGAGCCGGCGCAGGCGGCAGAGCACGTCGCCGATGACATAATTCCGGCAGTGGCCCATGTGGACGTCGCCCGACGGGTAGAAGAACATCACCAGCACGTAGAACTTCCGTTTCGGGTCGGGGTTGGTGCGGAAGGTCCCGTGCGCGTTCCAGTGCTCCTGCCAGCGGCGCTCTGTCTCCCGCGCCGGGTAGCTCACCCCGCTCTTGGCTCGGTGTCCTTTGCCTTCGGCCTTGTTGGCGTCCTCATCCATAGACTGCTTTCCTCCTCGACGCGTGCTTGCGACCGCGCCGGATACAGAACTCGGGCCTGACCGCCTCGTCGAACAGCCCGCAGTAGCGCTTCGTCCCCGGGCATGCGGCACAGATAGTGAAAGCCTGCAGCAGCACAAACGGCTCAGGGTGGCCGGTCAACGTTGCCCGGTTGATTTCATACAACCGCTGCAGGCACCGGCGCAGGTACTCCGGCTCCCACTTCGCGGCATCGCGGCCGGACTCGCCGCGAGCCAGGTCTGCGGCCAGCCATATGAGGCGGTTTGCCAGCCACGCGATAATCTTCTGCGGCGCCTCGCCCCAGACCGCAAGCCGCTCCAGCACGGCCAGCGCCTCCGCGGTCCGGTGCTGCTCGACGGCGTCGGCGAACTCCTTCAACTGGAAGTCGCGCGACCGGCCTGCGAACCGGCGCACCATGTCGCCGGTAACCTGCTGCCCGGGCTCAAACGCTGCGGCCAGCTTCCCGGCCTCGCTGCGCAGCACCGCGGTATCCTCGCCGGCTATCTCAAGCAGGAGCCGTACCGCGTCCCTGCCAAACGTAATGCCCGACTCGCGCGCCCAGCGGTGCACCATGGCCGCAAGGTCACCGGCGCGCGGCTGCCGCAGGTCGACCACGTAGCGGCCGAGCCCGGTCTCGGCAAAGACCTCCTGCAAAGCCCTCTCGTAGTCGCAGGTCAGGACCACGGTGCAGCCTTCCTTGAGCTGCGCGAGCCCTTCACAGAGCTCCTTCACCTGCAGCTTTCGCAGCCGGTCGATGCCCCGGATGACGACCAGCCGTCGCGGGGAGACTACGGCCGGCTGGCGGGCATGCTGCAATACCTCAACGACCGCCACGTCCTCGGCGTGCAGGCTCTCCAAGTCGAATGCCTCGAAACCGGGCGCAATCAGCTTCTCCTTGAGCAGCCGGATGATTTCCTCGGCGGTGCTTGAGTCCGCGCCGAACAGCACGTACACGGGCTCGAACCGGCCGCGCTCCAGGCTGGCAAGAACCTGGGCCGGACCGCCCGCGGACCTGGCTGAGAAATTGGGCATGGGCACATCTTACCGGTAATCAAAGGCCAGTCAACTACGCTCAACCGGGGCAAGGCCGGCTGCCAGTCGGCGTTGGCCTTCCGGTCCGGCTGCTACGGCCCGGCCAAAGAAGCGCCGAGGGCCTTGGGTGCTACGGCCGAAGCACGACCTAGCGTAGTTTTCCCAACCCCTAGAGTAGCGCCCGGGGCGGCCGACCAGCGGCCGCAAGAAAGTGCTTGACAGCGGATGAGGGGAGTATAGCATAACGCGGAACAGAAGGCGCCTGTGATGACCATGACCGCCCGACATCAGGCCGAATCAAAGGCAGGGGGATTTCCGTGCCTTTTTCATTCCACCCCGCAAGACGCAAATCACATGAACACATGATTTAGAGGTCAAGATGAAGAGAAATACAATATGGCTGTGCACAGCCATGATGCTGCTACTGGCGCCAGCGGTGGCGAACCAGCCACTAGACCCTGAGCAGCCCAACGGCCTAGTTGACGAAGCACGGTACGCCGTGGACCAGTTCCTCGAGAAGTTCAACCCCGGGATGGACACTGTTGAGATGAAGGAAATCACGGGCTGGGTTAGCGAGCATTCAGGCATTCTCGCAACGATCAAGGACTACCGGATAGTCAAACCGTACGTCAAGTGGCTGGCCGATACCGCGAAGCTGCCTGATGGAGTGCGGTATAGCATGCTCCACACCCTGGGCATGGTTGGTGACACGACCGCTGTCCCGGTTGTCAGAATGCTCGTGGCAGACACCACAAGGCCTATGGTGCGGCTCGGGGCAGCGGAGGCGCTCTGTCTTCTGGGCGACGCCGTGACCGGCACGCGTGTGCTGATGGATATGGCCCGGACTGAAGCTGTGCCGTTCGAATGGCTCCCGACCGCGACTTTCATGGGCAGCCGCGGCGCTCCTGTGAAGCTGAAGACTGCTGCGGACGAGAAAGCTATGACTGCCTACTTCCGCTGGCTCGCCGAACACACCAAGGGAGCGAATGCCCTCGCCGAAGCGGTCACCTATCTGCTCCAGAGGGACGAAGAGAGTAAGAACCTTGCCTACCGAGTCGCCGAGCGAGCCCTCAAAGCACCGGAAGTGTACCTGCCGGACCGAAATGACAAACGCGGCCTGCTTGGCAGGCTGGCCGGGTTTGGCGGCGAGAGGGGCAAAGCGCTTGCCGCCCGGTACGGGAAATAGGGCGGGTGGAACATGAAGGTCAAAGGATTCAGCCTGATTGTGTTAGCGCTAGCGGTGTGGGTAGCGGTCGCGTCCGGGCGTAAAATGGGGACATAATACTATTTACCAGTCCGTTTTCGGGGCCGGCCGCGACGGCCCAGGCCGAGTGTCCGGCCCAGCTTGTTCTCAAGTGTCTCCACGAAATCAGAGCTGCCCAGAGGACGACCGGTCCGACTGTGCCGCCGGAGCAGTCCCGCGTCTGCGCTACTCACTTCCTGCAGGACGTACGTGCGCCAGTCGTCTCCCGCAAGTTCCAGCATCGGCTTCACCCGCACCAGCCCGTCGTCCCGCCCCCGCACGTGTGCTGCCGTGCTCGACCACCGATACCGCCACGGCTGCCGCGCCAGCCGGGCTCGAACGGGGTTCATCTCCACGTACCGCACAGCCAGGAGGAGATGCGCCTCATCCATCGGATATGACGCAAAGCGCCCCTGCCACAGGTATCCGGTCCACTTCTCCCGCTTGTTCACCAACTGCGTGTAGCGCCGGTGCGCCTCGCCAATCGCCCGCGCCAGGCACGCCGATGTCTCCGGCACAGCAACCAGGTGGACGTGATTCGGCATCAGGCAGTAGGCCCACACCTCAACCATCTGTCTGCGGCACGATTCCGACATCAACCCAAGGTAGAGCTGGTAATCAGCATCGCCAAAGAACACCGGCTGCCGCCGGTTGCCACGCTGGGTTACGTGATGCGGGACCCCGGGCGCAACTACCCGGGCAATCCTGGCCATGTGTTCATCCTACGCTCGGATTCCCGGCCGTCAATATTAGTATTGTGTCCCCAATTTCCCCAATTTCCCCCTGACATACGTGCAGGGCCGGCCTACCGGCGGCACGTTCATGACTCTGAACTCGTAACGGGGAGGAGGCGTGATTCCGGTCCCACTGGCTATGTCGCGCACGACTGCGTACGCCGCGGAGTCAACATGGCCACCCGGGCTGCCCGAAGTCACGATGCGAACTCCGTAGGAATTGTCGTCGTCTATTTTAAAGTACACGGGGTCCAGACCCCCTCGGCTTTCCGGGGCGTGCGGCGAATCAAGCAGGAGTCCCCAGGGGCGCACTTCTGTGCCCCAATCCCAGTACTCCGGAAATGACATGCCGGGAAAGCCATGCACCGAGGCGAACTCCGCCTTCGTCGAATCAAGTCGGTCACCCCAGTCCACGACGGCGCGGATACGTCCCACGCTGCCTCGGTATGTGGACAGTTCCACGCCCGGCCCCTTGTCCGACGAAACGAGGACGCTGAGGATCCTGACTCGATACGCGGATACTAGTGGGATCGCCCCGTTGAGTAGAGAGTCGACCCGAGCCGGCGTGATTCCGGTGAAACGGTCCTCTTTAAATGACACGTCAAGGCGCAGACGCTCGTATGCGGCCATGAAGAAGGTGTAGACCCGAACAAATAGGTCCGCATTGTCGGGGCCGCACCGCAGCCCGCCGTCCAAGGAGAACTGGTTTATCTCTCTAGGCAGGTCATAGAACCGGTTGGCTCTGACGCCCCGCATCATCCGCGCATTGCCGCCCCCGACCATGACGTAAACCTCCGCGTCGCCTAGCGCCCGCTGTATGTCCGCCGGAATCGCCACCCTTCCCCAAGCACGGGGCTGTTTGAGGAAGTCGCGGGCGCGTACAGCGACTGGGCCGGAATCGTGCAATGACGGGACTTTGAACCACGTCCAGAGTCCGTCGTAGCGCAGAAACGCGGCGTCGACATCGGCATAGGTAGCCGTCCCCTGAGGAATCCTAGCGACATAGCTAGCAGTTGCCTCTGGCTCTCCAGACGCGCCTCCGCGTCGGGGGGCCATGGCGACCGGGGTTCCGTCCAACGAACCGGTGCCGCTTGAATCGCCGCTCGCGACCTGCGGCGACGGTGGCAAAGTGACCGGGTCTCGAGCGCTCTTGCCTTCGACCGCCCGGACGACCAGGGTGATGATGACGCCACCCAGCAGCAGAACCACCAAGCCCCGGATTGACCGGGCCCAGACCACACGAACCACCGAACCCGCGACGAACCTTGCTGCACGACTCACCGCATCCTCCTTTGCTCCGCATGAGGCGGAGCCCGACACCTCAACTGCCGCGAGACGGAATCACCAGCCGGCCGCTTCCGTCTATCGCAGTTCGAGTCTGACCCGGATTCTGTCCGGACCCTGCTCGCTAGCGACAGCAGTTCAAGCGATGTGGGCCGGTTCCGCCAACACTTGGCGATTCCCTCTCCGTGCCGTACCCGCGTGCGGCACCGGTTCGTTCTAACGGAAAAGCGCCTGCCTGTCAAGTAAAAACACCGCGGTCTCGTACGGCTCAGCCAGCTCTAAGGCCGCGCCGGACGGCAGGCCTTCGTGCTAGTTGACGAGCAGGACTTTGTGGGGAGCCTTCGAGCGCGCCCGCGGGAAAGCCAGGAAGTAGACGCCGCGGGGCAGATGCCCGACGTTGTTCTGCCCGGGTTCAATCGTGGCCACGATGCGACCGGCCGAGTTCAGCAGGACCGCAGGCTCGCCGCCGGCAAGCCGGAGCGTCGAACCTGCTACGGTCGCGGCTACCCGTGCCGGCTCAAGCCCAGCCGTTGGCTGTTCACTTATGCCGGTTACGCCCCGGAGGACCGCCACCTTGCCTTGCCCGGCCAGGGCCGGACTGCCCCCAATAGCGTGGACACGCAGTTAAGTGAGTTTTCTCAACTGCTTCTCGTACTCGGCCGGGCTCAAGTAGCCCAGAGCTGAGTGTCTCCGGCGACAATTGTAGTAGGCCTGCAGG
>Ga0315282_10012213_pt1 | contig 13180 bp, 11 predicted proteins | sample YL17G07_20_MG_FD_203693 | JGI IMG/M metagenome (GOLD analysis project Ga0315282, IMG submission 203693) | Sediment microbial communities from Yellowstone Lake, YNP, Wyoming, USA - YL17G07_20 | ecosystem: Environmental > Aquatic > Freshwater > Lake > Sediment | place: USA: Wyoming | collected...
AAAGAACTCTCATTTTATATTCTCCGCTTTTTTTATTTTTATTGGAGATGCGGCCTTTTGAGTTATATGCATATTTATTTTTAATAATTCCGTGCGGTTATCCAAGAACTGCAGAATTTCTCTTAAGGTGAATATCTTCTCGTTTTCATACAGGCCTTCAAATATTTTGCTGATAAAATCGAAATCATCCTGGTAATCTACGGTAAGGCGCAAGGCAGGTCTACGCAGAAATTTATCCTCGACTTCAAGGCTACCAGTTTTGAATAACCCTGTTTCAGTAAAATAAGGGCCCCATACTTCCGTATCTGCCGCGTCTTTTATTTTTAATGCCTTTCCTATAGCTTCTACCTTTAATGCATAAGAGAATGCTCCGAAAGGTAAGCCATTAATATTTGTGTAGTCATTATTTTGTGATAGATGGTAATCTAATAATTTATCGATATACTCCGGGTCAACAAACGGATTATCCGCCGTGCAGCTAATCACCGTATCCGCCCCATAATGCAAGGCAGCATCATACATCCGTAATAATACGTCTTCTTCGTTGCCGCGAAAACATTGGACTTTCTCTCTAATAGCTATGTCTTCTAACACATCATCCTGAGGATTAACGGAAGTGTTTATTACAATCAAATTTATTTTTTTAGACAATTTCAGGCGATCTAACATGTGCACAATCATAGGCTTACCCATAACATCTTTGATTATTTTCATGGGCAATCTGGTAGATTTTAATCTCGCTGTTATAAAAATACCCGCTCTCATTTTTCTCCTGTTAATCCAAATCTTTCCAATCTAAAGGATAAAGATGCGGCAAGTCTCTAGCCGCTTTTCTGCCGATTATTGAAGGAAAGTCTCCTGAAGATATCTTCCCGTTTCGAAACCTTATTACCCTAAGGTCATCTTCTTTTATGGACTCGCCTTTCTTTATGGCTCTATTAGTAACAATTTTACGCATCTTCGCATAAGTCCGGTATTCCTTGGCTTTTTTATTCAAATCATTAAACGCATTTTTACCCGGGTCAGATAAGATTACCTCAATGGTCCTGACTGCTTTTACAAATGCACAGAATTCATCCGGATTCAACGCTGCCTGATAATCTATACCTTTCTCTTTACGGTCATAAGTGATGTGTTTCTCCAAAACTCTTACGCCTACGCCCAAGGTTATTATCGGCAACCATAAGCCCCAAGCCGATTCCCCGTCTGTATGGTCTTGATAACCTATCGGCAGCCTAAGTTTCCTTTCTAGCTCTAGAATAGAGTTCAGGTTAACGCTTTCCAGCGGAGTAGGAAAATTCTGGATTCCATACATCAGGATAATATCATTATTCCCCCATTCCCGAATGTCTTTTAATCCGCTTTTTATCTCATCCCAGTAAGAACCTCCGATACTCAGGGTAACGGGCTTACCCAGCCTGGCAACATATTTTGTTAAATAAGGATTATTCAAATCAGCAGAGTGTATTTTATAACCTTCGCTGCCTTCGGATTCCGCTAAATCAATGCTCATCCGGTCACCGCAGACACTGATAACCTCTAAACCTCTCTTGTGCGCATATCTGAATAACTTTATCCAATTTTCCTGCGATAAAGCTATTTTTCTTACAAAGTCGTAATCCGGATCTTCAGGATGTATGTAATCCTGCGGATGGAATATTTGAAACTGGATAGCATCTGCTCTTGCTTTAGATGCGGCATCTATAAGGCGCTTGGCTAATTCATATTTCCCTTCATGCGCGCAAGCCATATCGGCAATAATATAGGTTGGCTGCTTAGTAGACGCCTGCAAAAATATTTTTTTGATTTTACTGATTTTTCTTTTCATTGATTTTATTCTCAATGCATAATCTCATAGAACTTCTTCTTAAGCAAATTTTCTTGCAAGGATACAGTTCTTATCTTTTCTACAATCCTTATGCTCGAGCCGGGCTTACCATACGGATTCTCCATTTTTTTTAAAGATTTTTTAAAGTCTGGCGATAAGGCTTTATTTATGGCTTTGACTATTGATTCTTTCCTGCATTCTTGAACATCAATTACATTAGGGCCGCGAATTCTACCCCTTTGCCTATCTCCTATATTTACAACCGGTAATTTAAAAGACGGCGCTTCAATTAAACCGCTGGAAGAATTTCCTACCATTAAAGAAGCATGTTTTAGCAAAGAAAGATACTTAAGCTGCCCCAAAGAAGCAAAAAGCCTGCTTTTTTCAGGAAAGTTATGAACAAATTCCTTGATTTTCTTTATTATTGCTCTTCCGTGCGTATCTGCATTTGTCAAGGTAAAAACCCAGTAAATATCCTTAAAATTCTTAATAGCATCTAGTATTGCCGATATTTGAGGTAAGGAGGTATTTTTCTCAAGGGTTACAGGATGATATGTGAATATATCTATCTTCTTGTCATTAGGGATGCCTAATTCGTCACAAAGTCTCCCCTTATTCATTAAATCCAGGTTATAGATATTATCGATACCGGGTGAACCGAAACAAAAAACATTCTTCGGTGATTCGCCCATCTGTATAATTCTTTTTCTGTATTTCTCTGTTGCAACAAAATGAATATGGCTCATTTTGGTAATAGCATGGCGCATGGATTCATCTATCGCCCCTTCAGTTGACTCTCCGCCGTGAATATGAGCAACCGGTATTCTGAATGGGAGCGCTGCTGCAACAGCCGAGAAAACCTCGAATCTGTCTCCTAAAACAACTACGATGTCCGGTTTTAACGATCTGTATGCTTGTGCAAACCCAATCATCCCTCTTCCCATGGACTTAGCTATTGCTTCCTCTGTGTCAGAAGAAACCAACATTTTAACTTTCTTTGCAATGGGAAATCCATCTCTTTCAATGTCTCTAACCGTTAAACCGAATTTTGGAGATAAATGCATTCCTGTAACAATCAGCTGCAGTTTGAGTTTGCGCTCGTTATGGATACCTTTTATTATCCAATACAATAAACCGTAATCAGCCCTGGATCCCGTTACTACAGCAACTTTACGCATTTTTCTGACAGATAAGTTAAATCTTTATTAATTCGTCTTTTTTAAAAGGACGTTTTGCCCTTCTACCAATTATTTCGTCCCACTTCATCGCTGAAATTCCTGCTGCCGGCCTTTTAGTAGCGATATTAAGCTCGTTAAAAATTTCACCTTGTTTTATATCCCTAGAGGCTGCTATGCTTTTTCTCACAATGCGAGAATTCTTCTGCTCAGAATAAGAAGGTCTCTTGAACCCATCCCCTAAAGATAATTCTATATTTCTTATGGCCCTTACCATTGCCATTAATTCAGCTGGCTCAAGGCTTGCTTTATGGTCTGGGCCTTTCATGGTTTTATTAAGCGTTAGGTGTTTTTCTATAACGGTTGCGCCTAAAGCCGCTGCAGCTATTGGGATTTCAATGCCAACTGTATGATCGGAATAACCTACCTTAATATTAAAAGTATCTTTTATCGTTAACATCGCGTATAAATTAACATCTTTAAAAGGAGTCGGATATTCGGTATTACAATGTAAAACGGTTATATTTCCTTTGGAAGTCCCCTCCCTAACAAGTATGTTCAAAGCATTCTCTATCTCGGAAAGGTTTGACATGCCGGTTGAAAGTATAACTTTCTTATTTAAGCGCCCTATCTTTCTTAAATAAGGAAGGTTCGTAATTTCTCCCGAAGGAATCTTGAATATTTTTATTTTGAGTTTGTTTAATAAATCTATACTTTCTAAATCAAAAGGGGATGATAAAAAACTGATTTTATTTTTTTTACAATGCCTGATTAGCTCCTTGTGGTCATCAAAGGTTAGTTCAAGCTTTTTAATCATTTCGAATTGGGACTCTTCCTTGCCTGTAGCTTTCTTTTGGTATAGTGCTTTAGGAGCAGACTTAATCAGGAGATTATCGGCCTTAAACGTCTGTAGCTTTACCGCGTCAACACCTGATTCTGCGGCCTTGTTGATTAATCTCTTAGCAATTTCAATACTACCGTTGTGATTTACTCCTATTTCTGCAATAATAAAGATTTTTCTATCTTTTTTCATATTAATCTACTATATTCTTAGAATTTAGAACTATCTTCCAAATTCTTTATAAGTGTCGCACCTGCCCTAACCATACATTTATTACCTATCTTAATATTTTGAATTATATTAGCGCCAACGCCTATATGGGTTTCATCGCCTACTATTACTTTGCCACATAATGTGGCTCCCGGAGCAATATGGACAAAATTACCGATTATGCAATCATGGTCAATACTAGAAGATGTATTTATTATAGCGTTTTCTCCTATTTTTACGCCCGGATTGATGACTGCGCCAGCCGCAACGAAAGACCCTTTACCGAGCATAACTCCATTAGCTACGACAGCTCTTGGATGTACCAATACCGGAAGTTGAAACTTATTTTTCCTTAAATTATCATAAATTTTTTTTCTAATATTGCAATTGCCTATCGACGCAACGCTTATAAAAGCGTTTCTGATACCTTTTTTAAATAACCCCTTAAGTAAATCATCTGACCCGATAACCTTAACTCCTGAAACATATTTTACTTTACGAAAATTTGGGTCAATTATCCCATAAATAGTGAACTTTTTAGATTTTTTTATTGTGTCAATAACTACCTTGCAATGTCCACCGCCACCAACAAGAATAATTTTTTTCCCCATTTTTTTACCGCCTTTAATAACCTTTAGCCTACATCAAAATTCTATTTAATTTCAAACTTTTCAGCGTATTTTGTAATCCCTCCCATTCGCCAATATCCAGCCAGGATCTTTCAGAAATTGGATAAACTCCTACCTTCTTTTTATTCTTTATGCAGACATTTATCAACTCTGGGATATCGTAGGTTTTATTAATGGGGATATCCCAAATTACTTCCGGCTCCAAAACATACATACCGCTATTAACTAAGAAATCATACTCTGGTTTTTCTTTTATTTTTTTCAGATTTCCGCCGTTTTTAATTTCGCAAACACCGTAAGGAATCTTGTAGTGCTTCATAGAGCTAATCAATGTTATTTTATTTTTGTTATTTTTATGAAAATCCAAGACATCGGCATAGTCCGCCTCTATTAAGACATCACTATTAATTACATAAAACGTAGTTTCTATTTTCTTCTTTAATAAATACAGGCTTCCCGCTGTTCCTAATGGTTTTTTCTCTTCTACGTATTCTATTTTATAATCGTGCTTGAAATTACTGAAATAAGTCTTTATTAAATTAGATTTATAATTGACTGATAAATAAAATTTTTTACAACCGTATTCAACAAATTTATCTATAATCAACTCTATTATCGGCTTCTCTCCAACTGGCATAAGCGGTTTTGGTAAAATTTTTGTAAAAGGGGACAGCCTGACCCCTTCCCCGCCCGCCATTATTACTACCGGTATATTGATTTGTCCATATTTTTTATTTTGATTTTTAAAAATGTCTAACCACCATATAGCAGAAACAATTCCTTCCCTTTGGTCTAATATCGGGATACACTCTATTTCATTATTCATCATTAATCTTTTGGCTTCCTCGATATGATAACCTTCTTCTAAAATAAGGGGTTTTGTATTCATTGCTTTAGTTATATTTGTGTCTAAGCTCCTGCCTTTAAGTATCCATCTTCTGAAATCTCCATCGGTTACCGTACCCAAAAGTTGATTATTATTGGGGTCCGTAACAAATAATATTTTCTCGCCGGCTTCATCCATTCTTTTCAAGGCCTGTTTTATGGTAATCTTCGGGCCTATAAGAAATTTTTTTATTTTTCTATCCACCTTTTGGCCTCCTCAATATTTTGTTCATTATAATCTGATATAGACGATGCTAATCTAATCACAATTTTGCAATAAGTTCTTAATCACCGAGGCAGCTTTTTTAATAAATAGACAACCATTTAATGTAGAACTCGGGAAAGATATCCCGCTCTTATATATATAATATGAATTAGGATATCCGCTTTTTTTATATTTTCTATAAGGAGGAAGTTCTACTATCGGCATGAATAACCTGCGCGACTGAATTCCCCTCATCCTTAATTCATTCTGAAACTTGGGAGTATCAATATCTTTTTCTATAATGCAAGATGTTAACCAGTACGAACTTTTGCTTTCTGGATATTCTTTTTGAAATTTCATAAATTTCAATTTCATAAACTCTTTTTTATAGATTCTGTTAAATGTCTCCTTCAGTTTCAGAAATTTATCTAACTTTGACAATTGAGCAATCCCTAAAGCGGCTTCTATATTGGTCATTCTATAGTTAAACCCAATTTCAGAATGATAATAGCCATCCGAATTATCTCTTGCCTGATTTACGAGAAATTTTATATGTTTCAATTTCTTTACGTCATTTCCGGCCACCATACCGCCCCCGCCGGTTGTGATGATTTTGTTACCGTTAAAGCTAAAACAACCTATGTCTCCCCAAGTCCCCGTAAATTTACCTTTATATTTTGCGCCAAGGCTTTCAGTAGCATCTTCTATCACAAATAAATCATATTTTTTTGCTATTTTGACAATTTCATCCATACGGCAGGGATTACCATAAAGATGTACCGGTATTATTGCTTTTGTTTTCTTAGTTATGGCTTTTTCTACCTCTTTAGAGCTCATATTCCAAGTTCCAATATCAACATCTACAAAAACTGGTTTTGCGCCTACATAGACAACAGGATTTACCGTTGCCACAAAAGTCAAGGCAGGCACAATTACTTCATCTCCTTTGCCTATCCCAAGCTCATATAAGGCAATGTGAATAGCCGCTGTTCCACTTTGTGTTGAAACCGCATTTTTTACTCCTAAATATTGCGCAAACTTATCCTCAAATTCAGAAACAAGCGGTCCAACCGTAGATACATAACCACTATCTAAAGCCTTATTAATATACATCTTTTCTAATGCGCCTATATTCGGGGCGTCTAATTCCAGCTTCATCTTTTCTTTCTTGTGTTTATATAAACTCATACTCTTGATTTCGGGTAAGCTTATCCTTATACCACTCATAAGTTCTACGAAGGCCTTCGCTCAGAAAAACTTTCGGGCTGAATCCAGTTAACCTCTCAATTTTTGTCGTATCCGGGCACCTCCTTGATACAGACCCTGACGTATCCGGCAGGCTATTGATAACGATATTCCTACCCATGATATTAGATATCTTAAGTACTAATTCTCTTATACTTATTTCTTCCTTAGAATTACCTATATGCAAAATCTCATTAATTGTATTTGAGCTGTAACAGGCACGTATGGTGAATTCTATGGCATCGTCGATAAAACAGAAAGCCCGTGTATGGTGAAGTGAAGGTACGTCAATAGCACCATTTTGGCTTATTTTAAGAAATGTCTCCGGTATAACGTGAGCGAAACCCATCCTGGGTCCATAAACATTATGGTATCTGCCTATGGTAACCGGTATTCCAAATTTTTTACCATAAATAAACCCTATCGATTCGCCATACATTTTACTCAATGCGTAAGTCGTTCTTTCCAAAGAAATATCTTCAAGCGTAAGCGGGACATTTTCATCGGTAGGTATAGCTATATTAAAATGCTTTGCAGTGCCGGAATATACTTCGCTAGTTGAAGAAAAGAAAATCCTTTTAAGATTTTTGATATTCTTGGCATATTCAAACATATTTAATGTAGCGAGGGCATTTACATATAATACTTTATCAGCGTTCTGTATTACATTTTTTAAACCTATTATAGCCGCCAGGTGAAATATATATTCATATTCCCTGCTTAAGCTTAATAAAAATTGCAAATCGGTCAAATCGCCTTGGATAAAATGCACATTCTTTCTTTTTAGCAAAGCCTGTAATTCTTTATCAATTTTCCCGCGGGAAAGATTATCAATTATGGAAACATCATTTTCTCTATGTTCAGAAAGTTTTTGGGCCAGAGAAAAACCTATAAATCCCGCTCCACCAGTTATGAGTATTTTATTCATTATTCCCTACCTAAACACTTCCAATGACCTTTTCCCACACCGATCATAGATACGCCGCTCCATACTAATTCTTTTGCGACACTATCGTTAATTACATTATTAGCATCAATAACAACTTTTACGCCAGGCAAAATAGCTAATATATCACGTGACGTAAAAGCCGAATACTCGCTATGTCGAACAGCAAAAATTGCCACCTCGTGTGTTTTATTCTTCAAACTATTAATATCTGTGTTGATTCTTATTTTTTTCTCTTGCCAATACGAAACAACTGAATCATGCAGGCTTATAATAGCTTTTTCTTTTAAGCATTTATCATAAAAATATTGAGTTGGTGAATACCTGGTATCCGCAATATCATTCAAATAAGAAACTCCCAGAATTGTTATATGCTTACCTTTTAAATTCCCTACCTTTTGTTTTAATAATTCGAAGGTATGGTTTGGCATTAAATCGTTTATAGCTATGGCATTAAGCGACATTTCTAAGTGCTTTTTTCCATCGAAAAACTTAGCGGAAGACCAATCAGCGAGTAAAGAATCTTTTGGCAAACAATATCCTCCTACGCCGAATCCGGGCAACATTATATTTCTGTGGGTCGGCCTCATCCTTATGGCCTCTATCACCTCAAACAGGTCAACTTCAGCCCTTTGGGCATAATCTGTCCATTCTTTGATGAATGCTATATTCGTAGCCCTAAAAGAATTCTCAAGTACTTTCGCCATTTCACAAGCTGTAGTGGAATGCATTTCAAAAAGCGGGTAGTCTTTTGTATTTATAAAAACTTCGAGAAAATCTTTAGTTTTTCTTTTTGATTCTTCATTAATCCCGGAATAAACCCTATAAAAGTTTATGATTGAATTTAGGTATGCCCTCCCAGGCATCACCCTTTCATAGGAATAGGCAAGATATAGTTTATGGATATTTAATTTCCTTTTCTTGAATATTTTCTGAAAAATAGGATAAATGATTTTTTGAGTTGTACCCGGAGGGACTGTTGTTTCTATAACTACAAGCGTATTCTCACAAACATTATTTGCTATAACTTCAATGGCTTCCTTAAAGGCGCTATAAGTAAAATCATATTTAAATGGATTACCTAGCTTCTTTGTAACACTGAGATTGATATCAACAACTACGATATCAGCCTTTGAATAAGCATATTTGCTATATGTTGCCATTAGATTTTTATTTTTAAATGCATTTTGATATATGATATCTAGATTTTCATCGGGTGATAAAATCGGCGCCTTGCCAAGATTAACCCTGGCTATTTTCCAATAGCCTTTTTCATCAGGATTATCAACTCCAATTACGTTAAAAACCGGATTATTCTTTTTATCCTTAACATCGGCTAACGCCGCAACCACAGCTGTTCCCACGAAACCCAAGCCCTGGACCACAACAGTCTTTTTTCCGCTATTTATAAAATTATTTATTTTCTTATTCTCCGTCTTTGAATCTAAAACATACCTGAATTCATCGCCATATGGTGACCTTGATATCATCTTATAAGACCCTTTATTAATTTATTTAAACAACATGTAAAATTATATCCTCATTTCTTTCACGAACCCTTTTGAATTCTTCAGCCCATAAATCAACCCAGTCATTTCGCGCGTATGCAAAGCGTTTACAAAATTTCAAACGCGCATCCTGGACTTCCCTGTTTAGCCACCATTCGTTTGGGCTATCAAATATTTTGTTCACTTGTTTAGCTGCGCTTAAGGGGTCTTTAAAGAGTACACTGACTCTCCTTAATTCTTCAAAATACGGCTCCACTTCAGATCTCACGCGGTAAACATCGTGATCCCAATAAAGAATACAGGGAACATTTATTATCAAAGCCTCTAAAAAAGAGGTATGCTGGTGATCGATAACCACTAATTTAACCTTTTTCTTCAACTCAACAAGCTTTTCTTTATCTACGAATTTTATATTTGGAACTTCCTGCCTAATAAACTCTTTCTCTTGCCACCCGTAATCATAAGGAAAGGGGCGATATAAAAGCTTTTCTTTTATACTCTCCTGAAGGCAGGATAAAAATGCCTTTTTGTCTTCAAAATATTTAGGCATATCATCTGGAAAAAGATCTGTGCTGAATCTGATAAAATAACGAGGTATATTCATTCCAACAAACAAAAGATTATCGAGTTCCAAGTGATATTTATCCTCTAGTTTAGATAGGTGAGGACTGGGTAGAGGCCTGGCTTTGCTATTATCTTCTGAAGTCCAACCCCAAGTATAAAATAAATCCTTATCCAATGACAGCTCTTCAGTAATGTTTACCGATGATAACCCATATCCTCCACCATGCTGAAATTCAATAATTTGGGCTCCTTTTGATGCTGCTTCTGCTGCAAAAAACTTAAATCTTTCATTAAAAACCCATCCTACCGCAGAACCTACAACCTTAACAGGAACTGAGTTCCTTATTTCTTTTCTATAAAATTCATAATTCTCGATATAACAAGTAGGAATAGCATGAGGAAGTATATTATAGAACAAGGATAAAAATTGATCGGAGACTTCTTTATGATTAATTAATTTGCCCCTCAAATTCGAAGAAAAATCATGCATAGGATACCTATAATCTACAGGAGTAAAATGCCTAAAATTTGCCGTGTTTATTCCGGATTTTAAAGTAAGGGATAACATATCATTCTTATTCAGATGATACATATCAGACAGTATTATTGAACTCTTACAAAATACATTGATCGCTTTTAAAAAATTCTCGAGCCATTTCCCCTTCCAACTATAAGTTCCACGAAAATTGTCCGTTTTGGATATAGAACTACCATCGATCTGTTTTGCGCGTTCTGGGTATAACTTGTTAATGATGAAGCTGAATAATTTAAGGTTATAAAAATCATCGTTCATCTTATAATTCAAAAAATCTAAGGTATTTAGAGTCGCAACGTTATCCAGAGGTTCTGAAATCGTATAGGTGTAACAATCCGGAAATATACGCATGGCATACTCAATCCTCTTATATCTCTCATAAAAAACACCTAAAAAATGTAATAGCCAAGGGCCAATAAGAATTCGCCAATATTTCACCGGATACGAAACTTTATTAATAGAATTTAATGCCTCGGAGAGCCGGGGAAGCAATTCTTCGTAAACGCTAAGAGTATAATCGGCTGCCTCTTTAATTCTGCTTGCAGGTTTCCACGGAGAAGGGACCATAATATAATCTTTGCCTGCTAGCAATTTTTTATTTTTTTCACCTAGCAAACACCAAGGCCCTAAAAGTAAAAGCTTGTTTTCTAAGTTCCAGAATTCTTGTATGGCGGTAGTAGCTAAAAACATTATTCTCTTCCTTAATTCAAAATGCAGCTTTCTTCCAGGTAATTATTAAATAAATTCTTTTCAAAATATAAATCTTTTAATTTTTTATACATTGTATTCCCTTTAAGATCAAAACTTTCGGCTATTCTTATGTCGTTATAATATTTCTCAGGGAACTTACAATAAAATAAAAACGTTCTATATATTCCCCTGTATTCTTCCTCGGATATATTTGAATTCTTTATTGCCGGATAATCTCTCGAATACTGTGGTGAATTATTGATTTCAGTATCTTTGTCAAACAACCCTTGATTTATTACCAGTTCTCTTAATTTAGTTCCTTTAAAAGGATACACGAAACCGAGATTTGGTGCGGAAACCCTGGCTTCTCGTATCAGTCTTATTGTCTCAAATATATTTTCTCTAGTTTCAAAAGGAAAACTCAATAAAACAAATCCGACGGTGCGGATATTAAACTTATGAACAATATCAAAGGCATTAATAATTTGTTTATTCGTGGCCTTCTTATTTAAGTATTTTAGCCTGTGTTGCTCATTTCCGGTTTCTATACCGATACTAATAGATTGGCAATTCATATCTTTTAAGTATTTGATTTTATTGTAAGTTACGGATTGGGGGGTCGAATCTATCACAAAAGGTAATCCAATTTTATCTTTATACTTGCGTGAAAATTCAGCCAAATATGTTTCATCGACATTCAAAAAAGAAGAATCTTGGAATCTAATAAAATTGATCTCGTGTCTTTCTTTAAGGTATTCTAATTCCGCGATAAATCTATCTATATCGTATTTCCTAATATCGCAACTATTGTATGTTTCATAAATCTTATTATGTAAACAATAAATGCAACGTTCGAAGCAACCACGAGTAAGGCATATATCCACAGACCTATAAACTTTGCCATTAAAGGCACGGATAAATTGTCTATTGTCATATTCATCAAAATCCAGAAAAGGTAGTTCATTAAGGTGAACATAATCGCCGGGAGGATTTTTTATTATCTTTCCATCACTCTTTGACCACAAACCCCTTATATTTGTATAATCAACTTTTTGCTCTAAACTTTTTAATAAATTCTCAAGCACCTTCTCCCCCTCGCCAACGCACACGAGGTCAACGCTTTCGTTGTTTATAACTTCTTCCGGATCCGCATAACAATGGATCCCTCCGCATATGGTTAAAATATTTTTATCTACCTCTTTGACAATTTTCATTAAAAACATCCCCAGGGCATATTCCTGGCTGAATATCGACAATGCTACTAAATCCGGTTTAAACTCACTTAAAACGGAGGAAAAAACTAATTTTAAATCTACGTCTTTCTTTTCAATGCCATACTTGCTTAAATCAACCGGTATAAAATTCAAAACTTCTTCTCCTGCCTGCTTGCTATTCAAAAAAACCATGTTAGAACTAAGCTCTTTCACATTATAAAATGAGGTATCAAACAACCTTACTTTGTGGTCTAATTTTTTTGCTACGGCAATTAAACTAGATATTCCTATTGGCTTATATCCGGGTATATCTATATTTGGAAAAATAAATAAAATATTCATTTGAGTTGACCGGCTCCTTGAAGATTAATTTCATTCTGCAGAAATTTAATAATTTTTTTCATCTCCTTTTCATTAAAGCGCCTTTCTTTATGGAATATCTTGATATAATCCTGCAATTGGCTAATTTTTGAAGCTGCAGGTATCACTACATTTACTTTAGGGTTTGAAAAGATAAAATTAAGAGCGAATCCCAATACCTGGTCTGAAGATAGGCTTAAATATTTCTTTATTTTTTCTACATATTCAAGGCGCTCTTTTAGAAGACTACCGCAAAATACTGTTCTCCTAGAATCAACTTCATCAAACTTGGTATCCATAGAGTACCTACCAGAAAGAATCCCGCTGTTTAACGGAGAACGGACC
>Ga0315282_10012214_pt1 | contig 13180 bp, 24 predicted proteins | sample YL17G07_20_MG_FD_203693 | JGI IMG/M metagenome (GOLD analysis project Ga0315282, IMG submission 203693) | Sediment microbial communities from Yellowstone Lake, YNP, Wyoming, USA - YL17G07_20 | ecosystem: Environmental > Aquatic > Freshwater > Lake > Sediment | place: USA: Wyoming | collected...
ATTTCAAGCCATGAACATTCACACCTACATTTTGGTATTCTACAAACCCAACGGAGAAAATTTGGAAAAGAAGAATCGCCCTGTAAGATATAGGAAAAGATTAATTGAAAAAATGAAAATTAACGATTAATTCTTGATTTCAAACTTCAAATTATTTCGTTCAATGTGGTATTCGGCTAAGGAGGAATCAAAATGGAAGAAAACAACCAGAACGACAACCAGAACGCAAAGGAAACATACAAGAAACTCTTGAAGGCAACGAACGAAGGCAAGGAAATTGAGTTCCTCAAGAGCCTAACCACGCAGGAACTCGAGGAATTGGGCAATTACGTTGAAACCTTCGCGGTTCCCGAGCTTTTGGACTTGATTGCAACGGTAATCTACTCAAGAAGGTATTGAAATGATATCCAAACTTGTCATTGTGTTTTTTCTTTGCGCTTGCCTAGTGTTTGGTTGTGTTGAAAGGCAAACGCAGCAAACGGATGGCATTTATCCGATTGACAAGATACCGGCTTCTTCCAACCTCTCATCTTACGATTTGAAAATGTATAATGCGAGCGGTGGTTTTGCTTGCACTAACTTAATCACGCAACCCGTTGATAACGAGAGTTTATTCATTACTTGCTTGACGTGGACAAAAATGGAGAAAAGATGTAAGTCGTATTACACTACCGCCAATCAATTAGTTCAAAGATGTGAAGAAGTGACAGTTTTTGATTAATGGAGGAGTTGATTTGAAATGACTGAACAACCCGAAGTCCAGCAGAAGCGTAACGCTGCGAGCGTTGCAGGGAAACCGAAAGCAGAATTTAATGACCGCGAGTTTAGACAAGCTTGGATAAAACTTGATTGGATAAAACTTGATTGGGAGCCGCGAGTCCCATCAGATATAGCGATTGCGAGGCGTTGGGCGCGTTGGGGTTTTGAACAAGGAGTCAAAGCAAAGGCAAGCGAGATGGACGCTTTCCTCGCCGAACGCGAGGCGGAAGAAAAAGCCTTCCGAGAAGAACAAGCGGAACGACTGGTGGAAATTTCGCATGCTTGTAAAAAAGAGTACGGACATTATGCAATATTTAACGAAATAGACAAAGTGGCGGCGGCGTTGGGAGGCGAAAAGAAATGAAACAGGTTACGGAAATGGAACAGGTTACGCCTCCAACTCCAAAGTGCCCGAATTGCAAGCACTATTTAGAAGAACTCCACTTTACTATTTCAGGAGAATTAGGTTATAAGTGCCCAAACTGTCACGCGGTTTATAGACCAAACAAGACGTTGTGCGGGAAGAAAGAGGCGTTGAAGTGACTAAACAAATATCGCGGGCAAAACTGAGGAAGATAATTGAACTTACTGCTTCAATTGAACCTGATGGAACGGTTTGGGGTATGGATACCGATTGTGGGAACATAAAAGAGTTAATTGGCAGAGCCGAAGTAATCATGAAGAAGGGAAAGAAATGAGTGACCAACATTGTGATGCGGCAGGAAATCTATGTGCTTGCGCGATAAGCGAGGGAGCGGAATGTGACACGCCTTGCCCAGGATGTGGGATTTTCATGCGCGAAGAAAAGGATGAAAATGGCGAGAACCACTTTTACTGCGATTCTTGCTGCATTCATTATGAAGAGTGGGAAATCTTTCCAAAAGAGCAGATATTCGTTTTGAAAGTTTCAGGAAACGGTAAAATCAAACCAGAAGAAATAAAGGATTCCCTCTTGACGGCAGCTTTGGGAGAAGGAAAGTTGGCTATTATAGAAGTGGAAGTCAAAGAAGCGGCAAAACGGAATCTAGAAGCAACTTTCAAGGTGGATTAAAAATGAACGAAGAACACACAAAAAAATTATATAAAGATTTTCCCAACTTATATAAGCAACACAATTTGAGTATGCAAGAAACCTGTATGTGTTGGGGATTTGAGTGTGGAGATGGCTGGTTTGACTTAATTTACGATTTGAGTAAAAAAATTGTCAAGTTAGACCCAAAGGTTGAAGCGGAACAAGTCAAGGAAAAATTTGGCTCGCTCCGTTACTATATTAATAGAAATAAGAATGATAAAGTTTTCAAGTTGATAGATGAATACGAGAAAAAATCAGGCAAGATATGCGAAAACTGCGGCAAGAGAGGAAAACCGCGATGTATTTCGGGTTGGTTTTCCACCCTTTGTAATAAGTGTTGCAAAGAAAAAAAGGAAAAAAGCAACGCAAAGGATACGTATAAAGAGGACAAAAAATATATTCCAACAAGAATAAGCGTAAGAGTTTAACCTAGGGTAGAAACATGAAAAAACAAGGAAACGCAACGGCAAAAATGCTCCAAGAGGAAGTGGAGAAAAATAGGATGGCGTTCTATGACTCTAAAAGCATCCCCGAACTAATGGATTTCCGAAACAAAAATAAACTCGAACCATGGCTAAAAAAAGAGTTGGAAGCCGCCATCCTCGCCAAAGCCCAGAACGAGAAACGAATAAGGGAAGGCAAGCTACCGCGATTTGACATAAAAACGCGAGGTTTAAAGCCAATTAAAAAACGATTCAAGAAAGGGCACAGGCACTGCCCGAATTGCGATGATGATGTGAATACCGCCCAATTAAAGAAGTTCGACGGCGTTTGCAGAAATTGTTGGAACGCTGGAGTTCGCTTGAACCAAATCAAAGATGAAAACGTGGCGATGGAATGAACTTAATTGTTTGCTGCGTTTGTAAAAAAATTAGAAAACATCGCGCAAGGGGAATGTGCGATAATTGTTATTCTCGTTTTGATTATCAAAAAAATAAGGAAAGATATCACGCTTACTATCAGCGTCCAGAAGTTAAGGAACGAAGGAAACAATACAATCAGCGTCCAGAAGTTAAGGAACGAAGGAAACAATACAATCAGCGTCCAGAAGTTAAGGAACGAATACGCGCTTATAAAAAATCTCGATACAACCCACAAATCAAAATAAAAAATAGAAAAGCAATATCATGCCGTAGAAAAGAATCAACGAAAAATAATGTGTTTGATTTATTGAATTTGTTTTCTTCCGATAAAAATTTTCAACAAGCGGTTCTAATGGATGGAAAATTATTAAATAAAGAACTTGAAAAGAAAGGAATTATCAAACTGTGAGCGAGAAAACCCACGCCATTCATGGGCGGGATGAAAGCGAACAATAGGCTTTGCTCTAGAAATGGCTTTTGCTCCTAAAACCTTGTTTCTGCTCCTTAAACCCGCTTAAAATTGGCTTTTTAGAGCAAAGCCCGAACAATAGAAAGGTTTAAATACTAGAGTGGTGTTACGTTATTGTGCTAAGCTTCAAGTATAGAGTATATCCATCAAAAAAGCAGGTTTTGCGTTTAAACCGCCAGATGTATCTCTCCAAAGAAATCTACAACATTCTCCTTGAAAAATGCAAAGAACATTACAAGCAAACGGGAAAAACCTTCTCCCAATTTGATATGAATAAATACATTTCGCAGATTAAACAAGAAAAACCCGAATTCAAAGAGCTTCACTCACAAGTATTACAAAACATTTCGAAACGAATTGCCGATTCATATAAAGCATTCTTTAGGAGGGTGAAGACGAAAAAGAAGGGCGCTAAAATCAAGGTTGGTTTTCCTAGAGTAAAAAAATATGTTTCCTCTCTAACATACCCGCAAGCAGGATTCAAGTTTAAAAACGAACGAAGGTTACATCTTTCAAACATCGGTAGCATACCAATCGTTCTCCATAGATTACCAAAAGGTGAGGCAAAGACTTGTTTTATCAAGCAATACCCGTCGGGAAAGTGGTATGTTGGTTTCTCTTGCGAGTTGCCAAAAGAAGATTTCAAAAGCAACGGAAAGGAGAAAGTCGGGATTGATGTTGGTTTAACGAGTTTTGCAACCCTTTCAAATGGGCAGAAGATAGAACCGCCAAAATTCTTGAGGAAATCGGAAGACAGACTCAAACTTTTACAGCGCAGAATTTCGAGGAAAAAGAAAGGGAGTAAAAATAAAAGAAAAGCAAAATTTAGGTTTGCCAAACTTGAAGAGAAAGTTTCTAATCAACGGCTTGATTTTCTTCATAAATTATCAAGGCAACAAGTTAATTCTTATGGATTAATAGCGATTGAAAAATTAGATATTCAAGATATGCGGAAAACGCGTTATCTTGCTAAATCAATTTCCGATGCTAGTTGGGGAATTTACGCACAAATGCTTCATTACAAGGCTCCAAGTGCTGGTTGTGAAGTGTTTGATGAAGACCCGGTAGATACAACCAAAAAATGTAACAAATGCGGCGCATTACGAGATATGCCACTATCAGAAAGAATATACAATTGTCCAGTTTGTGGGCATATCGAAGATAGGGATATAAACGCTGCAAAGAATATACTTGTAAAAGCTATGGTCGGACTGACCAAAAGTCACGCTTGCGGAGATTCGTCCTCTATTCACTCTACAAAGAATGAACAAGACGTTTCGTTGAAGCAGGAACTATATGGGGCGAGAACTTGAAACTTAGCATTTCTGATTTTGCCTCTGGAAGCCCACGAATTCATTCGTGGGAGGATGTCACAAACACGGAAAAATAAAGAAGCCAATAAAAAGAGCGATTAAAATGGAAGAATTCAAGATTTATGGCGCTTCGGATGAGGCAATCGAGGCATATACCCGAAAGGTTGTTGAACGCACGAATAAGCTAAAAAGAGAGCATATGCCGAAAAGATACGCTTGGGATAGTGTTTTAGAGCCAACTAATACCAAAAAGAAGAGAGTGTGCTTGTTTGTGCCTTCCAGCATCGCAAAAACGATGAATTTGATGGGCAAAACCCGCGTTTCCGTCTACCTAGAGCTTCAACCCGAGCTTCCAGCAAACCACGGAAAATAACTTAGAGATACGGGTATTCTGTAAACGTCTTGAGATATTCCCCGAAATTTGTCATGTATTCATAAGCGCAAGTTTCATTCTTGCCGCAATTGGTCACGTGAGAGTATTCATGCAATAATGTCATTTTCGAAAGGCTTGGAGGCAATCCCCGCAAAACGTAAATCTGGGGATAATTGCTTGCTTCGGCAAACCCCACCACGCTGCCTTCAAAATCCTCGCAACCAGTGTCCCAATCGTAAAACGTTGCGGACGCCCCGCGAAAGTTGAAGGGAGTAGAATAACTAAATCGGCAATCGGTCGATGAAGATAATTTTTCTCCTTCACCAACGCTTGCGTTCGCCAAAAGCGAAAGGTTATTGTTGATTTCTTCCGAATACTGGAAGAACGGGATTATGTAAACGAAAACAAACAAAATCGCCAAAGAAAACATTAATGCTCCCGCTAACGCTTTCAAAGTTAGTTTGGTTTTCTTCTTGCCCATTACTCATTTCCCGTGCCGATAAATTAGGTATCCCCCGAGCGCCAAAAAGACGATTACTCCAACAATTAGGGGAGTATTATCGCTTTGTGGTGGTGACGAAGGAGTGGGGCTTGGCGAAGGATTAAGCGAGGGAGTTGTTTCAGCAAGCGGAGGCGCGGGCTTTTTGGCAATACAACCGTTTGACTCCAAATCGCACACTTGACCGCTTGGACAAGAACTGCAAGCCACGGCGGGAGAATCATATGTTATGCAATTAGTTTGACCAATTTGAGTACACATTGTCGGTGTAGAGGGGGTTGGGGAAGGGGTTACAAAGGCGTGCGAGGGCTGCGGGGGCGGGGAGTATGGCGGACAGACCACGTTGTAGGCGATATACTGCCCGTTTACGCACGCTCGCTTCACCAATGAGCTTCCATCAGCGCATACCGTGGTTTCCTGATAGCCAGAAACGCAAACGGGGGCATTAGTTGGCAAGCAGGAAGCGGGAACATAAAAGGAATAAGATTGTTGTAACTTCTTGGTGGTATCAAAGGCGTTTTCAACGTAAAACTCCACTTTCCAATTACCCGAGACATTTTCGGGCAAATACCACCTGTCAGCTAAGGCATACACTTCGTAACCCCAATTATATTGCTTGGAACAGTATAAAATAGTGCCGGGAATTGAACCACTACCCGTTTGAGAATAAACCGTCTTCCTCAAATTATTGGGAGAAACCAACTCTACACGAAAACGGACAGTAATGTGGTCTCCCGTGCAACCCAACTGCGTTAATTCGGAGGGCGTCAAACCGTAAGAAACCTGCCACAAGCAAGCACCCGAGTAATCTGTGCCTTTACCGATAAACCCAAGCCCGCCGTTCGCAATCCAAACGAATAAAAGAACCACTAAAACTATTGATGCGGGAACAATATATTTCCCAATTTTTTTGTCTTTAAAATCCAATTTAGTCATTCAACTAACACCCAACCGTGGCTTTTCGATGACGAAAAACGCGCCAATCAAAGTTAAAATGAAGGGAGTTATGACATAAGTGAGGATTCCCGCCAAATCGGTGGATACTCCAATTATTGTGCTCCAAAAGTAGAATGTCGCGCCGTCCTCGCTCTGGAAGAGGATTTGGGAAAACTGAGAAGAGTCTGGCAACGAGCCATAAACCTGATAGTTTATGAATGGTGACTCCCAATTAACGATTATGAAGAACGAGAAGATTATCAGCAAGGTTCCAAAGAATTGGAGTGGTTTCTTGATTTTGATTCCGCTAATCACCAAGCCAAAGTGAGATAGAAGCGTTATCGTTAGGAATAATACGAGGTAGTAAAAGAGCAACCCAGCAATCGGGTTGAGGGTATTCAACCAAATTAGGAAAAACTTGTGGCTGAATATTAAACCCATTAATGCGAAGATGGTAGCCAGCAAGAATTCCGCTCGAGTGATTTTGAACATTAAGGTTCGCCTTCCATCATGCAAACTCCTTCAATACAAGGGCATTTATAATATGAAATTGTCGGTTCGCAGTGCTCTTCTGGTTCTTGCGGGAGGAAATACAAATGTTTCTTGCCATCCTCACTAAAACCGAAAAACGTAGTACAAGAATACTCTATTAATTCAAACCCGCTAATACAAGTGTCATTATAACTCGTTCCGTTGTAAGTGAGTGTGCCAAAAACCATTGAATTGTCTCCGCCATCGCTGTCATAACAAGGTATTTGGAAGTCATCATAACAGATGGGCGGAGTCGATGGAGAAGGAACTGGACTTGGTGAAGGAGATGGACTCGGTGAAGGAATTATGGTGGGAGTGGCGCTTGGCGTAGTATCAAAGTGAGGACCGCCGCCATGACCCGTTTCGTTACCGACAGCTATGCCTCCAGTAAAACCGAAAAAGTTGTAAAACCAATCAAAAACTCCCGTTCCGCCGCCTCCGCTTTGGCAATAACAACCCCTGAACAATATTATTCCGATTGCCAACCCTAAAAAGAAAAACGTCAATAACCTGATGTTTTCGCTGTTCTTGTTCAACTACAACACTTCCTAAACAACAATAACCCTATGGTTAAACCTACCACGAACAAAAGCGCCAAGAACTCATGCTCTTCTTCTTTCTTCATGTTATATCAAACTCTGTGATTGTGCCTTAAACTTTGGGACACCTAAAGAATATCCAAGCGAGGACAATTCCCACTATTAACGCCACTACATAACGAATAATTTTTTCCCTTTCTTCCTTCCTCATTTTCACCGCCTCTTAAAAAACACGGGTCTCCCTTTTTCATCATCAATAATATCGCGCAAAACCATTATGCCAATCATAATCGCGGTAAAAACAATGATTTCTGCGGCTGGAGAACCAATACTGTCAAGGTTGGAAACAAATTCGCTAATTGTTTTCCCTAGAAAAATAAATACAATGGAAGTCAAAACGAAAGACACGAGCGCCTTATTAAATAAAGTGCGTTCCTCCTTTGACCAGTTCTTAAAAAATTTCATTTCTTTTCATTCATCTTGTAGATATAGTAGAGAACAATTCCCAACGCGATTATTATAACGGGTATTTGTATAATGGGAAATATGGCTGCCAAGAACAAAAGGATTAATGCCGCCCAGAAAACCATTTCGTTTTGAGTTAATTTCGCCATTTAATTTAACATCTTCCTACGGGGATGTAGTTTTACCCGCGCTTTTTGGCGGTAACACCACCGTTACATAAATCAAACTCAACAAAGCGAGCAAGAGCCATTCGCCAACCGCAAGCAAATATACGGCAATTCCTAATGAAACAACTTTCGTTGTTTCGCTCGTGTTTTTCTGGGAATACAATCCCACGTCTATGAATTTTGCTGCCATCCGTTTGGTAAGTTAGCCGCTCCCTTCAAATTTCTTTGATTAATCGAATCCTCCTTATTTTAAAGTGGTTTTATTTAGATGTTTACTGTTAAGCCCAAAAATTTAAATTCTTTGTGTTTTGCCATAATAAACTACCTTTTCTTCTTTCGTGTTATGTAGAAATAATATCCACTAGCCAAGAGAAGAATTGCGCCAACGAGAACCCACGACCACGGGAATTCGCCTTGCTGCTGGGTTGGTGTTTGAGTTGGAGTATATCCGCCACCTTGCGGTTGTGTTGTTACTTGCGTAGTTGGTTGCGGAGTTGCTGGCGTAAATGTTGAAATTGGAACGCCGCCTTGTGGTATGTAAGCTACTGTTGGAATAATTGTTGAAATTGGAACGCCGCCTTGTGGTATGTAAGCTACTGTTGGAATAATTTTTGGCAACAAATAACAATCATGCAAACTCAAATCGAGGGCGTAACCCTCGCCACCGCAAATCTCAGAAACACTCAAAGCGTCCTTATCGCTACAAGTAATCAAATAAATTTCACCGCTTTGCTTTCTTGCGACTTCACTCGTCCCGCTTGGGCAAGCGCCGCTAAACTCACTTGGATGGTCGGGGTCAAAAACGAATCCTGAAGCATAACAAGAATATTTAACTCCCGTAACGGTTCCCTCCCAGTCGAAGCCATCTGCCCAAGTCTTGCCATTCGCCACACAGAAGTCAATTAACGGCTTGCGGCAACGTCTTGAGAATTCATCATAAGTCGTCCCCGTCTCACAAGAATAGTTTGTTTGCGCCACATAAGCTATTGTGTTGTTTTCACTCAAAGAAACAATTAAATCAACCTTGCATTCTTGGCTCGTCAAAGTCTGCCCTTCTCCTTTACAGAAATTATCTGCATTCGCTGTAGTAGTCACATAAAACAACGCCACTACTTCGCCTGGGTGAGATGGAGATGTTCCATCATTTGCTAACTCGAAGAGAGTGTTCGTGTCAGTGTAAGTCTCGCCGCTCGGCTTCGTCAATACTGGCGAAACGCTCAAACAGAATTTGTCGGGTGTATAACGTAAATCGGATAAAGCAAAACTCCCTTCGTCAAAAATTTGTTCAACTAAAGCCTGCCCCGAAGAACGTGGACAACTCATAGCTCGAGTGTCGAGAGGGACTTTCTCAGTCGTTGGATTCAAACCAAACCCCTTGAAAAGCAAGTTAAAACGGAAACAAGTTCCTGGTTCATTTGGGTTGGTCGGGTAACAAGTAAATGGCTGGATTGTTTGAACGGCATCAACTTCGAAACCATTGCTGCTCAAACCCGTTATTTTGCCAGTGGAATCAAAATTCAAGCGACCCAAATCTATATCATTCACTTTCAAATCAACATAACTACTTAATATGAGGAGACCTGATTGGTAACTATACGCCGTCGCAGAATTATAACCATATATTTTTATGTGATAATCGGAACTGCCGTAAACACCAGTTGTCGGGTCACTACTTTGGAAAATTTGTCCTTGCGTAAAAGTTCCCGCCCCAGGATTTCCTGGCGGGTATGAAAATACTTCGAGAACACTCCACTGAATCGTGGCGGGAGTGCCGAGCATTATCGTGCCAAGAGCGCCAGTATACCACGCCGCCAATCCAATGACTATAACTAACACTACGCCAAATGCTGTCTTTGGATTCTTTTCTAAAAAGTTTTTCGCCATTTATTTTCCCACCATTTTATTGCTTTCACTTAATTCTTCCAAAGTTTTTATTTCACCAATTTTATACAAGTAATTAGCTAGCCAATCAATGTCGCTTTTTATTACATCTTCATATTTTGTGCCGCGAAAAGTATTTGCTTTATATGACAATTGATTATATACCATTCCAATAGGATATAATGTTAACCTATTTTTAATCACATTTCTCCTCACCGAGGCTTTTTTTGTGGGAAAATACATTATATCTAATTTTGCGCTTCCCGCAACAAATTTTTTCCCATATTTGCTAGTCCTCTTATGTATCCTTTGTTTAGCCATAAAAATCTCCTCCAAAATTGCCTAGCTGTAAAAACAAGAGGTTCTTCGTTGCCTTCCACTCTGAAAACTCGTGTTTGGATTGTTTTAACGCTTCTCGCATTAAATCCTTGTAATATTCTTTTTCATCGGAAAATAAAGTTAAAGACATTACTTCACCGTTGATTGGAAACTTTTCGTCATCATGAGTTTATCATTGTTATCATACACATTGACCGTAACCGTGTAAATTCCGGGTGCGAGGCACGGAAATGTAGCGACGGCATTAAACGATTTTGCTTCTAGTTGCGAACCAACAACAGCGCCGCCAACCGCGCCAGCCCCAGTTCCTATGCCCCAGCCAGCAAGCCACGTTCCCAATGCGCCGCCAATTCCGCCGCCGTAAAGCCAGCCCTGCCCTGCAGGAAGACCAATTCGGGACTCCCAATTATAAAATGTTTGGGAATCAGTATAACCGTTGCCGCTTATTGTCGCCACAATTCGCGTTCCAGAAGAACTAATTGCCATTGGAACTTCTCGCGGGAAACAAAAGAAACCCGTGTTCGAGGTGGCATCTTGGGTGACCGTGAGTTCGGGTTGTTGGTTGAAAATCAATTGAATCAAATCGCTTTGCGGCGTAACCATGATTTTGTATCTTCCAGTGAGATGGGTGTCCGAAAGTCCAGCGGGCGACATTGCCGCAGTAAGAATCCCCCACGAGAGAAGCATCGCAATAAATAAAAGTATTACAATTGTTATTTTGCCCATTTTTATTCACTTTATTCTTCGGTGCGGAAGCCCACACCATTCATGGGTGGGTAGCTTACTTTTCGCTACCTAATCTTCGCCCTCCTAATCATGTCCCGCGCGTTCTTCCTTAACTTCGCCTTCATTTTCGGGGATTCCATTTTGTGAATCCTCAAACTCTGAGTAACCCATTTGTTCGTTCCTTTTAGCCTTCCCAACACGATGTAAGAGAATCCCTTGCGCCCAATATCTTTTGATTTAAATTCGGCAAACAAATTCGGGTCGCGGATTCGCCGCCTCTCAAAGTTTGCCGTGTAATCAACCCTTGGCATCAAAATCACCCTCTTTTAGTAAACTCCGTTCTTTCCTCTTTTAAAGCAAGACTTAATGTTTTTTATAATTTTGTTTATTCCCATTTTGATTTTCAAAACTTCCGCTGCAATTCCAAACACAACAACTTTCTGGAGCCCAGTCGCCCATTAATCAAATTACCTTCTTTCCCAAGGTTGTGATTTTGATTTTGTTGCTCTATCCCTTGCCCGGGCAATCTTACTTCTTGTTGGCTTGTAATCTATGTAACCATGACCTCTCCTTCGCCATCCCTTTAGAGCAGCTCTTTTATGCCCAAGAGAGTTCCCTCTCCATCCTTTTATTTTTCTCATTTACTTCACCTCTTTTTATTTTCTTATCGCTATTTTCCTAACTTTTTACTCCATCGTGGGAGTAGCATATATTTGCCCTTTAATGCAGGAAAAGATAATCCTATCCACCTCAAACTTTCCTGCCCAAATTAACCGTTAGAACATCTTCTTCTCTTCCATCGGGGAAACGCACCGTTGCCATGTAATGAACGTATTTGCCTCCCGTAGACGCATAGAGATTAAGAATTTTGACTGGTTCATCATATCCTTCCACAAACGCTTTATCGCCCACATAAAATCCAGTCTTTTCAAAAAGGAAGTTTTGTTTTCTCGCTTCCCTCTCTCCTTCTTCCGCTGGATTTCCACGTCCCGCATAAAACGGGACTCCCTTCTTGGTGTGACGAACGTGCGGTTTTTGTCTACTCATTTTTATCGCCTCTTGTCTTTTCCTTGCGTCGTATAAATGTAGTATCCGCCAGCAGCCAATCCGAGGAGAACCAATAAAATCAACCAAGGCGAGAGTTGAGTTCCGCCCGTTCCCTCTCCTATTCCGCCCGTTCCGCTAGTTTCAGTTCCCACCTTTGGCGCTATCCAATTCACTATAATCGAGCATTCGTCGCGTTTTGAAGCATCGGAAGCAGAGGTAGCCACAATTTTACAAGTTTCTTGCAAAATGTTTGCGTTGTTTAGCGTGAGGGAAATCTCCTTGGTTTCGCCTTCCCGTAAAACGTATGTTTTTGATTGTTGACCATACATTGAAGTTCCACAACCAGATAATCCCACAATGAAGTTTCCGCCAGCGTTGTTCACGCTACCAAGATTCGCTTTCGCTATCAAGGTATCACCCGTTTCCGCCGTTCCACCCATACAATTCGACAAGTCAGGCGCATTAATTGGAATATTTATCGTTAATGGACCCGACATTTTTTCGGCGTTCACATAAACTTGAGCGACTGGAATAATAGTTTTATCCGCTCCTAAGTCGTATTCATAATAACCTTGGTCATTGGTTGAATTTAACAGTTTAATTGAAGTTGAAAAAGAATTGGTTCCGCTTAAAGCAAATTGTTCTTTTAAATTTGCCGTAATACCGCATGAAGTAGCCGCCGATTCAAAATTAGCGGTTGAAGTACTTGATAATGCGGCTTGAAGGCAAGAACCGAATTCGTTCCCACGCTGGTAATTCAAAGCGGCATCGAGTTTATTCGCATCTACTACTTTCCAAGCATTTTGATAAAAAATTACTCTGCTATTCCCGCTTTCCGGGCAATAGAGACCTGTTGTTAAAGCACCAGGAACGTGAACATACGCCAAATCTCCAAAATTAACATTGGCTCCAGCAGCACCAGATGAAAGGGTTTTGGTTTCGCTTTCACTACCAATTTGAACCGTGAAATCCATTTCCCAATTAGTGGTGGTGTGGACAAATTCTCCAACCGGCGCCAAATCCTTCCAATTGTAACAAACGTAGTCTCCCGTTGCACCATATTGCAACCGAATTCCTCCCAAAGCGTCACACCAATCTTTGGAGTGTTCTTCCCTTTGTGAAGCAAGCCAGTATTGACTAAAACTCGTCACATTAACGAAAGCGTATTTCAGAACTTCTCCCGTAGTTTTTTGAAATCCAT
>Ga0315282_10012215_pt1 | contig 13179 bp, 12 predicted proteins | sample YL17G07_20_MG_FD_203693 | JGI IMG/M metagenome (GOLD analysis project Ga0315282, IMG submission 203693) | Sediment microbial communities from Yellowstone Lake, YNP, Wyoming, USA - YL17G07_20 | ecosystem: Environmental > Aquatic > Freshwater > Lake > Sediment | place: USA: Wyoming | collected...
GATCTATCAATGGAATTGATTATTCTAAAACATCGAAAGAGGAGTGTAACAGGCAAAACTTTATGGCAGCTAATTTCTCTGCAATGAATAAAGCCCTTAGTGTTATTGGGAAACCTGATTTAGTAATTTCTGACTACGAACCAATATCAGCACAATTCGCTTACTCATTAAATGCAACTTTTGTTACGGTTGATCAACAAAGTAAATTTTTCTTTGAGGGATATCCGGAGAGAATAGGTGGTTTAAGTCCTAGAGAAGAAGTTTCTCGACTTAGTATGTTTTTTCCTAAAGCCGACGCCAGGCTTGCTTGTTCTTTTTACAAACCCCCCTCGGATAAAACTAAAAGTAATTTTGAAATTCAAATAGTCCCTCCTATTTTAAGAAAGGATATTGTTGGATTAAAAGATAGTAATAAATGTAATAAAGGGCAAATTTTAGTTTATTTATCACCATATAGCCCTTTTGTTCAGAATCCAGAAGAAGTTTTATCAATCGTATCAGAATTCAAAAAATATTTTTTTTGTTTTTTTGTTGCTAGTACTTCTGAATTTGCCAACATTAAAGGAAAATTGCCCAAAAATGTAAAGATTTTTTTCCATGGAGATCCTAAGTATATCAATATTTTAGATACGTCAGAGGCTGTAATATGTACCGCAGGACATACTCTTATCTCGGAACTGATGTTTCTTAAAAAGCCAGTTTATGCCGTTCCGTTAAAAACATATGATCAAGAATATTGCACTCATGTGATATCAACCAACAAATTTGGAATTGGGTATTCCAAAATAGATAGAAATTTACTGAAAGAATTTCTTTCTGGATCTCAAAAATATAGAGGAAATATTTTAGAAGATAAGAATAAAGTTTTGTTGACGAAAACAAAAACATTCGGACAAGATAAAATAATTTCTATCTTGGGGAAATATTTAGTATAGGCTCTTATAGTCTTAGTTTAATTTCTGAGGCACTTTGGAAGATTTTCATTGGATCAGTAAGGTAATTAGCATTCTCAATAAATGTGTGTGCCTGTTGTACGTTTTCTTTTTGACTTCCCTCGCGCGATTCTATTAATTGTCCACTATTATTGGGATAAGAAACTTCTAGCAAAGCTCTATACCATTGATTGTTATATATCCATGTAGATGGATCATTGTGAAAATCTATCTTTACCCTACCGCATCGTGCAACTCGATCTTTGAAAATATCTAGAGTTGGCCTAAGATAAATTAACGCATTTGGAAGAATAATTTCTGAATCAGAAAGTGCTCTCGCAAATGTATCAACAGTATAATCATAAGCATTGGGCACACCTATCATGCAATCACGGACATATCTTTGAAACACTAGACATGAGAAGGGAGATCTGTCTGTTAATACCGCTTCCCCCTTCTTTTTAAAAAGATTTAAGGCATCAGCACTTCTTTTCCTTTCAATATCTAGGAGAAAATCAATCGCACCTTTTGCTTGAGAATGATTATCTGGAGGAAAAGAAGGAAGATTTTGGGCTCCTCCTACGTATGGTCCATATTCTTTAACCATTGGATAGCCATATAGGTGATTTAATCCAGCAATAAGAGTTGTTTTCCCGCTTCTGATATTTCCTTCGACTCCGATAATCTTGTATTTTTCCATCGTTTTGTTGTAAATTTTATCACAAGAAACACATTACGGTATAATTGCAAAGTTCAACTTTGCAAAGAGTCTCAGGATTTTGTTTGTGTTAAACTAAGACTAAATTATGTATTGGGCAGATAAGATTGCTAAAAAGATTATCGATTCGGGTAAATTTATTCCCTATTGGGTCGATGACATGAAGACCCCTTCTGGTTTTGCTCATATAGGTTCGTTGCGTGGACCGCTAATCCACAGTGTGATCTACCGGGCCTTAAAAGATGCGGGTAAAAATCCAAAATTTACCTTTATTTTTAATGATTTTGATCCAACTGATGAATTACCTCCTGAATACAAAGAAGAGCTAAAAGATTATTTGGGACTTCCTCTTAAAAAGGTTCCTTCACCCGATAAAAATTTTGAAAACTTGGCGGATCTTTTGGTTGATGACTTGGCAAAAGTTTTAAGACAGTTGGGGGTAGAGGCAGAATTTGTTTCTTCTTGGAAACTTTATCATGAGGGGAAATTTGACGAAGTAATTAAGATAGCATTGGATAATGCAGAAAAAATTCAGGATATTTATCAGAAGATCTCAGGTAGTCAAAAGAAAGCCCAGGGTTGGCTTCCTTTGCAAGTTGTTTGCGAAAAATGTGGAAAACTTGGTACAACCCGCGTTTTTGCTTGGGACGGTAAAGATACTTCTTATAAATGTGAGCCTGATTTGGTAACTTGGGCCCAAGGATGCGGTCATGAAGGAAAAATTTCTCCTTTTGGCGGAAATGGAAAGCTCCCTTGGAAAGTAGATTGGCCGGCTCACTGGAAAGTCATGGGTGTAACCATTGAAGGAGCGGGGAAAGACCATGCTTCAGCCGGGGGCTCGTATGACATTGCCATGGAGCTTTGTAAAGAAGTCTTTAATTATTCACAACCATTTAAATTCCCATATGAATTTATTTTAATCGGAGGAAAGAAGATGTCTTCTTCAAAAGGATTGGGAATGAAAGCCCGTGACATTTTAGATCTTTTTCCTCCCAATATAGCTAGGTTCATGTTTGTCAGACAAGACTATCGTGAACAGGTTAATTTTGATCCGAATAAAACAATGGCTATCCCCGATCTTTTTGATGAATACGACAGATGTTATCAAGCTTTTATTACCGGGAGTAACGAAGACTTAGCCAGAACCTTTGAACTGGCACAAGTAAAAGATGTTCCTTTAAAGAAAGAGGTTTATTTGCCCAGATTTAGAGAAGTTGTTCAGGTTGTACAAATGTCGGGAGTGGATATTAAGAAATATTTTTCCGAGAAGAAGGGATCCGATTTAACTTCCGAAGAAGAAGAAATTTTAGAAGAGAGAATTAAATATGCCGAGAAATGGTTAAAAAATTATGCCCCTGAAGAATTTAAATACGAGATTAAAACTATTTCTGCTAAAGCCCATATAACTTTACCAGCTGATTTCTATTCTGAATTATTAAAACTCATTGATTCAGTAAATTCGGGAGAAGAACTGGAAAAAAATCTTTATGAATTAATCAAAAAAACAGGGAAACCCGCCAAAGAAGTTTTTCAGGAATTATATTTACTTTTAATGGGAAAGACCCATGGACCGAAATTGGCTTGGTTTATCTGGGAAAATAAAGATAAAGCTAAAGAAATTTTTGCTAAAACGAAGAAATAATTTTAGGTTTGTTTTTTCAATTCTTCTACTAACGTTTTTAATCTTTGGGCATTTTCTTCCGCATCTATATCAGTAAGATACGGATTTCCCTTAAGCTGGCAATAAAATTCTTCTAATGGTAAAGAAAACTGATCGATGTGGTCAAAACTAACGATTCTGATTTTGGAATGAAGCTTTAATTCGCACTGAACCCCAGCAGAATAACATTCATCACACTTCTCGGACATTAATACATCTAAAATAGTAGATCCTATCTTTTCTATACCCACCTTCTAGCTAATTTTTACCACCTGTGAAAATTAAAACAAGAAGATATTTATGAAATAGAAAAGAAATTAAAGTATAATGAGTTTGAAATGATTGACATCAATTTTATTCGCGAAAATCCCGAAAAAGTCAAAAAGGGAGTTTCTGATAAAGGGTATGATGCTTCATTGGTGGAGAAGGTTTTAAAACTGGATGAACATAGAAGAAAACTTATTGTGGAAATAGAAAATCTTCGGGCAGAGAGAAATAAGATAGCTGAAGAAAAAAATATTGCAGAAGGGAAAAGAATTAAGGAAGAGCTGTCCAAAAAAGAACCTACTTTAAAAGAAGCAGAAAAAGAGTTTCAGGAAATATTATTTGAAATTCCTAATCTTCCAGCTAAAGATGTTCCGATTGGAAAAGGAGCGGAAGAAAATAAAGAAGTTAAAAAATGGGGAGAACCGAAAAAGTTTACCTTCACTCCCAAAGATCATTTAGAATTGGGAAAGTCTTTAGGAATTTTAGATTTTGAAGCAGGCGCAAAAGTAGCCGGATCACAATTTTACTTTTGGGTTGGGGACGGAGCACTTTTGGAACTAGCCTTAGTTTCTTTTGCTCTAGAAAAATTAGCCAAAAAAGGTTTTATCCCAGTCATCACTCCAGATTTAGCTAAATCTAGATTTTATTTAGGAACGGGGTACCTTCCTAAAGGAGATGAAGCCCAGACCTATGAAATTAAAGATCAGGATTTGGGTTTAATTGCCACCTCTGAAGTAACTTTGGCCGGTAGACATGCAGATGAGGTTATCTTTGAAGAAAAACTTCCCCTTAAATATGCCGGCTATTCCCATTGTTTTAGACAAGAAGGTGGGTCATATGGAAAATATTCCAAAGGTTTATACCGAGTCCATCAATTTACCAAGGTAGAAATGTTTATTTTTTGTAAACCCGAAGAATCTGAAAAATATCACCAAGAAATTTTGAAATTAGAAGAAGAAATCTATCAAGATTTAGGCCTTCCCTATCGTGTCGTGGAAATGTGTACGGGAGATTTAGGAGCCATGGCAGCAAAAAAATATGATCTTGAAGTTTGGATGCCGGGAAGAAAAGAGTATGGTGAAGTTACCTCAACTTCGAATTGTACCGATTATCAAGCCAGAAACTTAAATATTAGATATAAGAAGAAAGAAGGAGGAACTGAATTTGTCCATATGTTAAATGGTACTGCGATTGCAACCTCCAGAACTCCCTTAGCCATTTTGGAAAATTATCAAAATGAAGACGGATCAGTTACCATCCCCGAAGTTCTTCAAAAGTGGATGGGTAAAGAAAAAATTATGGGTTAGAGGGAAAAATTTTGTTTACTTCCTCCGCTACTTTAGGTAAATAATCCAACATCTCTAAGAAGAGTTTTTTAATAGAATCTTCCTCAAGATTTTCAATGGAATGTGTTGCACCGAAAACAAGTTGCTTACGTTTTGTCAAAAATATTGCAAATTGTGATTCGGACGGCTTTTCTTCTTTCCACCATTTCTGTAATTTGGAAAGATTTCCATTACAAGCTTCTTCCGATAAAGGCGGCCTTAAAAAAGAAGAAATTAAAAAGGCGGGACTTACCATTTCTTTACCAAAATACGAAAGATTGATCTGATAAGTTTCTCCTTCAATTAAAACGGAGAAATTGTGGCCGTAGCAACAATTTATAAATTCCGGTTTGACTTCTGAAGGTTGGCTTAAAGTGATTGGTCCAACATTTAATTTTTGGACGGAGAGTATAAATTGTTCTCTTTCCATGAAAAAATTATACAGTTTGTTTCTTAGTTTTCGAAGAGTATCTTTAGTAGCCTCTTTATTTCTTTAAATAATATTTTTTACCCTTAAGTTTATCGGGTAAATAAGTTTCTTTGTCATATTTTTCGTAACCTTCCCCATAACCAATATCTTTCATTAGTTTGGTTACCGGATTTCTGATCTTTAAAGGTACCGGGAGATTGCCGTAGCGATTAACATCTTCGAGGGCTTTCATATAGGCATCGTAAGCGGAGCGATCTTTCTTAGCTGTTGCCAAGTAAACTACTCCGGCAGCTAGATTTTCCTGACATTCAGGAAAACCAAGAGTTTCACAGGCCCTAAAAACTGCGTCGGCAACTACCAAAGCGGTTGGAGAAGCGACATCTTCGGAAGCAAAAACAACCATACGCCTCGCAATATATAAAGGATCTTGTCCTGCGGCAACCATACGGGCCAGAAAATAAAGTGCGGCATCCACATCTCCCGCCCTCATACTCTTAATAAAAGCGGAAATAACGTTATAAAATTCCTCTCCGCTCTTATCGAAGGTTAATTGCCGTCTTTGAAGGGCTTCTTCAATGTTTTCTATTTTTAAAAGCCGGGATTTATTTAGATTTTTGGCAATTTCCAAAACATTTAAAGTCACTCGGGCATCTCCGTTGGAGGCTTCAATCAAAAAGCTTTCGGCTTTTTTGTCAATCTTTGTTTTTAAATGTGTTAGACCCCTTTTGACAATCTTTTTTAATTCTTTTTCTCCCAGTTCTTTTAAAATTAAAACACGGGTTCTAGAAAGAAGCGGTCCGATAACCTCAAAAGAAGGATTTTCGGTGGTTGCTCCAATTAAAGTAATTTCTCCCTTTTCCACAAAAGGCAGAAGTTTATCTTGTTGAGCTTTGTTAAAACGGTGGATTTCATCAATAAAAATAATGGGAGAATTTTTACTTTCCTTTGCCACCTTTTGAATATCGGTAATTTTGGTATTTACGGCAGAAAATTCAAAGAAATCTCTTTTTAATTCTCCTGCAATGATGCGGGCAAGGGTGGTTTTGCCGGATCCGGGCGGTCCCCAGAAAAGAAGAGAGGGAAAGAAATTGGTTTTTTGGGCATTGAGAAGAAGTTTATTAACAATTCCTTCCTTACTTACTAAATGTTCCTGTCCGACAAAATGTTTTAAAGATTTTGGTCTTAAAAGTTCCGGAAGGGGAATAGCCATAGTTTAATATAGACCGAATAAAAACCGAAGTAAAGAGGAATTAACTGACCCTTCTTATAAGGCAGACGGCAACTATACCTAAAATTACGGCAATGATAGCTAAAGGATTCATTTTATTTTTTTTTGATGTTTCTCAAAAACAAAAAGTAAATAATAATCAAAAAGATTGCGCTGTAAATAGCGGCGAAATAGAAAGTATTTTCTACTGTCCATTGTATCATGATTCTATCCTCCTTGCCAAGAATAACGAGGAAGTTAAAAAAACAAAAGCAAAGAAAAGACCGACTGAGGATAAGGTTATTTTTTCTAATAAGGAAGCTGGTTTTAAGAAAAAGGGTGTGATAATTCCACCTGTAAACCAGGCTGCAGCAATAGTATTAAAAAAATTAGATAAAACACGTAATTGGCCTATACTAAATTTACGCATTGGGTTTACAATTTTAATTGTACTCTCTTTGTAAACAGATTTATGGGAAAAATTATTGATTTTTTAGCTGGACAAAAAGTCTTGGAGAAAAAGAAATCCAAATTTAATGAAGAAATAAAAGTGATTCGAAATTTAGCTTTTGGAACTTATCTTCAAGCCGGTGGTATTACTCAATCGGGAGGTGTAGTGAAGGATATTTGGAAATCTACTTTAAAAGAAATTAAGAAGAGAAATAAGAATAGTATTAAAGAATGTTTAATTTTGGGACTGGGTGGGGGAACTTTAGTCAAATTAATTAAAGAAGGGTATCCCAAGGCCAAAATTATGGGAGTTGATATTGATCCCATTATGGTTGAATTGGGAAAAAAATATTTAGGTTTAGAAAAGGTAAAGATTGAAATTACCGATGCTTATAACTGGGTAGTCAAAAATAAAGATCGGAAATATGATTTAATTTTCGTAGATTTATATAAAGGAAGAGAATTTCCTCAAGAATTTAATGAAGAAAAATTTCTTAAGCTTCTTATAAGACTCTTGTCAGATCATGGTCTAATTATTTTTAACCATCTTTATTATGGAGAGAAAAGGAGTGAAGCGGTTAAATTTGGAAAGAAACTGGAAAAGGTTTTTTCCAAAGTAGAATATTTTTATCCCGAAGCAAACCTAATGTTTATCTGTCAGGAGTAGTTCTTCATGATAAAATAGAAGCGTGTTTAACCTTTTAACTAAATTATTTGATTTAAACCAAAAAGAAGTTGATCGACTCACGAAAGTTGCAGAGAAAATCAATTTATTTGAATTTAAGGCAAAGAAACTAAAAGATACCGATTTTGCAAAAAAAACCCAAGAGTTTAAAAAAAGAATTAAAGACGGAGAAGCCTTAGAAGAAATTCTTCCCGAAGCCTTTGCTTTAGTGAGGGAAGCTACCCAAAGAACTTTAGGCATGCGCCATTTTGATGTCCAACTGATGGCCGCAACCGCCCTTTTTGAAGGGAAAGTTGCGGAACAAAAAACTGGTGAAGGAAAAACTTTATCTGCCGTCCCCGCTTTATATTTAAGGGCACTTTCCGGTAAGGGAGCACACTTGGTTACGGTTAATGATTATCTTGCCCGCCGAGACGCGGGTTGGAACGGACCGATTTTTAATTTATTGGGTTTAACAGTGGGCTCAATTATTCAAGAAGGGAAGTCTTTTGTCTATGACCCTACCTTTAATGATTCTTCTCATGGAGATGAAAGACTGGCTCATTTAAAACCCTCAGAAAGAAAAGAAGCCTATCAAGCGGATATTACTTACGGAACCAATAATGAATTTGGTTTTGATTACTTAAGGGATAACATGGTCTCATCACTTAGTGAGATGGTCCAAAGGGGACATTACTTTGCGATTGTGGACGAAGTTGACTCTATTTTAATTGATGAGGCCCGTACTCCTCTTATTATTTCCGCTCCGGATACCGAACCAACGCAAAAATATTATAAATTTGCAGAATTGGTGGGTAAATTAAATCCCGATACGGATTATACTTTAGATGAGAAAGCCAAAAGTGCTACCTTAACGGAGCACGGAATTGCCAAGGTAGAAAAAACGCTGGGAGTAGATAATCTTTACGAAAAAGATTTTGAAAGCATTCACCATATTGAAAATGCCCTAAGGGCGAGGACTCTTTATCTAAGAGACAGAGATTATGTGGTGAAAGACGATCAGGTCACCATTGTTGATGAATTTACGGGAAGACTCATGATTGGCCGTCGCTGGAGTGATGGGTTGCACCAAGCGGTAGAAGCCAAAGAAGAAGTTACCATTCAACAGGAAAGTAAAACTCTGGCGACCATTTCTTTTCAGAATTACTTCAGAATGTATGAACATCTTTCCGGTATGACCGGAACCGCTTCAACCGAGGCAGAGGAATTTAAAAAGATTTATAAGTTAGAAGTTGTGGTTGTCCCTACCCATCGACCGATGGTCAGGAAAGATAATTCCGATTCGATTTATAAAACCTTAAGAGGAAAATACGGAGCGGTGGTTGCTGATATAGAAGAAAAGTATAAGAAGGGTCAACCCGTCTTGGTCGGAACAACTTCCATTGAGAAAAACGAAATTATTTCTGAATACTTAAAAAGAAAGAAAATTCCCCACAATGTTTTAAATGCCAAAAATCATGAAGGGGAAGCATCCATCATTGCCGGAGCGGGTAAACCCGGAGGGGTAACGGTTGCTACCAACATGGCCGGTCGAGGAGTTGACATTGTTTTGGGTGGAGCGGCACCGGATAGACCGGAAGGGATTAGTAATGAAAAATGGCAGAAAGGGAAGGAATATCAAAGATGGGAAGAGGCGCACGAAGAAGTGGTAAAAGCGGGGGGCTTACATGTTATCGGAACGGAAAGACATGAATCAAGAAGAATTGACAATCAGTTAAGGGGAAGATCTGGTCGACAGGGAGACCCCGGTTCTTCCAGATTCTACCTTTCTTTAGAGGATGATTTAATGCGCATTTTCGGTGGGGAACAGATCAGCGGCATTATGGATAGATTTTCTCTTCCTGAGGATCAGCCAATTGAAAACTCTTTAGTTTCAAGGGCTATTGAACAAGCCCAAGTCAAAGTTGAAGGCTTCCACTTTGACATGAGAAAAAGATTAGTTGATTTTGATGATGTAGCCAATCAACAAAGAGAAATTGTTTATAAATTAAGAAGAAGAATTTTGGAAAGCACGGACGTTAAAGAAGAAGTTTTGGGGAAACTTAAAAATCAAACCGAAAGAATTCTGCTTCTCTCCTGGCCGGAATTTGAAGCAAAACCCGATACTGAAAAAATTACCGTCTCCCTTTTGGATATCGTTCCTTTTGATGACACTTCAATAAAACGAATTAAGGAACAATTGGGAGAATTGGGGAATAAAGAAGAGATAAAAGAATTTATGTTTAAAGTCATTGAGGATATTCACCAAACCAGGGAAAAACAAGTAGGCGTTGAAGTCATGCGACAGATTGAAAAATACGCTTATTTGGGGTCAATTGATCATCTTTGGATTGACCATATTGACCAGATAGATGATTTAAGAGAAGCCATTGGTCTAAGGGCTTATGGGCAACGTGATCCTTTAGTTGAATTTAAAAACGAAGCCTATGACATGTTCGAAAGCTTAATTGACAGAATTGATGAAGAACTTTGTCACAGAATCTTTAGAATCGGAGTAGGAATTCCACAATCTGAAATTCCTTTAGCGCAAGCCAGGGAAAATGTAGATGCTTCTGATCAAACCGGTTTAGTAGGTAATGCAGAAGAAACAGCCAAAAAGGGAGCAAAAGCTTTTTCCGGTAATGAAGGACAAACTAAAAAATTAGGGAGAAATGATCCCTGCTGGTGTGGAAGCGGAAAAAAATGGAAACACTGTCATTATCCACAATTAGGCTAATTTCTTGGTTAAAAAATAATTTCAAGACGAACATCGCTGTCTTGATTATTATTACTATTTTATTTACTCCTTGGTTTTGGTCTTTCCCCATTCCTAAAAATATTTTTAATTTAGATTTAAAAGGAGAGATTAAAGAAGCACACATGCAAGTAGAATGGGAAAGGGGAAAAGTTTCACCTTCTTTTTTTGACGCCCTTTTTTTAAATTGGCCCACTAAATTTATTCAACAAAGATTAGAAACCGTTTTGGAAAATCTTGATATTGGTAATTATTTTTTTTCCGGGCATCCCAGAGAACGCGTAGGGGTTACGGAAAGACAGAAATTTTTCTTTTTTGAATTTTTACTTCTTCTTATTGGTTTTACCAATCCGGATTTAAAGAAATATAAAAAGTTTTTAATTATTTATTCCTTAATCATTCTTTCATTAACCTTTCTTTTTAAGTGGAGAACCTTTGAAGAAACAATTCCTTTATCTATACCTTTTATAGTAGTTATGGCTTTGGGATTAAAAAAGGTTTTTAGCTGGGAGAAAAAATATCAAATTCTGTTTTTTGTTCTTGCGGCATTGGAAATAATAACTTTTTTACCCTTTTATCTTAAGAGGTACTTAAAATGAAAAAACATTTAAATATTATTTTACTTTTAGGAGTAGTTTTATTGGGACTTTTCCTGCGTTTTTATCAGTTGGGGAGTATTAATGTTGGTTTTTTCCGCGATGAAGCGGCTTTGGGGTTAAATATTTGGTCTATTTTAAAAACTGGAGCTGATGAATACGGAAAACAATTACCTCTTATTTTTAGATCCTTTGAAGTTTTCTTTATGCCGGCCTATGTTTATTTATCTCTTCCTTTTGTTTTTCTTTTTGGTTTAACCGAGTTTTCAACCAGAGCCTTAGCGGCTCTTTCTGGAACTTTATTAATTGCGGTTGGTTACTTAATTTCCAAGGAAATTTAAAAAGATAGGACTTTTAACTGCTTTAACCCTGGCCATTTCTCCCTGGTCAATTTTTTACAGTCGGGGAGCATTTGAAGGAAATCTTTCCTTACTTTTTTTCAGTTTGGGTTTTTATTGGTGGTTGAAGTTTTTAGATGGTCAGAAGAAGAAATTTTTCTTCATCAGTATTTTTGCTTTTATTCTTTCAATGTATAGCTATCAAGCTCCACGTTTTGTTGCCCCGGTTTTTATTGTGCTTTCCATTTTATTTTCTAAGGGTTGGTTAAAGAAATGGAAATTATGGCTCGTGGGGGCAGTCTTTGCTTTAGTTTTATATTTGCCCATTTTTGTTTTAACCACTTCGGCCGCTGGTTACCACCGGGCTATTGGGGTCAGTATTTTTTCCAGTAAAGTAGCAGTCCCCGGCTACAATGAAAACTTTGGTCGATGGCAGAATCTATATTTAGTTTCCCGAGAACTTGCCTCTTTATATTTACATTATTTTTCGCCCAGTAATCTTTTTGGTCAAGGCGATTACAACTTGCAAAGAAGAGTACCGAATTTCAGTGTCTTTTATTTATGGCAACTGCCTTTACTCCTGATCGGCATCATAAAAATATTTAAAATTAAATCTGAAAAAATAAAAAGTTTATTAATTTGGTTACTGATTGCTCCTATTCCGGCGGCTTTAACACGAGACCCTTTCCATACTTACCGGGCCATACTTTTTTGGCTACCGGTTTCTGTCTTGATTGCTTTGGGTTTTAATTATTTTTTGGAGTTTTTTAAGAAACAGAAGATTTTAATTTTGACTGCTTCATTTTTAATAATTGTTTTTTCCACCTCTTCGTTTTTTTATAGTCTTTTTAAAATTATGCCGATTGTTTATGGCAAAGAATGGGACTGGGGATATAAAGAAGTAGTTGATTTTATAAAAACTCAACCGTCGGATTTAAGAGTGTTGGTTGATGACCCCAGAACCCAACCTTATATCCACTTTTTATTTTATGGAGCTTTATCTCTTAAGGAGTATCAGGAAGTTGCTGCCACTACGCTTGGTGATCAATATTATACTAATTCTGATTTTTTAAGACCCAAAAAAGTTGGCAGATTTGAATTTAGAAAAGTGGATTGGCCAACGGAAAGGGGAGATAAAAAAACTATTTTTATTTTTCCTGCCGACCGGCTTCAACCCTCTGAATTTTTCGGGGACCCGAAGCTGTCTTTAATCAAAACTGTTTTTTCTCCCGCGGGGGAACCCGCCTTTTATATCGTTGAAAATATCGATCAATAAAAGAAATTTCGCTTTCTTCGTTTTATTTATTAAAATAGACAGATTAAATGAAAAAATATTTTAAATATTCCGGCGGAAAACTTAGTTTACCGGTTTTCTTTCCCGATGCCACTCGGGCGGTTTTAAGATCTTTGGATTCTAGCGATCTGGAAAAAACTAGAACTCCCGGAATTTTAGTCAATACCTATCATTTATGGAGAGAATTGGATAAAGAAGTAATTAAGAAGTTCGGCGGAATCAGGAAGTTTATGGATTGGAAGGGAGCGGTCATCTGTGATTCGGGAGGATTTCAGGTCATGTCGATGATTAAAAGCGGGGAAGGAAAGGGAAAAATTACCGATGAGGGAATTGTTATTTATCCGGCGAAAGATAAAAGAATAGTTTTAACTCCGGAAAAATCAATCAGGTTTCAGATGTCTTTGAAAACAGACCTGGTCGTTGTTTTAGATGATTTTACGGATCCTCAAGTCGGTTATAAAGAAGCCAAAGAATCCGTAGAAAGAACGATTAAATGGGCAGTAAGGTCTAAAAAAGAATTTGAAAATATTTGTCAGGAAGAAG
>Ga0315282_10012216_pt1 | contig 13178 bp, 10 predicted proteins | sample YL17G07_20_MG_FD_203693 | JGI IMG/M metagenome (GOLD analysis project Ga0315282, IMG submission 203693) | Sediment microbial communities from Yellowstone Lake, YNP, Wyoming, USA - YL17G07_20 | ecosystem: Environmental > Aquatic > Freshwater > Lake > Sediment | place: USA: Wyoming | collected...
CAAATCTCTCCGCGAGTCTGGTCTTTATCATCTCCAGAGTTTTCGATACATCTAAGTCAAAAGGGAGCTCATATCTAATTTTAGTTAACATCTTCTGACCGCCCGCTCTTGTTTTAGTTATGTTTACTACACCTGATGTTAGGAAAATCGAGTTCGGAAGTATCATAAGGAGGCCGCTGTCGAGGGTCACCTTTGTGAAGAAGATGCTTATCTCATCAACGACTCCGGCATACCCTTGAATCAGGTAATCATATGAATAGAACTTGTAAGGAGGAAAGATCAGAGTCGTCTGCGGCAGATTTGGGCTAACTACCCTGATCCGATCACCGATCTCAACACTTCTGCTAATCAATAAGATGAATCCTGCAAAGACATTCTCGATCGTTTTCTGTGCGGCGAAACCGAGGATTATGCCTCCGACACTCCCGCCGAGAAGAAGGAGTGAGAGGTCGATCTTGACAAAATAGAGCGATACCAATAGCGCAATGAAAAAGCCTAAGAACCTCAGGATATTGGCAGTGGATCGTGCGGGTTGAGAATCACCGTAGTTCTTTGTTATCCCCCTGGAAAGGGATGAGATAATGTGAAATGTTGCGACAAATCCCAGTAAAGAGAAGAATACATTCTTGTAGAGTTCCTGAAGCTGTATTGAACTGAATATGAAATACGCAGCGAAACCTACTCCCACGTAGGCCGCCGTTAACTGCACAATTCTACCTGCTAGAGATCTCATGTCAAGTTTTCTCTCTATCGAGCTGCATAATTCCATTCTACAAGGAAAGATCGGCTATAGCTATCATTGATGGAGATATGAGAATTTTGATCAGCTCAAAAATAACATATGCGTAAAACTTTCCAAATATTCAGTCAGGCGTCGGAAGATCCGCTTGTGGAAGTGGACTGTCGTGGCTCAGTCAAGTGCTCCGCTGCATGATGATCCGTGTCCAGCTGCGCAGCCGAAGCAGTGGTTTCCCGTCACAATCCTCCTTTTGGAATGCACCGCAGGATCAAGGTCGCCTATATGTTTGGGTATGCCAAAGCCTACAGGAAGTCCCAAAGCGAGGTTAAAATCGCAGTCATAAATAGTCCCGTCCCAGCCGACGTCGATCTGATTCCTGCACATCAGCTTCTCGTTGGTCCTAGGGTTGAACGAGTCTCTGAGTAGTCGATCATATTCTCCGTATTGATGCCTTTTGCGGAGATATTGTAGGAACCTGCCGACTGGCATGTTGGTTATTGTAATTAGGTTGTTGAAGACAATTCCAAAATTCTTGTAGAGCTCCTCCTTATACTCAGATTCAAGGTGGGCTTGTTCTGGAGGGAGGAATGCTGCCTCAGGATTGAAAACCAGATCTAGAATCAGATTCTGATCGCGTCCGTATCCAATCTTGTTTAGCAACTTCAAGACTTCAATGCTCCTCTCGAAAACCCCCTCGCCTCTCTGGGAATCCACCTCCTTCTTCAGGTAGCATGGGAGAGAGGCTACTAGTTTGATTCTGAGATAGCAGTAGAACTCGATGATTCTCTCCATTTCAGGTTGAAGCAATACCGTAAGGTTGGTTCTGACTTGAACATTATGGCCTTGCTTTTTGGCGGTTCTTATGAAGTCGCAGAGGTGTGGGTTCAGTTCAGGTGCTCCGCCCGTTATGTCGATCAACTTTGGTTTCACCTTCTGAGCCGCTTCAAGGACGAGACCAATAGTCCTCGTATCCATGATCTCGGTTCTTTCTGGACCAGCTTGAATGTGACAGTGAACGCAACTGTTGTCGCAACGAGTGCCAACATTAACTTGTAAGGTCTCAATAGAGTAAGACTGCAAGTAAGTGCAGGTGACTTCCTGAATTTTTCTTTCGAAGTCATTCATAATGCTTACAATCATCTGGGTTCGTTTCCTTAATTGGCTGTAATTTCTATTGCGTTGATTTGGTCTTTCATATCTTGTCGAAGTATCTCTTAAGGAATGCAGGTCTGAGTCTGACAAGACTCAGCAAACAAGCCAATACAAAGACGACTGTCAGCTTGATCCTTCCTTCAGTACCGAATCTCCTTGAAGAAGTGTAGATAGGGCGATCTATCCTACGTAATCCGCCAAACCTCTTTGCTTTCCTGCATAGCTCAACGTCTTCAAGAAAGGCCACTCTTCCGTACCCACCGATCTCCTCGAAGATATCTCTGTTCAGAAATATTCCGTAGTCTCCAAAAAAAGTCTTGGAGAGTACTGCCCTAAGGTTGCCAAATATGCTTATTGTCCTCAAGAAGGGATCCTGATCCGAGAAGGCCTGTATGAATCCTCCCCCGATGGCTTCACCGCGCGACATCTCTTTTTCAATAAGTACTATTGCATCCTTCGGTGTCATACAGTCGGCATGCAGAAAAAACAGTATGTCGCCCTAGCTTCCTTTGCGCCTCTATTCATTTGGATGGCCCTTCCTCTCTCAGAGCTGACTAGTCTAATCTTTGGGCCAAATTGTGAGGTATTCTTACGCAACTCACGAAGGGTTGCGTCGGTGCTTCCCCCGTCCACAAGTATGAGTTCAAAAAAGCCATCCAACGACGAAATGTGATCCAGAAACGGCTTCACGTATTCCTCTTCGTTAAGCAAAGGCGTGATTATGGAGATCAATTCAATTTCTCCTCAGCAGTTGATCAGTAACGAGTATGGGCGCAAATGGGAAGCAGGCAGCGCGCGCTAGAAAACTCATTGGGTGATTATTGATCTCAGCATCGAGATATCTGTAAATACTCGTAGACCCTCGATGGTTGAAAGCCGCTTGGTATTCTCCAGATCAACTCTTCTCATTGTCAGATTCAATTCTGAGCTGTCTGGCAAGATCGTTGTTAGTCTGCCTTCCTTATTGTCTACTGGGAAAACGTAGATCGGAACATTTGCTTTTGATGCCTGAGCCACAGCATTAGTAATCAATGTATCCGCGATTCCGTTGACCATCTTCGCGACTGTATTTGCTGTGGCCGGGCATACAAGAAAAAGCTTGAACTTACCCAGTTGCAATGCTCCTGGAAGGTAGTAAAACGGCTCAGTCCTGTTAGAATCAATTTCATTGAATATCTTGTTCGAAATAGACCCCAGCTTGCCGCTCAGATTATACCACTTCACAACTTGCTGCGCCGCCTTCGACAGGAAAACGTAAAGTCTCAAGTTCTTATTCTGTTGGACTATTTCCTTCATGAGCCTAATTATCTCGGGCATATAGTCACCCGAGCCCGTAATGCCCCAAGCAATCTTCAGATCCAAGACATCTCATTCGAAAGTGATGGAAACTGAATATAAAAATCTGTGGCGGATCACGGCACTTTCTCTCCTGTAGAATAGGTTGCACGCACGCAAAGACTTAAGAACGTAAGGAGAGGCTGGGATAATGCTTTTGTAAACACACTCCGATCATGAGCCAGAGGGAAGAATTCTTGGCAAATCCGAAATTTGAGAGATTCATAGGGGAACAGGTTGATGAGCTTAAGAAGCTAGGCTTCCTCTCACACATCAGAATCTTGAACGGGCCCAACTCAGCAAAATCCATTATTGACGGCAAAGAAGTCCTAATTTTGTGCTCGAACAACTATTTGGGACTAGCCAATCATCCGGAGATAATCCAGGCCGCTAAGGACGCTATGGACAAGTACGGCGCTGGTATGCCTGCAGGAAGAGGGGTTATGACCCTCTCAATCTTGCTTGAACTAGAGAGAAAATTGGCAGAATTCAAAAAGACCGAAGCTGCATTATGCTATCCAACGGGCTACGTGGCCAATATGGGCGGAATCTGGCCTATCTTGGTAGAAGGCGACACAATAGTCAGTGACGAACTGAATCACGCAAGCATAATTGACGGATGCAGGCTGGCAAGAGACACAGGACGTGCAGTCTACAAGCATCTAGACATGCAGGATCTGGAGAACAAGCTCAAGGAAACTGCCAAAGAACGCGTCAAAGGCAAGACAATGATAATCACCGACTCAGTATTCAGCATGGACGGTGACATATGCAAACTCCCTGAGATGATTGAGTTAGCTGAGAAATTTGACGCATTCATATACTTGGATGACGCTCACGCATCAGGTGTTCTCGGGAAGACTGGGCGAGGAACTGTTGAGCACTTCAACGCTTACGACAAAGTCGACGTCGTAATGGGAACTCTGTCCAAAGCAATAGCTACCGTCGGAGGATATATCGCCGGCAGCGAGGCACTGTACTACTACCTTCACAGGCGCTCCAGACCCTTCTACTTCTCCACAGGATTCCTGTCACCTGCAGAATGTGGGGCCACCCTCAAATCGCTTGAAATAATCAAGAGAGAACCTGATCGAGTTCAGAGGCTCTGGGACAATACGCGATACTTCAAGAAGGAATTGGAGAGCATGGGTTTCAACACGGGGATAAGTCAGACTCCGATAACCCCCGTGATAGTGGGAGACCCTGAGAAAGCTCAGGAACTGAGCAGAAGACTATACCAAGACGAGAACATATTCGTACAAGCCTTTAGCTATCCAGTAGTTCCCAAAGGCAAGGACCGGATCAGAACAATTGTTAACGCCCACCACACGCGGGAACAGCTGGACTACGTTCTGGCATCACTCGAGAGAATAGGAAAAAGTCTTCAGATCATATGAGCTCACTGGCAATCAAGGATCCCCTACAGGCGCAAGCCTGCAGCTTTGATGACCTAATGCGTTTGTAACGCTCGCTGGTTTCTATTTGTCTGTAATCAATGGGATTACTGAAACGCTGGGTTTAGAGCCTTCATATCATCTTGGGTGTAGATCGCTTGAAGAGCAAGGTGGATCGAGACCTCAGACTGTTGACTAATCTCGTAGCGCGCGCCATAATGGCAATACTGATGGCCAGCAAGCTCGCTAGGAGTCTCGAGCATGGCTACCAAACCTAGCGATCATGATGCTTCTTTGCAGTCGACCCTCAAGAGCCTTGTATATCTCACAAAACCACGACTAACCGCCTTACTTGCTTTAACCTCATTTGTAGGAGCCCTGGCAGCCTACAATGGAGACCGTACAATGTTGTTCACACTAGTAGTTGCTGTTCTTTTCAGTTGCATGGGAACCAATGCTCTGACATGCTACATTGACAAGGACATGGACACCATCATGGAGAGGACAATGAATAGGCCTCTTCCAACAAAGAGGATAGGCCCGCAATCAGCTCTTGCATTTGGTTCAATCCTTCTGGCCAGCGGCGTTCTTCTAGCTGCCTGTATCAATGTCTACGTAGTCTCATGGGCGCTGATCGGATCGGCACTAGTGCTGTCTTACAACAAGTGGTTCAAAAAGGCCACTCCTTACAGCATACTCATCGCTTCTCCAGGAGGGGCTGCCCCTCTTCTTGGAGCTTATTCAGCGATGACAGGGGCTGTGATATCAATCCAGCCCCTCCTCTTAGCCCTCTTGATAGTATTCTGGACACCCCTGCACATCTGGAGTATTGCTCTGTCATACAAAGAGGACTACGGAAGGGCTGGGGTGCCCATGTTGCCTGTTGTTAGAAAGGATAGGAGTGTTGTGAGGTCAATAGCCCTGTTCGCGGCCCTCTACATTGCTGACACCTTTGCCCTGTTCTTGATGCTTGAGCCTTCGTGGGTCTGCCTCTTGATAGTTGCAATGATCAACTATCCTCTGATGAAGTCATTATTCCAAGTTTTTTTCAATGATTCTGTCATGGCATCGTTGAGGCTTTTCAAATTAAGTAGCCCACATCTAGGGGGTATCTTCATACTCTATCTTGTGCTGTCGACGAGGAGTTCGTTCGTATGGCTTTTTGTCAATTCTTTACGCTAAATTTGGCCACGCTATTCTGTGATTCAAAGCGCACACCAATCATGATGGCGCTATCTCATGCACAGAACCTTGTCGCGCGCGCGATAGAACGAAGATTGACATGCTTTCACTGAACATGTTGCCTCTATACGTCGACCTTGTTTTGAGACTGTAGGCGACCGGCCATAATGTGACCGCCAAGTTGAATCCAGCCAGCGCGCGCTTCATGGTCGGGTTAGCTGATGAGACGGATGGCGCGCACTAAGGATCATGTTAAGAGTTGGAAGACGTTCATGATCTATCACAAGACTGCCAGTAGGCTGAAGCAACATGACAGAGAAACCCCAATCAAGACGTAAGTTTCTGAAGTATGCCGGTGCGGCGATTGTCGCAGGCGCAGCAGCGTCTGCCGGATACTATGGAATGACACAATACACCAATCCAACTCAAACACCACCAACCGTAACGACCTCAACTTCAACCTCGGGCGGCAAGAAACTGAAAGTAAGGATTGGTGGAACCAAACCTCTAACCGGTACAGTTGCATTAAACGGTATAGATGAACATCGTGGGCTCGAGATATGGGCAAAAAGATGGGTTAACGACCAAGGCGGAATAAAGGCTGGCGATGGGAACACCTACGAAATCGAATTGATCATCTATAATGACGAATCAAAACCTGAGAACGTAAGCAGACTCTATGAGAAACTGATCAATGAGGACAAAGTCGATTTCCTAATGGGTCCCGTGTGGGCAGCTCTTGGCCAAGCTACGGTTGCTACTGTGGAGAAATACCGTAAACTGGAGATTTATGGAAACGCTACCTTCGACCCCGCACAATGGAAAGACTGGAAATACGTAATGATGGTGCAAACCAACGGAAGCGAGTATCTGAACATCCTAAACGAAATGATCATCAACAAGGTTATACCCCAAGATCCAGATGCAAAGAACATAGCGATAGTTCACACCGATGATGCGTTTGGAATCATAGCTGGAGCTTGGGGCTATGAGTGGGCGAAGAAGCAGCCTGAACTGAACGTAGTCTTTTATGACAAGGTTGCTTTTGGTTCAGATGATTTTACCCCTGTGTTAACGAAGGTCAAAGCAGCCAAACCAACTATACTCCTGTTTGAAGGCGGTGCAAAAGCCCCACTGGTTGCAAAAGGTATTCGGGAGCTTGGGTTAGACTTGAAGCTGTTTTATCCAGGCACATATGGGGTGTATCAGCAATTCTACGACGGGCTGGGCCCCAAATATGGCGAAGACGTAATCTCGATAACCCAGTGGGTTGTGGGAGAGAATTACCAGACCAATTATGGGCCGAATGAAGACTGGTTCGTCCCGACATACAAGAGAGACTACAACGCAGTCCCTGGGTACCCAGCGGGGACGGGTTTCACGCAGGGCCTTATCCTGCAAGCAGCTATGGAGAAATGTAAGAAGCCACTGGATTCGGATGCAATGAGGGAGACTGTAGGCTCTGTAAGCTTCACCGGTTTCTACGGGGACGTAGCGTTTGATCCTGTAACGGGCTGGCAGACAGGCCACAAGATGTCAGCGCTCCAATGGCAGGATGGAAAAGCAGTCTGTGTCTATCCAGATAAGATTGCGAAGGCACCGCTAAGATATCCAATGAAGAAATGGTCTACGATCAAGTAGGCCACATGTCAACATTTTCTTATTCACGGATGCTATTGGTATTGGATAGCAAATCGCCCTCTCGCCTGAAGACTGAAGCGCGCGCATCCTCGAGAGGCTCAGGCTCTTCTCTTCTTAAGACCTACTACTGTGGATACTGCTGCGACCGGCCCCCTAGTACGCTGGATGTTAGAAGGTTTTAATTCTACGCGTCATGAGGATCTCGGTACTGAACAAACACATGACAGTGGATTTTGGTTCTCCTCATATTCCTAGAAAGTCTGTAGTCGTCATCTTACTACTCAACCTATTCTTGAGCATTGCAGGCGTTTTAGCTCAGAAAGGTCAGATTGACTGTTCGAAGCTAGGTTTCAGTCCAGACGATTTGCCCGAAGAGCTGCGTGAATATGCCGCGGGTCGCAATTCTGAAGGAGCTCAGAATTTTGAAAGCACCTCTACGGAAAGAGTTCGGACAGGAGAGTTCGTTCCGAGTAAACGCTTCATCGAACTGACATCCACATTGGGGTATTTTGGGCTTGAGACGAGCGTGAAACCGCAATGTGATTACGTGTCAGCTTATTCTCGTGAAATCAGGATTAAGACTACGTACCCAGATGGAGACGAACAGATAACGATAGCAGCAACAACTGGCGAAGGTATGGGCGCTGGAATATTCATATACAGCGATGAAACCGCTTCGTCCGCAGTGTACACTCAAATTATTTCCAAAATGGGAAAACTCAAGGAAGAGACAAAATCTGGACAAATGAACAAGTTGGGAACAGAGTGGACAATTACAGAGCAAGAAGCAGAGAAATATGGTGAGGAATCCACCGCATGGATCATAGCCGCCTCAACCACTGGGGAAGGCTATACGCCAATTGAAAAAACGATGTACACAGCGTTTAGAATTCAATCCGCCGTCATTCTTTTCTCTATGGGTTGGCATGAGGGGAACTGGCCAAACTCGTATCCAGAAAACGGCAACAGGATTACTGTATTGGATCCCTTCACTCCATGTGAAGATGCAGGACCAAAAGCACTCAGAAATTGGTTTGATCGGTTATCAGTGGCGCTTGGGAGTCTCCCATCACCTCCTCCAACAGAAGGAGAGCCACCAATGAAGATCTCGATAGCGTGTGATAGGGAAAATAAGCGGTACGAATCTGGTGAGAGAGTCCTGTTAACTGTGAAGATAGAAGAGTTGGTCAAAGGCACGTACTACTATGACAACAAGACGAATACGTACAGAGGGGGGAGCTATGAAGTGGTCAAAGAAGCGAGATTTGTGGCAGACTTCATGTTTCCAAACGGATTAAGTAAGTCAATCGCCTTTGGCGCCGGTGAGGAGGGACGCATCAAAACAGGGCCAAACGGGGCATACTCATTTACGCCTTTTGCACCTTATCTAGCAGGATCATATATTATCAAGGTAGGCGTGGACCCGTCAACCTACGATTTTCGACAATATCCAGGAATCACAGACACGATTACATTAACTGCCCAAGAACCAGAAGTCAAGGAACCTACTCAAGAACAATTCACTGGAATCATAGGGCTTTTCAAGAAAAGCGATTGCATCCCACCTCATCGGGAAGCAGTAAGCATCGCCTATCATAAGCTTAAGCCGGACTCAGATCTGCCTGATATGAGATATGGTGCATACAATAATCTCAATTTCTGTAAGAATGTCCGCCTTTCCAATGAAGTTGTCACGGTCAGCAATGGATTCAACTGTCCTGCTTACACCTCTAAGACTCTAAAATTCTTGACAAAGCTGAGGTTTGGCATTGGGTACAGCGACGAAGAAAGGGGTCTGCTCAGAGGAATAGATTATGGACCAATCGTTCGATGTGCGGGATTGATAACATCATTGTTTGGCAACGAGCACCATGCTGTGGTCTTATACAATTATTGGCAGAAGGAAGATTGGGCTTTCCATGGTGATAACATAGTTTTGGATCCTTGGCCTCAACAGAGACCTGAAAGTTTCACTCTGACAGATTTTTGCTATTTCTACGCGTGCCCGCCCTGGGCTCATTGGGGAATTTATATGAATGCTTACGGGGACCCGGAATGGAAAGGAACTGACCCGTTCTGGTGGGCTTTTCCTACAGTAGGCGGGGCGGTATACTGGAATCTAGAGCTAAAAGAACTAAGAATCAAGTATACTGTGCCTCCGGAAACGGGAACTCCAAAGGGTGAGCCCTTCTTTCCGCCTCAGAAGCCAGAACCAGAGACCAAACCTATGCCCCTGCCCCTTCCGGCCTCAATCACAACTCGAAATGGTCAAACGATATGCGATTGCCCAGTCGCTGTTGACATTTCCAATGATAAGGGACAACATGTTGGACTGGTAGATGGAAAACTCGTCGCTGAGATAGAAGGAGGTCAACTATTCGTCAATCAGAAATCAGAAACTGATCTCTTCTGGTACGTAAGTCTCCCTGAAGGAAAATACCATGTAAGGCTCGTGGGGATTGGAGAAGGCGATTTCCACATATTAACAACTAAAGAAGGCACCCTTCAGTATTACAATGCTTCAACCAAGAAGGATGATGTAGCTGTACTTGAACTCGACTCTGAAAAGCGCGGAGAACCATTAACACTACCCAACGGTGAGAAGATAGAGCCCAAGACAATCATTCTTGGAGATGGGGGAACCGGTGATGGTCAAGATGGTTCTAGAACAAGAGATAATGTCCTTCTAGGAGGGGCTCTCCTCGCTGTAATTGTCATAGTTTTAGTACTTGTTACTAAACGAAACACGATCTCATCATATGTACCTGTGCTTGCTAAGAAGGCGGAAGTAAGACCAGCAATATCAGAACCACGGAAACCTGCAGAAAAGACACTGACGTGCCCAGCTTGTGCAACAGCAAACCCATCATACAGCAAGTACTGTGTGAAGTGTGGCGGGCCAATCCAGCAGACCAGTTTCTGTGAGGAATGCGGCCGACAGATACCTGCAGGATCAGTCTATTGTGAATACTGCGGTGATAAACAAGAAGTAGTATAGGAAGCGTTGTAAGAGAGCTTAAGGTGAGATGGAGATCGCGTTGTTTGGTAACATCGTTCTAGATCTGGTCGGTCCGTTAATCGTTTCATCAATACTCTTCTTTGAAGCGGTAGCCGTCATACTGGAAGCTGTAATAATATACTTCCTTTTGGAAAGAGAAGCTGTGAAGGCATTCGTCGCCTCCTTCAGCGCCAACCTAGTCACAGGACTCTTGAACATCATCTATCTTTTCATTTTCTGGCAAGACGTATCCGTATACACGAGAAAGGCTGTCGTAATGACGGTGGCCCTATTGATCAATATTCTGGTAGAAGCATTGGTCCTAAAACGCTTCTACAAGACCATCGATAACCGGAAGATTCTCGGCGTCTCAACACTAATGAACCTAGCATCTTACGGAATACTATTATTGCTTACATAAAGCCCATTAAGATATTGATAGATTTCAATCACTTAATCTGAAGAGGGCCTATCGTTGGACGTTGGCTTGTTCGCTGGCTTAATAGGACTTGCCGCAGGTATAGCAGGCCTGTACGTAATGTCCTATACAATGGGCTACTTCCAATACCTCGGAGGAAAAAGACGATCCAGTATTCCACCTGTAAGTAAGCAGGAACTGGTCAATAAGATTCTGGCTTTAAACAGCTCTTCAATGCCTTACCATATTGTAAAAGGCACGGACACAGATCTTGTTGCTGAATGGAAGATTGTAGACGCCCAATGGTACGGCATCTTCAACAAGAGCGGGTTGAAGAGTGCTTATAGGGCTCTTCTGCAGGTTGATGAGTCCAGACACACGGTAAGGTGTTATGAAGAGCTTGGCAGCATAGCTTGGACTGCGGGCCTTCAAGGTTTAGTTCCGGCTGTAAGTTTTCAGAAAAGTTTCTTTGGCGGAAGAATCCTCTACAGTAAAGAGTATGCAAAAGGCTATGGGCTCAAACAGTTATCGCCACCAGAGCCTGGCAAAGTCTACAACTACAAGTTTGACGTTAACGAGATAAGAGGCCCAATAATTCTGACTACGGAAGAGAATGGGTGGGAATGGGTTCCAGTCACAGCCAAAAGATTGGCAACAATTTCCGCATGAACTAACTAGGCAAGCGTTAGTGTGCAGCCCTCACATGGCGAGCGCTCCATGTGTAACCGTCTTGCCCCGACGTGAGTTACAACAAGGGTATTGCTAAGGAAAAGCTTAGCATACTTCGGTTCGGGCGTGAACCTTGCCATTAAGGATCAAACCCGTATTACTGAAACAATCAGTCTACTTTAGAGTTCCAAGTAACATAGCTGGCCTAGTAGAGATTCATCCAACTTCACAAGTAACATTACACGTCAAAGAGCAAGACGATCGATTTCTACTGACGTATTCTGTCGAGAAATCCCAAGGGGGAGATAAACCAGAGTTAACGAGTCCAATGCAAATGCTTGAAAAAAGTCTCCCTCGAAAGTGCGAGAACAAGTGAAGAAGAAATGCAAGTAAGCCAACACAGGAATAATGGGACAACACATTCAGCGAGCACACTTGATGCTTCTGAGCAGAGACTATGCAGCCTCGTAGATTATGCTGCTGCAGCCATCGCGTTTGTAGACCTGAGGGGGCGGTTGACCCATGTGAATAGCTCTTTCGCTGATTTACTGGGTTATCAAGCAGATGAATTACTGGGGCGCTCATTCAAAGATTTGCTACATCCGGCTGATCGTAGCAGAATAGTGCGTCTGTTCCTTAATGTAGGTTTGTTGCGAAGGCAACCGCGAATGATGGAGTTTCGCGCGTTGCACAAAGACGGTCATACACTACATCTGATGTCAGAACCAACACGGACTATTCTGAATGGCAAAACGATTGGCTTCCAAGCAATCCTAACAAACGTCACAGAACAGAAACGGGCGCAAGACATGGCAGAGAGATATTCGCAGTTCTTGGAGGCTATTATCGAGAATATTCCTGAACCAATTGTCATAAAAGATAGAGACTCCAAACACCTAATCGTCAACAAGGCACATCTTGAACTAACTGGCAAGACTAGAAACGAGACTATTGGCAAGACTGACTATGAACTATACACAAAAGACCAAGCTGAGAGGTTCAGGCGAGAAGACGAGAGAGTTATCGCCGAAGACAAAACCATAGTTCTGCCAGAATTGATTCTTGAAGATAAGAATGGACTAGAACACATTCTTCAGGTCAACAAAGCCCCTCTTAAGAATGCTAAAGGCAATACCCCCCACATTATCAGCATCACAAGCGACATGACCGAATCTAGGAAGATGGAGGCGTCTCTACGGGAAAGTGAACAGAAGTATCGAGCGATAGTTGAGAATTCGTCTAACCTCATCCTGATCCTTCAAGAAGGAACCATAAAATACGTCAATGAAGTCGCATGCAAGAGATCAGGTTGGACTTCTGAAGAATTAACGTCTCCCTCATTCAATTTCATTGAAAAAGCAGTTGCGAAAGAATTTCAAGGTCTGGTAAAAGACAACATAATGAAAAGGTTACAGGGAGAAACTATCCCTTCATACGAGATCAACTTATTATCACAAGACGGATCAGAGTTTCCTGTCCTCGTCCGTGCTCAGCGGATTCTCTACAGGGGACAACCAGCTGATCTAGTGATCCTCACCGACATTACCGAGCTCAAACGGTCAGAGGAGGAACTTAAGAGATCGTTGTCAATTCTGTATACAACTCTTGAGTCTACTGCTGACGGTATCCTCGTAGTCAACAAAGAGGGAA
>Ga0315282_10012217_pt1 | contig 13178 bp, 22 predicted proteins | sample YL17G07_20_MG_FD_203693 | JGI IMG/M metagenome (GOLD analysis project Ga0315282, IMG submission 203693) | Sediment microbial communities from Yellowstone Lake, YNP, Wyoming, USA - YL17G07_20 | ecosystem: Environmental > Aquatic > Freshwater > Lake > Sediment | place: USA: Wyoming | collected...
GAGGAGCAAGCCGACAAAAGGGTTCTCTCGCTGGATTAAGGTGAGGCGGTGGCCGTCAGTGGTGACCATGCGGAGGTAAGGGCGACCCTCCACCTCAACCCCCTCGCAGAAAACCCCGGTGAGGTGGTATTGGAGATCGTCGCCAGCCGATGAAAAGATGACCTTGCGAATCATCTCCTTGAGCACCCTGCTCTCCATCTCGACATAGCCACCTTCCGGCCTCTCCGGGAGCGGGGGAAATTGTTCCGGGTTAATGCCGGAGAGCTGGTATCGGGACTCGCCTCGCTTGATCTTGAGGGTATGCTTTTTGGTGTCCTTGAGTTCCAGGTCGCCGGCGGGCAGTTCCTTGACCAGGCTGCTAAGCTGGTGCGCCGGGACGGTGACCGCCCCCGCCTCGATGATCTGCGCCGGGCAGTAGCCCTTATAGCTGATCTCCAGGTCCGTGGCCCCGATTTCCAGGCCGTTGCCGTTGGTCTTGATAAGCACGTTGCTCAGGATGGGCATGGTCCCTCTCTTGTCCACCACTCCCAGCACCGCGGAGATTGCCTTTAACAATGTTTCTTGATCTGCCTTGATTTCCATGGTCTATGCCTCCTCGAAATTTGGGGTTTCATCATAAGGGGTGAAAAGGTCCTCATCCAGGCGCAGCATCAGAGCGCCGCACCGGGAGCAAATGGCTACGCGGTCGTCCGGACCAGCGATGACCGGCTCCTGGAGGCCGCAATTTTCATCCGTGCATTGGAATTGGTAAACCGGCATCCGTGCCCCCTTCCTGGGTTTCTTGTGTAAGGTTCGCCACCTCCTGCCGGCTGACATTATCCAGCAGCGCCTTCTTGATGAGGTTGAGGTGATTGATAATCAGGTCGATTTTCTGGAGGTTGACGGCGGAATTGCCGTTCAACACCCGGGCCAACACCTGGCAATCATCCGGGGAGAAGGATCTGACCACCAGGCTGGTGACCGCATCCAGGGCCTTCTCCCAGCGGGATACCGTCTCCAGGTCCTCCTTCTTGGGGACCGCAAAGAGGAAGCGTTCTTTCTTGGCGTCCACCAGGGCGTTAACAAACCGTCGCAGGTGGTTATAAGTGGGGAGCTGCCCGGCCTTGATTTTCTGAAAAACCAGCTCCTGCTCCCCGTACTCCTGCAGACGGCTGATTTCAAACGCCTGGGAAGGAGAAATGACCCCGAAAATCAGGGCATCCTGGAACTTGGGAGATAGGTTCAGCAGCGACAGGCGCTCGTCTACCCGCCACACCTGCTTGAACCCCAATTTTTGGGCTAGCTCCTCTTTGGTGTAACCCCGGTCCAGCATTTCCTGGAAAGCCTTGGCCTCCTCCAGGGGGGTGAGGTCCTGGCGCTGGAGGTTCTCCACCAGGGCCATCTCGGCGATCTGGTTATCGTCGGCTTCGATCAAGCGCACCGGGGCCATGGAGAGGCCGGCCAGAAGGCAGGCCCGCCACCGACGCTCACCGGCCACCAGCATAAACTCCTTGGGGATGGGGGGACCCGGGCTGTCCGCTATGAAGGTGCAGAGTCGCCGCACCACCACCAGAGGCTCGATGAGTCCCTGCTCCTTGATGGACTGCGCCAGTTCCTCCAGTTTGGCCTGATCAAAAATCTTGCGCGGCTGGAGGGGATTAGGGTATATAAGAGACAGAGCAATTTCGTTACCGGGCTTTGGCGAGTCCGGGGAAGTGGTTTCGGGGGCCTTGTCAGAGGTCCCCTTTTCTTTTTCCGGCCGGCCGCTCCAGCCGGGGTGAGGGTCTTTGGGTTTCGGATTCTCACATAAACCCTCTGCCCTGGTGCATTTCCCGGTCCCGCCCGGGATGAGTTTGCCCTTGATTGGGCTGCCCTTGCGCTTCCAGAAATCACAGGTCGCGCATTCGCTGGTTGCCACAGTTTTTCTTTTCGCCATAACCATGCCTCCTTGAAGAAGTTGATTTTACTTAAAGAGCTTCAGCTCAGGTCGATGGCCCGACGGTACGTGAACAGGTCTTTGTCGAAGTTCTCGACCTTGGGGGCCGGGATGTTCTGGAAAGCCGTGAGCATGCCCTTCAAAAACCAGTTGATCGCCCCGCCATGGATGCTCTTGGCCAGGACGGTATTGTTACCCAGGATCTCGATGGTCGTTCCGGAGCGGAGCTGCTCGGCCGAGAATTTAGCTCGATGACCGGCTGCCCCACCTTTTTTCGATAACCGTTGATCCGCTGGATCATTTCAGCCAGGCTCATGGCGTGGCCTCCTCCGGGCGCAGCTCTTTGGAATCCGGAGTCCAACAAAAATAAGACCTCCAGGCCGCCGTTTGTGCCAATATGGTGTAATCCTCGTCGTCTTTCTCCAGACAGTCAGGGATCGAATCCTCCTCTAAGTCGAGATAGGCCACCGCCTCCAGGAGGTCCTCTCTGGTTCGGCTCTCCCAATAATCCTTGGCCCAGTGGATTTGATCCTGAACAGACCATTCAAAAAACCTCTCAGGCAATTGCTCGGGGCTGAGTTTAAGCATCCCCTGAGCCAAAAACCTGATGTTTAAGCCGTGCGGATTGCTCATGGTAGCGCCCTCACCTTTCCCAGCAGGTCCAGTAGCAGGACCTCGACCTCTGTCTTGGGCCCTTCGATGCAGACCGGAGCTAGATTGCGCCAGGGTTTCACGCGGCTGAATAGCTGCAAGAGAACCACCTTTTTCCCCAGGCAATTACTTTCCTCTGCAACGCCCTCTTCGAAAGTGATCCAGCCATTTTTACCTTTAAGAGAGATCCCCATGCCCTTCCTCCTTCTCCACCTCAGCGTCAAAGTGTATCTGCGCCATATGGACGATGTAATCCGGTTCAATGTCGTTCTCGCGGGCCAGGTGGAACAGGTCCGCCACCAGGTCATAAATGCCGGTGGTCAAATCTATGCCCCCTGATTCAATGTCCTCTTTGAAAACGGCCATGACCGCCTTTTCACCTGTCGCAGCCCTTTCGTTATTGGTCAAAATCAAGTTACCTGCTGCCCGATGGACAACATCGCCCGCGGCCCAGTTCAACAGTTCAGCCCCCACCTTCCGGGCGGTTTCTTTGTCGATAATGGCGCTGCCCCGGTATGCCCCAGCCGGTCCGCGGATGTCGAGAGAAAGACAGCACGGCACTTGAAAATCGGGATAGAGTTCGATAATCCCATGAGATGTTTTGCCGTTTTTCCGATTGGAGTTAGCCCCAAAGCCTTCTTTGCTGGTATCGAAGGGAATTTGCAGCATGGTCATGTCTCCTTTACAAAATGGGGTGCAAATTATTCCTGAAAGGCCGGAGGCGTCCGGCCCCTCAGGGTTAGCTTAAGTCGATCATCCGGCGATAATTCCCGGAGATGGCGTTCACGTCCTCCGTCTTGGAAGCCACCGCGGCTACCTGGTCGGCCAGGTCCGCCAGTTGTACTTTGAGGGCGTCGTTGTTCTTGAGGGCCTTGATGTCCACCCCGTCCAGGCCGGCCTTCAGCTTCGCCAGTTCCTCCTCCAGAGGCTTGTAGCCGAAGATGTTCATGTCCCGGGACCAATCGTGGAGCTTGCGAACCTTCTCCAGCGAGTCGTTGCGGATGACCTTCCCCTCCCGCATCTTGAGCGACAAGTCGGCCACCACTTCCCGGATAGTCTTCATGTAGTCCAGGAAGGCCAGCTCGACGGCCTCTTTGCACTTGGCCTCCAGCTCGGCCTTGGCCCGTTCGTAAGCCTCGATGACTTCCGGAGCGCTGGTCTGGGAGGGGGGCTCGGCCGCCTTGATCTCGGTGATGGTCCAGAAGAAATCGAATTTCCGCCGCAGGACTTCCCGGGGGGGATAGTGGGCCTCCATCAGATCCCAAGAGCCGGGATGCTTCGACTCGCAGAAGGCCTTCCATTCATCCCGGATGGCGTCGTACTTCTCGCAAAACTCGTCGGCCAGGGCCAGGTATTCTCTCTGCACCTGGGCCAGCTTTTCCAGGGTCCGGGCCAGACGGCCTTTGGGAGAGCAGCGCACCCATTCCAGCACGAAATCGTAGGTGTTCTCGTTCAGGACACGCCGCCCCTCGCTGATCTTGCGGTTGAAAGCCTGGCGCCATTCGGCCGGGTATAATTTTTTGTTCCCCAGGTGGAAGAACTCGGGGACCTGGTCCACTCCCAGGTCCTCTTTGGTGAGGTTCACGATTCCCGGCCAACTCCGGGTGCAAAGCTGGATCGCTACCAAGCCGTCAAAACCGTTACCATCTGCTCTCTTTGCGCTCATGGTCATGCCTCCAGAAAAAGATAAAGGCCGGTCAATGACCGGCCTTTTGTTATGGGGACTCGCGTTCCCTTATTCCCAAACCGGGGAAACGCCGCCCCGGGCTAGGTGAAAGAACTAGGTTTTACTTAAAGTGTAATAAGACTTATCAGCCAAGCGCCGCCAATCCCTTACGATCAATAAGGTCGAGAAGCCTTTGCGCCGGGCCGCTTGGTTTTTTTTGCCCTTGCTCCCACTGTTGAACCGTGGTCTTACCGATACCAAGGATTGCCGCAAACACGGCCTGGCTGACATGGTTCGCCATGCGGATGCGCCGGATATCCTCGGGCCGAAACGCCCGTTTGGGCGGCAAGCAGAGCGCATTAACCTTGCGCATGGTAATTTCATCCATGGCCCCAGCCTTGAGCAGGTCGCCTGCCATATCATGGGCAATATCCAAAATCTCACTCATGGTGCTGTACCTCCACTACGGAGCCTGCCTTCAAAAGCAAGCTCACTTGCGCATCCGTTGCCGAAACAAAAGCCTCGGCAACCAAGCTTAGGGCTTCCTTTTCCTTATCTGAAATATTGGCCCTGGCATTTTTGGCGAACGCATAAAGAAAGACAATCCGTTCCGCATTTGGCTTTTTGTATCCTATAAGGACACGATAACCGCCACGCTTCCCGCTCCCTTCCCGCGCTAACCGCTTTTTGAACAAACCACCGCCAAGATCAGCCTCCACCTGGCCCGCGAAAATCTCCCTCGCCGCTTGCAGCAAGACGGAATCCGGAACGTCTTCCAGGCGCGCCCAGCGGGCGAACCATTTGTTTTTGAATACCCTCATTTTTTTATATGTATAACACATAGTGATACACTTTGCAAGGTGTGAGGTTTTACTTAAAGAAGAGGGTCGCTTCGATTTCGTTGACTCTCTCGGGGTCCACATCATCCACCCCATGATAGAGATACACCTCGTCGCCCTCAAACTCCTTAATCCGTGCGGGGTCACCGCCCTCGGTATCGTAATCCAGGACCATAACCTTCACGTCCTCTTGGTCGGCCATGATGTGTTGGACCAAACCGCCCTCAATGGTGATGACTACCTTAGCCATGACTGCCTCCTTACCCGCACCAGGGATTATGATTCAGGTCCTCGAACCCCGGGGCCGGAGGTCCAAGGGTCGAAAGAATTTGATCGGCTTCCGGGGTCCACCAATCGGTGGCCGCCTTGCCGTCCGGAGAAAAGTCCAGGGCGATTTCTTCAGGCTTTTTGTTTGGCATTGGTCGGCACCCTCTGAAAATATTCCGGTTTGTTCTGACGGTTCGACACCACGCCCAGCGCCTTCTCGAAGTGGCCCATGGCCTCATCGCAACCCTTGCCCTGGAATCCCTTGCCTTCCATTTTGACCTCGCCGTCAGGGGCAAAGTCCAAGATAATTTCTGTCGCCATGCCCTATCTCCTGCAGACCAGCCGGATACGGCCGTCGCCTTGTTTTTCTTCAGTGACCCGATAGCCCTTGGCCTCCGCCTTGGCCCGCTCCACCCCGTAGGCTTGCTTGAGCCGCCCCAGCCAGGAGTCGTTATAGCCATTGTGGTTCCGGTCATATTCGGAGATCCAGGCCCGATAGGCCCCATCGGAGTGCCGCTGAAAACCGATGTCGTTGGCTGCCGGGCCCACGTGCTGCCGTCGGATAATGATGTGGGCCTGCTGTTCTCTCCGGTCGCCTTGGTAACCGTAAAGAGATTTGGCTTCCTGGTGGATCTCCACCTTTCCTTTAAGCCCCAACCGCTCAAGGCCGGCAATCAGAGCCGCCCTATCCCGGAACTCGATCTGCACCTCTGAGTAGTGGCTCATCAGTTTCTCTCCGCCGGGCCGACCGCACCCATGATCTTGATTTCCGTTTCGATTCCAACTCGCAGGAGATCCTGTACACAGGCCTCCAGGTCGCCGGCATGCAGCGCCTTGGCCCGGGCATATAGGATAGTCCAGAGCCATTTCGGGAGCCTGATCGGAATCGGCACTTCCATCATTACAGTGGTTTCAGGACTGATCTCCACGGCCATCATAGCTGTACCCTCCTCTTGCCGGTAACCTCCTGAAGGACCGGTTTGCTGGCCGGGATGGTCCGAGCCTTGGCCCATTCCCGGAGCCGGTCCATCTGGTCTTTCTGGGATCGGGAAATGGGGATGACGAACCGGGCCGCCGCCTCCAGGTCGCCGCCGTTGTAAGCGGCCTCGATGGCCACCTGCCGGATTTCTGCACCGCTGTAACCGTCCAACTCCGGCACCTTGGGGAAATCCAATTTTGAGCCCATAAACTGCCGGCCATAGATATTCAGAATGTCCACCCGCTCCCTGGGCCCCGGGTTATCCACAAAAAAGATGGCGTCCCACCGCCCCATCCGAGTGTATTCCGGGGGCAGCTTCGAGTAATCGTTGCAGGTGGCGATGACGAACACCTCGGAGGTGTGATCGTTCAGCCAGGTAAGGAAGGTGCCGCCTACCCGCTGGGTTGTGCCGCCATCAGTGGAAGAACCACCCACGCCGGCCAGGCCCTTCTCGATTTCATCCAGGAAGAGGATGCAGGGCGCCATGGCGTCCACCACCTTCAGGGTCTCCCGCATCTTGGATTCGCTTTCTCCCACCAGGGAGCCGAAGACCTTACCCAGGTTCAGGGAGAGACAGGGCCAGCCTACCTGATTACCCAGGGCCTTGGCAAAGTGGCTCTTGCCGGTCCCGGGGACCCCCAGGAGTAAGATCCCCCGGAAAGGCAACCCGGGGCGCCGGATCTTAAACCGATTGAGCGTCCAGTCCTTCAGGTTCTCCAGGCCGCCCAGGGTTTCGAAGGTTTCCTTGAATTGACTGAACTCCAGGGCCGCCGACTTCTTGACCATCTGGGCCTTCAACTCGGTGATGGTCTTGGGGTCGAAACATTTCTGCCGAACCAGGGCCAGGTCCATGGCGTTCTCTGCTTCCTCCCAGGTAAGCCCCTGGGCCGCATCCAGGACCATGGCCTCGTGCTCAGCCTTGACCTCGGTGCTTTCCTCCAGGCCGGCCAGGATATTTCTCAGTTCCTCCCGGGTAGGCAGGGGGAAGTCCAGAACCACCAGCTCCCGCTCCAGTTCCGCGGGCAAGTCAACGTCCGGGGCAACCATGACAAGCGTGATCCCCTTGGCCTTGTAGGCGGGGAGGTTGTTCTGGATCGCCTGGATGACTACAGGCTCCTTGATGGAGAAATGAAAGTTGCGCAAAAACCAGACCGCCTTTTCTTTTCCCCGGGCGGCCACGTTGGGGAGATCGTAAGGGTCGGCCTCTTGCCATTCCGCCCCGTTCCCCAATTCCCGATAGCCCCTCACGAGGTCCCATTGATAAGGGGTCCTGCCGTTGATCTTCTTGACCATGGAGCCGATGAACCGCTCCGGCTCATGCGTCCGCACCATAAGGACCGGGTAACCGGCCTTCAGATAATCTTGAATCATGAGTCACCTCCAGGAATTAAAAAAGCCGCCCGCAGGCGGCTTCAATTCGAGTGGTAAAAATAATTTTGGCCGGTGCAACCTGGCCTATGATCTGGTCAAAAGCTGCTGAGACAATTCCGCAACCTCCTCCGCGAGGTCAAGAGCTTGCCGGGCTGTGTCCCGGTCAAACAACTCCCAAGGAGTACGCCCGCCGGCCTCGTCACCATAATCGCTTTGCACATGGATATCCGGCCCCAAGAGCTCAGCACACTCTGCCATGCGTTCCACCTGAGGTGAAATTTCCGCAGAGAATTCTCCTTCTGCCAATGCTTCTCGCAAGAGCAAAGAGGGATTATGCGTGCGCCCCACTGGTCCTAACAGCGCCAGCACCGCTTTAGCCGCGTTTTCCGTGGCTAACTGGCTGTTATCGACACACGAGCGCCAACGCCCCAAGTTGAAGTCCTGGCGGGCTTCTTCCAGAAATCCCAGGACCAGGCGTAGGCGGTAAGAGACTTCTTCAGGAGCCGGCATCAATCATTCCCTCCACTCAAGTGCCCAGGGTTGTTGGGGCTTTTGCCGCCATCTCCATACCTCCCCACCCGAAGACTTTTTACGATAGAGGCCCGTCTCCGCCATCAGGTGCTGTAAAAGTGCCAAACGCCGGTGGGCATATCCTTGGGGGTCAAAGAGAATTTGACCATCTTGGGCAATATCCAGATATAAAGAGGAAATTTTTTCTTCAAATTCCTGTGGAGTCTTGGCCAAAAGAGATACTGCGCCGCGGTATGCCGCCGGAAGAAAACGCTTTAAAAGAATATGCCGTTCCCAGAGTTGCTTCGGCAAATCCGAGGCAATGATAAAGAGATCCCAATCACTGGCCTCGCGTGCTTGACCCCGAGCTCGTGAACCATACAAGACCACGGCCACCAAGCGCTCTCCCAGTCCTTCCTGGAGGGCTGTCACTATTTGAGACAGAATATCTTCTTGGTCTTCCATAGTTGGCATCTCCTGATCTTGCAGAGATCAATTTAACTGGTTAAGGCCCGCCCCTCGGGTATCTAATTTTTGAAATCACAAATTGTGACCTCAAAATTCCCGATTCCCCCTGATTTAAGGGGCTATCAAACTCTGAGGTCACAAATTGTGACCTCAACTGGTCGAACTCCACCCGGCTCAATAGTATCTCTTTTCTTACCTGATTTCAATTCTTTCCCCCTCTTCCGAGAGATTGGTTCGATATAACCGATGACTCATTCAGATCGTCTTGCCTCCAAAGAATTTTGTTACTTAAAGGTCGTCGAACAGACCCGGCTCCCGTAGTTCCGGGACCGTCACTCCCAGGTGCTCCTCCAGCCATTCGGCTACCAGGCGCCGGTGACAGAATTTGCCCGGAGCCTCCCAGCAAATGAGGATGGCATTTTCCCCCAGGTCCTCGTAAACCTGCCGGGGGTCCAGGTTGTCCAGGATCTTTTGATATTCGACCCGGTAGGTCGCCTCCTCCATCTTCAGCATCTCTCGCCGGGGCGTGAGGGCCGAATAGCGCCGCCCCCGGTACCAATTCGGCGCCCTGAGGGCAATAGAAACGCTACTTCCAAAGTCGTTAGGATGCCTGCACATCCTGGAGAAGTTGCTGGTTTTCATGTCACCTCCTTACGCCACTTTGACTTTGAGGTCACAGATTGTGATCTCAAGTGGTCGAATTCCACGCGGCTCGGTTGAAACATAAAATCTGGCGGGAAGCGCTCTTGATTCCAAGCCGTTTAAGCCGCCATCCCGATTAACAGGGTTTGACAGACGTCATGATCAGTCATCAGCCACCACCGGGGTCCCCCGCAATAAGCGCAGGCCCAGCATTGGCAGCCTTCCAGGCTCCGAGAGACCGGCCCCTTGTGCCAGTGCTCTTCCGGCCACATCGGGCAGGTATCGGTGATCCGGTCCCAGTGCTTACAGTTGTGGCACCCGTACCGCAGCTCCTCGCCTACGCCATCGGGTAGGCTAAAATGGTTTTGAGCCTCCATCGGCTTGCCTCCGATTGTGATTTTGAGCAAGGCGCTCATAGGGGAGCAGAAACCTGCCAGGACTTCCGCCCCCGTCATCAGAGCCTCACTGCTTTTTCCCGGTTAGGGCCCGGGGCCCAGGGTTCGTTATCGGCCCACCCAAAAACCATCCAGGGTCATCGGTTTCACGCCTTCCTACCGGACCGCTAATTCCGTACGCTTTCGCTCGCTCGCCTTGCCCCGCCTTCCTTCCAGGCTCCCATCCACCACCACTACCTGGCTGGCTTTCGCCTCAGCTTGGTTTCGGCTAACTACCGGTTTCGCCGCTCCTTCCGGTCATCCATGCGCTCAGTTTTTAATGAGGTCCGACCCTCAAGGAGTTCGTCAAGGTCAACTCAAAAACCCTTCAGCTTTCCTGTTTTCTTCAGAGGTGCTGACTTCCTGACGGTTTCGGTGCCGTCGCCTACCCGCCTTCGCCAGTGTGACCTGGGAGCCGGGGGAGCCTCGCCGCCGCTGGGGCTGGTTGCGCTCATTTGCAATTTCGCTTTTCCCGTAGGATTGCCAGAGTTGCTATCCTCTCTCTGATTGCCCGGGCGCTGCCTTCAATTTTCGCTGCGCTGGGGAGATTTTTTATGGACCGGCGACTCCCCCTGGTCCGTTGCCTTGGGCGGCTGGTGTTGGCTTTCTGCCGTGGATTTAGTCGATAGGGTTGGCTCCTTTTTTAGGGGATGGTTTGATTGTCAATAATAGTAGATGCACTCAGTATGCCTAAGTACTCTATATTACACGCTATTTACTATTTTATTGACAGCGATAGCGTAGTGATATTGATAAGTTACGCACATCGTTATTATTTTGTTATTTCCCTCATTACGTAACTACACGATAATACAATAAATTATACTCACCATAACTACCTAATAACGCTAATACTTTTCGTAGCTTTTTATATAATGCGTAGTTAAAGTTACACGGTATAATTTGCTTGACTTCAAATAGTGTCAAAATACAATTATTTATACCAAACAACAATCGAACAAACCCTCACTGTTACTTAGAAAAAAGGCAAAACTACACCGCCATCCCAACGTTATTGGGATTTATAAGGGTATTATTTTGGGGAATCAGTACCGCTGCATTAAGCTCTAAACAACATGCAGCGCCATGTCGAACTCTTTATAAATCAACCCTTCCTGGCTGGGCTGGAAACATAGCATCTCGCAGAGCCAGGTGTCCCGAGAGACCTTCCGCTTTTCCGAAATGGCGTTCTCGATGCTGTAAAAACCGTCGGCGTCCAAGGCCCGGCCCTGGCAATCCTCCCAGAGTTCGCAGATGGAACACTCCCGGCCGACACACTTCTCCATGACATCGAAGACGCACCATTTGTAAATCTTGTAACCGCTCTGGGCCGCCTCGGTGATGACCCGGTTCATCAGGCCATAAGCCTTATGCATGGTGGAGTAAATCTGGATGCCGGCCTTGATGCCCTTTTTGGTCTTGGGAATCAGCATGGCCGCCTCGTAAATCTTGTCGTCGAACTCGTCTATCTCATCGAGCTTGAGCTTCTGGGGGTGGGGGCCCCGAACCGATTTTGAGGAGGCGGTCAGGATATTGATGTTAGACTTGTTGGCCAGCGTGGTCTGGGCCGCCAGCATTTCCCCTTGAATCAGATATCGGAAATCATCGGTGGCCAGGCCCCAGCCGTCCCCTCCTCCGGTAAGGTGCTGGTACATCTTCTTACTTTGCTCCAGAGAGCCGCCCAAGATCTTTGTGGCGCACTCCTTCTTGAATACCGTATCAAGCCAGGTGGCCAGGGCCCCCAGGAGCGTCTTGCCACCGCCGCGGTTGGCCCAACAAACCGAGTCCTGGATCACCTCGAAAAAGCTGTCCACGATATAGGCGGCCGGCGGGGTGTGCTCGGGGCAGACGTGTGAGCGGGGAACGCGTAACTTCCAGAAGGATTCGATGAATTTCAGCAACTCCTCGGCGCCATCGAATCCTTCCCGCCGGTAATGTTCCAGGAGGCCGTGCTTTAAATCTCCCGGCTCAATGTCTGCCAGTTGCAGGGTCATTCGGTAGGCTCGGCGTCTTCGGCCTCATTGATCAATTTTACGAGGTCGAGAGCAGCTTCTCTTACAGGTTTCTTCTCATAGGGGATGTCGATGATCTTGAGCTGGTCCGCGACCTTTTCGATGAGACCGGCTCCCTGCAGGAATTTGATATACTTTTCCTTCAGGGCGATAATGTTCCTCATGCAGGCCACTTTCACAAAAGGGTTGGTGGCCGTTCGATAGGCTCTCCATTCCATCCGGAGCGCCTGCTCGTAACTCCTGATTTCACGCCCCAGGACTTCCGCCTGATCCACCGCTTTGGAGAGGGCCCGGTCGAAGGCTTTACCGTCCTCTTTGTCACGTCGCACCTGTCGTTCTGAAATCCCGAATAGTTCTGAAATTTCCGACACTTTCAAGCCGCTATCGAAGAGGTCCTGGATCTCCCGGATACGCTGCTGCCGGCGCTTCGAAATAGGCGGAATTTCTGGCTTCGACTGGGGGGTTTCGGAAGATGTCATCTTCCACCTGGCCAGCCGGCATAGAAATATCTGAGACCATCCGGCCCGTGGTGCGCCCCCTTGCCGGGCTCATGCTTCTCGTACTGGCTCATCTCCACCAGCAGCTCCCGGGGACAGTTCCGGGAGAAGACCAGGCCACTCGATCCCTTGGTCATCCTGGCCGTTTTGAGCCATTGCTTGACGATCTCATGGCCCCGGGCCACGGACTGGCGCGGCCCGGCAATCTCTACCCCAAAAGCCAGGGAGTAGGCTCGCAGCATATCTGGAGCCGATGGATCCCCCCAGCCTCCGGTGAGCTGGCCGTAACCCCGGGCCTTATGAATCTCCAGGGCGATCTTGGCGTTCTCGTCCGGGGTCCTGAGCACCTGGTAATGGGCGAAGAGGACGATCACCCGCTCCCATTTCCGATCCGGCTGGATCCAAAGGGAGACATTGGGGTTGCGGAAGCCTTTATCTATCCCCAGGAAGAGGTTGCAGTCGGGGGCGTAGGAGGGGTCGGGTGTCATTTCTTCACCTCTCCCAACTTGACCCCAAACTGGTTAAGGAGCTGCCCGGCCGCCTCTTTCTTCAGGACGCTGTCGGCCAAATGGCTCAATGAGCCGTCCGGCAAGATGACGCCGTTACCTTTTAAAACTATCCAGCCCGCCATGACCTGACAGATGTCCACCTGAGCCAGTTCCGCCCACCCCTGGAAATCTATCTTGGTTTTCTGCCAGAGGGCTTCTAGGTCTACCTCCTGCCCCGAGGGCGGGGAGTCCGGGAGCTGTCGCTTCACATTGGGCCAGGCTGCGGCCATGGACATCAAGATGGGGTCCCGGACCATGAGGGCCACCCCTTGGTAATTCTCGGCGGCCCGGTGGATTAGGAGGGCATCATCCCAGCTCATTCTGCCTGCTCCGGACCCTTGGCCTCCTCCACGGTCATCATCTGCTCCAGGCCGATCCT
>Ga0315282_10012218_pt1 | contig 13178 bp, 13 predicted proteins | sample YL17G07_20_MG_FD_203693 | JGI IMG/M metagenome (GOLD analysis project Ga0315282, IMG submission 203693) | Sediment microbial communities from Yellowstone Lake, YNP, Wyoming, USA - YL17G07_20 | ecosystem: Environmental > Aquatic > Freshwater > Lake > Sediment | place: USA: Wyoming | collected...
GTCCATGTCCTCGGGGCGGTTCTTCACCGTGGATATGATCACGGGAATGGAAGCGGTATCCGGATTGGATTTTAACTCCTCCATTACATCCCAACCGCTCTTTCCCGGCATGAGGATATCCAGGATGACCAGGTCGGGAATCTCCGCAAGGATTTTCTCCATGGCGCAGTCGCTCTTTACGCAACCCACGACCCCGTAGCCCTCCCTATCCAGCTTTCGCTGCAGCAGCTCAACGATTCCCGGATTGTCGTCGACGATAAGAATTTTACCCCGCATATCACGCACCTTACCGCTTCGGTTAACCCCTATGTTCCGGTCATTCGCGTTTTCTCCCTCGTTAAAACCTATTATAAACCAATCGGCCAGCAGGTGGCTTTACGGCCTTTTAGGCTTACCTGTCTTTCCTCTCCAATTTGTAATAAGCCGGGAGCGGAGCCGCTATTTATTCAGCAGGTGGTGTATTTGCCATTCCTTCGCCGGTTCTGAGAACCGGTGTACCAAGCCTCGCAAGGTAACATTTCTTTCCTCTCCAGGTTGTAATAACCAGGAGATGTGGGTATAAATATTAAGTCGGTGCTATAGCGGTAACCTTACTCGCATAACTAGAAGGGACAAGTTATGAAGATAACCTTGATCGAGCCTCAAGCCCCAGGGGTGCATGTCTACTCCAAATTCAAGCTGCCGCGCCTGGGACTTCCCCTGTTGGGGGCCCTGCTGGAAAGAGAGCTGGGGATCCGGCCTGTAATATATTTCCAGGAGCTGGGAAGCATCGACTGGAAAGAGGTGACCGAATCTGACCTGGTGGGCATCTCCACCATAACCACAACCGCCCCCGAAGCCTACGCCATCCTGGAGAAGATAAAGCAGCGCAGCAACATCCCGGTGGTGATGGGCGGTCCCCATGTCACCTTCCTTCCGGAGGAGGCGCTGGGGAAAGGTGCCGATTTCGTGGTGCGCGGGGAGGGGGAATATGCCTTCCTGGAGCTGGTAAGGAAGTTGCGGGGATCGGAACAGGACTTTCAGAATATACCGGGGCTCTCCTACCGCAACGGAGACCGTTTCTTCCATAACCCCGCCTTGCCCCGATTGGAAAGCCTGGACGACCTGCCGTGGCCGGACCTGACCCTGATCAAGAACTTCGAAAAGATACGCATCGTGCCGGTGATGACCAGCCGGGGATGTCCCTTCAACTGCAAGTTCTGCTCGGTCACCAAGATGTTCGGCCGGCGCTACCGCTTTCGGGACACCTCGGACGTTCTGGACGAACTGGAGGTACTGTACAAGCGGAACCCCCGCGCCAGCTTTTTCTTCTACGACGACAACTTCACCGCCCGCCCCAAGCGGACCAAGGAGCTCCTGCGGGGTATGATCGACCGGGGCATCAGCCCGAGGTGGACGGCACAGGCCCGGGTGGACGTGGTCAAAGACAAGGAGCTGCTGGAGCTCATGCGCGAAAGCGGCTGCATGTTCCTCTACCTGGGACTGGAATCAATCAATCCGCGCACCCTGGAGAGCTACCGCAAGGAGCAGACGGTGCAGGACATCGCCGAGGCGGTAACGGTACTGCATGAATACGGCATCAAGGTTCACGGCATGTTCGTGCTGGGATCGGACGAGGACGACCTGAAGACCATTCGCGAAACCGTCCGCTTCGCGCGGGGCCTGAAGATCGATACCGTACAGTTCCTGGTCCTGACCCCCCTACCCGGAACGGAAACCTACAAGGAACTATGGGAACAAGGCCGCATACTGGTCGAGGACTGGTCTAAATACAGCGGTCACCACGTGGTATTCAACCCCCGCAATATGACCGCCTACGAGCTCCAGAAGGAGGGGTCCATCCGCTCCATGCGCCGTTTTTACTCCCTGTGGCAGTGCTGGAAGCTCGGCCTCCGCTTTCGCTGGAGCGATTTCGCCATATACGCATACGCCCACCACGCCATAAGCCGCTTTCGCTCCGTGAACCGTGATTTTATAAAGGACCTGAAGCAGAAGCGCTTCCGGGTAAAAGACAAATCCCGCGACCCGATGAGCGAAGTCGACTACGACGCCAAGGGTTCATACCCCCAGCGGCCCTGAGACGAGGGCGAAAAAGAGGCGACCGTCCGGCCCCGCGGCATACCTCGAGACGCACCTCCCGCTCCTGCCCGAAGAGGAACTTTGTTTGTTTATCTGGAATTTAATATATAAAATTAATTATTGAGGAAAATAGAGAGCAAAACCGTGTGCAAGGTACGTAAATCGCCATTTTGAGGTGCGGATTTGGAGCTCAAGGTAGGTTGTTGCGGCTTTCCCCAGGCGCGCCAGACGTACTACAGAACCCTTCCCCTGGTTGAGCTCCAGAAGACTTTCTACCAACTGCCGAGGGTTAAAACCTCCTTTAAATGGCGTCGCGAGGCTCCGCCATATTTTGAGTTCACCCTCAAGGCCTGGCAGCTCATCACCCACCGGCCGTCCAGCCCCACCTACCGGCGGCTCACCCGGCCCATTCCCGAGGACCTCAAGGAGGGCTACGGTTCCTTCAAGACCACCCCCGAGACCTTCAAGGCCTGGAAAGAGACGCTGGATGTGGCCCGGGCCCTGGAGGCGGAGATCGTCGTATTCCAGACCCCCTCCAGCTTCGGGCCGGGACCGAAGAACATAAGCCACATGCGGGAGTTCCTCAATACTATCGAACGGGACGGCCTGCAGCTGGCCTGGGAACCCCGCGGCCAGTGGAGCCCCGAGGAGGCGGGGCAAATCTGCCGGGACCTGGACCTTCTCCACGTCGTCGACCCCTTCCAGGGCCGGGAGAAGTCGGGGGCGATCATTTACTGGCGGCTGCACGGCATCGGCGGGTTCCGCCATCGCTACACCGACCAGGAGCTGGGAAAACTGGTCACCATGCTACGCAAGAGCAAGAAAAAGAAAGCCTACGTCCTGTTCAACAACGTCTACATGTGGGAGGACTCCCAGCGTTTCAAGGAGCTCTGGGAAAAACGCAACTGAGGCCCCGCCCCCACCTAGCGATCATCCCCGGGAGTCGATCGCGCCCTCGATCTCCGCGATGAAGGCCCTGGCATCCTCGAGACATGCCGCCGCCGTGACCGGATCGGCCTCGACCTCGCGGGTGAAGCTCACGCGCCGGTAAAGATCGGCCACGATGAACAGGGCCCTCTGGTTCTCCTTGCTCAGGCCCAGCCCCGGCAGGGCCTCGCGCTGAAAGAGCCCCACGACCTCCTCCCAACCGGGGATCTCCGATTCAACGCCTTCCAGGGTCGCCCGGGCCGCGTAAACCATGGCCAGGAAGGAGCTGGAGACTGCCTCCTCGGACAGGCCCCCCGCGAGAAGGTCCCCGGCCGCAATAAGGGTCAGTCTGGCCTGGTCCATCCAATCCTCCGCGCTCTCGCTCATCTCCCGCAAGGCCGATACTCCCTCCAGCCGCAACCCCGTTCTTTTAAAGGCTGATATCCATTACCTTCTACCTTATAATGTGAGGGATGACCTACGTCAAACAACGGCCTCGGGCGTCTAGAAAAAGGCCGCGCGAAACGAGCTCGTTACATTGGTCCAAGGAGAAGGCCATGGAATTCTTTAAGTATCATAGCCTCGGCAACGATTACATCCTCCTGGATGCCATGAAAACCCCCCTCACCCTGTCCCCGGAGGACATACGCATGCTCTGCCACCGGCACCTGGGGATAGGGGGCGACGGTATTATCATCATGGAACCCTCGGGGCGCGCGGTATGCCGTATGATCAACTACAACCCCGACGGAAGCCAGGCCGACGTAAGCGGAAACGGCCTGCGCTGCCTGGCGAAGCATCTCTACGAGACAGGGATCCACCCGGAGGAGGAGATGCGGGTGGACACCCCCTCCGGGGTGAAGAGGCTTACGGTGCACATCTCCATGGGCAAGGTGCACACGGTGGAGGTCAATATGGGCAACCCCGATTTCCGCCGCTCGGCCATCCCCATGGGCGGGGAGGGTTTAGAGGCCGTGAACGTCCCTTTGCCCGTGGCCGAAAAGACCTTGAACGCCACCTGCCTCTCCGTCGGCAATCCCCACTGCGTGCTCTTCCTGGACCGGCTGGAGGATGCCACGATAAGGGAACTGGGGCCCGCCATAGAAAACCACCCCTTGTTCCCCCTACGGGTAAACGTGGAGTTCGCCCAGGTATTGAGCATGTCCGAGATGTGCCTGCGTTCCTGGGAGAGGGGGGCGGGAGAGACCATGGCCAGCGCCACCGGCGCATCGGCCGCGGTGGCGGCGGCCCTGCGCACTGGAAGATGCAAGAGAAAGATGCACGTGCTGCTGCCGGGCGGGTTGATGGAGGTGGAGGTTACCCCGGAGGGTGAGATCGTAACCCGCGGCCCGGCCCGCCGGGTATTCAAGGGAGGGCTGGACGAGGACTGGCGGGAGCGAAGCCGCATCGTCCTCGCTTGAAAAGGGTTATATAACCCTTTTCGGGTAGAGCAAAAGCGCAGAAGCTGGAAGCCGCAAACCGATTATGTCAACTAAAGAACCTGTTGCATAAATGGCGTGCGGTCGATCATATTAGCCATATTATGATAAATAACGGATCGCAGCACGCTTTATATTGCGTCTATTGTGTCTTCGTTCGCTACAAGGCTATTCGTGCGACACCCTCTTAAAATACCTCTTTATTTGCCTTTGAAAATATACCCATTTGATGGCACCCCAGGTATTTTAATCATCTGGCGGTGCGGCTCCCCCGGCATGGCCTGGGGGTCTACGGGATGAGTTTCTTAAGCCCCTACAGCTTTTGCCCTGCGTATGTTTATACGGGATGAGTCTCTTAAGCCCCGCTCTCCCAGCTCCTGCAAGCTTTTCCTTAAATCCAGTCGATAGCTCACATCCTAACGGGGTGGGGGGTTCCAGCCCCCGGAGCAGGGCCGGCAAAGGAGGCGCCCCTCCTTCTTCACCAGCCTGGTCTGCATGGTGGGCTCGCCGCAGTTCTCGCAGGGAATGGACGGCAGGACGCTCGCCTCCTCCGGGATCTCGAGTTCGACCTCATCCACGTAGTAGAGTTCGCCAAGGGGTGCCGACAGCAACCTGTCGAGTGCCTCCTCCCGCCTCTTTATCGGATCGACATCCTCTCCCGGCGGGGGTATGGCGTCTGCCCTGAGGCTCACCCGGACGGCCCGCCCCGGCCTTCGGCGGGAGGCGAAGGTAAAGACCTGTTTTCCATAGTCCCTGAAGACGAGGTTGCCCTTGCCGAAGGTGCACCCGGTTAAATATTGCACGGCGTCCACGCTGCAGGAATCGTTCTCCACCACGCATACCAACTCCTCATCGTAGGCCCTGGATATGCCCATCCCGTCCATGGCCGCCCTGGAGGCACGGTAGCCGATGGCCAGGCCGGGGCAGAGGTGGCCGTGGAATTCCACCGCCTTCCGAAGATCCTCGGGAATGTCCATTTCACCAACCTCCCCTCATCGGCTTTATGCCTTACCCGCCTAATCTACCGGCATGTGCCGGGCCAGGTCCTGGATCACGCGATTTTCCTGACCCGTTGCCAACAATTCCACTTTCTGGCAGAAATCAAACAGGCTGGCCTGGAACAGATCGAACTGGTGGGTCTAACTTAACATCTTATTCTCGATCATCCTGCCGAGACCGAACCCCATCAACTAAACCAGCCTCAACTTGGCGGCGGCCTTGAGCAGCCACACCACTATGTACTTCATCACCTTGGGGGATGCGTGCATCACCTTCTCCACCTCGACCATCTCCACCGTGTTACCCTCGGGATCCTTGATATAGGCGAAGACGCCGATGGTACCCGACCCCATGTCCACGCGGGTGGGGGGATGGTAAAGCTCCGCCCCCCTGGAGATAAGCCCGTTCACCGTCTCTGCCAGGTCGGTCACGTCAAATGCCATCTCCATCAACCCGATATCCCCCCACCTTCTGCCCTCGTAGGTGGGCTTACCCCGGTAACCGGGGGTATATACCAGCTTGACGATGGCCCTCTCCAGGAGGGGCAGGACGCTTTCCCCCCCGGGGCGGTGGCCCAGTATAACCATCTCCATATCCTTTCCACCCGTGATCTCGTCCAGCTCCGGCAGGCGGCCCTTGAGCTCGTGGATCACCTCGCTGAAGCCGAGGACGCCGCCGAAGAATTCCCGGGCCCTGCCCATGTCGGATACGCCGATGGCCACATGCCGCACACCGCCGACGGCCGGGCGTTTACCGCCATCCACCTCAACCAGTTGAACCAGCAACCCGTCGGGATCCCGAAGGTAGGCGTAGCGCTCCCTCCCCCCGGAACTCAATTCCATGGACCGCACCGGGGTGAGGAACTCCACCCCCTTGCTCTTGAGGTCCAGGTACAGCTCCTCCAGGTGGAAGGCCTTGAGGCCCACCTCCAGGTAGCCGATATCCCCCCACTGCACCGGCTCCGCCGGCTCGATGGGCTTGGTGGATGTATGTTCTATGAGCTCGATGGCCCCACCCCCCGCCACGTTCATGGCCATGATCGCGCGCATCTCAACCAGGGCGCCAACAATGGGCTCCATCTCCTCCAGGTAACTGGTCTGGTCGCTGAGCTTGATCCGGAAGCCCATGAGCTTGCGGTAGAACTCGTAGGTGCTCCCGGCGTCGTGCACCCCCATTCCCACGTGTTGAAATGCGGTAATCATGCCTCATCCCTTCCTTTCATACCCGCACCGGTCACCGTATGCCATCCCCTTTACCTGCGCCGCCGCAAGCCGGGATGGAACCCGCCATTCTCTTTATACCCCGGACGCGGCGAACGAAACGGTTTACTCAAGCCGGCCCGAGAAGCTTATTATTAATCATAATGGGAGGCAGCCCGCGAGGAAAGGAGGAGCTTTGCGCAGCATAGTAAGAACGCCGCCGCGGCTGGTGGAGGACGGCAGGGTGGTGGAGTTCGGCGCGTTCAGCGAGCCCTTCCGGGAGCTCAACCTGGACCAGGCGGACATCTTCCGCCTGGGGGGAAGATCCCCGCGGGCCCTGACCCGGTACCGCCTCAAGGAATGGCAGCATTTCGGAGTCATCCACCCCCACCACTACCTGGGCCTGGTGATCTTTAACGCCAAGTTCATGGGGGTCTCCTTCGTCTATCATTACGACCGCGAGCGAGGCACCCGGGTGGAACACTCCCGGCAGGGTACGGCGGGGAAGGCCGTGGTGGCGGAGACCACCTGGAGGGGGGAATGTTCCTACGAAAGCCGCGGCTACTCCATACACATCCATAATCGCCTGGAGGAAGGTTATCACCGTGTCGAGGTCGACGCCGCGCAAAGCAGGGAGCTCCCGGGAATCCGCGGGGAGTTCCGCATGCTGGAGGACGTCTCCATCTTCCAACCCCTGGTCGTGGTCAGCCCCTTTTCCCCCAACCGGCCCCTTTACACCCACAAGGCCGCCTGCCCGGTGGAGGGCCGGATAACCGTGGGGGACGAGGTCATCGAACTCGACCCCGAGAGGGACGTCTGCCTCCTGGATGAGCAGAAGGCCTTCTACCCTTACCGCAGCTTCTGGAGATGGATGACCTTCGGGGGATATGCACCGGACGGGGCCCTGATCGCCGCCAACCTCTGCCATAACAACATCTCCGGGGACGAGGAATACAGCGAGAACTGCTACTGGGTGGGCGGGGAAATCCGCCTGACCGGGGCCGCCCGCTTCGGTTACAGCGAGGCCGATATCCTCGGCCCCTGGTTCGTAAATACCACCGACGGCCTGGTGGACGTGGACTTCCACCCCCAGGGCGAAAGGGCGGAGAGGATACGCGTCGGTCCCATCCTCTCCGATTTTCACCAGCCCTTCGGCCTTTTCAAGGGAAGGCTGGGGAAGGATGAGGATGCCGTCGAGGTCCGGGACCTTTTCGGGTTATGCGAGCAGCACATCACCAGGTATTAAGGAGCGCCGCAGGAAGCCGGGAGCATCAGCAACAGGTCTTGGATGATAGGGCCATGGGCCGTGGCTTAAGAAAGGCCGCACCTTTATGGGGACGTCTCCATCCGTATATGCCTCGGAGACGTGGCGAGCCACCCAACAGACCGGCTACACATCGATGCAGAGGAACCATTTTTAAAGGTCATCTTCCCCCCTGACGAGAAATAGGTAGCACGATATGGTTATCTATTTCAGGGGTGATCCCGTGAAGTGTCCCCGTTGCGGAGCCGATAATTCCCCTCAGGCGGAACGGTGTTACCTCTGCGAATATCCTTTTGCCGCCGCCTTGGGTGAGGGAGCGCCCGCAGCTCCTCCCGGACCGGTCCGGGGCCAATACCAACCGCCCGGCGAGCGAGCGGGCCATCCTCCACCGGCACCGGGGATGCAACCTCCCGGTTATCCTCCGCCAACGCCCGGCCAGCCGCCTGGTTATCCCCCACCTCAGTCCGGGATGTACCCGCCGGGTTACGGGGGGGCTCCTCCCGCTAAAGGATTCAAAAGCACCAGGGCATTGATCATCATAATGTCCGTGTTGGCGGTCATTGTCATAGCCGGAGCCGTTATTTATTTCACTATGGGAAAAAGCGCTACGATCAATGTGCCTACCCCCCCGGGCTGGGAACCCGCGGACGAGAAGGCGGTGGCCAATTTCGAGGAGTCCTCCCCGAAAGGCCAGAACTTCAAGGTCGACTGCATGTTTTCAGATGGGACTCTCGCTAATACGATCGTTATCTACCACGGAAAAGGCTATATCATGGACGCCCCGGATAGCGAGAGCTACGAGGATATGAAGAAGTTCTTCGAGAAGCACGAGGACGAGTACATGGATCAACTCAAATCATCTTACGAGGCCTATGGTGTGAGCTGGAAAATAAACGACAAGGAGATCGTGGAGATGAACTCCGGCATCTCCGCCATCCACCTGGGTTTAACGGCTCAAGGGCAGGGTGTTTCCGTCACCCAGGACCTGATGATTTTTTACAGGAACGATATGGAATATGCCGTATTGATCAACAAGTTGGGCAACGAGAGCAACGAGGAGGAGATCGACTTCTTAATGAAGAACATCTCCTTCAAATGATCGGGCATAAAGCAAGCTGGAATAAAGGGCGGCTTACAAGAAATCCAACCGGACTTTGCGAGATGTGGATCTTCGTTATTCGCTATGGGCAGCACATCAGCCCATGCTCGGCAAACCTTCAAAGAACAGCTTCCCCGCAATCAGGTAAATCACGTTGATAAGGTTCCTGGTGTTGCGATAGCCCCGGGCCCTGGCTTTCGCCAGCCCCTGCTTTTCCGAGCCCTGATACCCCTTCGTTAAGGCGACGGAGGACAAATATTCCTGGACGGGGAACGCGTCTTCGGCCTTTTACTGCTACATTTTTCCTTTATCCTTTGGACCCGTATTGATGCTAGAATGGATTACTGGGAGGTGGCCGAACTGGAGATGCTGGTTTGCCCCGCGATGTCGGTGGATGATAAATACCGCACGCTGTACGCCGCTCTCATGGGCGTCTTCAACGACATCGCCGAATATGCCGGCAAAAGCCTCGATCCCCGGCAGCTGCAGGAGCTGGTAAACGCCGCCATGCATGGGTTGGGAAGCAGCGCCGGCAAGCGTCTGGTTAGGGTCTACCGCCTTAAGCCCACGGTGGAGGACGCCTTGAGGCTTCTTCTTCTCCTCAATAACGAATCCCTGGCCTACCTCCCGAAACTGAAGAAAATATACGCCGAGATCGACGGCGACGTGGGGTACCTGACCATCAGGAGGGATCCCTGGTACGACTGGTACTTCGAACACATCGGCATTAACTGCGAGGAAAGCTGCTCCCAGTACGAGTTCACGGGCCTGGTGTCCCATCTCGGAGGCAAATTCAAGATAGAGGTCCTGGAAGCCCTGCCCCGCGGGGATGAAAGGTGCCGGTTCCGCATAACCCAAGAGAAATGAGGGGCACCGCGCCGTAACCCATCCTTACTCCTGCTTGCGCAGGTCGTCCAGGTAGGTTGCGGAATATCGCCCCGCCCGCAGCTCGGAGATGAGCTCCTCCTGGTTATGGATATCCCTCTCGAAAACGGTGACGCACTTTCCCACCTGCCAGAGGGCATGGGCGTCGCTCCCGCCCGTTCCAGGCAGGCCCAGCTCCTCGGCGATACCCCGGGCGAGCTCGTTGCTGCGAACGGCGTTGGCACCGTTGTGGGTCTCGATGGCCACGATATGCCCCAACGTCTCCCGGGGGAAAACGTGAGCATGCCGGTGCTTGGGGTCCCAGCCCCGGCAGGGATGGGAGGGTACGATCACGGCGCCGTCCGCCTCGGTCATCTCCACCAGTTCCTCGAAGGTGGTCAGGTGGTACTTGGTGTCCCGCTTCAACCCGAAGACGAGCATATCCCCCAGTTCGGTATATATTTCCACACCGCGGAATATGGGATAACCGCTACCCCTGGCGTATTCGATCATCTTATCCGCGCCGCGGTGGGAGTGGTGGTCGGTAATGCATACGGCGTCGATGCCCAGCTTCTGGGCCCTCTCCAACAGCTCATCCGGACCCAGTTGGGAACATATGGAGCCCAGGTTGGTGTGGATGTGCAGGTCTATAATCAACGCTTACCTCCAGAGCCCCGGCGCCACGATTTCCTCTATCTCCGAGGCATACGCCGCCCGGCACCTTCCCGCCTTTATCTCCCTGGCCAGATCATCCTCGTCGCGGATATCCCGCTCGAAGACGGTCAGGCAACGGCCCACCTGCATGAGGAAGTGGGCATCGCTTCCCCCCACGCCGGGAAGGCCGTATTCCCTCGCCACCATCTCCGCCGCGTGGTTCGACTCCGGGCTGGAGCCGCCATTGCGCACCTCGATGGCATCGATATTCCGCAGGAGAAAATCCGCCTTTTCCTGTCCCAGGGTGGCGTGAAAGCCCAGCGAACCCCGGCAGGGGTGGCACGGGATGATCACCCCTCCCGCCTCCCTCACCTCGGACAGGAGGTCCTCGAAGGGGGTCTGCAGGGGAAAGTGGCCGCGGGAAAGGCCGAAGACGAGCATGTCCCCCAGCTCGGTATATACCTCCACCCCTCGGAAGACGGTAATGCCCGCCTCTCTCCCCAGCCTCCAGGTAACCTCCGCGCCCTCCATCTCCTCGTGCTCGGTGACACAGACGGCGTCAAGCCCGATCTCGGGCGCCACCTTAACCAGATGATGGGGGTCTATCTGGGAACAAGGGGAGGAAACATTGGTATGGATATGCAGATCGACTAACATGCCTTCATTGCCTCCTCTTCCCACCCCTGAGGGGCAGGCGTGCATATTTTTTCACATAATCGGCATATTCATCAAGCGGTTTCATCACCGGCCCTTAATCAACAAGAGATCAAACGTACGTTACCGGGTAACAAACGGCTCAATAATACGCCGGTCCTTGGTTTCATACGCCGCCGGTTGGCCGCTTAAGCGCTTGCCCTCGAGTATGGCGCCGCTTCACAAGGATATACCGGCGGGTAAGGAACTATAATAAAGGACAAAGGACGAAAGGATTCGGTCGTGAAACAGGGCGCAAGGATATACCGGCGGGTAAGGAACTATAATAAATGATAAAAGGATGCGGTCGTGAAACAGGATGGCTGCCGAAGCGGCTAAAAAGTACAGGGGGCCGATGAATATGGGCGAAGTCCATGGGAGCGAGAGGATATTCTATATCGCCCTTCTCTCCCTGCTCCTGTCGCTTACTTCCCTCCTGGCCTGGGGATGCGGTAAGGCCAAGACGGTTGAGCCGGGGGAGCAGGAGGAGGCCGAGGAAGAGGTGAAGGGAGAAGGGCCCACCACCCTGACCCTTTATTTCCGCTACAACACCGAGGACCGGCAATACCTGTCCCCCGAAAAGAGGACAGTGGAGGCCTCCGACCCTTACCGGGCGGCCATGGAGGAGCTCATCAAGGGCCCATCACCGGACTCCGGCCTGTATCCCGTTCTGCCCGACACGGTAAAGGTGCTGGATATCAAGGTGAGGGATAGTTTGTGCACCGTGAACGTGAGCAAGGAGATCCTGACGGACGCGTCCCAGGTAGGGGTAAGCGCCGAGGGAGAGGGACTGGCCCTCTCCGCCATCGCCGACACCCTCACCGGGTTCGAGGAAGTGGCGAGGGTGAAGCTCCTCATCGAGGGGATGCAGAGCGGCAAGGTGGACGGGCGCCTCGTGGAGGATTTCTGGGGCCACGTGGGGCTGCCGGAGTACCTGGAGAGAAACGAGGATGTCGTCTTCGAAAAGCCGGAGGCCGGGGAATCGATGTCCTTCAGCACCAACCCCCAGACCATCGGCACCCCCGCCGAAGGGTTGAAGATCATCGCCGTCCGTTACGCCGACCACGGCAGCTACTACCGCTTCGTGTTCGAGGTGGCCGGGTTGGACGGATCGCCGGCGACCGCATGCCCCGTAACCACCGCGGAATGGCTGCCCATGGCCGGAGGGATCAAGGTTACCATCAACGGCATCGGCGCCACAGAGGTCCCTCCCTTCCCCGGCGAGAGCAAGAACATCGGCGAACCCCTGGTACAGTCCCTGGACGGGCTGCTGGTTGAGGGCGCCCAATCGGCGAGTTACATGGTCGCCTTAAACCGTGAGGCGGGGTTTTACCTGCACTACGTGACCGGGCCGGTGCGCATCATCCTGGACCTGAACAAGACTTGAGAAAGAACCCGTTTTCTCCCGGCCGGTCGTGGCTCTAAGGCGAGGAGGCAAGTTTTTCCATCGTTTTGCCCAAGACCTTATCCAGTGCGGCGTAGGCGGAGTCGTTGAGGTGGGAGTCGGACGGGTCCGCGGCGTACCCGGGGCGCAGCCAGCCGTCGGGAGCGGCCAGGGTGCCGTAGAGGTCCAGGACCAGGACCCGCCCGCCGTGCTCGCCGGCGAGCTCCTCGAGGAAACGGTTGTACTGGCGGTGGTTCCAGACCAGCCAGGAGTCGGTATATTCCCGCACCATGGGCAGGGCGTTTCCCAGGATCAGGGTCAGCGCCCCATCCTCGACCGCCGCCTTCACCACCTCCCGGATTATCTCCCGGTTGTTATCCAGGTTTTCCCGGGCGCCATCCTCGTCACCCCCCACGAAATCGGCGAAGCAGAGCTTGAAGAACATGATGCCTCCGCCCTCTCCCGCCACCTCACGGGCCACCTCCCGTGCCGTCTGAACTATCCCCGGGGGGCAGTCCATCTCGTGATAGACGAGGGTGTAACCGCCAAAGTGAACCGGGTTTTCGGGGTCGGCATC
>Ga0315282_10012219_pt1 | contig 13178 bp, 8 predicted proteins | sample YL17G07_20_MG_FD_203693 | JGI IMG/M metagenome (GOLD analysis project Ga0315282, IMG submission 203693) | Sediment microbial communities from Yellowstone Lake, YNP, Wyoming, USA - YL17G07_20 | ecosystem: Environmental > Aquatic > Freshwater > Lake > Sediment | place: USA: Wyoming | collected...
AGATGTTTCCTTATTATTTTATAAGATTTAGCGGTCCGTTGCTTCTCATCCTGGTAGGATTAAAAATCCTCTCTGGTTATGCCTTGGTGTAAAGGTCTGCCCCAAAAGAGGTCTCATCCACTGATGTCACCGTAAAAATGAGAGGAAATATTTCGAGGTCATAAAGGATTGAAAAAACTGACTTAAAAATGAAGTCAGGGGAGGAATGAAACGGTTACTTAATGACTTATTGACTCAATGACCTAATGACTGAATCGACGCTATGCGCTATGCGATAGGGATTGATACTTGATTTTGCTAAACATGAACTTTGAATAATGTAGAGCTGGCACCAATGTCCTTTCCCTATTACGTGGTTTTTCCCTTATCTTTTCTTACTCAACCCTGGCGTAGGCGTGGCTGAGGACTACCCCGCGGTTAGTGCGGGACTGTATCAGGTAACGTCCCCCCTTATCCATCCATCCCTCTGTCACGAGGGATTCGCCGGGATAGACCACTCCAGATAAACGGGCCTTGAACTCCTTAAATCGTTTCACGTCTCCATCACAGGCCTTGTGTAAAATGGCTCTCACTGCGTAGCCATAAGTGCAAAGACCGTGGAGGATGGGGCGGGAAAAACCACCCATCTTGGCAAAATCGGGGTCCACGTGCAGAGGGTTGATGTCGCCGTTGAGGCGATAGAGGGCTGCCTGGTTTTCGGGGATAAAATAGGAGGCTGTGAAATCCGGCTCGGTCCCTTCGGGAGGTTCAAGCGATTCGGTTTTGGGCCCGGGGTCCCCGCCAAAGCCTCCTTCGCCCACATAGAAAATGCCGCTCTCGGCCTCGGCCAGAGGCTCACCCCCCTCTGTCATGACCTTCATCCGCCAGACAATCAGCGCCCCTTTGCCCTTGTCATAGATATTTGTAATCCCTCCTTCAATGAGGGTCTTCCCTTCAGGTGGAATCGGGCGATAGAGCTTTATGGCCTGTTCCCCGTGAATGAATCTGGAAAATTCCACCTTCATATCTTTAAAGAGTTCCATAAATAGATCAATGCCCATCAGGACGCTAAAGCTGGGAAAGACCCTTAACCCGCCTTTGGTGTTCTCGTAGATAAATGGGAGTTCTTCTGCCTGCGCACCGATACCCAAGGCATATAGGACCACATCCTTCCATGTGTATTTGAAGGAGATCGGGCCGTACTTCTTACCAATCAGGTTCAAATCAATCATGCATGCCCCCTTTCTCCTGACTCCTGTTGACCCCTCCAAATCTCCAGCCCAAGGGAACAGTAAGGGATAAGCGGGACGTTTGGGTTTGCCCCCAGATTTCATTCCTCTAATTGAGTTAATTTGCTTCCCAAACGAGACACATAAATGTGCGAGAACTCCGAGTCTTTAGTCGCGCCGTGCCAGTGTTTCTCGCCGGCAGGGATAATAACAACATCTCCTGCAGTGATCACCTTCTCTTCAGTTTCTGTGGCGATAATCCCTTTTCCGGAAGTGACTATCAGGATTTGTTCGCTGCTGTGGGCGTGAAATTTGTTGCGAATCCCCTTGCCGAAATTTACAACATTGACGTTGTACTCTTTACTATCCGGCAAAAGGACCTGCCTCGTCACATCTGAACCGGTAAAAAGGGGGCTGCTGGATGATTCTTTTTTTACTTCACGGATTTTAATTACTCTCATTTTAACCTCCTCAAACCTTAAGTAAATCACATTGTTGATTTCGACTCAAGGCAATTATTTGAAATAGCAGAAAAATTGAGATTACGTGGGAAACAAGAGGAACGGATAAGTCTACATGGAATATTTTTTGATATGACCAACTTTTTCATAGATGACACCTCAGCCCACTCATGATGGATTAAAAAAAACTGACTTAAAAATGAAGTCGGGGAGTGCAGGAAACGCTGACTTAATAGCTCAATAACTCGATAATTTATTGACCAATGACTCAATGACCTAATCGACGCTATGCGCTCTGCCCTATGCACCATGCTCCCTGGGTCATACTCTTTTCGCTATGCCCTTTGCGCTTTGCCCTATGCGTTTTGTTACTTTGGACAGGGCCAACTTTCTTATGGATGACACTTCACCTTAAATTTTATGACATATGAAGATGTGACCCGAAGCCTCTTCTCCCATCGAAGGGGAAGGATAAAAAGGTCAGGAGCGATAGGAAGCGTTGATCTTTACATAGTCGATGGATAGATCTGTTGTGAAAACTGAAAATTGGCTTTTTCCCTGATGGAGGTCAATGGTCACTTTAAAGGATTTCTTCTTGAGAATCTGACTGGCTTGCTCCTCCAATCGAGGCCCTGCTCCCATTCCATTTTTTACGACAGGAACCTTATCAAAGAAGACATCGATTCGATTTGGATTGATTTGGGAACCTGAATGGCCCAGGGCACAGAGAATTCTTCCCCAGTTGGCGTCCTCTCCAAAAAAGGCTGTCTTCACCAGTGGGGAGTGGGCAACAGCGTATGCCGCCTGTTTGGCATCCTCTCTGTCCCTTGTCCTTCGGACCAGAATTTCGATAAATTTCGTCGCCCCCTCTCCATCCTTCACCAAGCTCTTGGCCAAATTCTGACAAACCTCTGAAAGCATGGATTGAAATTTCTTTCCATCCCGATCCATCCGATTCAAAGAGGGATGGTCCGCCTTTCCATTGGCTAAAAGTAATACCGTATCATTGGTGCTGGTCTCACCATCAACCGTGATGCAATTGTAGGAGACCTCAGCGGCCCCCTCGATCATCCTTTGAAGGAGCGGGGCTTTAAAATTAGCATCCGTGACAAGAAAGGAGAGCATCGTTGCAAGATTGGGGCGAATCATTCCTGCACCCTTTACCATTCCACAGAGTTTCACCTGCTTTCCTTTGATTCGGCAGGTCGCCACTTCCACCTTCGGGAAGGTATCTGTGGTCATGATGGCTTCCACAGTCTTCATCCAATCTTCCGGAGAAAGGGCTTCGACCAATTTTGGAATTCCCTCCTTAATCTTATTTAAGGGTAAGGGAATCCCAATAACACCTGTGGATGAAACAAATACCAACTGTTCACCAATTCCCAAACGTTTTGCCACCAATGAGGATATCCTTCGGGCATCTCTCAATCCCTGACTCCCTGTACAGGCATTTGCATTTCCGCTGTTGACAATCAGTGCTTGACAGAGGCCTCCCTTGACTCGCTCCCTATCCAACTGGACTGGAGCTGCCTTTACCGCATTGGCGGTGAAGAGTCCAGCCACCTGGGCAGGAACTTCTGAGTAGATCAAACCCAGATCCCTCGATCCATCCTTCTTAATCCCTGATGAAATCCCTGAAAAGAGAAAACCGTTCACCTTAAAATCGAGAGCCTTCATAACCTCCCCGTTTTAAGTTACAAGTTTTAGGTTTCAGGTTTAACTCAAAACTTGAAACTTGCAACATGAAACTACAAACACTCTGTCTTATCTTCCATCTCTAATACCCTTAAGATTATAATTCCCCAATCCGCAATCCGCATTCCGCAATATTTTATGCTCTCGCCTGTGTCTCCTTCAATAGACAGCATCTCTTATACTTCTTGCCGCTTCCACATGGACAGGGATCATTTCGGCCCACCTTTTTCCCTTCTCGGCGAACAGTCACGCCCTTCCCATCTTCTGTCTCTCCCCCCGCCCCCTGCGCAGCCTCTCCTCGGCTCAAGATGAAGGTCTGCTTTCGTTCCACCTTCATCTCCTTGACCTCCTCTTCCTTTGCAATCTGAATGGCGAAGAGTTTCTCAACCGTATCCTTTTTAATTCGTTCCAACATCTCAAGAAACATCTGGTAGGCTTCTTTCTGATATTCAATCCGAGGGTCTTTCTGACCATAACCCCTCAATCCAATTCCCTCTTTTAACTGATCGACAGCGAGGAGATGGTCTTTCCAGTGATAATCGACGGACTGGAGCATGATGACCTTCTCTAAATATCGAAGGGTCGCCTCTCCAAATTCCTCCTCCTTCTTCTGGTATACATCTTTTGCCCTCTGGAGAAGCAGTTCCTTCAGACGTTCCCGATTCAAACCATCCTCTTCTTCGGAAGGAACTGCCCATCGGAAGGAGAATTGTTGATAGACAACATCCTGAAGCCCTTTCAGATCCCAATCCTCGGGATGAGCCTTTTCATCTGCATAAAGATCAACAATCCCCTCGGCCTGTTCCTCGATCATCTCTCTCACGGAATCTTTTAGATCCTCACCGGCCAGTACCTCTCTTCGTTGAGAATAGATCACTTCTCTTTGTTGATTCATGACATTATCGTACTCTAATAGATGTTTCCGGATTTCGAAATTATGGGCTTCCACCCTCCTCTGGGCATTCTCGATGGCCCTCGTCACAAGTCGATGCTCAATGGGCTGATCTTCTTCAATCCCCAGGCGATCCATAATACTGGAAATCCTTTCAGAGCCAAAAATTCTTAAAAGATCATCCTCCAAAGAAAGGTAGAATCGGGAGGAACCGGGATCGCCCTGTCTCCCAGATCTTCCTCTCAACTGATTGTCAATCCGACGGGCTTCATGCCGCTCAGTTCCCAAGACATGAAGGCCTCCCAACTCGATGACCTTCTCCTTCTCTTTCTGAACAATAGCCAAGGCCTTCTCATAGGCCTTTTGGATCATCTCTCCGTCGGCTTTCTCATCGACCATGGTTTTGGCCAAGAATTTAGGATTTCCACCCAGAAGAATATCAGTCCCTCTTCCAGCCATATTCGTTGAGAGGGTCACCGCTCCAACCCTTCCTGCCTGGGCAATGATTTCAGCTTCTCGCTCATGGTGCTTGGCATTGAGGACGTTATGCGGAATTCCTCTCTTCTTCAGCAGATGACTCAATCTTTCGGACTTCTCAATCGAGATCGTTCCCACCAGAACAGGACGGCCCGACCGATTGAGTTCTTCGATCTCTCGACCGGCAGCACGAAATTTCTCTTCTTCTGATTTGTAAATGACATCGGGGTAGTTCGTACGAATCAAAGGCATATTGGTGGGAATGACCACCACATCCAGATTATAGGTTTTGCGGAATTCAGCGGCCTCCGTGTCAGCCGTACCCGTCATCCCAGCCAATTTCCTGTACATTCGAAAATAATTTTGAAAAGTAACGGTGGCCAAGGTTTGATTTTCATTTTCGATTCGAACGTTCTCCTTGGCTTCGACGGCTTGGTGGAGCCCATCACTCCATCTTCTTCCGGGCATGAGCCTTCCTGTAAATTCATCAACGATGACCACTTGCCCCTCTTTCACCACATAGTCCACATCTCTTTTGAAAAGGGTATGAGCTCTTAAAGCCTGGTTGACATGATGAAGGGTCTCGATGTTTCGGGGGTCGTAAAGGTTCTCCACGTGGATTAATTTCTCCACATGAAAGACTCCCTCCTCGGTTAGAAAGGCGGTATGGCTCTTCTCTTCGAGCTGATAATCCTTACCCTGCTTAAGAGAGGGAACGATGCGGTTGATCTTATAATACTTGTCCGTTGATTCTTCAGCCGGACCGGAGATGATGAGAGGGGTTCTGGCTTCATCGACCAAAATGCTATCGACCTCATCGACAATGGCATAGTTCAGGTCTCTTTGGACGTAATCTTCGATACTGAATTTCATATTGTCTCGGAGGTAGTCGAATCCAAATTCGTTATTTGTCCCGTAAGTGATGTCGCAACCATAAGCCTTCTTCCGTTCCTGATCATTCAATTCGTGGAGGATCACTCCAACCGAGAGGCCCAAAAATCGATAGATCGCTCCCATCCATTCACTATCCCTCTTCGCCAGATAGTCATTGACGGTTACAATATGGACGCCTTCCCCTTTGAGGCTATTCAAATAGGCGGGAAGGGTGGCCACCAGGGTCTTCCCCTCGCCGGTTGCCATCTCTGCAATCTTGCCTTCGTGAAGGACAATGCCACCGATTAATTGGACATCGAAGTGGCGTTCCCCAAGGGTCCTTCTCGCTGCCTCCCGGACAACAGCAAAGGCTTCAGGAAGGATTTTCTCCAGTAACTCTCCCTGACCAACCCGCTCTTTGAACTCTGGGGTCTTAGCCCGGAGTTGTTCATCGCTCAAAGGAAGGATTTTGGGCTCTATCTGGTTGATCCGCTGGATAATGGGCTGGATCCTTTTTAGCTCCCTTTCGTTTTTGCTCCCCACGATCTTCTTGATCAATGATCCAATCATGAAAATACCTCGCTCACCGAATCCATTATCTCAATTGGGTTAAAATCTTTAATTACAAATTATATTACGGAATGGATGAGGTTTCAACAAGCAAAAAAGCCCGATGGAGGATTCCTTCATCGGGTCCGCTATCCATAAGTGAAAGTTATAATTAGTTCTACCCAATAAATTAAATTTCAATAACCAAAATGCCCCTCACCTTTCTCCTCTCCCCAGAGGGGAGAGAGATGTAGTGAGGGGGAAAGAATTCGGTCATTGAAATTTTGGTTATTATTTGATGATTGGTGCTTGGAGCTTGGTTATTAACACAACACTTACTGGGGTGTGTTAGTTTAAGACATATCTCATTGGGTTAACTGGAATCCCATTCAGCTTTATTTCGTAATGAAGATGGGGACCTGTTGTTCTCCCGGTCATCCCAACCTCAGCCACTTTATCCCCTCGTTTTACCTTTTGCCCAACCCGCCCCGTTACTTTACTGAGGTGACTGTAGCAAGTCGTCATCCCAAATCCATGGGAGATCACTAAAATCTTTCCGTGAACCAAATCATTTCCAATGTCCGAAATAATTCCCTCTGCTGTTGCGACCACCGGTGTTCCCACACGATTCGAAATATCGAGGCCTTCATGCATCTGTGTTAACCCGGTAAAAGGGTTGGTGCGGAAACCGAACATCGAAGTGACCCAACCCATGGTGGGCCAGATGGAGGGAGTGTGAGTTAACATCTCCTTCTTAGTGTGTAAAAGTTTTTCAAGTTCAGAAAGGCTTTCCTCTTGAGATATCGCCTCTGACTGGAGACGCTCGACATCGGTCCTCATCTGTTGAATTAGCCCTTTCTCATCTTTCCCGCTCTTCAATTTTTCTCGAATATCAGAGGGCAATGGCCCACCCACACCCATTAAGGAAGTCGTCTCCTGTCCTTTCTCAAGATTGGCAATAATCCGAATCCTCTTATCGAAATCTTTCAATTTGGAAAGCTGCCTTTCCAGGTCTTCAATTCGCCCTGAGAAAAATTGAATCTGGGATTTCTGGGTCTCTGTCTCCTGCCGCAATCGAGCAAGCTCAAAGGCCTTCTTCTTGAGCTGAATATAATCGCAGAAGAAGAAAGTGGTAGAAAGGAAGGCAAAGGTTAAAAGGTAAAATACAATTTTAAAAGTCTTTTTGTGTATCCTAAGGTGCCGTGTCTTGGAAGTCTTTTGACCAAAGATAAGAATATTAAAATATTCTTTATCCAAAACGATCTCCTTGTTTCACCTCAAGATGAGGGGTATCGGCTCCCTAATAACAAACGTTAGATACCAAAGTCAAGGTTTATTTGTCAAGCTTTTTTTCAGCAATATTCATACCAATCATTTATTATTTTCCTCAAAATATATAAGGGTTTGAATATTTTTGGAAAAAAGGAACATCTGATATCTGCGGAGTTAACAGAACACGAATCATCTACCATTTTTGTTCAAATTTTTCATATTATGCGGACAAATTTTGACTTTTCCGAAACCATTTGATGCATTAACCCTTCAGTTTTATAAAAACGTTTCAAAAGGCAGTTGGGTGTGCTGGAGAACCTTTACAGCGGCACCTTTGAACGTTTTGCTACTCAGGTTTCCAAGCATATTACAAAGGTAACCTCAGGTGACATCGTATGTTACCCATAAAACATGGGAAAAACCCGCTTGGTAAAGGTTTGGAAGCACATCCAACTACCGATTCAATACAACATTAAGGCTAACTTCCACTGATTTCTAACCCTTCAACCAGAAGGCTCGGGGATCCTACCTTCCCAAAAAATCTGAGATCTTCTCCTAACCCGAAAACATTTCGGAAGAGTTGGAAAAGGTTTCCAGCCACAGCGATCGATTTAATTGGATAAACCTTCTCCCCCCTATCAACCCAATCTCCTGAACAGCCTAAAGAGAAGTCACCTGAAATTGGGTCCACCGTATGAAGACCCATCACTTCTTCTATCACCACTCCTTGATGAAGATCTTCCATAAGTTTGGAGAACGAGTCCTTCCCTGGTTCGACAAAAAAGTTTGAGATCCCTATGCCAGGAGGCGATTTGATGTTGGATCGTCGACTGTTCCCAGTCGATTCGACTCGGGATCCCAAGGAGGAGTTATTCTCACGATTGGCCCAATATCGGTCATATAAATAACCGGATACCTCCCCATGAGTGGCCAAAAGTGTCCGTTGACTCGTCACACCCTCTCCATCGATGGGAGAGGTTGAAATCCCTTTCGGGTAAAGTCCATCGTCCACAATCGAGAGCAGAGGTGAAAAGAATCTCTCCCCCTTTTTCCCCTTCAGACGGGATTTTCCTTTCTGAACCTGTTCGGCTAAAAAGGAATGGGCCAGAAGAGACAAAAATTCTGAAGCGACGTAATTTCGAAGAAGAACCGGATAAACCCCGGAAGGAATTCTCTTCCCACCCAACCTCTCCAAGGCCTTTCTTCCAGCCTCTCGTCCGACTCTCGCCACATCAAGGTCGTTGAGAAAATGGCTGAAATCGAAATCCCATCCCACTTCCGATTCCCCCGATTCTTCAGCGACTGCCGTAACGCCGATGGAAGCAAGGGTGGAAGCATATGAGAACTGAAACCCGATGGAATTGATCAATGTGATTTGAGAGAGGACTTCTTCATAAGATGACTTTCTCACCTTTTTAATTCTTCCTGGATCAATGGATCGGACCGATTCTTCTAATAATTTTGCTTTTTCGATCTTCATCTTCTCTGGAACCCCCTCTAATGTTTCATCGAAAATGGGGAGACGAGGAGGGAGATCTTTGAGAACAGGTGCAAAGTCAAAGCAAGGATCTGTGAAGGTAGATTCTGCACTATTGATCGCATCCTCTATGATTCGTTCCACTCCCTCCGGAGCATCCTCTCGGAAAGACTGAGATGGATTGGAGGACGTGGTATAGGAAAAACCCATCCGTTGACGATTTAAAATTCGGAAGGCCATCCCCAATGCATGGGAGGTTTGAAAAGTATCTACCTTTCCATCCTTGGATTCAACATAAAAATGGGAAGATTGTTCGAGGTAAACTTCGTAGGCATCAATGGGCTTCCTTCTTAGAATGCTCAGGGTCTGATCAATGATTGTATCGACATCCTTTGGCATCATTTCCATCACTGTTTGTCACTCTGAGTAAAGCGAAGAGTCTCTCAAATCGAGATTCTTCGTCACGGAGTTTACCCCGAGCGTAGACGAAGGGTTTCTCAGAATGACACTCTATTATTCACCATCTTATGAGGCTGCTGGCCCAGGTGAGACCTCCACCGAAAGCGGTGAGGATGATCAAATCCCCCTTTTGGATCGACCCATTCCGAACCGCCTCATCGAGGGCGATCGGAATGGTGGCGGAAGAGATATTCCCATACTTCTCAATGGTGAGATAGACTTTTCCAACAGGTACATTCAGTCGTTTGGCCACTTGTTGAAGCATACGTGCATTGGCCTGATGGGGAATGATCCATTTTACATTGGAAATTTGGACACCGTTAAAGGCGGCCGCTTCTTCCGCAGCCTCTGCAAATCGCCTCACTGCCACTCGGACGGATTCATTGGCCTTAATCATCCTCAGTGTATGAAGTTTCCTATCGACACTTTCATAAGAGATGGGGGTGGTCTTCGATCCACCCCCAGGAAGTAGGAGGTTCTCACCATTTGCCCCATCTGTGTGAATATGAACGGAAAGAACTTCACCAACCTCTTTGCCTCTATCCTTAATGGGGCCACTCCCCGAAGCATCGTCAAAGGCTCGAAGAATGGCCACCCCTGCCCCATCTCCCCAAAGGATACAACTCTCTCGATCTGTCCAATCGAGGGTCCGGCTCATGATCTCTACAGACGCGACCAGAGCTGTTTTGTAAGTGCCAACTTTAAGATATTGCTCGGCAACAGAAAGACCAAATACAAATCCACTACACGCTGCGGTGACATCGAAGGAGACTGCTCTTTCCGCACCTAATTTTGCTTCTAACCAGTTGGCCCCAGAAGGACAGGCAGTGTCAGGGGTCATCGTGGTCATGATGATGAGGTCCAAATCCTCTACAGAGATCCCTGCCATTTCCATCGCCCGCAATGAGGCTTCTTTAGCAAGGTCTGAGGCATTGATGTTTGATGCCGCAATTCTTCGTTCTTTAATCCCGGTCCTTTTATAGATCCACGCATCATTGGTATTTAAGATTTTTTCTAAATCAAAATTGGAAAGGATCCTCTCCGGAAGAAACGAGCCTGTCCCCAATATACCGATCCTCTTGTTGCCCATCCGTAAACTCCTTTTCACCCCCTCCCTCACCCTCCCCCCTTGAGGGAAGGGTGGGGGGTACATTGATTTTTGGTAATAATTCTTTTTCCTCCCTCTTTGACGAAGAGAGATGGGAGGAATTATGATGAGACCATCGAAGGTGAAAGGGTAGGAAGAACAACCTGAGGTCAGCGCTCTTCCCATCACTCTGATACCGAAACAAACCTTTGATAAGAGAGATCGTCTTCAACCCTTTCTCTTTTTTCATCCCCACCAGGTGAGCGATTTCCCATGAGTCTCTCTCTTCCTTTTTCACCCTTTTATAAAATCCCCAAAAGAGATTGGTCGAAATCCCTTTTTTAGGATCTTTCTCCCAACAGAATATTCGAAAGAGTGGAAATAGGTTCCTCTCAAACCCCTCGTCCTTGAATGGAAAGAGATAAAAAAAGGAGAATGTCTCATGGCCTGTCTCATCTCTCTCATAGTCGAAAAAGGGCCAAACACGAAAGGAACGCTCTTTTCCCACACCTTCGTTGTCTTCGCTTCTTCGGATTCGACTGAGGAGAAGGATTCGGGTAGTCTTCTCCTGAACATCATCCATTCGATCTTCTTCCAATTGATAGAGAGGGTAGAGAATAAAAACCCTCCTCATCACCCCCTCTCTCACTTTATATCCATAAAAGGGGAAAATTCTAATTCCCCTTAGGTTTTCTCCTTTCAATGATTGAAAGATCGGCCAAGGAATGTCCCATTGCTCAAAACCGGTGGGGCGATCGATGGTATGGGAAAAGAGTGGCCAGAGGTAAGTCTTGCTCTCGAAACTTTTGGACTTTTTTGAAACATAGAATGGAAAGACTATGCTTTCCTCAACAGGATCATCCGTATCCAGCCCTTTTCTCTGTTTTAAGAAGATGGGCCATAGGAAGAATTCGGTATACGAGGCTCCGACCTCCTCTCTTTGGCCATAAATGGGCCAAAATCGATACCCTTTCTTCTTCTCTCCTTCGATGAATGAGAAAAATGGCCAAAGGACATTTATCTTGCGAACCCCTTCCGAAGTAGATTCGCTATAGGTAGGCCAGAAATAGAAACGGATTTCCTCTTTACCATATCTGTCTAAAAGTTTACCAAAGATAGGAAAGATGCCAAAATAGTCTCTTCCCTTTTCCGTTTCCCCCATAAAGAAAGGGAAAAATTGAAAGTCCCATTTCTTCTTCCCGTCGAACTCCTCCTCTCGGTATAGAGACAGTGGGAATAAGTAACCTTTCTTATCACCCTCTTTGATCTGATATTTTCCGAAGGGATAAAGGAATTCTAACCTCATCAGAGGTTCGATTTCATCCTCTGTCCAGTATAGGAGTGGACGAATTCCCCATTGGCTTCGAGTGGAATCTTTTCTCCATAAAAAGAAGGGACCCAGTCCATTAATCTCTTTCACCCTATCTATCGGATCAGAGGTGTATTGAAAGAATGGCCAAAAATTGATAGAGATCGGTCTCTCTTCCGCCATGGAAAGGAATGGGGTGAAAGAGAGTAATAAAAAAATGGCCAATGGAAAAAATATTTTTCGGATTGCCATGTGTCATTCAAAATCTGTTATGGTGTTAATCTGTAGAGGTGGCCCTCTGCGGCCACCTATTTTGGGAGCCCTCAGAGGGGCTCCCCTACGTTACTGTCCCGAATCACGATAACTATCACCAAAAAATTAAAAGAATATCCCGATGATCGTTCCCAACACACTGATGGGCGTCTGTTCCTGAATGCCCTCAGCGGCCTTTTGAACCTTCTTCAATGTTTTTTCCGTCTCCTTCATCAAGGCATCGTCATTGACCAACTTTCCAAGGGTCCCCTCCCCTTTCTCCACTTTCTCCGCAATCCCTTTGATAGACTGAAGGGCTTCCTTAGCCGATCCCATCGTCTCCTTAGCAGACTGGACTGTTTCCTTCACTTCTTGATAGAGAGATTCGTCCTTGATGAGTTTTCCCAAGGTCCCCTCCCCCTGGTCAATCTTCTCGGAAACATTCTTCAATGTTTCGACAGTCTTTTTTGCCTCTTGGTATAGGGAATCATCATTGATGATTTTGCCCAGAGCCCCTTCACCCCGCTCAATCTTCTCGGAGATATTCTTTAAAGTTTCGACGGTCTTTTTTGCATCCTGATAAATGATTTCATCTGTGATCAATTTGCCCAGGGTCCCCTCACCTTTTTTCACCTTATCCCCAATCTCCTCCATTCGAGTGAAGGCATCCTTTGCCTTTTGAACTGTCTCCTTCGAATCTTTAGCAATACCAGTCAATTGGCCTGAAAACTTATTAAAATTATCGATCACTCCCTCGACTTTTTTTGCATCGACTGCCTTCAATACATCTCCCAATGGTTTTGTAATATCCTTGATGTCATCTCTGATAGCCCCCACTTTGGAGAGAAATTGCTCCACATCCACGGGAGGGGCTCCTTGTTCGACCACACCATTCGGTTCCAGTTTTGGAAAACCTGGTGTTCCAGGAGAAACCTCAATGTACTTCTCGCCCAAAAAACCTTCCGATTTTATGTAGGCCTTTGCATCCTTATAAAGGATGACTTGGGATGGGAGATGGAAAGTAACCTTTGCTTTCCCCTGTTCCAATGCTATTTTTTCTACATTCCCCACACGGACACCAGCGACCCTGACCGGTGAGTTTCGGTCCAGACCGGAAGCTGAGTCGAAATAGATGTTGAGCAGATAACCGACCTCCTTCCCGATCTG
>Ga0315282_10012220_pt1 | contig 13177 bp, 9 predicted proteins | sample YL17G07_20_MG_FD_203693 | JGI IMG/M metagenome (GOLD analysis project Ga0315282, IMG submission 203693) | Sediment microbial communities from Yellowstone Lake, YNP, Wyoming, USA - YL17G07_20 | ecosystem: Environmental > Aquatic > Freshwater > Lake > Sediment | place: USA: Wyoming | collected...
CGGTCGAGCAATCGTTTTGAACTCAAGGAATGCGCCTCGTCTGGAATCAGTATATCCAGTAATATATTCGTGTCGATTGCGGTGATCATTTTCCTCTTAAATCATCGATAATCTTATCCGACTCCGACCCCTTGAGATCCTTCAGCCTCCCCATCCATTTCTCGAAGGGAGACTTCTTCATCGGCTTTTTGATAAAGAACACTCCACGCCTCTCAACGAATCCTATCTCTTCGCCTGGGGATATCCCGAGCTTCTCCCTGATCTCTTTAGGGATTGTGATCTGTCCCTTGGAAGTGACTTTTGCGATTACCATAAAAGCTCCTTGTAAGAATTAAATTCCTTACATTATCGTAAGGAATCCTTATTCGTTTGTCAATCACACGTAATAGGCTAATAAAATAGGGGTATTAGTTCAAATGCAACCTAAAGCCGGCATACCGATTGACCCGTTCGACGGCGCTCAGCTCCGCTCTTGAACACGGTTACGGAAGCGCCGTCGAATGGGTCAAATTATACTCAAACGCGCCAGGTATACAAAAGAAAAGGCCCATTTCTCGAACTGCAAGAACGGGCCTCTTTTTATTCATTCGTATTGATCAAAAAAAGACTACGCAGGGTTTCCAGCTGAGATTTCTCCCGCACCTTCAGAAACCGCTTCCTCTCCCGTATACCCTTCTACCCAAAGCTCCAATTCTTTATATTTCTGGAGACCAGTGCCAGCCGGAATCAGACGCCCCATGATAACATTTTCCTTCAATCCTCTTAAATAGTCTACCTTCCCGGCAACGGCCGCTTGAGTGAGCACTTTGGTGGTCTCTTGAAAGGAAGCGGCGGAGATAAAACTATCTGTGATGAGGGAGGCCTTTGTGATTCCCAAGAAAAGGGGCTCCCCGACGGCCGGTTTTCCCCCTTCCCTTAACACTCGCTCATTCTCCTCTCCAAAAACATATTTTTCCACCTGGTCGTCCACCAAAAAGTGGGTGTCTCCCACCTCTTTCACCCTCACTCTCTTGAGCATCTGGCGAACAATCACCTCGATATGTTTGTCGTTGATCTTCACCCCTTGAAGTTTATAAACCTCTTGGATCTCGTCGACTAAATATCGAGCCAAGGCTTTGTCTCCCAACACCCTTAAAATATCATGGGGATTCGAAGGACCATCCATCAATGCCTCCCCTGCCTTGACAAAGTCGCCTTCATGAACGCTGACATGTTTCCCCCTGGGGATCATGTACTCCTTCGGTTCGCCCACATCCGGTCGGATGACCACCTTCCTCTTCCCCTTGAGATCCTTTCCGAATTCAACGATACCATCGATGTCGCTGATCAATGCATACTCTTTCGGTTTTCTGGCCTCGAAAAGCTCAGCCACTCGGGGAAGACCTCCGGTGATATCCTTTGTCTTTGTCGTCTCCCGTGGGATCTTTACGATAATATCCCCAGCTTCTACCATATCCCCTTCAGAAACAAAGATGTTTGCCCCCACTGGGAGGAGATACCGAGCCTGGGAGGTTAAGCCAGGGATGCTCGTGGTCTTCCCCTTCTCGTCCTTGATCGAAATCCTCGGCCGAAGTTCTGTGTCTTTTGACTCGGTAATCACCTTTCTGGAAAGCCCTGTAAATTCATCTACCTGCTCCTGCATGGTCGCCCCTTCGATAATATCCCCGAATTTGACCCGTCCTGAAACTTCCGTTAAGACAGGGATAGAATAGGGATCCCATTCTGCGAGCATCTCCCCTTCCTTCACCTTCTGTCCATCCTTGACCTTCAGTTTGGCTCCATAAATCACAGAATAGCGCCGCCGCTCTCTTCCACTTTCGTCCAAGATGGCGATCTCCCCATTTCGATTCATGACGCTCAGGTTGCCCTCTCGGTTTCTAACCGTCTTGAGGCTGATAAATTTTACCTTTCCATCGATCCGGCATTCCAGCGTTGTCTGTTCGGCTCGCCGGCTGGCTGTCCCACCGATGTGGAATGTCCTCATCGTCAATTGTGTCCCTGGCTCTCCGATCGACTGGGCGGCGATGATCCCGATGGCCTCTCCCGCAATGACGAGTCTTCCGCGGGCCAAGTCCCTCCCATAACAGAGAGCACATACACCCCGTTTCGATTTGCAAGTAAGCACCGATCGGATCTTCACCTTCTCAATTCCAGCATCCTCAATGCGCTCCGATAAAGCCTCATCAATTTCCTCATTCCCTTTAACCATCACCTCTTCGGTAAAGGGATCACGAATATCCTCCAGTGCCGCCCGACCCAGAATTCGTTCCTTCATCGATTCGATGATCTCTCCTCCCTCGACCAGAGAGGTCACGTCGATCCCATCCATGGTTCCGCAATCGTGTTCCGTAATCACCGCATCCTGAGCGACATCGACCAATCGTCGGGTGAGATACCCAGCATTGGCTGTCTTCAATGCAGTATCGGCCAGTCCCTTTCGGGCACCATGGGTAGAGATAAAGTATTGTAAAACACTGAGCCCCTCCCGGAAGTTCGCAGTGATAGGGGTTTCGATGATCTCACCAGAAGGTTTGGCCATCAGTCCCCGCATCCCAGCCAATTGCCGGACCTGTTGTGCACTGCCCCTAGCTCCGGAGTCGGCCATCATATAAATCGGGTTAAAACTCTCAATGGTCTCTTTCTCCCCTTGAAGACCCTCCACCACTTCGCTTCCCAACTCCTTCAGCATCACATCGGCAATGTTTTCAGTGACCTGGGCCCAAATGTCGATGACCTTATTGTAACGTTCTCCATCTGTAATCAGTCCCTCCGTATATTGTTCCTGAACCTTTTCAATCTCCTCTTGCGCTTCTTGAAGGAGGCTCACCTTGTTGGAAGGAATCAACATATCATCAATAGAGATGGAGAGTCCGGCCAGTGTCGCATAACGATACCCTAAATCCTTCAATCGATCGGATAGAAGGACAGTCTTCTTTTCTCCACCAAACCGGTAGCAGTAGTCGATGAGAGTGGCCAGTTCGCCTTTCTTCATCACCTTATTGATTAATTTAAAGGGAATCTCTTCGGGAAGGATCTCTTTAAGGAGGACCCGTCCTACGGTCGTCTCTACCAACTCCCCTTCCATCCGGACCTTTATTCGCGCATGGAGGTCGATTTCATTAGCATCGTAGGCGATCCGAACCTCCTCTGGATTGGAAAACACTTTTCCTTCTCCCTTCACATGGGGACGTTCCCTGGTCATGTAGTAAATCCCAAGGACAATGTCTTGTGTGGGTACAATGATCGGTTTCCCATTGGCTGGGGAAAGGATATTATTGGTGGACATCATCAGAATCCTTGCCTCTGCCTGAGCCTCAACGGAGAGAGGAACATGAACGGCCATCTGGTCTCCATCAAAATCGGCATTGAAGGCGGCACAGACCAAGGGGTGGAGTTGAATGGCCTTACCCTCAATGAGAACGGGCTCGAAGGCCTGAATGCCCAAACGGTGAAGAGTTGGAGCACGGTTGAGGAGCACGGGGTGTTCCCGGATCACCTCATCCAGGACATCCCAGACCTCGGGGTTCTCCTTCTCCAACATCTTCTTAGCGCTCTTGATCGTGGTGACCAAGCCTTTTTCTTCCAATCGGTGATAGATGAATGGTTTGAACAGTTCGAGAGCCATTTTTTTAGGGAGGCCGCACTGATGTAATTTCAGCTCCGGACCGACAACGATCACGGATCGTCCGGAATAGTCCACTCGCTTCCCCAAAAGGTTCTGTCTGAAACGGCCCTGCTTCCCCCGGAGCATATCACTTAAAGACTTGAGGGGTTTCTTGTTCGCCCCTAAGATCGTCCTTCCCCTCTTCCCATTATCGAAGAGGGCATCTACCGCCTCCTGAAGCATCCGCTTCTCATTACGGATGATGATCTCAGGTGCATTCAATTCGAGCAGTCGTTTGAGGCGGTTGTTCCGATTGATCACTCTCCGGTAAAGGTCGTTGAGATCTGATGTGGCAAACCGACCTCCATCCAAGGGGACAAGAGGCCGAAGATCAGGGGGGATGACCGGAACCACCTCTAAGATCATCCACTCCGGTTTGTTCCCTGAATCCAAGAAGGATTCAATAATTTTCAATCGTTTTGCCAGACGTCGTTTCTTGGCCTCCGAGGTGGTTTCCTTCATCTCTGTCCGGAGCTTCTGCGAAAGCTCTTTCACGTTCGTATGCCTCAATAGCTCCCGAATCGCCTCGGCTCCTTGGGCCACTACAGGTTCATCCCCGAATTTTCCCTTGGCCTCTCGGTATCGATCTTCAGAGAGGATCTCCCCTTTCTTCAGAGGCGTTTCCTTTCCATCGAGTACGAGATAAGCCTCGAAATAGAGGACCCGCTCCAATTCTCTCAGCGTCATATCCGAGAGGATACCAATCTTACTTGGGATGCTTTTGAGAAACCAGATGTGAGCCACGGGGGTGGCTAATCGAATATGGCCCATCCTCTCCCTGCGCACCTTCGATTGGATGACCTCCACTCCACACTTCTCGCAGACAATACCTCGATGCTTCATCCGTTTATATTTGCCACAGTTGCATTCATAATCTTTGGTAGGTCCGAAGATCTTAGCACAGAAGAGCCCATCCTTCTCAGGCTTAAAGGTTCGGTAGTTAATGGTCTCCGGCTTCTTCACCTCTCCATGGGACCATGACTCAATCTTTTCTGGAGAGGCGATGGAGATACGAATGGCATTAAAACTGATCGGGCTCTTCCCCTTCTCATAGAATGATAGATAGTCTTCCAAGGCTTTCCTCCTTCTATTTTCGCCAAGCGCAGAGCGCATAGCGCATAGCGAAAATAGATGTTAGACTTTGCGCTATGCCCTATGCTCTATGCGCTATGCGTTTTTTGATTAGATCTCTTCCCTTTTTTCCTCGATCAACTCCGTATCGAGGCAAAGGCTCTGTAACTCCTTGACCAAAACGTTGAAGGACTCTGGAAGTCCAGGCTCCAAGGTATGCTCCCCTTTGACGATCGCCTCGTAGACTCGGGTCCTTCCCGCCACATCATCTGATTTCACCGTCAAGAACTCCTGAAGAGAGTGGGCCGCTCCATAAGCTTCTAAAGCCCACACTTCCATCTCCCCTAATCGTTGTCCTCCAAACTGGGCTTTCCCACCTAAGGGTTGTTGAGTCACCAAAGAATAAGGTCCAATGGAGCGGGCATGAATCTTATCATCCACCAGATGGTGTAATTTGAGGAGGTACATATAGCCTACGGTGACCTTCTGGTGGAAGGGTTCTCCAGTCCTCCCATCGTAGAGGGTGGTCTGTCCCGTAATGGGAAGTCCGGCTTTTTTCAAATGGTTTTTAATCTCTCCTTCTGAGGCCGCATCGAACACAGGGACAGAGACGAAGATCCCTTTGCCTAATTTCCGGGCCAATTCGATGATCTCTTCATCGGTTGCCTGATCCAGATATTCATTCACTTCTTTAGAAGAATAGATTTCTTTGATCTTTCTTTGAAGCAATTTTGGATTGAAGTTTTTCTGTAAATACTCCTCGATCTTCCAGCCTAATCCTTTGGCGGCCCATCCCAGGTGGGTCTCCAAGATTTGACCCACATTCATCCGGGAAGGGACTCCCAATGGGTTGAGGACGATTTCGACCGGCGTCCCATCTTCCAAATAAGGCATATCCTCTTCGGGAAGAATACGAGAGATGATTCCTTTATTTCCATGACGTCCAGACATCTTATCCCCAACAGAAAGTTTACGTTTCATGGCGATGTAGACCTTGACGGTCTTGATCACGCCAGGGGCCAACTCATCTCCCCTTTTCAATTTGGCCAATTTATCTGCAAAGACCCCCTTCACTACATTGATCTGGAGCTCCGCATGGGTAAGGAACAGGTGCACTTCAGGGATCACCCTCTTGCCCTCCAAGACATCGATTTCCACCAGCCGATCGAAGGGAACGGCAAAGAGGTGCTCCTCCTTAATCCGTTCTTTGGCCTCCAGATAGACACGGTTTTTCTTCTCATCAGCAATCCGGTGGGCCGCTCGTTTATCAATCAGATATTTCCCGATTTTCCTCCGGGTACTGTTCATGATGATTCGAATTTCATCGGCCTGATTCTTCAATAATCTGGCCTTTTCCTGATCCTCGATCGCCTTCATCCTCTCATCTTTCTCTTGCCCTTTTCGAGAGAAGACTTTCGCATCAATGACGATCCCTTCGATGCCATGGGGGACTCTCAAGGAAGTATCCCGAACATCGCCTGCCTTCTCGCCAAAGATCGCCCGTAGGAGCTTCTCTTCCGGAGAGAGTTGTGTTTCTCCTTTGGGAGTGACTTTGCCAACGAGAATGTCACCTGCCATTACCTCTGCTCCGATACGGACGATGCCACTCTCATCCAAATTATTTAATGCCTCTTCTCCAACATTGGGGATATCACAGGTGATCTCCTCCTTTCCCAACTTGGTGTCCCGAGCCACACACTCCATTTCCTCGATATGGATCGAGGTATAGGCGTCTTCCTTCAATATTTTTTCGCTAATGAGGATCGAATCTTCAAAGTTATATCCTCCCCACGGCATGAAACCGACAAGCACATTCCTCCCGAGGGCCAGTTCTCCCATATCCGTTGCGGGCCCATCGGCTATCATTTCTCCTCTCCTGACCCGTTCCCCAACACGGACGATGGGCCTTTGATTGATACAGGTATTTTGATTAGACCGTCTGTATTTGATCAACGTATAAATATCGACACCTGGGTCACTCTCTTTCTGGCCATTCTCATCGGCACGGATGACGATCCGAGAAGCATCCACATCTTCAACAACCCCATCTCTTTTCGCAACGACCGTCACTCCAGAATCCCTGGCTACGATCGCTTCCATTCCGGTCCCGACCAACGGTGCGTCCGTCCTCAAAAGGGGAACGGCCTGACGTTGCATATTTGATCCCATGAGGGCTCGGTTGGCATCGTCGTTCTCTAAAAAGGGGATGAGGGCAGTGGCGACACTGACCAATTGCTTAGGGGAGACATCCATATACCGAATCTCCTCAGGTTTCACCATGATAAATTCGCCTCCCCTCCGGGCGGAGACAAGCGGCGCGATAAACCTTCCCTCTCGATCCAAGGAGGCATTCGCCTGAGCGATCGCAGGTTTCTGTCCATCGATCTCTTCCTCTTCATCAAGGGCAAAAAGATATCGGATGTTGTTCGTCACTTTTCCATTGACCACTTCCCGATAAGGGGTCTCAATAAATCCATAGTCGTTGACGCGGGCATAGGTGCTGAGGGAGGTAATGAGACCGATGTTTGGACCCTCTGGCGTCTCGATAGGACAGATCCGACCGTAATGAGTGGGGTGGACATCTCTCACCTCAAACCCTGCCCTCTCCCGGGTAAGCCCTCCTGGGCCCAATGCAGAGAGTCGACGCTTGTGGGTGATCTCAGAGAGGGGGTTCGTCTGATCCATAAATTGGGAAAGCTGACTGGAGCCGAAAAACTCTTTAATCACGGCAGAGAGAGGTTTTGAGTTGATGAGGTCATGGGGCATCAAGGTATCGACATCTTGGAGGCTCATCCTCTCCTTGATCGCCCTTTCGATTCTCACCAGCCCAATGTGATATTGATTCTCCAGTAACTCTCCAACAGTCCTTACCCGGCGGTTTCCTAAGTGGTCGATATCGTCAACGGCGCCTTGGCCATCCTTCAATTTGATCAAGTATTTGACGACCTCAAGGATATCCTGCCTCCTCAGGGTCGTCTTCTCATCTTCCAGGATCTTCCGAACCTTCCCCCGAACATCATCGGTGATCGTCCCATCCTTCAAGGAGGGCATCAGCCCGATCGGATAAAGGATCTTGGCCAAGCGCTGAATCTCATCGGCCATCTCTGGAGTGGCGACGGCTTCGTCAAAATCGAGCCATCCTTCTAAGATCCGATCGACGAGTTCCTTTCCTCCTGCATAAGTCGCTCCGGCTTCCAATGCCTCTTTCCTCCATCTCTCAGTAAAGACCAACACATTGGGAGAATTTCCCTTCAAACCAAGCTTAAGATTTAACTTCATCCTCCCCACTTTAGAGAGGTCGTAGCGTTCTGAATTGAAAAAGAGGTTGTAGAAGAGTCCGATCGCTGTTTCAATCGTCGGTGGGTCTCCAGGACGAAGCCTTTTGTAAATATCAATCAGAGCCTTTTCAGATTCCTTCTCCCGTATCGATTTGCCGGGTTCGAGAACGGGCAACTTCTCCCTATCCTCTCGACTCAACTCGATCTTATCCATCACCAATGTATCTCTTAACGAAGAGCTGACGTTAATGTTGTCGATGAAGAGGATCTCAAAGGCCTCGGTGTTCCTCTCTCTGATTTCATTGAGAAGTTTCTCTGTCATCTCCTCGTTGCACTCGGCGACCACTTCTCCGGTTTCAGGGTCCGTCACATCCTTCGCCAGATACCGTCCGATCAGATCCTGGGGCTCGACCGGTATGGTATTGATCTTGGTCATCTCCAATCTTCGGAAGGATTCTTCTGTGATCCGACGGTGTTTCTTCAGGATGACCTTGTGGGTCTCCGGATCCAGGATGTCGGCGGTCGCCTTCTGTCCCACCAGCACTTCTTTCGATATCTCTTTAAGAAATTTTCCTTTCCGGATGAGGATCTTCTCCTTATGATAGAAATAGTTCAGAAGTTCTTCACTGGTATATTTCAGGGCCCGAAGAAGGATGGTCACGGGGATTTTTCGACGTCGATCGATCCGAACATAGAGGAGATCTTTCTGGTCAAATTCAAAATCGATCCAAGAGCCGCGATAGGGAATGATGCGAGCATAGTAGAAGATCTTTCCCCCGGTATGGGGTTTGATTTTATCCTGATCAAAAAAGACGCCGGGAGAACGATGGAGCTGGCTGACGATCACCCGTTCTGTCCCATTGATAATGAATGTCCCATTTTCAGTCATTAGGGGAATTTCACCAAAATAGACCTCTTGCTCTTTCACCGCTTTGATGTTCTTGGCTCGGGTCTCCTCGTTCACATCCCAAACGACCAAGCGAACGGTCACCTTAATCGGAGCGGCGTAGGTCATCCCCCTCAACAGACACTCCTCCACATCATATTTGGGTTCGGTCAGACGGTAACTGACAAATTCGAGAGAGGCAGTTTCGTAAAAATCTTTGATCGGGAAGACCGTTTTAAAGACTGCTTGAAGCCCAACAGGTTCCCGTTTATCCGGATCTACATCGGCCTGGAGAAATTTTTCGTAAGATCTCTTCTGAACATCGATCAAATTGGAGATTTCTAATACCTCTTTGATCTTTGAGAAGTTCTTGCGACATCTTCGGTAGATGGGAATAATACTGGCCATAGAGACTCCTTTCCTTCAAATAAAAAGTCCCCTCCCGTTCGGACTGACCTTCATCCTTTGCTCTGTCCTTCCGGGAAGAGACAACGATGTCCCTCAATTACCTCTAAATGTTTTCCTACTTGACTTCGACCGTCCCCCCAGCCTCTTCGATCTTTTTCTTTACCGTCGCTGCTTCTTCTTTTGAAATCCCTTCTTTGACAGGCTTGGGGACACCTTCGACAAAGTCTTTGGCCTCTTTCAGACCCAAACTGGTCAGTTCTCTCACGACCTTAATCACTTGGATCTTCTTATCACCAAAACCCGTCAGAATCACATCAAATTCCACCTTCTCTTCGGGTGGAGCGGCTTCCGTTCCAACACCTACCCCTGAAGCTGGCATTGCAGCCACAGCCATTGGTGCAGCGGCCTTGATACCTAACTTTTCCTCGAGGGCCTTCACCAAATCGCGGGCCTCCAACAAAGTCAAACTGCTGATCTCTTCAGTAATCTTTTGGATATCTACCATTTGAAAAATCCTCCTATCTCTATTAGAAGTTAAACTTACTCTCTACTTTTCACTCTCAACGCCCAACGGTCAGGTTGTCGAACTTGTCGATTCAGCCAGTTGATCCACCCGAGCTTGAATGACGCTGAGCATCTGTTGAAGAATGCTGAGGATAGCTCCCATGACCTGTCCCCCTGACGTTTGGATCTCTCCCAATATTTGTGCCAAAAGCACTTCACGAGAGGGCATCGTGGCCAAGGCTTTCACTTCTTCAGGGGGTGCCACCCTCCCTTCGATCAGACCAACCTTGATTTCAAGGGAAGGCTGTGTTTTTATGAATTCCAATAAAACCTTTGCAAGGAGGATGGGGTCTCCATAAGAGATAGCAATAGCTGTTGGGCCTTCAAAATAGTCACCCAACTTTTCCAAATCCGTCCCTTTGGAGGCGAGCCTCATCAACGTATTTTTGATGACGTGATAGGAAACCTTCTCCTCCCTCAAACGTTTTCTCAGGTGATTCATCTGGTCGACATTGAGACCCCGGTAATGGGTCAGGACCACCGCTTTATATCCTTCGATTTTTTTGTTAAAATCGGATATAATTTGTTCTTTCTCTTTTCGATTCAATGTCCTTTACCTCCTCAACGGGGCGGGTGATGTCGCCTACTATTTCAGGATATTTCGTACAATGAGTGGATCGATCTTAATCCCAGGCCCCATCGTGGTTGACAAACCGATACTCCGAAGATAGATTCCCTTACTGGTCGGTGGTTTGGCCCGGAGGATCGTTTCTAAAATGTTTTTGATATTTTCTAATAGTCGATCAAATCCAAACGACACCTTCCCAGCGGGCACATGGATCACCCCTGCCTTCTCTACCCTAAACTCCACCTTACCTGCCTTGATCTCCTTAATGGCCCTCTCCAAATCGAAGGTGACGGTTCCCACCTTAGGGTTGGGCATCAAGCCTCGAGGACCCAATATCTTTCCCAGTTTACTGACCAAACCCATCATGTCGGGTGTGGCGATGGCTTTGTCAAACTCCAACCACCCTTTTGAAATTTTCTCAACGAGGTCCTCCCCTCCCACAATATCCGCACCCGCATCCCAAGCCTCTTTCTCTTTCTGCCCTTTGGCAAAGACTAATACCCTGACCTTCTTACCTGTCCCATGGGGAAGGACGACGGTTCCTCGCACCATCTGGTCTGCTTTCTTAGGATCCACACCGAGACGGACGGCAAGGTCTACCCCTTCATCAAACTTGGCGTATGCCGTCTCCAGGAGAAGTTTCACTCCCTCCTCCAGCTCATAACGTTTATTCCGATCAAACTTGCTTTTTGCCTCTAAATATTTCTTTCCTCTATCTGCCATGTCTCTCTCTCATACAATCTCCAACCCCATGCTTCGAGCGGTGCCCTCGATCGTACGAATCGCACCCTCCATATCCACTGCATTGAGGTCTTTGAATTTGATCTGTGCAATCTCTCGGACCTGGTCTCTGGTGACCTTGCCTACTTTGTTTCGGTTGGGCTCCCCTGAACCTTTCACAATCTTGGCTGCCTTCTTTAAAAGGATCGAAGCCGGCGGTGTCTTGGTCACAAAGCTGAAGGATCGATCCGAATAAATGGTGATCACCACAGGGATGATCATCCCTTCCTGCCCCTGGGTGCGGGCGTTGAAGGCTTTGCAAAATTCCATGATATTGACCCCATGCTGCCCCAGAGCTGGCCCGACCGGAGGAGAAGGATTGGCCTGCCCTGCCTGGATCTGAAGCTTCACCATCGCCACTACTTTCTTTGCCATCGTTCATTCCTCAAATGGAGACTATTAATTTTTTTCCACTTGGATAAAATCCAATTCCACTGGAGTGGCCCTTCCGAAGATAGAGACCAACACCTTTAGCTTCCTTTTTTCAGGTTTAACCTCTTCGATCGTCCCAATAAAATTGACAAAGGGACCATCGATCACACGAACGCTATCTCCAGTATTAAAAGAAACCTTGCCTTTTACCTTCGAGACACCTTCCTTCATCTGAGATAAAACCTCTTCCACCTCTTTTCCCGAGATAGGAATAGGCTTTGTCCCGTCGCCGGCAAAACCGGTAACCTTCGGTGTATCCTTTACGATATGCCACGTCTCTTCATTCAATTCCATTTGGACCAATAGGTATCCTGGAAAGATCTTCCGTTGAGAGGTTTTCCTCTTCCCTTTTACCAACTCGACCACGGTCTCTGTAGGCACCAAAATAGTAGAGAAAAATTCTCCCTTGCCGAGGTTTTTAATACGCTCCTCTAAATTTTGTTTGGCCCTGTTTTCAAAACCCGAATAAGTATGGACTACATACCATTGGTGTTCCATGAATCCTACCACATCACATTTCAAATGATACTGATGAGTGAATCATATGAGTGAACCCCGTTAGAAAGGATGAGGCTTTAAACCCCACCCTTTCTAAGGTAAATATTATTCATTTTTATAATCCCCGCCATAAATAGCAGGGCTTTCTAACGGGGTGAATGGTGAAAAGGGAGAACCACGAATCACCCTCACGAATCACGATCACCTTTTTAACTGGTGGCCCTTTTCAATAACTCTTTGATGAGATTTGACAGGCCTGAATCGACAATCCCCAAAAAAAGTGCGATAATGAAGACTGCCACCAAAACGACTGCGGTGCCGGAGAGGGTGTCTTTCCGCGAAGGCCAAGTCACTTTTTTTAATTCTGTTTTGACTTCCCTTAAGAATTGTTTAGCACCTTCGAATTTCGATCGGATTGAAAACTCCATCGCCTCACCTTTAAGAATGGCAACCATGAACCATGTGAGATTCATGGTTTGCCATGCACCTCGCATGGTGCCTGGCAGGCCAGGAGGGATTTGAACCCCCATCACCCGGATTTGGAGTCCGGTGCTCTATCCGTTAGAGCTACTGGCCTCTATTTTCTACTCTCCGCCTCCCAATTTCTACCCTCATTTCGTCTCTTTATGAACAGTATGTTTGCGGCAGAAGCGGCAGTATTTTTTAAACTCCAATTTATCCGGAGTGGTTCGCTTATTCTTTGTAGTGGAGTAATTTCTCCGCTTACACTCCGTGCAGGCCAATGTCAAAATATTTCTCATCGTCCAGCCTCGAACTTATTCCATGATATCGCTGATGACGCCTGCGCCAACGGTTCGACCCCCCTCCCGAATCGCAAACCGCAACTCCTTCTCCATCGCAATCGGCGTGATCAACTCCACCGTCAAAGCAACATTGTCCCCAGGCATCACCATCTCCACACCCTCCGGCAACGTCGCCACACCCGTCACATCCGTCGTCCGAAAATAAAACTGAGGCCGATACCCATTAAAAAACGGCGTGTGCCGACCCCCCTCCTCCTTCGTCAA
>Ga0315282_10012221_pt1 | contig 13177 bp, 11 predicted proteins | sample YL17G07_20_MG_FD_203693 | JGI IMG/M metagenome (GOLD analysis project Ga0315282, IMG submission 203693) | Sediment microbial communities from Yellowstone Lake, YNP, Wyoming, USA - YL17G07_20 | ecosystem: Environmental > Aquatic > Freshwater > Lake > Sediment | place: USA: Wyoming | collected...
GTCTGGGCGACAACGTGGTGGTGATCGGGCTGGGCCCGGTGGGCTGCATGCACATCGCCGTGGCGCGGCAGCGTGGCGCGCAGCGCATCATCGCCAGCGACGTCTCCGCCGAGAGACTGCGCATGGCGCAGCCCTTCGGCGCAGATGCATACCTGGACGGCAGCCAGCAGGACATCGTGGCCGCCGTGCGCGAGATGACCGCCGGCCAGGGCGCGGACGTGGTCATCGTGGCCTGCCCCAGCGGGCAGGCGCAGGTGCAGGCCGTGCAGATGGCCGCCTTGGGCGGGCGAATCAGCCTGTTCGGAGGCTTGCCCAAGGACAAGCCCGTCATCCCCCTGGACGCCAACCTCGTGCACTATCGCGAACTGCGCATCACAGGCGCGTTTGGCATGACCTCGCGGCATGTGCGCATGGCTCTGCAACTGGCAGCCAAGGGCTTTATCGACACGCGGCACCTCGTCACGCACCATTTCCCGCTCGACGAGGCCGCGCAAGCCTTTGAGGCGGCTGCCGATAGCGCTAGCCTGCGCGTGATCGTGAACCCGACGCTTCAGACGCCTCCCACGAACCGGGTTTCTGCAGCTGTCTCGGCAAGGCCCGAGTCTGGACGAGGAGGAGTATGAGCGCGAACTACCTGCTAGGCATCGACATTGGCACCCTGGGCTCCAAAGGCGTGGCCCTCACGCCGGATGGGCACGTCGTGGCGCAGTTCTTCTGCGAGCACCCGGTCATCCACCCTCAGGCGGGTTGGGCGGAGCACGACGCCGAAAGGCAGTGGTGGGGCGATGTGGTCACCGTCAGTCAGGCGCTGCTGCACCAGTCCGGCATCGACCCCAGAGAAATCGCGGGTGTCTGCGTCAGCGGCCTGATCCCCGACCTGCTGCCCACGGACGAGCACGGCGTGCCTTTGCGCAACGCCATCCTCTACTCGGACAATCGCGCCGTGGATGAGATCAATCAGATCAATGCGCTCACCGGTGCCCACTTGACCAGTGAGGAGATCACCCCCAAGCTGCTGTGGTACATGCGCCACGAGCCAGAGCTCTTCCGCCGCACGCACATGGTCTTCAACGCGCACAGTTATGTCGTGTACAAGCTGACCGGCGTTTACAGCGTCGACTACATCACCGCGGCGTACTTTGGGGCGATCTTCTCCGCCACGCAGGAGTGCTGGCTGGGAGATACCTGCGAGAAGATCGGCTTTGACGCGGAGCTGCTTCCGCGCACCTACCCTGTGGCCGGCATTGTGGGCGAGGTGACCCGCCACGCTGCGGACGAGACGGGCCTGGCTGAGGGCACGCCCGTCCTGGCCGGATGCGGCGATGTCTTCTTCTCGTTGCTGGGCGCGGGCGTGATCCACAAGAACGAGATCGAGCTCTACTATGGCACGGCCGGGCTCGCCACGATTCTGAACTGTGACCTCGTGGAGACGGCCATGCGGCCGTGCTGCCTGCCCTCGCAGATTCCCTGGGACTATCCTGCCTACATGCCTACTTCGGGCGAAGCCATCCGCTGGTTCCGCGACCAGTTCGGCCAGGCCGAGATGAAGGTGGAGCAAGAGACTGGCGTCAGCGCCTACTCGCTGCTGGACGCGCGCGCCGCGCAGGTCCCGCCAGGTTGCGACGGGCTACTGCTGCTCAACTACTTTCTGGGGCAGCGCTCGCCCGTTTTCGACCCGTTTGCACGGGCGGTCTATGTGGGGCTGACCATGGCCCACACGCGCGACCACATGTACCGAGCAGTGCTCGAATCGTGGGGCTTTGGTATCCTGCACGGGCTGGACCAGGTGGTCCCCGGCTGGCGCGAACGCGCCCGGCGTGTGGTGGCCACGGGCGGCGGCGCGCGCAGTACCCTGTACCGACAGGTGGTAAGCGACATTGTCGGTGTGCGCCAGGAGCACGTGGCGCGCGCGGATGCACCGTTGGGCGATGCCTACCTGGTGGGCTACAGCATGGGCATTTTCAAGGACTTTGAGACCATCCGCGACCAATGGCTGCAGGTGACCGGCGTCACCGAGCCCAAGCTAGAGAACGCTGAGCTATATCGCCGACTCTACGAGATCTACGTGGACCTGCATGCCAGCCTCAAGGACAAGTGGGGCCCGCTCTCGGCAGCCGCGGGCTCGAGCGGCATGTAGAGACAGGAGAAGAGCCCTGGTTTCGGTGGTTCGAAACCGGGGCTCCTGTCTTGTGCTACCTGGTCACAACCTCAACCGCGAGGCGCACGCTGTCCTCGGGGCTGACCTTGCCCTGTACGTCGAGGATACGGCCCTGCTCGTCGATCACCACGTGGCTGCGGATCACGCCCATGTAGCTCTTGCCGTACATCTTCTTCTCGCCCCACGCGCCGTATTGGTCCAGTACAACATGTTCCGGGTCCGAGAGCAGCACAAACGGTAGGTTGAGCTTTTCCCGGAACCTGCGCAGGGCTTCGGCCGCATCCGGGCTGACGCCAATCACCACCCCGTTGGCGGACGCGATCCTGGGGGACTCGTCACGGAATCCCTCCGCGTGGACCGTTCAGCCCGAGGTGCCGGCCTTGGGAAAGAAGTAGAGAATCACCTTCTTGCCGCGAAAACCGGAGAGTTTGACCGGCGTGCCTCCATCCGACAGCAATTCGAAATCAGGGGCCATCTCGCCGATGGCTGGCATCGTCTTGCCTCCTTTCGGAACTGCCACCCTGTCTCTGCGTCTCTGCGTCTTCGCGCAGCGAACGGTCGCGCAGCGAATGGCCACCGCCTACGGCCTACAGTGGCATCGTATATACGCGGTAGCGCTTATAGTCCTCCACCCGAAAGTGCTGCACCAGATGGTTGACCTTGTCATTCCCTTCGGCCTGCAGCGAGAGGTCCACCCAGCGGTAGCCCCTTTTCAGCGCCGACTTGGCCATCTCGAGCAAAAGCAACGCCTCAATGCCGAGCCCCTGGTATTGGTCGATGACTCCGGCGACCTTGAAGCTGAGAATGTTGATGCGGCGCATGTACCACCAGGCGCGCAGCTTGTTCAGTCCATCCAGGCTGCCATTGAGATGGATCAGAACCTGGTACAAATCGGGAAAGGCCAGGGCGCAGCCCACAGTCTGCCCCTTCACCTCTCCAAACAGGGCAAACTCAGGGTCCACCACGGGGCGCAGTTCCTGGGCAAAGCTGGCCAGCTCCTCCGGGCCCCACGGCACATGGTCGGGAAGCTGGCCGATCGTGGCGTCATACAGTTGGCCCACCAGACGCACCTCGGCGTCCCAGTCGGCCAAGTTGGCGCGGCGGATGGTAAAGTGGGCGCGGCGCTCGGCCACTTTTTGCAGTCGCGCCAGGCGCGGGGGCAAGCTGCCGTCGGGCCCCACGATGTCAGGCACCCAAATCCTGCGACAAAAGTCGTCTGCGTGCTTGACCATGCCAAAGCGCGTCACGAAATCCTTGTAGTAGGGCGGCGTATGCGCGCACAGGATGGGCGGCGGGCAGTCCGCGCCCTCCACCAGGATTCCACGTTCGTGATCGCGGTGAAAGTTGATCGGACCACGCATCTCAGTCATGCCACGCTGGCGCAGCCAGTCTCGCGCCGCGCCCAGCAATGCCTCGGCGGCTGGATAGTCGTTCAACACCTCAAAGAAGCCAAAGTAGCCGACCCGGAGCTTGAGATACGCGTTGAAGCCTCGGTCGACAAACGCCGCGATGGTGCCCACCATCTGGCCCTCGCGTCGCGCCGCAAACAGCGCCACGTCCGCATTCTGGAAAAAGAGGTTTCTCTGCGGATCGAACTGCTTTTCCCTGTCCTTGATCAGAGGTGGCACCCAATTCTTGTCTCCCCGGTAGACCGTCCAGGGAAAGACCACCATCGCATCACGGTCTGCCTTGTCACGCAGTTCTACGATTTCGACGCCGCCCATACCTCCAACCTTTCTGACTATTCCTCGGGGTAAAAAGTGGTTCCGCACAGGCCGGGCCCGCCATGAACGCCAACGACGGGCGTGAACTCACAGACGTAGGACACTGGCTGGTGAAAACGCGCTTCGATCTCTGCCTTCAGGTGCATGGCGTCCTCCAACGCGTCGGCATGTGCGACGGCAATGTGCAGCCTGCTCGACGAACCAATCCATCCGCCCATGATCTCCAGCAAACGCTCCAGGGCGCGTTGCTTGGTGCGCGTCTTCTCCAGGGCCTCTACTCTGCCATCTGCGATCTGCAGGAGCGGCTTGATGCTGAGCATGGAACCGAGGAAGCGTTCCGCTCCACCAATGCGGCCGCCGCGGTGCAAGTACTCGAGTGTATCCACGATGAACAGAGCGCGAACCTTGGGGCAGAGCGCGTTAACGCGCGCCACAATCTCTGGAGCGTCCAGGCCACGCTCGGCCATGTCCGCGGCCGCCAGCACCACCAGACCCAAGGCCATCGAGACCAGACGCGAATCGACCACATGGATAACGCGCATGGCCTGTGCATCCATCTGGGCGATGGCAGTGTGTGCAGACTCGACCGTACCGCTCAGTAAACTCGAGATGTGGATGGAGACGATGCTTTCGGCCGTCCGGCTCAGGTCTTGATAGGCGCTAACAAAGTCGCCCGTTGCCGGCTGCGAGGTGGTTGGCACGATCTTGCCCTCGCGCAGGATGCGATAGAACTCGGCCGCCTGCATGTCCACCCCATCGCGATACACCCGCCCCTCGATGAGCAACTGACAGGGAACCACTCGAATGCCGCGCAGGGCGGCCACCTCCGGCGGGATGTCCGCCGTGCTATCGGTGACGATCGCGACCCTTTTCATGCTACACGATCTCCTCCAAGGCGATTCCGAACCGCATTCGTCGGCGCAAGCCGCTGTACCAGACTAGTTGCTACGCAAAGGGAACTGCAGCGCCACCATTACCTCGCGAGAAAAGCGTAACAATCGAACTCGCGCCGCCTCATCCAGTTCGTGCAGATAGCCCTGGTACTTTTTCGCCGAGTCCGCCAGTCGGCCCAGCCAGGAAGGTTCATGCTCCAACGCCCAGGAGAGCCCCAGCGCAAAGCCGGGCAGCAGGTCCAGAGCGTCTTGGCTCAGGTTGTCCCCGTTGGTCATGTCCTTGAAGAGGCCGGATTCCTGGATGCGGCCCCACAACTGGCTGCGCATGGACACCAGTGAGGCAGCTAGAACCCGGCCGCAGTAGGAAAGGGGATCCTCGCTCTCCGGGATGGCAGCCAGGAGATCTGCCAGCAAGCCTGTGTCGTCGGGCGAACCCTGTGCCGCGAGGCGCTCCAGCAGCCGCGTTTTGACGAAATCCCACTCTTGGCGGCGAGCATCCTCGCCCAGTAGATGGCGGAATCGGCGCAAAGCCTTCATGGTGGGCCGAAAAAGGACCGTAGAGCGACCGGGTCCAACGCGATTGTCGGCCAGGTGGTATTCGGAGGAGACATAGCCTTTGGCTTGCAGCGACTTGAGCACTTGATAGGCGGTCGAGTTGGCCACGCCCAGGGCGCGGGCCAACTCTGAATAGTGAATTGGCTGCTCGCGATGCGCATGGTAGACGTCAAACAGCTTGTCCAGGAAAGCCGTCTGCCGAACGGTCAACGGCACGCTACACCCCCAGGCCCATGCTGAAAAAAACGAAAGAATCGCTCAATTATACGCTGTGTGCTGCATTTGTCAAAACCGGCCGCGACCGCAAGTTGCTTTCCACGCGCGCAGGCGTCGCTTTGACGTCAGACTTGGACTCGGCTATACTTCGTGGGCAAGATGCGCAGAAGCGCGTGCTTCGGCCCGAAAGGCAACCCTCGCATGAGCGAGGGTGAATTCAAGTACTGGCAAGACGCCGCGCCATGGCCAGGCTAGCGACAGGCCGCTGGGCCGCGGTCGTCGGCAAGAACCAGACTCCACGGGGGCACTCATGACTATCGCGAACCTCATCCAGGTGTTTGGCGGCCTGGCCGCCCTGCTGCTTGGTATTGACATGCTCAGTGCGGGCATGGAGGAGCTGGCCGGCAAGCGCATCCAGGAATGGCTCGACCGCATGACCAACCGCCCACTCAAGGCTGCTGTGTTTGGCTTTGCCGCCACGGCCGTGCTGCAGAGCAGCAGCCTGCTCATGGTGACCATGATCGGGCTGATCAATGCCAACCTTTTCACGCTGGAGCAGGCCGTCGGCGTGATGATGGGCCAGGAAATCGGCACCACCCTGACCGGACAACTGATCGCCTTTGACGTCAGTCGCTACATGTTCATCACGCTGATCCTGGGCTATGGCCTGCGCGAGTTTGGTGCGGAGAAGCGCTGGCGTGCACTGGGCCAGGCGCTGCTGGGAGTGGGGATCATTTTCCTCAGCCTGGAGACCATGAAGGCCGGCATCCGCCCGCTGGCCGAACAGTCTGCGGTGCAGTCGTGGCTGGCCTCTATGGGCCAGATTCCCCTGCTGGGGGTGTTGGCCGGCACGATTCTCACGGCGCTGATCCACAGCAGCGCGGCGACCACCGGCCTGACCATCGCGTTGGGCCTCGCGCATGCCATCACCCTGCCGGGCGCCATCTCGCTGATCCTGGGGGCCAACATAGGCACCTGCTTCACCGGCCTGCTGGCCTCGCTGCGTTCCAGCCGTTCGGCGCGGCGCGCCTCGATGGCCCAGATCATCATCAACCTGTTCGGCGTAGCCCTCTTCTTTCCTTTCATCGCGCCCTTTGCCCAGCTGCTCGAAAAGACGTCCGGCAGCCTGGGTCGGCAGATCGCCAACGCGCACAGCATCTTTAACGTCACGGTGAGCGTGGTTCTGTTTCCATTCATCCCGGTCATCGTGCGCATCTGCAAGACCTTGATTCCGGGCGAGGAGCAGGCTCCCGCCAGGCTCACCTGCTTTCTGGACGACAACCTGTTGGAGGTGCCTTCGATTGCCCTGACCCAGGCGGCCAAGGAGGTGGTGCGCATTGGCAACCTGACCAGCGCCATGCTCACCTCGAGCCGTGCTGCGCTACTGCAGAGCGACCCACAGGCTATTCAGCGCGTGCTCAATTGTGAAGACGGGCAAGTCGACCCCCTCTGCAAGCTGACGGAGCAGTTCATCGACCACCTCATGCGCGGGCATCTGACAGAAACTGAGCGCAGGCGCTGCTTCCAACTCAAGCACCTCATCACCGACATCGAGCGCGTGGCGGACATGGCGGAGAACATGGCGCAAGCCGGGCAGGAACGGGCGCGCGACGGCATCGCCTTTAGCCCGCAGGCGCAAGAGGAGCTGGCTCGCTTCCACAGCCTCGTATCCGACACGTGGAAGCTGGCCGTTCGGGCCGTGGAAAGCAGCGACAAGATGATCGCACAGACGGTCAAGGACGGCGAGGATCACATCGACCTCATGGAACGACAACTGCGCGAGGCGCACCGCGAACGCATGGAGCGTGGAATCTGCACTCCGAAGGCCGAGATCCTGTTCATCGAGACGCTGCGCAACCTGGAGCGCATCGGCGACCACGCCGACAACCTGGGCGTGAGCGTGTTACGGAACTAGGCAATGCCAGTTCACCAACATCTGGAACGACTTTCTCTTTGCGGTGACGGTCACCAGCACGCAGGCCTCCATGCCGGTCACGGTCTTCCTGCAGAACCTGGCGGGCAGTTTTGTGGTAGAATGGAATGTGCAGATGGCGGGCGCTATGATCGCGGCATTGCCCACCGTGCTGATCTACATCTTCCTCGGCCAGTACTTGGTGCGTGGCATGCTGGCGGGGTCCATCAAGGGATAAGAGAGCCATGTCATCAAAGCCATACGCCATGGGAGTGGATGTGGGTGGCACCAAGATCGCGGCCGGATTGGTGGACCGCGAGGGCCGCATCCTCCACCGTTTTTACACCAAAGAGCACTCGGGACACCCGCCGGACGTGGTAGTAGAGTCCATCGTGCGCGCCTGCAACGCTGTCCTGCTGGAGAGCAAAGTCAAGCGCGAAGATGTGGCCGGGATTGGCATTGGCTTTGGCGGCCACGTCAACGGGCGGGCGGGCCTGGTGCTCACCTCGTCCAACATGCCCGCCTGGGACAACATGCCGCTGCGCGACCGCGTGGCTGAGCTGGTGGGCCTGCCCGTGGCGCTGGAGAACGACTGCAATATCGTTGCGTTGGCCGAGTATCACCATGGCGCAGGCCGTGGCTGCCGCGACATGGTGTACATCACCATGAGCACGGGCCTGGGCATCGGGATCATCATCGACGGCAAGCTGTACGCCGGACATACCGGCACCGCGGGTGAGCTGGGTCACACCGTGGTCCACGCCGACGACCGCACCTGTGCCTGCGGCAAGCGCGGCTGCTTGATGGCCTACGCCTGTGGCATGGGTCTGCAGGACATGGCAGCCGACCGCATCGCCGCCGGCGAACCCACTCTGCTGCGCGAGATGTGCGAGGGTTCCGTGGAGCGCATCTGCGGCGAGATGGTCCACGAAGCCGCCCAACGTGGCGACAAGGTGGCTCAAGAGCTGATCTGGACGCTGGGCCACTACCTGGGCATCGGCCTCTCCACGATCGTCCAGGTCCTCAACCCGGAGGTCATCGTGGTCGGCGGCGGGCTGGTGCGCATTGGCTCTGCAATCATGGAGCCGGCTCTCGAAGCCCTGCGTGAGAACGTGCATCCCGTGCTGTGGGACTCGGCCAAAGTCGTGCTCTCCCAATTCTGGGACGATGCGGGCGTGATCGGCGGCGCGGAGATTGCATTTGAAAATGCCGACGCTGGGGCGCAATGAGCCTATCATCCCTGGCTGAGCCAACACTGACCGCACCAGAACGCAGAGCGCTTGAGAGCACCCCAGGGGTGATTTTTGACGTCCAGCGCTTCTCGCTGCACGATGGTCCTGGACTGCGCACCGATGTCTTCTTCAAGGGCTGCTCACTGCATTGCGCCTGGTGCTGTAATCCCGAGTCTCAACGTCCCGCGCCCGAGCTGAGCGTGTTTGTGGCCAACTGCATCGGCTGCGGGGAGTGCGTGCACGTATGCCCCCAGCGTGCGCTCAGCCTTGTGGATGGCAGGGTCGTGCGCAACGAGGAAGTATGCGATCAATGCGGGCTGTGCGAGACCGCGTGTCCGGCCGGCGCTCTACGCATGATCGGGCGCACGGTCACGGCCGGCCAGGTGCTGCACGAGGTGCTGCGTGACGCCGCGTTCTATGCGCCGGGCAGCGGCGGGCTGACCTTGACCGGCGGTGAGCCCACGCTGCAGCCCGAGTTCGCCGCGGCGTTGCTGCGGCTGGCCAAGGTCGAGGGGTTGCACACTGCGCTGGAGACTTGCGGTCAGGCAAGCTGGTCTGTGTTCGAATCGCTGTTGCCATACCTGGATCTGGTATTGTATGACGTAAAGCACATGGATCCACAGCAGCACCGCCTGGCCACTGGGAGCAGCAACGAGGGCATCCTCGATAACGTACGACGGCTGGTTGCCGTTGGGACGCGCGTGATCCTGCGCATGCCGCTCATTCCGGGCTTGAACACAGACGAGAGCAACCTGCAGCAGGTAGCTGCCTTTGCCGCGGGCCTCGGCATTCAGGAAGTGCACGTGCTGCCCTATCACGCGCTGGGCAAGCCCAAGTATCGCGCACTGGGACGCGGCTATATGTTGGACGAAATCACGCCCATGAAGAATGAACAGGCCGAGACCCTGGCCGATGTCATGCGCGCCTACGGCCTGCAAGTTCAGGTGGGCGGCTAGAGGAAGAGAGAACATGACGACCGAAGTGCAGACAACTTCCATACCCCTCGCGCCCGCGGGGCCGCCGGCCGGCACCACCGAGCGCATCCGACACATGCGCGAAGAGCTGCTCGCCAGCAGGCCCGAGGTATGCGTCGAACGCGCACGGTACCTCACACAGGCCTACAAGACCCACGAGGCCGATCCGCCCGTCTTGCGCCGCGCCAAGGCGCTCGCGCACGTGCTGCAGAACATGAGCATCTCTATCGCCGACGGCGAACTGATCGTGGGCAACCAGGCCAGCCGCCCGCGCGCGGCACCCATCTTCCCCGAGTATTCGGTGGACTGGATCGCGCAGGAGATCGACCAGTTTGCTACGCGTCCGGCGGACCAGTTCCTGGTCCGGCCCGAGGTCAAGCGTGAGCTGCTGGAGGACATCCTGCCCTACTGGCAGGGCCGCACACTCTATGATCGCGCTATGGCCACCATGCCCGACTGGGTCAAGCAGGCCCAGGAAATCGGAGCCATCGCCGGGCGCGGAAACGTCACCTCGGGTGACGGGCACATCATCGTCAACTACCGTCGTCTAATGGCCAAGGGGCTGCTGGGTATCCGCCACGACGTGGAAACCTCGCTGGCACGGCTCGACGCGTTTGACGCAGGGCAGCAGGCCAAATGGCCCTTCCTCGCAGGAGCTCGCGTCGCGATCGACGCGGCGATCCAGTTCGCCGCGCGCTACGCCGACGAGGCTGAGCGCCAGTTGGCGCAGGAGAAGGACCCGCAGCGGCGCTCCGAACTGCAGCGCATCGCCGAGGCCTGCCGCTGGGTGCCGGGCAACGTGCCACGCACCTGGTTCGAGGCCGTGCAGTCGGCCTGGTTCATCCACCTGATCACACAGATCGAGAGCAACGGCCACTCCTTCTCCATGGGCCGTCTGGACCAGTATTCGTATCCCTTTTACCAGGCCGACGTGGCTGCCGGACGCCTGCAGGAAGAAGACATGCTCGAGGTCCTGCAATGTCTGTGGCTCAAGCTGTTCGCGGTCAACAAGATCCGGCCCTGGGCCCACACGCGCTTTGGCATTGGCTACCCCACCTATCAAAACGTAACCGTTGCCGGGCAGACTGCGGATGGACGCGACGCCACCAACGAGCTGTCCTACGCCGTGCTGCGCACGATCCAGGAGACGCGACTGACCCAGCCCAACGTCTCGGCACGCTTCCATGCCCGCACGCCGCTGCGCTTCCTGACCGAGTGCGCGCGCACCATCCGGCTGGGCTTTGGCATGCCCGCCATGAAGAACGACGAGATCATCATCCCGGCCCTGCTGGAAAAGGGAGCCAGCCCCGAGGACGCCTATGACTATGCCATCGTGGGCTGCGTCGAGGCGGCTGTTCCCGGCAAATGGGGCTACCGCAACACGGGCATGGCCTTCCTCAACTTGCTCAAGGTGCTAGAGCTGGCCTACAACAATGGCCGCGACCCTAACACCGGCTCCTGCCTGCACCCGGGCCAGGGCGATCTCGCCAGCTTCCGCTCCTTTGACGAGCTCTACGCGGCCTTTCACGACCAGCTCTTGTTCTACACGCGCGCCCACGTCGTGATGGACACGGTAGGCGACCTGGCACTCGAGCAGTTGGTTCCCGACGCCTTCTGTTCGGCTCTCGTCGACGACTGCGTCGCGCGCGGGCTGACCATCAAGGAAGGCGGCGCCGTATACGACGTGGTGAGCGGCCTGCAATCGGGCCTGGCCAACGTGGCCAACGCGTTGATGGCGCTCAAGAAGTGTGTGTACGAAGAGCGGGTGCTCACGGCGTGCGAGGTCGCCCAGGCGCTGGCGACTGACTATCGTGGGACAGAGGGCGAGCAGGTGCGACAACGGTTATTGTCGGCCCCCAAGTACGGCAACGACGTGGACGAGGTGGATGATCTGGCAGTCCGAGTCCTAAACGACTACCTGGAGGAAATCAAGCACTACCATACCACACGCTACGGGCGTGGTCCCAGCGGAGGCACCTACGCGGGCTCCACCTCCAACATTTCATCGAACGTGCCCCTGGGGCAGCCCGTGTGCGCCACACCCGACGGGCGCAAAGCGGGACAGCCCATCGCCGAGGGCGTCTCGCCCACGCACGGCTCGGACACGCGCGGGCCTACTGCCGTGATGGCCTCGGTAGCCAAACTGCCCACGGTCAAGATGATTGCGCAGTTGCTCAATTTGCGTCTGTCGCCAGACACGCTGCAGACGGAAGAAGGGCTGCGCAGGCTGGTGCAGTTGCTGCAGGGCTTCCAAACGCTCAAGGGCTGGCACGTGCAGTTCAACACCGTCTCGACCGAGACGCTGCTGGCCGCGCAGAAGAACCCTGAGCAGTACCGCGACCTGGTGGTGCGCGTGGCGGGCTACAGCGCCCTGTTTGTCACCCTGGACAAGGCCACCCAGGACGACATCATCAACCGCACCATCCAACATCCCTAAGCGCGATAGAACCTCCACAGTCTCCTCAAGGAGGACGCGTGACAAAGAGAAGCCTACCTGAGAATGTGGTTCTGGCCATTGGCATGGTCGTTTTCTCGTTGTTTCTTCTGCTGCCAGAGCCCGACAAACCGCTGATGTATCTGACACATTGGCAGGTCGCGTCGGCAACCCTGAGAGGCAAAGCAGGCGCTTCTGATGTCGCGCAGGACATAATAGGGTTTCGCGCGCTAGTCAGGCAACGAGACCCCTATCCTATTCTGGGACCAGCGGGGCAGGACATCGGAGTAGAGTGGCAAGTCCTGCACACGAGCACTCATCCTCCTACGGCTTTTCTGCTCGTTGCGCCCATCGCCTTCTTGCCGTGGAGGTGGGCAGCGGCTGCCTGGGCATGGCTTATGTTGGCCCTCCTTGTCTTGACCTTGCGGTGTTATGGAGTGTCGTGGAAAACTGCACTCGGGCTCACACCGGTCGCCCTGCTGTGGCCTCCGGTTGCGACATCTCTGGGCCAAATGACGATCATCTGGTTATTCGGAGTGGCCGCAGGATATCGTCTTCAGAGCAAGCGCCAACTCTGGAGTGGCATGAGCATCGGTTTGGCGTCCATGACCAAGCTGTTTCCAGGTCTTCTGATAGTCGCCTTCTTCCTGAAAAGGCAGTGGCGTGCACTGCTCGGTTTCGTGTCCATCTGGCTTGCGTCCTTGGTGCTTCTGGTGTTGTTGCACCCGGGCTCCATTCATCGCTATCTCGAAGTGAACCGGTCGACGGCTCCGGACATGATATGGCGAGCCGATAACTCGTCACTGCTCCTCAACAGCTACCGGCATGGCGGATGGATTGGTTTGGCTCTGGTTCTCGCTTTCTTTGCCCTGATTGTATGGGCGAACAGGGACTGCCTCCATGACTCAGAACCCTTTGCATCAGCGCGGCTCTGGAGGCTGCTTTCGTACTTGACTGTAGCGCTTCTGCCGATTTCCTGGGGATACTCCATAGCGCCTCTGCTGCCGATAGTGGCTTGGTTGGTTTCTCGTAGGAAGCTATCCACCATGATCGTTGGGAGTTGGTGCATCGTGATTTCC
>Ga0315282_10012222_pt1 | contig 13176 bp, 13 predicted proteins | sample YL17G07_20_MG_FD_203693 | JGI IMG/M metagenome (GOLD analysis project Ga0315282, IMG submission 203693) | Sediment microbial communities from Yellowstone Lake, YNP, Wyoming, USA - YL17G07_20 | ecosystem: Environmental > Aquatic > Freshwater > Lake > Sediment | place: USA: Wyoming | collected...
TCCCTCTCCCTTGGGGAGAGGGTGCCCGACGGAGGAGGGCGGGTGAGGGGTCTCTTCGCGGGTGATTCATTCATGACCCTGGAGGTATGCGACACCCGCGACTTTGACGGAACCCTGCAACGGACGACGGACAACGGACCACGGACAAAGATTTAAGCCATGAAAAAAATCTTTCCTCCCACTCTGCATCTCCTCGTGACGCTCGCGTGGCTGATGGTGGCCACCTATTTGATCTTTCTCTATGCGCCGCAGGAAGCCACCATGGGTGAAGTGCAGCGCATCTTCTATATCCACGTGTCGTCGGCATGGACGGCCTTGCTGGCTTATTTCCTGGTTTTTCTCGGGAGCATTGGATATCTGTGGAAGCGCCGGGATTCCACCGATGATTTCGCCCATGCCGCGGCGGAAGTGGGTTTCGTCTTCTGCACGTGCGTACTGGTGACGGGCCCGCTGTGGGCAAAACCGGTCTGGGGCATTTGGTGGACGTGGGACGCGCGCCTGACGCTCACCTTTGTCTTGTGGCTTCTGTTCGTCGCTTATCTGATGCTGCGGAGTTACGTCATCAAACCTGGGCGTGCGGCAGTCCTGGCGGCGGTCGTCGGCATTATCGGCTTCGTCGATGTGCCGATTGATTACATGGCAATTCGCTGGTGGCGGACGCAACATCCACAGCCGGTGATCGCCGGCGGGGAGGGTTCCGGCCTTGATCCACGCATGTGGGTGGCGTTACTGGTAACTTGGGGCGCATTCCTGTGTTTGTTCGCTTACTTATTGCGGCAGTATTTGCGGCTGGCGGCGCTGCGGCGTGAAGTGGCACAACTCCGCCGATTCCGGCAAACGAATTAACCGGGGCTGGCGCATACATCGAATCCAATGTATGCGCCACCCGTGGCAATCATCAATCGACCCTCGACAATCGTCAATCCCCAAGGGGGGGCATAGCATGTGCAACGTTTATCTGGTTCTCGCCTACGGACTCCTTTGGGGCATCTTTACGGTCTATGCCTGGGTGATCCATGGGCGCCAGCGGCGGCTCGAGAAGGATTTGGAGGAGCTGAAAAAGGCGCTTGAACAGCGGTAGGGTCCGTCGCCGGTAGTAGGTCAATTTGATGCCGCAGCCGGCGCTTGAGAAGTAATTCCACCTCCCCTTTTTCCCCAGGGCTTTCGCCGTGGGCCACATGATGTCGCCCGCCAAGGCGGGCTTTCGAGCGTGCATAAGGGGACACGAACACCCAGGCCTCTGCTACACGCGTGACTAAAGTTATGGTATCTTGGCGTTGCTGAAAAACCATGAGGAGCATCGGGCGATACGTCGTCATTTCCGAGCTAGGCCGGGGCGCCATGGGGATCGTCTACCGAGCTTCCGATCCCACCATCGGCCGCGAGGTTGCCCTGAAGGTTCTTTCCCTCAGCGCTTCTCGTGAGGAAGGAACCAACAGCCCGCAGGAAATGTTCATGCGCGAAGTCCGCGCGGCCGGACGATTGGCGCACCCCTCGATCGTTACCATTCACGACGCCTTTGATGACCCGGAAAACGAGACCAGTTGCATCGTGATGGAATTGGTCCCGGGTGTGACCCTGGAGAAAATTCTCGACTCGGGCAGCCCCCTGACGACCGAACAGATCTTTTCCATAATTCGGCAGGTGGTGGAGGGGCTTGATTACGCGCATCGGAATCAGGTCATCCATCGTGACTTGAAGCCGGCGAACATCCTGGTGACCGACGATGGGCACGCCAAGATCACGGATTTTGGGATCGCCAAAGTCCTGGCGCGCGAAGGCGTGGCGCGCACCGTGGGGATATTGGGAACGCCTTCCTATATGTCACCGGAACAGGTAAGGGGAGACGAAATTGACGCCCGCACGGACATCTTCTCCTTGGGCATTATAATTTTCACGCTGTTTTCCGGGAAGAAACCCTTCTCCGGCAATACCGCCGCAGTGATGTTTAGGATCGTTTACGAAGACCCGCCGGCGCCGAGCAGTCTCAATCCTCAGTTCACGCCTGCGCATGATTATGTGGTTAAGAAGTGCCTGGCGAAAGACCGCAACCTGCGGTACTCCTCAGCACGTGATTTGCTGGGTGACTTGGACGACCTTCAGCATGGCCGTCCGCTCCGCTCGCGGGCCGTGGCTCCAGCGCCTGCCGCCGCCCCCCCAGCCCGGGCCGAGGCTCCGCCACTGGACCGCATGCGTGCCATGGCGATTCCGGGCCATGTCAAGGCGGCGTCCCAGCAAGCGTCGCCATGGCCCGCGCCCTCCACGCCACCATCGGCGCGACCTCAGCAGGTGGCTGCGCAGCCGCCTAAACCCACGCCGCCGCCCGCGCCGGTGCAACCGCCCAAACCCGTCATCCCCCCACCCTTCATGCCGACGCCAGCCCCGGCTGGACCGCCCCACACCCGACAAACCCTGCCGATGGGGGTGCCGGACCTTTCGGCGGCAAGTTCCTCGGTCCCACCCTCGCAACCAGCGGCGCCCATGCCTTCTGTCTTTGAAGAGCCGACGCTGATGGAGCGAACGCTTCCTATGCAGGTGCCGGACCTTTCCGCCGTATCGCCGCAGGCGCCGTCCTCGCCACGCGCGGTGCCCGTGCCTCCGGCTCCACCGGATTTTCCGCTCATGGAAAAAACACTCCCCATGCAGGCGCCGGACGTTTCCGCGGCGTCTGAGGCGGCCGAACCGCAACCGGCCATAATCGAGCCGCTCCCGGAACCCGTCGCCGCGTACGAGGTGGAGACGGCGGGGACTTCCGGCGCTGTGTTACCCGCGCCCAAGTCGAAAATCATCGCCCTCATGTTTGGCGGGGTGGCAGTTGTCCTGTTGGCCGCAGCCACGTGGGGTTACTGGAAGTTTCACCAGAGAAGAGCCGTGCCCTCCCCGCCCCCACAGGTCGCGGTGCAAACGCCGCCGGCGACTCCGCCTCCCATTGCGACTCCAACTCCATCACCTGCCGCGGCGGCAGAGCGGCCGACGCCACCGGTGAGCGCTGCTCCGAAGGTTGCCAAGAAAACCGCTGTACACAAGCCGAAGCAGGCGACCGTGCCCCACCCGTCTGCACCCGCGCCGGCGCCACCGCCGGGCCAACCTGAGCCTGCCACTACGACGGCGTCTCCCAAGCCTTCGCCTTCCACACCCAGCCCTGAAGATATTGCCAAGGCTGAGGCTGCCAAACTTGCCAATATTCCGAGGGTCGTCCAGGTCCTCTGCAATTACAGCTTGAAGGAGGCGACGTTTACCTTTTCGAGCGGCGGGCAAACCCTTTTTAGCGAGACTTTGAAGGCAAAGAAGAAAAAGGGAGGATTCCTGGGGATTAAAGGGTCCTATGAAGGGACTTCGACACATACCATCACCGTGCCTGCCGGCGCGTCGGAGGTTTCCATCCACGTCGTAGCCAAGGATGGGGCGACGGACCTGAGCAAAGCAATCAAGATGCCGCCGCGGGGGGGCTTTGTCCCCACGCTCGCCGTGGAAGTAGATAGCGACCACCTTTCTCTCAACTGGAAAGGCTCTTCCGCCGCAAAATAGCGGCGCGAAGTCACGGCGGCCTTCTCCCCAGCGACATTTCCAGTTCGCCTTATTTACATTGACGCAAGAGCCTTGTAAAATGCGCGTTCCCGCGTGGGGGATGGCGAACGCCAAAGCCGCGGCAAAGCGTGGGGAGCATGGTCTCGCGGTTCCCGGCGCCTTCCAGTGGAATTTGCTTGGTTACGTGATTCGAGGAAAGCCGTGGGAACCGATGCGGGGAGACAGTAACCGCGCGGAACGCAATGACAGGAGGCAGAGTATGGCATTGAACGTCGCTGAGAAGGAAGTGAACGGAATCACCGTCCTGCGACTGGCCGGCCGGGTAACGCTGGGTGAGGAGAGCAACCAACTCCGCACCAAGCTGAAGGACATCCTGAGCCAGGGCAAAACGCGCTTGGTTCTCGACCTTGCCGAAGTAACCTACATCGATAGCGCCGGCTTGGGCACGCTGGTGGCGGGATTCACCTCGGCGCAGAACCAGGGCGCCAACCTGAAGCTGGCCAACCTCACCAAACGCTTTCGAGAGCAGCTTCATATTACCAAACTGGTGACGGTCTTTGATGTCTACGATAGCGTCCAGGACGCCATCAAATCCTTCGCATCAGCGTCCTGACCGCGCGCAGGCCATCATCCTTGTTCGCAACCCGCGCTGAAGGGAAGATCCTTCCGCGGGGGCGCCGCCGGCTACGCCGGAGACGGTAAGCTGTTTTCCACGGTGGCTCGCAAACGGCCCGCACCGGAATTCCACGGGAGGGATTATGGGTCATCAAATTGGCTGGGGCCTCATGCTGGTTCTGCTGGGAGGCATGCTCAACGGCAGCTTCGCGGCCCCCATGAAGCGGCTCTCCGCCTGGCGCTGGGAGAACACCTGGCTGGTCTATGCTTTCACGGGGTTGCTGATTCTTCCCTGGGTCATCGCGCTGGCCACGGTTCCTCATCTGGGAGGCGTGCTTCAACAAGCTTCCGGCGCGGTGCTGGCCAAGGTTGCCCTCTTCGGATTCGCCTGGGGCATTGGCGGCCTTTTGTTCGGCCAGGGAATCGCGCGCGTGGGGCTGGCGCTGGGTTTCGCGGTGATTCTCGGCATCACCTCCTCCTTCGGATCGCTCCTGCCGCTGGCGATCCTTCATCCGGAGCAACTGGCCACCCGGAACGGCGTGGCCCTGATCGCGGGCACGCTGGTGATGACCCTGGGGCTCGTCTTCCTGGCGCTGGCGGGGAAGCGCCGTGAACGCGAGCAGGCTTCCGGCGCGTCGGCTTCGGAGCGCTCGGGCTTTGGCGTCGGGCTCGTCATCTGCATTCTTTCCGGCGTCTTTTCCTCGATGCTCAACTTCGCTTTTGTTTTCGGTGAGGAAATGCGTCAGCTCTCGCTCCAGGCGGGGACTTCGACGGCCATGTCGGGCAACGGCATCTGGGCGCTGGCGGTAAGCACCGGCTTCCTGGCCAACGCCGCTTACTGCGTCTACCTCTTGAACAAGAACCACACCTGGGGCGTTTTCATGGAAACACCAGCGCGCGCCGGCTATGCAATGGGCGCCTCCTTAATGGGAATACTCTGGTACAGCGGCCTGGTGGTTTACGGCATGGGCGCCGCCGCGCTGGGCACGCTGGGGGGAATCGTCGGCTGGCCCGTGTTCATGTCTATTGATATCATCGCCGGCATCCTTTGGGGATTCTTCGGCGGCGAATGGAAAGGCGCCAGCCGCACTGCCCTGGGCTATTGCCTGACCGGGATCGCCATCCTGTTCCTCGCGATCGGCGTGATCAGCCTCGGCAAAGCATGGTGAAGGCGCGCACCCGGCTTACACTCACCGCATCGCGAGTCCCGCGAAGCGGGCGACGGCGGGCCCCTCAATCCTCCCCTGCCGCACTCCGTTTCTGACCTCACGGATAGCCGCTTCCGGCGATCCCTGCTGACGATGACTATCCGGTAGCGAGGGCGGCGGAATGCTCTTGCTGGCGAATCCACGCCATGATGTTGGCGGGAGGGCGTTGGTGACGGAGTTCGTTGGCCATAAATTTCATGTAAGGGTCGACATGTTGGAAGAAGAGCTTGTAGCCCGCGCAGAGGTAATTCAATCCGGGCTCGCCGTCGGGAGTCATGATAAAGCGATGCTTGGGGCACTCGCCGTTGCAGGCAAAGCGGACGTCGCATTCACGGCAATAGCGCGGCAGTGAGTCGCGTTTGTCGAGGCCAAAGCTGCGTTGCTGGTCGGAATTCGCCAGCGCTGGAAGGGGCTGCTCCAGGATGTTGCCCAACTTGTTCTCAGGGTAAACGTAATGGTCGCAGGAGTAGAGGTCACCATTGTGCTCCAGTGCCATGGCGGCGCCGCAGGTTGGCCGGAAGACGCACAAGCTCGGCTCCAAGCCCAGCCAGCTCTCCAACGTGACGTCAAACCATTGCACATAGCAATTTCCCACGTCCTTCCGCACCCATTCGTCGAAGATCGTGCAAAGGAAGACGCCGTACTGCCGCGGCTCCACCGACCACTCGGAGACGTCGGCGGTGCGCGGGTCGCGCGGGGAAATCAGGACCAAGCCATCGGGGTTCGCCGCCTTGGCCACCCGCTCCACAATCGGGATGAACTGTATGAACTGGCACCCGATGCCTTTCAGAAATCGATACACGCGCAGTGGGTGCTGGGAATTCTGGCGGTTCACCACCGTGAGGGCGTTGAACTCGACCTGATGCTTTTTCAGGAAGCGCAGGCCCCGCATGACGCGGTTGAACGTGGGGGCGCCGCCTTTATCCACGCGATAGAAGTCATGAAGCTCGGCAGGGCCGTCAATCGAAATCCCGATCAGGAAATGGTTCTCGGCCAGAAACTCGCCCCAGCGATCGTCCAGCAGGACGCCGTTGGTTTGAAAGGCGTTTTCAATCTTTTTTCCGTGGGCATACTTGTTCTGGATGGCGATGACCTTGCGAAAGAAGTCCACGCCCAGCAAGGTAGGCTCGCCACCCTGCCAGGCAAAGGAAATTGTCGGCGCATCCTGCGCGGTAATGAATTGCGAGATGTACGACTCCAGAACCGCGTCGGACATCGCCCAATCGCGCTTTTTGCCGTAAAGGTTTTCCTTTTCGAGATAAAAGCAGTAGCGGCAGTCCAGGTTGCAAATCGGGCCCACAGGCTTGGCCATGACGTGAAAGGCCGTGAGGGCCTTGGCCGAGTTCTTATTGCGCTTCTTCATCGGTCAGAAACTTGAGTTGGTTCCGGAGATTGCGCCCGAGTCCGCCTCGCCGTTTGAATTATGAGGTCAGACTGGGGCTGCATTCAAGTCCTAAAGGTTTAAATTCCACGGGACAATCCTTCGCGTGTCGGGGATATGCGGAGGTCAAAGCCGTCCCAATGAGCGAAGCATTCAAGCTCCCAAGTCGGCTCGACCACAGGACGCTGCTCATCGGACCGGCCGCAATTTGGGCAAGCCCGTTCAGGAGAGGCGTGGCAAGGGATTCCAAAGGGCAAGGACGCGGGAACGAAATTCGGAGCTGGAAAGGCGGGGCGCGTGTGCTACTCTATAAGCACCCATCTGTTTGGAGCCATGGGCCTGTAGCTCAGAAGGATAGAGCAACGGTTTCCTAAACCGTTTACCGCTTTTGAACGACACTCAAACCATTGAATTTACAGGACCGCCGAGCCCGACAAGTAGGCGGGAAATGGTTCTTTTGGCGCTTATCTGTGACCCAAACTGTGACTCAGGGTTAGTGGGTCCCCGATGACGTTATTGCGAGCCTACGGGATACAGCTCATACGATGGCGCGCCTTCACTGAAGCCATCGGGATAGCGGTAGGTGCCTCTTCTCCTCTTTACCCAAGCCGCCGCCCCGCCCGAAAGCGTACTCCTCGAACTTTCTCATCGCCTCGACCTTATGCTCCTCCCAATCTCGGATGAAGTCCCACTTCTCCTTCAGGGGCTCCCACATCCAGAAACTCCGGAGCTCCGTCAGTTCGGCATCGGAGAGCATGTCGGACACGATCAAGAGGAGCGTGCCGCACCCTGGACAACACCTCTTTTTTCTGCGGGCGAAGTCCCACTTACAGTGCGGACAGGTGTACCGTTGCGGCCGGTATCTCAAGGGGATCCTCCCAAAATACGTAGCATACGCTCAAGCTCTCGCCGTCAAAGGGTGACCTGGGTCGGTAACTTATAGAAAAATAAGGCACGGATGGCTTACGTTAACACGTTTAGGCACCCATGGGAATCGTTATCGACCCCTTATCGCACCCTTGCCGCAAGTGGGGTGACATGACCCGCCGCCACGCAACTTGGACGTTCTCCGTCGTAGACTCACCGCGCGGTGACCAGTGCTCCTACTAACGCATGTCATTGGACTTTGATCTTGCCTCGATCCAGGTCGCGAAGAGTTCCTTCAATGTCTCTCAGGGTTTCAAGCATTCCCTTAGCTTCAGCGGATCGCTCGTCAAGTTCTTCGGTGAAATCGGGGTCGGAAGGATACAGGAACTCCATGTGATCCCGTTCGTCCAGGTCCAGGATGAGCTGAAGGATGTTCTCGAGGCTCACATGCGTCCGGCCTTCGAGAAGGGCAATGATTTCTGCTTTCTGTTTCGTGTCGTTTTGCATATTCATTCTACCTCGGATGCTACGCGTGCGTAATCGGCTGCTTCGCCCAGGCGGGCGGCTAAGGAACGAAGCCAAATGCGTGGATTCGATCCATGAACGACGCGCCCCAAGAACCCCAGCCGTTCCGCCACGTTGGCACGATTCCCTCGGATAGCTTCCTTCGTGGTGGCGATGTAAGCAGCGAGGAAGGACTCGAGGTTGTGGGGCTTGGAAAACAGGTACGTCGCGTGACCCAATTGCGGTGTCTCGACGGCGACCGCCCTAGGAAGGTCAAATATATACTCCTCGCGGAAAAGGTAAAGCCGTCGCGCCCGCCGGCAAAGCTGCTGATAGAAGAACGGATCGTAATCTGGCCGCCAGCTAATCTGAGCGACATCGAAGTCGCTTGGAATACCAAGGTCCCAGCACAGGCAGCGCAGTTGTTCCCTTTCCATTGGCTCGCGCTCGATGCGGGTGCGGATTTGGTCCAGGGCTTCGGAAAACTTGCCAAACCGATTGTAGCTCCTCCGGGCTGTTTCAATTTGCTCGGCGATATTGGTAGGAAGCTTCACGTGGATGCGGCTCGGCAAAGCAGTCTCCCACTTGAGCAGGGTCCACTGACCATTCCGATGACGGTACTTGCTCGTCTTGACGAACGTTCCCTGCAGCTCAACTTTGACCCCCGACAGGTGCCTCCATCGGTTCCAGGTTGCGTCCCAAGGGATCGGCATCGCTGACTGGTCGAGTTTCACTTCGAGTTTCCGCCGAGCATCGTGGTAGATGGCATGGTCGTCGTAAAAGTCAAAATTCCGCAACGGCGCGTGGAAGCGGCGGTCCCGGTGCTCGGGCTGGAAGGACAGGATTTGGGTTGCGAAGAAGGTCTGACCATCCCGCGAGCGGTCTCCTGCGACCAGAATCGAGCCTAAGCCCCCATACGGCAAGAGTGCCGGCGCCGAGGAATCCTTCAGCAGCGAGTCGTAACAAGCCCTCAGTTCAGGTTGGGCCAGGATGTTGAAGGCGCGTTCCAGGGTAGCACTGTCACAGTTAGAAGTGGCGGCAGCGCGGAACTCCAATTGCCTGAGGCTGAAGGCTACACGCAGCTCAGCGAGCGAGGCGGTGGGAGTGATCCGCAGAACGTCATACAGACTCGTCTGGCGTTCCCAGGTCTGTCGCCGTGTGGCGACGTAGAAATAATCGCGGACCACCTCGCAAGGCACATGGATGGAGGAAATGCCCAGCCCGCCCGGGCGAACTTCCGCCCGGACGTAAAGCCGACCCCGTATATCGGCCTTGGGCTTCGCGGCATAACTGATGGGAGCTTGATACAGATCACGTCTCCGCACGAAAGACGAGGACTTTCGGACATAGATTTCTGTTCGCTGTTCGGCGGAGATAACAGGCACCGGGAAATCGACTTCATCGCCGGGGCGAATAAGGGCGCCCAAGAAGTTGGAGAGCAGGATGACGCCACCGCCATTGAAGTGGCAGATCGTCTTTTCGGCGTCCCGATTAGCCTCAGAGATAACGCGACTGAGGATCACCTTGGCGCTCTCACTTGAGGATTGAATGGACGCGTCCATACCGAGTGCAGAATAGCCAGTTGGTTCGTTTCCGTCAAATGACCCCCAGATTCGGGTCCTCGAATCAAGTACGACGAGCCCAACTTCTACTCACCCAACGCGAAAGGAGATAGCGGAGCAGTAAAGAGGCCCTTAGGGGGCCATTTTATGGCTCCAGTCAAAACACACATGTTGAATAAAGTGATGCTAATTGGATACGTTGGTGCGGACAGCGAAATGAAATTCACGCCTAGTGGCATACCGGTGGCGAACTTCTCTTTGGCGGTGAAGGAGACTTACAAGAACGGCGACGGAGAGAAAAAGGCCAACACCCTCTGGATTCGTTGTGTTGCCTGGCGGCGCTGGGCCGAGATTGTGGGCGAGCATGTGACCCGCGGAAAATTCCTGTTCGTGGAAGGAAGGCTCCAATTGCGCAGTTACGAGGATCGTGAAGGGCAGAAGCGCAATGTGACGGAAGTGGTCGTCATCGCGCTCCGGTTCCTGGGGCCGTCAAAGAACGGGCACGGAGCCAAGGCAGCAGAAACTTCGAAGGCCTCGGAGCCGGTCGACGAAAGCGAGAATCCCTTCAACGGGCCGGGAAGCGAGGGCACTGAGGAGGACATACCGTTTTAGGGTACGGGCTCCCTCTTTGGCGCCTGCATTCGAACGACCCACCCTTATCTTCTCCGGGATTGCAACTTCTTGCTTTCGCGCAGCGGCTCTGATTCCTTCGATCCGGAAGGGGTGCGTGTTTCGTTCTATATGTCCAGGTTTGGAGAACCTCAAAACCCGCGTTGGAGACCACTGGATGGACAGCGTGCTATGGGCTCGTCATCGATGAAATTGGAAAATAAACGTGCCCCTACGCAGCGAGGGCATTGCGACAAGCGTCGCGTTTATGCATCCGGGTGACAATGGTACGCTGCCTTGCCGACATCCCAGAACCCCGTTATCGGGGAGTTTGCATGATTGCTGGTGGTAAGGGCTGTTAGCGACAGATATTGGTAAACTCCCGCGACTTATCCTTAATGATCTTTATCATTCAGCTCTGGAATCGATTATTCAAATCAGCGGTACTGGGAAACCGCTCGGCATAGAAACAAGAGCCGATTGGAACACGGGCAAAACGTCTTCGCGGGAGATGCAGATGCACGCTTGAGGTTACCCCTCCATGCGGCTACTTATCGAACGCCCGACCCACAGCGGTGATAACAGCCTCACGGAACTCCTGCGATCCATCGATCTTATAGCTGGTTGGTCGGTTGATTTGGTGCAGTTGCGCGGCTAACTCTTCGCTGACCGCCGGATTGAGATCGGAGATAGAGTTTCTCTTGATTCGCAGAAGCAGGCCGCTTGGCCGACGGTTGACGGTCATACTCTTGGGGCCGAAATGCAGTCTCACCTGACGGCCAAAGTGCGGCTCAAGCGCTTCGATCAGGGCGCACGCCTCGTCCGTGCTCGAACGCAGGAAATCCTCCTTACGGACCCGACCGCAGTGACTTCTGCCCGTGCCCGCAATCCGCGGCGTACCCGCTCCCTTCCTCGCGCACGTGAGGCCGTCAATTCGCTCCAGTTCTGCGCGGAACTCTAGCCGGATGTTTTCCTCCCATGCCGCCGGTAAGAACGTGAGCATCGGTCTGCTGCCGCCGATGCACACAAGCACCACCACGTGAAGGCGATCGGATTCCGCGTTAGAAATCCGCTGCCATAGCCGGCGGAGCAGATCCTCAGCCTCCCCCTGGTTTTTATCATAGAACTCCAAAGCATATCCGTAAGGCAGGCCACGACAGCTAATTTCGCGCGCCAACTTAGTGATATCCGCCGGCTCGGGCCCCGCGTGGTCCGCGGCCGCGTCGAGGTCGCGGAGAAGTTTGACAGCCTTCTTGTTGCGCCCGCATTCGAAGGTGACCAACGGGTGAGGCTCGGGGAGGTCAAGCTCCTCCGGAATCGGAATGCCTATGTCGAAACGACCTCGTGAAGGATCAGTGCCTTTATTGCGGTACATGAGCGCGGTGTACCACTCGGCCTGGGCCAGCAGTGTCCCCTCGCCGTTCGTCCGCCTATATGTGCCCTCATCGGGAAGATTCTTCATAAGGCGGTGGTAGAGATAGTCCCGCACGCCTGTGTCGCCATGGAAGCCTGGGCTGAAGAGAACGAAGGCCTCGACGGTCTCGATGACGCTGCGATCCACAGCTTTGATAATGATCGGCTTGGTAATGGGCGTCATGTTCTCCGCTACCTTACCTCTGATTTAGGGCTGACACAAGGTTGAGGTATTCCCGATTCCCCAGGGCCGCCCATTACTTGCCCCCTTGGCGATTCAGTGGGTACCCCTGAACGCCACAGCGATTAGTCTTACCGATTCCAGTTGATAATCCCCTTTCCACAACCAAGCCCCCGAAGTCCGCTTCGAGGACCCGAACGCCCTTCGAGAAAATTGGCCCGCCGAATTTCTCCAATTCGCCGCATAGGCCCTAGTTTTAATCGGAAACGTGACCTGTTGCCCGCTTTTGGCGGAGTGACGCCGAAGGGTGAGCGCTGGTTCCCGATTTTGGACACGGAAATAGCGCTCCCGGCAGGATATGTCTCAACGCATTGACAAATTCCGAGAACCGGATGGAGAGCCTCGCCCGATAATCCTTGCTACCTCGTGATAGACCCGTCATAGGCACTGTTCACTGGAGAATCTTCAGGTGCCTGTTCTCAATCTAGTCAACCCATCTTTCCAACAAACAACTTAGTCGGCGCGGGCGAGAGAAAGAAGGCGCACGCGCCATGATAAGGAGGTCCTGTGTTCGCTGAACTCATGCCACTTCTTGCCGGCCGCACTGTGCTCATCACAGTGGCCAAAGTGGATGACAAGACGCTTCGTGTCAACGTCATTCCCAACCAGGCAAAGGCTGACGAGAATCCGGCTCTATCTACCCCACTCACCTATACCGGCTCCCCCGAGGAACTCGATGCCGAACTCGGCAAGCATCTGGCCGGCTACGTCCAAACCCACGAGCAAACTGCCAGCACGCTGGCCGAGGCCAAGGCCACCATGGAGGCTGCGGCCAAAGCAGCTCAGGACGAAGCAAAGCGGAAAGCTGAAGAGCGCAAGAAGGCAGCTCAGAAGCAGTCGCCAACTGCCACCACCGCCGCGTCTGCCTCTTCTCCGTCCTCAACTTCTGCTGAGCCTGACCCGTCTCCAACATCGACCGGCACTCTCGGGCTATTCCCAGCTGCAACGTCCGAACCTGCCTCAATTCAAGCGAAAGGAGGTCTCGCACTCTGATGGAGAGCCACCCACTTTGCCGCTACTTCGAGGTGCATGGAGTTAAGCTCCCAGACCCTAACCCCGCGCTTTCAGTGGAGGAAATCCGCGGCCTTTACTCGCAGCAATACCCGGAAATCGCCACCGCGACAGTGACCGGGCCGGAGCAGGTCGGAGACAAGCTCGTCTATCGCTTCTCGACAGCCATCGGCTCGAAGGGGTAACCCAATGAGCCGAATTCCCAAAAGCAAGGAGGTGACGAAGCAGGCGGTCCTG
>Ga0315282_10012223_pt1 | contig 13175 bp, 7 predicted proteins | sample YL17G07_20_MG_FD_203693 | JGI IMG/M metagenome (GOLD analysis project Ga0315282, IMG submission 203693) | Sediment microbial communities from Yellowstone Lake, YNP, Wyoming, USA - YL17G07_20 | ecosystem: Environmental > Aquatic > Freshwater > Lake > Sediment | place: USA: Wyoming | collected...
CGGTGTTGGGCGAACCGCTCGCTGTCCAGCAGCAGGTGCTCATCCAGCTCCTGCGCGATCTGGCGTATGCGGTCGCTGAAGATGAGGTCGCCGTAGCGCCGTGTGTACTCCACCTGGATGTCCACGATGGAGTGGTGGCCGTCAAAGAGGCTGACCACCGCGAAGGCCGGCTCCCGCAGCAGCACATCGTCCGCCACTATGCCCGTGGGGTCGTGCAGGCAGATCATGCGCCGCCCGCCGGCCTGCACCGGGAAGACGTCGAGTGGTCGCAGCTTGGGGTAATCCATGTCTCCGGAAGCGCGGGTGGCTGGACAACTAAGTGTTGCGCTTGCTCAAGTGGCCCTCAACAGCAGCCACGAACTCCTGGGCGTGGTTGATGAGCTCGGCGGCCTCTTGGCGCGTGATGTCCTCCTCATGCGAGTAGTCCCCCACCATCCGCCTGTCGAAGGCCGTGCGCAGGTATCCGTGAAGGTGTGCTGGCAGTACGCCTGTCGCAGCGTACCTACGGCCGAAAGCTGCGATCACTGCGGAGTGCTTTGAGTAGCTCTCACCGCCGGCGGCCAGTAGGGCCTCGGTTGCATAGAACATGGCGTAGTAGGCCCGAGAGGCGGCATAGCCTGCCAAGTTCTCTCGCAGCAGGACCTCGGCGGCGGGAATGCTGTCGTGGGCATCGGACAGGGCCCGCGCCGACTCCTCCCTCACAACACTGCCACCCCCTCCTTGCGCAGGTTCATCAGAAACGGGGTCTGCTTCTGCCGCAAGTCGGCCTCGCGCACTGGCACCACGCCTATCACGCAACTGCGGCGCAAGCAGAGATCGTTGACGAGCTCTGCACAGCGGCCTATCTCTCGGCTGGCCGATGCGTAGTCCGAGAGCACCACTGCCACGTCAATATCCGAATCGTCCTCCGCATCCCCGCGGGCCCGAGAGCCGAACAGATACATCCCCTTCAGGCGGGGGCCATAGATGGTCTGTAGGCCGTCTTTGAGCTCCTCCAGCACTTGCTTGACGTTGGCCATGCGGACGACCTCCCCTAGCTCCGGCGCAGCCAGTTTACCATGCGCAAGAGCCCGTGGCAAGTGGCCGACGATCGTGAGCCGCGCAGGGATTTGCTGCCTTTGGGCGGAAGGGCCATGCTGCTTCCTTGGGAGGTATGGCCATGCACCGGCTGCAAGCGATGTTGGCGGCGACCCTCGCCGCGCTCTGCCCGGCTGCCTGCGCTGCGCAGGAGGCGGCCGACGACGGCATCAGCCTGGTTCGCGGCGAGGTCTACACTCAGCGCTTCGCCTCCGGCCTGCCCCTGGGTGGCATTGGGGCGGGCAAGATCGAGCTGTTCACCGACGGCACTCTCGGCAACCTCACCATCAACAACAACTGGGAGTACCCGATGGACGGGCCGGCGGGCGCCTTCGGCGCCATGTATGTGCGCCAGGGAGAGCTGACCACAGCTCGCCTGCTGCGCTCCGGCCAGGCCGACCTGCCCACCTGTCGGGAGACGGTCTTCCGCGGCCGATTTCCTCGGGCCGAGATCGAGTTCGCCGATCCCGCGCTGCCCGTGCAGGTGAGCCTGGAGGCCTTCTCGCCGCTTATCCCGCATGACTATCGCTTCTCGATCTTGCCCGTGGCCGTGTTCACCTACCGGGTGCACAACCCCACCCCTCAGGCGGCCGAGGTGTCGCTGCTCTTCTCCTGGGAGAACATCCTCGGCGTCACCCAGAACCGGAAGCTGAAGCTGGATGACCGCACCGGCAACTACCAGGAGCCCGCCGAGGAGAAGGGCCTGGTGGGCGTCACTTTCCACACCACACGTCAGGCCAAGGGGCTGGAGTTCATGGGCGTGGGCGACTATGCCCTGGCCTGCCTGGCACCGGAGGGGTTTGAGGTCTCGCGCTGCCTGTCCTGGAACGCCCGCGACCGCGGCCGTTTCTGGGACAGTTTCAAGCGCGACGGCGTCCTGGAATCGCCCGCCCAGGCTCCCGCGGGAAAGCAGGGCCAGTACCACCCGGCGGCGGCGCTGGCCACCAAGGGAACCCTTCAGCCCGAGCAGTCGGCCCGCGTGACCTTCGTCCTGGCCTGGAACATGCGCTTCTATATCGGCGAGGATGACCCTCAGTTCAACCTGGGCCATCGCTACTCGCACCAGGGACGCACCGCCTGGGAGTTCGCCACCGACGTCGCCAGCCGTGTGGACGAGCTGCACCGGGGCGTGCGGGAGTGGCAGGCGCTGCTGGAGGTCTCCTCCCTGCCCTCCTGGCTCCAGCACAAGCTCATGAACGACTGCTTCACCCTCTACGCCAACACCCTCTACACGCGCGACGGCAGGTTCGCCACCCTGGAAAGCCCCACCGCCATGTGGGGCTCGGCGGGCACCATGGACCAACGCCTGTCGGCGCACGTGCTGTACACGACGTTCTTCCCGGAGCTGGACACCGCCGAGCTGCGCCTATTTGCCCAGTTGCAGCAGCCCACCGGCGAGATACCTCACCTCAACGGCAATGTCTTCGACACGGTGGGCCGCGCCGACGTCAAGTATGGCCTCACGCAATGGCCCGACCTGTCCTGCTCCTTCATCATGCAGGTGCACAAGTACTACCTGTGGACGGGGGACCGGCCGTTCGTGGACGAGATGTATCCCCGCGTGCAGAAGGCCCTGCGCTGGTTGCGGTCGCGGGACACCGATGGCGACCTGATCCCCGAGGGAGGCTCCACCTGGGACTACAAGCACTACCCCGGGGCCTTCAGCTACACCGCCTCGGTGTGGCTGGCGGCCTTGCGTTCCGCCGAGGAGCTTGCCAAGCTGCAAGGCGACGCCAGCCAGGCCGCGCAATGCGCTCAGTGGCTCCAGCAGGCGCGCCAGAGCGTCATGGAGGAGCTGTGGAACGGGCGCTACTTCATCAAGTTCTACAACCCCAAGGATCGCCAGCTATCCACCTCCTGCTTCACTGGTGCGCTGGCCGGCGAGTGGTTCGGGCACCTGGTCGGCTTGGAGCACCTGCTGCCAGAGCACGCGGTCACTACCGACATCCGCACGGCGCTGGACCTGTGCCGAGGGCTGAACGCCTTCGTGCCGCCCAACGAGGTCGAGGCCGACGGCCGCTGGCCTGCCGACGACCGTTCCTGGGTTCAGTACATGGAGACCTACTTCGCGGGCCTGGCCATTTACCAGGGGTATGCGACAGAGGGCCTGGAGTGGGTGCGCCGCATCAACGAAGCCGTGGTCCGGGCCAACCGCAGCCCCTGGGACGCGCATCTGGCCTACAGCGCCCGCACCGGCGCCAAGCAGTGGGGCCCCTGGTACATGACCAACCCGGCTAGCTGGTTCGTGCTCTACGCGCTGGAGGGCTTCGCTGTGGATGTCAACGCCGGCATGCTCCAGGTGCAGCCGCACCTGCCGGCGTCTGAGTGGGAGCTGCGCGCGCCCGTCTTCGCTCCCACCTTCTGGGCCTGGCTGGACTACAAGGCCGACCCCAACAGCGGCCGCAGCGACCTCGACTTGAAGCTGATCAAGCAGATCGCCCCGGCGCCCATGTCCCTGCGCGAGCTGCGCACCATCCTGCCGCCGGCCGTGCCTGGCGCAGACAGCGTGGCCGTGGTCAAGCTCAACAATAAGCTCCTGGACGTGCGCGCCGAGTACCGAGGCCAGGAAGTCATCCTGCGCCTGCCCCAGGCCGTGACCTTCAGCAAGGATGCCGTGCTGCACATCGCCCTGGTCCCCAACATCCGCCGGCAGATTGCTCTCACTGCTGAGACCGACTTCCCCGCCGCCTTACAGCCGAACCAGGAGGGCCTGGTCAAGCTGCACGTGCGCAACGACCTCGAGCTGCCGGTCTCCGGCTTTGTGAGCCTCGAGCTGCCACCCGGCTGGGCGGTGGTGCGCGCGCCGCAGGCGGACTTCCGCAACCTGGGCCCCGGCGGCACCGCCACCGTCGAGTATCCCCTGCGCGCGCCGGCGATGGCCGGTCCGAGGCGCTACGAGCTGAAGGCCAAGGCCGTGCTCGACGTCCAGGGCAAGCAGGTGCAGCGCGAAGCCTCCCTGGGCCTGGGCAGCGCCTTTGTCCGCAACTGGTATCTGGTCGCTCCCTTCGACAACCCTGGCGAACACGAGGGCCTGGCGAAGGTCTACGGCCCGGAGGAAGCCATCGCCGGCGGCAAGCTCCCCGACCTCCAGGCCACCTACCAGGGCAAGCTGGGCCCGGTGGGCTGGAAGCTGGTCCAGTCCCGGCAGGACCAGGTGGACCTGGTGGCGCTGTTGGGCCCGCTCGAGAACGTTGTAGCCTATGCCCTCAGCTACGTGTACTCGCCCAGAGCCCAGCCCGTGCTCCTGCTGGTCGGCTCCGACGACGGCGTCAAGGTCTTCCTCAATGGCGAGCAGGTCTTCGTCAACCCCGTCAGCCGTGGGGCCAAGCCGGATGACGACCGCGTTGACGCCGACCTCAAGCAGGGCTGGAACCAGGTGCTGCTCAAGGTGGACACCGGCGGAGGCGGCTGGGGGCTCTACTTCCAGGTGGCCGACCCGGACGGCAACAGCCTGGAGGGCCTCCAGTATGCGCCGGTGCCGCCCAAGGCCCCGTGAGTCTGCGGGCGCCGCGAACTTGGAACCCGCAACCTGTCACCTGTAACCTGCCCCAGGAGTCACAATGACATCCGGCTGCATTCTGATGGCCTCCGGCCTTGCTCTGCTGGCTGCCTGCCGCGCGCCGGCGCAGGCCCAACGGCTGGAGCGCGTCGAGGTCGCGCCAGACAACTGGACGTTCCGCGGAGCGGAGAGCGGCGCGCCCTTCGTCCCCTTCGGCACCAACTACACGCCGGTGTGGGGCGGATGGGCGCCCGACTACCTGGCCACGAAGTGGGATGAGGGCAAGTTTCGCGCCGACCTCGACGTCATGCAGCAGCTCGGCGTCAACGTGCTGAAGATTGCGGCCCCGCTCCGGCGCGTGTTGCCTGACCCGCAGGCGCCCGGCGCGGTATCCCCCAGTCCGCAGATCCTTGAGCGCCTGGACCGTGTCGTCGAGCTGGCCGGCGAGCGCGGCATACGGCTCATAGTGACACTCGAGCCCGGCTGGCACGGGTGGCCGCAGTGGTTCCGCGACGGCGGCTTCTGGTACGGCGGCCCCTCACTCCAGCTCCTGGAAGAGTTCTGGCGCGGGCTGGCCGCGCGCTACCGAGGGGACGGTCGTGTCTTCGCGTATGCCTTCTGCGTGGAGACTGATCTCGGCGGCTGGGACTCCGAGGCTGCCCGCGGCCTGTTCCAGACGTGGGCGCGCGACCGCTACGGCACCATGGAGAAGGCCAACGCCGCCTGGGGCACGGCTTTCGAGAGCTTCGAGGAGGTAGTGCCAGCGGGGCATGACGGCAACAACGCGCAGAACTGGCGGGAGCTGCCCGAGGGCACCGACGGCAACGAGAACAAGACCAGCGACCCGTACCTTTACGACTACCTGCTCTTCCGCGAGTGGGCCGCCTTTCGCTTTATGTACCGCCAAAGCCGGGCAGTGAAGGCCTCAGACCCGCGGGCGCTCACCACCATGGGGTTCGTCCAATGGAACCCCATCCTGCGGCAGCTCTGGGGGCCCGTGTGGGAAGGGCCCAGCCGCGGGCCGGAGTACAATGCGCGCGAGATGGCCAAGGCCTTCGACCTGCTGGGCATCCACTTCTACCCCATCTACCCCGGCGGCGACGACGAGGTGCAGTTCAAGTACCTGAAGCTGTGGGCGCGCTGGGCTGACGCGGGCAAGCCGGTGATCCTGGAGGAGTTCAACGGGACTCCGGCCGAGAAGAACGCCCCCTGGTGCGAGCGGGTCATCCGCGAGACGCGCCACTACGTGGGCGGCTGGCTGGTCTGGACGTTCCAGGACGTGCCCAGCAGTGATGCGATCACTGAGGTCTGCGGCTTGCTGGATGCTGCTGGAGGGCTCACTGCCTGGGGGAAGCGGTTCCAGGAGCTGGCCCCGGAGGTCCAGGCCTGGCGCTTGCAGCGGCCCCAGCCTCATCGCACCGTCCCGGTGGACAAGCGCTGGCTGTATACCTCCGGCGAGTACCGCTCCTTCCTCGACGGCCTGCTCAAAGCCGACGATCCAATGGTGAGCTTCGAGGTGGAGCCTAACCCCACCATTGATGCTCTCCTCCGCCGGTAGGTCCCAAGTTTCGGGAGGGCCTCCCTGGTAGGAGCCGCGTCCACGCGGCGATACCCCGTAGGGCAGGAGCTTGCCTCCTGCCCAGTCGCTCAAACCTGCCACCCGCCCTTACCCCGTCCCCCTGGCCTGCTCTACCACGTAGGCGGCGGCCCGTAAGGCCAGTACGTAGCTATAGGCGCCGAAGCCGCAAATCTGCCCCACGCACACCTCCGCCGTCCGGCACAGCTTGCGGAAGTCCTCCCGCGCGTGGATGTTGGACAGGTGCACCTCCACTGTAGGCAGTCGCACCGCCTCGATAGCATCGCGAATGACCACGCTGGTGTGGGTGAAGCCGCCGGGGTTGATGATGATGGCGTCGGCGCCCTCGGTGCGCGCGTCCTGGATGGCCTCGACGATGTCGCCCTCGTGGTTGAGCTGCTTGATGACGAGCTGCGCGCCCAGAACCTGGGCCTCCTGCCGCATCAGCTCGTCTATCTCCTCCAGGCTATGCCGGCCGTAGAGCGCAGGCTCCCGCAGGCCCAGCAGGTTCAGGTTCGGACCGTGGATGACGTGAACTAGCATGATTGGCCGCTCCCAAGCTGTCGCCGCCGGCTGCCACTGGTCGGCGGCGAGTGCTACCTACCCTTCGCCCCTTGCCTGGCACTGTCCTTCTGCCTGAGTTCGCCCCCGAGGCCGCGCCACAGCTCCCGGGCGATGTCCAGATCGGGCGGCGGCCACCGCCCCAGAATGGGCTCCAGCATGGGCCGCTGCTTCTCCATGTACGCCTGGTACTCGTCCAGCAAGTCCAGCGCCCGCTTCAGCCACCGCTGGGCCTCCCCTTCGTCTCCACGCTGCCTGGCCTGCTCGTAGAAGTAGATCCAGGCCCAGGCATAGCGCCAATCCACCATGCCCTCGATGGCCGGGTACTTGCGCGCCGGGGAATCCCACAGCTCGTTCAGCCAGCGGTACATCCGCTCGGCATCTGCGTCGCGCTTGGCCAGCAAGTACAGCCGGGCCAACTTCGCGATGAGTTCGGAGTCCCGTGGGGCCCGCTTCCAGGCCTCCTCGGCCAGCTTGATTGCCCCTTGGCTGTCGCCCAGCGCCCCGGCTACTACCGACAGGCGCACGTAGGCACGCGGCACCGTTGGCTCCAGGGCGCACACTCGCTCAAAGGGCGCCCTGGCGGCTGCCAGGTCCTTCTTCGATCCCGGCCGCTCATGGATTAGCCCCAGCCTGAAGGGCGGCTCCGGGTTGAGGGGGCTGAGGCTGGCGGCGCGCTCGAGTTCCGAGGCGGCGACGGTATCATCGGCCCGCTGCCACATCACGTTCCAGGCCGTCCGTAGGTGAATCGTGCTGCCTAGTTCCAGCGCCCCAAACGCCACCAAGCTGGCGATAATGACCGTTACCAGGCCCAGGAACGCGGCTTGCAGCGCCAGTCGAGGCCGCGCTTCCCGGGACTCAACCTGCTGCCCTCGCTTCTCTCGCCGCAGCGCCTTGCGCGCCCCGCGCGAGAGCTTCTGGGACGTCTCAGGCGGCGCCTGGTCAGCAAGCGGTAAGCCAATGACCGCCCACACGACCAGGCAGATGGCGGGGATGTACCAGTCGTAGTCCACCAGGCTGTGCAGCGAGAAGCCCAGCACGGCGGAAAAGAGGCCGGCCGGGATAGCGCGTTCGGCTATGCTCTCGGCGCGCAGCGCGGCGGCCAGGCTGCGCAGCAGATAGGCTATGAACAGGAAGGCGAGCGGCACAAAGGAGACCAGCCCGCCCTCCGCCGCCACCTGAAGGTCCTTGTTGTGCGCCAGGCGGGTGAAGCCGGCGATGGCGAACTGGGGGAAGACGTCGGCGAAGCTGCCGGGCCCCCAGCCCAACCACGGCCGGGCCAGGAACATATGCCAGGTGCCCAGCCACGTGTAGAGCCGGAACGCGCCGGAGTGCGATTCGGTGGTGAAGGCCACCAGGAAGCGGCCGCGCACCTGGGGCAGCAGCAAGCCCAGCACAATGGGCAGCAGGCACAGGGACACCAGGGCCAGCTTGCGCCGCGGCGAGCCCCTGGCCCAGGGCCAGGCGACCAGCGCTGCAAAGGCCAGCATGGAAAGCAGGAACGCCAGGATGCCACCCTTGGAGCCGGTGACGAACAGCGCACCCAGCATGAGCACAACGGCAAAGCCGAGCACCAGCCGCCACGCGGATGTGCTCCCCCCCCTCCGCGAGCGCCCGCCGGCCGCCAGCAACAGCCCGACGCCCACTGGCAACACCACCAGCAGGTAACCGGCAAGCGAGTTGGGGTTCCCGAAGGAACCGAACTCCCGCCAGGTGGCGTCCTTGCCGATGGCCGCCGTCCAGACGTAGTGCCGCAGGCTGTAGGCTGCTACCACTGCTGCACCCGCCACCAGTGCGCCCAGGAAAAGGAGGCGGTGGCTCGGGCTCCCGCACAGCCGTCGCACGAGGAAGTAGACGGCAACCGCGTCGAAGATGCGGGTTAGCTCAATGAGGCTGGCGTGCGGCGACACTGAACGCGCCGTCGCCAGGCCCGTCGCTAGCAGGAAAGCAACCGCGCCCATGCCCACCAGGTCCAGGCGAGCCCCGAACTGCCTCCGGAGGCCCGCGGCAAACAGAACCAGCAGCGCCGCCAGGCAGACCCACAGGTGAGCCGCCAGCAGCGGGAACTCGTAGGTGGTCAGCAGCGACGAGAGCTTCTCCAGCCAGTGGTACCCGCCAGGTCGGGGATAGCCGAGCAGCAGCGGCGCGGCAAACAGCAGCAGCGCCACCAGGGCCCGCGCCACCTGCTCCAGCGCCGCCGCCGGCCGAGCGTCGCCCGGCGGCACGCCTGGCCCTGTGGCCGCCCGCTCGTCGGCCGTTGTTGACTTCGGGGCACCACCCGCCCTCATGCCGCCCTCCGAAACTCCACCTTATCCAGCCACAGGTTGCGGTCCTCTGGCGCCTGGAAGAGGTCGTTGGCGAAAGTCAACGTGAGCTTGTGGTCCCCCTCCGTGAAGGCGACCTTCAGCGGATACCCCTGCCAGCCGCCGCCGGTGAGCTGCACGGAGCCCACGTCCTTGCCGTCCAACTGCACCTTGATAAGCGGGTATTCGCCCGCCGCCGGCGTGCCCCGGGCGACGATGCTCAGCTCATAGTCTCCTGCCTTGGCGCAGCGCACCTGGCCCTCGACCGAGCCCACGCTGCCCAGGTACAGGCCCGTGGGCTCGCGGCGGAACCAGGCGATCTGGCCGACAGGCTGCATGTCCTCGGCCTCCAGCGCTACTGACGGCCGGTGGCGGAACGTGGCTCCCAAGGCGGTAAGCAGGGCGCAGGCGTAGCGCCGGGCCTTGGTGGCGTTCGCCTGCTCGGTATCCCAGTTGACCTGGTCAATGATGATGGCGCCCTTTCCCTTAGGGATGCGCACCAGCGCTGCCGGGCTGGTCAGGAACTGTACGCCGGTCAGTGGCTGGGTATCGCGGGCCACGAACACGCGGTCCACGAAGAGGTTGCGGTCCTCGCCCGGCCCGCTCCCGTCGTTGATGAAGGCCACCGAGAGGGTGTGCCGCCCCGTGGGCACGTCGCCGAACGTGGCGTAATCCCGCCACTGGTCGTCAAGGATGCCCACGATGCCAATGGCCTGTCCGTCCACGCTGAACTGGGCGTTCGGCCAGATGCCCTGGGCCACGCTGCCGCGCATGCGGGCGCCCACGATGTATGGGCCGCCCTGGCCGAAGTCCACCTCCTGCGAGACGCTGCCCACGGTGAACAGGCCGACGCCCTCGTCCAGCGCCTGCACGATCTGCCCCTTCAGCTCCATGGCCTTCGCCTGGAACGTCTGCTCCCGCTGGCCGGCAAACGTCTTGGTGAACGTGTAGTCAGCCACATTCGTCGCCAATGGCGTGGTTGACCAGCTCGCGCCCTGCTGCTGGCCGAGCCAATAGAGGTCCTCGCGCGTCACCAGGTCCAGAATCGGATCCTGCCCCTGCTTGGAGATGGGGCTGGCGTTTGGGGTGAGCCGCAAGTCGGCCCCAAGCAGCCCCCTGAGCGCCTCCAGCCCCTGCGGCGACAGCCGGTGCAGCAGCAGCGTGCCGCCGTTCTGCACGAACTGGTCCAGCGCCAGGCGCAGGCCCAGCAGCGGCTCAACGGGCCCCTGGTGGATGAGCAGCCCGCCCTCTTTCAGGGCCGGCTCCTGTGCAAAGCTCACCTGCTGGTACTCCAGCCCGAGGCCATCGAGCTGCCGCCAGAAGCCCTCCTCGCCGATCACCTGAGTGGGTCGGGCGCTCGGTCTGAAGCCGGCCAGGTAGTGCAGGCAGTTGCCCAGGATGAGCCGAGCGGCCGGCTCCTGCTCGAACTTCCGGATCAGCTTGAGCTGACTGAGGACCATGGTTCCCTGGCCGCGGGGCAGCTCCAACAGCGGGCAGAACCCGATACCCTCTGCGCCGCCAGACACGACCACCGGCCGACAGCCGCCGCTCACCGGCCGAGCCAGGTCGTTCTCGCTGACCAGGTGGTCGCCGCGCCACCACTTCAGGTCCTCGGGCTGCACTCCGCTCAGGATGGGATGCCCGGTGACCTGCGGGAACGCCATCGTAGCGGCATGGTTGGTCTGGCTGACCGGCAGCAGGCTCTCCGGGTACTCGTCCTGCTCCAACACCAGCAGCCGCCCGCCCTTGTCCACGAAGTCGGCCAGGGCGAACTGGCCCGCTTCCTCGACGCCGATGACTGGGATGCCCCGGCCGGCTTTCTTCAGTGTGCGGGCGCCGATCACCAGCACGTCCGCGGCCGGCGGGGCGTCCAGGGAGCCGAGGCGCTCGAACTGCACGCCAGCGCTGCGCAGGACCTGCCCGGTTGCGCCGTTCAGATCATACAAGGCAACGCGGACTTGGCCCATGTCCGGCAGCTTGTTGCGCGGGAAGGCCCAGTAGGTCTTGGTCTCCTCGAAAGCCGGCTTTGCCTCCTGTCCCCTGAAAATGGCCATGTGGAAGTCCAGCCTGGTGCGCTGCTCGACTAGCGGGATGCTCAGGGCAACGGTGACCACCCGCTTCTCCGCCGCAGCCAGGTCCAGCCTCCGGGAGTCCTTCTGTATGGCCTGCCCGCCCTGGCCAAGCTGCCACTCCAGCAGGAGGCTGGAGCTGCGGGGCACATCGTTGTAGATGGCCAGCGTGCGCTCTACGCTCTCGCCGGCGTAGAAGCGGGCGTCGTACTCGCGGCAGTAAGCCGCAATGGGCTGAAAGGCCCATTTCTGCGCGGCGTAGAGGCGGTTCTCCTTCTCGTTGAGGGGCCCGCCCTCGCCCTCGGTCCAGGGGCAGATGCCGCTCACGCGATACCAGCGATACGCCTCGATCTGCATCTTCCAGCTCTCCGCCTTGGCCCGGTTGCGGTAACCCTCGTAGTCCAAGTAGGCGTCGTCGCCGAAGAAGATGGTGTGCCAGGAGGGGTCGCTGGAAGGGACCCAGAGGAACTCGCCGATGTAGAGCGGCTTGTTGCGGTTCCACTTCCACAGGGGCCGCCCCTCGGTGAAGGCTCGGCCCTGCATATTCTGGGGTTGGTCCATCCAATAGCAGGTGTCGGGGTAAAGCTGGTACTCGGGGTACTCGTGCGGGTAGTGCAAGCCGACGACGTCCGCGACGCCGCCGGGGTCCAGGTCGGATTCATAGGTGATCAGGCGCGTCGGGTCCAGTTCCTTCATCATCCGCCCCATGCGTACCAGGTCCGCCTTGGCGGGCGATTCGTCGTTCAGCCGGCTGCCGTAGAACTCGTTCTCCAGGCTCCAGATGACGATGGAGGGGTGGTTGCGGTGCTGGCGGACCATGCGCCTGAGGTGATCGGCGTAGTTGTCCCAGAAGGCGGGGTCGTTGATGCGGTACACCTCGTCGTCATTCCAGACCCCGCCCTCGGGGACCATGAGCAGCCCCAGCTCGTCGGCCACCTCGTACCACAGGTGCGGCCAGGGCTGAGTGTGAGTGCGGAAGCAGATGTTGTTGCCCACTTTGAGGGCCTGGATGGTCGCCGCTACCTGCTCGCGGGTCTGGGTGCTCCCCGGCGGCCACCAGGACGAGGCCCGCAGGATCACCCGCTCCCCATTGAGCACAAACCACTGCTTCTCGGCCCACAGCTCGCGGTAGCCAAAGCGCGTGTCCACGGTATCAATCACCCGGCCGCCCTGGCTGAGCGTGGTGCGCAGCGTGTAGAGCTTGGGCGAGTCGGGCCACCAGAACTCCAGGCCCTTCGCAGCCGCTGAGGTGGTCACGAGCGGGGCCTCGCCAGCCGGACACTTGATCTGCCGCTCCGGCAGCTCCACCACCACGGTCCCGCCCTGAGGGCGGCCGGCCGCCGATGGACCCAAGACGCGGCTGCTCACCGTGACCTGGGCGAAGGCGCTGCTCTCGTTGGCCAGCTCCAGGTCCACAGTGATGGTCCCCTGCCGCACGCTGGGCTTCACGAACACGTCGGCGATGTGGAACTCGGGCAGCGCCAGCAGGTACACGTCGTCCCAGATGCCGTACAGGTGGTACATCCCGCCGATGGGGGCCAGGATAGCATCCCTGGGGGCGCTCCGCAGGCCTTCCCAGTCGCCCGCCAGGTCCACCCGGCGGTTGAACAGCCCCGTCCAGTCGTGAACGCCCAGCAGGATGTCGTTGCGCTCCCCAAGCTTGACGGCTTTGGTGATGTCCACGTCGAACATCTCGTGGCCACCGAAATGCCGCCCGACCTCCTGGCCGTTCACGTAGACGACGCTGTTGTACTTGACCCCCAGGAACCGCAGCTTCAGGCGCTTGCCGGCCGCGATCTTGGGGATGCCGATGCTGCGCCGGAACCAGGCCCGCTCGTAGTTCGTGCCGCTGAGGTAGCCCGGCACCGTGGTGGGCTGCCAGCCCCCGGCGGGCGGGGGGTAGGTCAGTTCCGCGCCCGCCGGCAGCTTCTGGTACTCCCACTGCCCGCTCAACAGCACCTCGCTGCGCAGTTGGGCGCAGGCCGGGGTACTGAGCGCCAGGACGCTGACCAGCCCCAGAAGGCGCAGCCAACGACTACGTAGGTCGGGCATTCCTGCCCGACGATGTCGGCCAAGAATGGCCGACCTAC
>Ga0315282_10012225_pt1 | contig 13174 bp, 10 predicted proteins | sample YL17G07_20_MG_FD_203693 | JGI IMG/M metagenome (GOLD analysis project Ga0315282, IMG submission 203693) | Sediment microbial communities from Yellowstone Lake, YNP, Wyoming, USA - YL17G07_20 | ecosystem: Environmental > Aquatic > Freshwater > Lake > Sediment | place: USA: Wyoming | collected...
GGGAACAGAATATGAACGCTAAAAAAATATTGGCAATATTTATGTGTATGCTAGTAACGGCACTGATTCCTGCAGCAGCGGGAACAATGGAAAAAACAAACCCTCAGACCAGTGATATCGGATACACTCATGTGATGGGAATCATCACGAAACCAAAACTCGTCGATGGCGGTAAAGATATACAATTTAGATGTATCTTCGTTCATTACACCACTCGTGGAATCGGCGAGACGATGTCCGGTAACCTTCATTTGTTACAGAAATTGGTCTTCAAAAATCATTTCACCGGTACGATCTACAACCACTTTATCTTCGCACGATTCCCTGGCGAGTTACATTTCTAAATAACTCCAACTTTTTTTCTTTTTTTATTTTTCTTTTTCATACTTATTTTGCTTTATACATTATTTAAAATATAATGAAAAAAGGCTCTAGGGGAAAAGGTTACTATTAATCGTTTTTAAAGTTCATCAAATTTTTTTGCGACTTCTTGGGCGACCTCTAAGGTGGTATTTGTGCCACCAACGTCATAGGTTTTGACTTTTCCTTCTTTGATGACTGTCCTGATCGCGGTTTCCAGTTTTTTCTCGGGTTTCTTCTCCCCAAGCCAGTCGAGCATGAGTTTTACCGTAAGGAGCATCGCCATGGGGTTCACTTTGTACATTCCTGCATATTTAGGTGCTGACCCATGGGTCGGCTCAAAAATCGCGTAGTTATCGCCGATGTTCCCGCTCGACGCAAACCCGAGACCACCAACAAGCTGCGCGGCAAGATCAGAGATGATATCGCCAAACATATTTGATGAAACAAGGATGTCGTAATCCTGCGGGTTTTTCACCAGCCACATGCACATTGCATCCACGTTGGTCTCCTGATATTTTATCGTTGGATATTCTTTTGCGATTTTCCTGGCTTCCTCGATCATCATTCCGCTGGTTTCCCGTATGACATTCGGTTTTTCGACAATGGTGACGGATTTCCGTTTATGTTCTTTTGCGTACTCAAACCCTTGGCGAATGATACTTTGGCATGCTTTTTTTGTGAATATCCGACAAGATACCGCGATTTCATCTAAGGGGATGTTGGCGAATTTCTTCATTTTTTTATGCGTCATGAGTGCATCAAAAACAAGTTTCGGTAACGGCCGGAACTCAACCCCGGCATAGAGATCCTCTGTGTTCTCTCGGAATATCACAAGGTCAATATCATCACGATAGTTCAATGGGTTTCCTGGGTACGCCTTACATGGTCTGATGTTGGTATGCAGATTGAATTCCTGCCGAAGACGAACGATCGGACTGGAATACACAAACCCTTTGTTGCGAAGTGTTGGATCAAGCTCTTTTTGGGCGTCCTCATTAGGCTTTGAAGTGATTGCACCAAACAAGCAACAGTCTGTTTCTTTTAAAAGAGCAATTGTCCTATCGGGCAGAGGGTATCCTTCTTTTTTCCAGAACTCCCACCCAATATCCCCATTAATATATTCAGCATCAAGTTCGATTGCATCAAGGACGATTTTTGCGGCATCCATAACGTCGTTTCCGACGCCATCACCAGGTAATACAGCAATATGATATTTCGGCATGGAGGACTGTAATTCACGGGCAGTTTTAAATCTTTTTTATCAGAGGACCATTCATAATCGGAAGAAATCGATCATTTCCTCAGCTCGCCAAGTGTCGTGATTCGTTCTGCGAACGCGTTATGTTTATGGATTGATTCCTCACTTTCGCTTCGTGCTATCACAAGCACCTCATCAGGAAGGCTCTTATATGTTTTTAACACCGCGCTAAGCATGTCACGAACCACGTCTTCAACAAACTTTGGTTTTCTATGGGCGTTGAGTACCATCTCTGCTTCTTCTTTTCGTTTCAAAATACTGTACGTTGGACTACTGAAGGAATGCTCCACGATAGTGATTAAGTCATCTGCGTCGACCAAGTGAGTACCTTTTGGTACTTCGATCATCAACGTTCCAACATTTCGTTGATTATGGGTGGGTGCCGGACATTTTTTCTCTAAAGTCTCGATTTTTCGAATAACTTCCATTGCGCAGGGACATGCGGTCATTCCAATGACTTTCACACCAATGAGTTTGGTAAGCTCACCGTTACTTTTTGCACGTGCCTCGGCAACGAGTTTGTACGGCTCAGATCCTTTTTGTCCCGATGGATACGTGACGTCTAAAAAATAATCAGCTTCAGCCTTTACCTCTGAAAATGTCGCATAATCATGTTTTTCAAGCAGCAGCTCTGCTGTTTTTTCACAAAATGATTCTAAATCAGAGACTGGTGTCTTGAGATTCTCATCAATAATTTCTGAGACAAGTTCAAGGTTCCGTGACATATGACTACCCTTTTGGGTCGCTGGGAGATCAACAAAAAGATCAAGGGTGACAGTGAGTGGAAGCACTGATTTTTTATTCGGTCGTTTGATGTACACGAGTTTTTTTACCCCTGTAACACCTACACGTGTGAGTTTGAAATGAGAGGATGAAAACCTTGATTGGACATCTGGAAGATTAACCGATTTTATGGTGTTCATCAGGTTCGACATATCCTTTCTCCATTAAAACATTCCCTTTTTACCCAGATTTGCACCACTAAGCTTTTTTATTACGACTCAGATTGTCCCTGTTTTTTTTAATCCTAAAATAGAACCTTTCCATTACTCTGTTAAAGTGGAAAAAAGGGGAATCTACATACTCGAGATTAGGGTATATAAGAATGCTGCAACTAGAATCGGTGTTATGATTGTTTTCATCGCTATGGTTCTTGTCGCAAGTATGGCGGGGTAGGCATTATTATCGACGAGGTCACAGTTAGAGAGTAAACCGGGGTGACAGGAGGACAGACAATTAAAGAGGCGTCTACGGGACTAAAGATTAACATTCCTTAGAACTCTTTCCCTTGTTTCGCTACATTGATATTCACCATCTGGTTTATATTTCTGTTGGCAAGGGCTTAATCCACAAACATTCCTAGGTGCTCACACACGTGTGGCACAATTTGGCAAGTGGTTAAAGGCACCCTCAATCACAATTTCAGAGGTTCGAAACCTAGTTAACAACAGAGGGTTGCCCTTGCCCACATTGTTGTCCAAAGGACTCTGAATAATTTTTTTTATGATGCTCTATAGGGTTCTTCATTGGTAAGCATATACCATATTATGGTGAGCATTTTTCTCGCACATGCTCTTCTTGCTACCTTCTCTCCTTTCCTTTGTTTCATCTTATAGTAATATTTCTGGAACCTAGGATCAAGCATCGTTGCCCTTCCAGAGCATTCGTAGATGATCCATTTTAGCCATTTATTCACCGCATTATTCTTAACGGCTCTATTAGTAGAACCAGTTTGATAGATACCACGGCAGAGACCTGCATAACTCACCAGTTCTTTCGGAGTTTCAAAACGTTTTATATCACCAATCTCACCCATTATCATCAGAGAGGAAAATTCTGCAACGCCTATCATTGACATAAGCAGAGTTGCTTCTTTCATGTTCCTCGCGATCTTTCTTATCCTTTTCATAACCTCATTTTCCTCATTTTTCAAACTCCAGTAAACGTTGATAAGATTCTTTATATCTGGATCGTCCTCTGCAATTTTTGAAAGTGTTTTTTCATTCCATAACTGTTTACAGTACTTCACACCTTTACGTAAAAGATATCCTTTTATCCGGCTTTGAACTGATACTTTTAGGCGTGTAAGATTAGATTTATGCCGTGCAATATCCCTAAGTCTAAGCACATTTTCATCTGGGATCCATACCTCAGGTAGATATTTCGTCCTCAGTAGATTCGCAAGCGTCTTAGCATCGATCTTATCCATCTTTTTACTACCAGCGATATCATGGGTTTTCTTCGGGTTTGCTAGCCTGACCTCGTAACCCATTTCTGTGAGAATCTTATGTACCCCCCTCCACATCCCACATGCTTCTAGCGCGATCGTTATCCCTGGGCTTGGAATACCGCAGAGGAATCGCTCAACTGCCTTTTTAGAAGACGGAAAGATGTGCTCTCTCGTAATATTTCCATCTCCATCCATTATACATCCGGCAAGGTTCTCCTTGTGGATGTCTATACCTCCATAGAGTTTTTCCATATTTCATTATCACCTCAACAAGTGCTTACAATGGCAATAAGCACTTTAGGATTATTTCAGAAAAAGAGTTCTACTGCCATCACTATTGAGGGTCATAATACCTCAGGATTAATCGATAAAATCCTCATTGATATCACTACTCGGCCAGTTCACAAGATGTTGATGTAAGTACCACCCATATTGAACTTTCAAATGGCTCAGCGAAATGCATCTTACAATATTCGGCGACGTATTGGATAAATGGAAAATCTGGTTCCACAGATCTGTTTGCAGAAAACGGTTTTCTCCTGTCGCTTCTAGGTATGGTCTCATTGTTGTGAAAAATGAAGATAACAGTTGTTCTGCGACCACGCCAGTGATAAACAAAAGTGATAGTATCCTTATCGCGGTGAATACCACAGTGAGTTTCTACGAGACTGCACAAAATATCAATATCAAGGGTACAATTATACCTGGAGATGGTACGTGGGGCATCATTAACTTTGGAACGCCGTCGGCTTTTGTGAAACCTATCATGATTTTATAGGAAGATTAAACATTTATGCAGATTCGATATTGTTTTTTGAAAAACAATTAATGAGTTCACTGTTTGGCTCATCCACCTGTATAAAGGAAAAAAGTAAAATAAACCCCCCTTGATATTCAGGGGGTCGTATATTTTGCCGCTGTGGCTTAGAGGTATAGCGATTCCTTGGTAAGGAATAGGTCGAGGGTTCAATTCCCTCCAGCGGCTTTTTAAGCCTTTTTTATCTTTAGATACAAACCCAATATATCTTTGTATTTCCAAATCATGGTTAAATTTTTTTTGAGGAATCGTTATATAGAGTCAAGAAGTTGGTAGATATAAAAAGGATGATATTTCGTAATTTAAGAAATTTGATTGGTAACATATATTTGTGGGATTATGAAAAAAATAGCGATTATAACACGAGATTGTGCCGGGGTAAATGCTGCGATACGGTCTGTAGTACGAACAGCGTGTGGTTATAAAATTGAAGTCGTTGGTGTTTTGAAAGGCTACGATGGTTTGATTGATGGCAAATTTATCCAGTTGAATCGAGGTTCTGTTTCCGGGATCATCAATTTAGGAGGAACGATTCTTAAAACATCTCGTTCAAAACGATTTCTAACAGATAGCGGACAAAAACAAGCTGTTAAAAATCTCCATGAATACAGAATTGAGGGTTTGATTGTTATCGGTGGAGATGGTTCTTTGAAAGGGGTTCATAACCTTGCCACTCAAGGAAAGATTGCTGTCGTTGGTATCCCGGCGACGATTGATAATGATATCACTGATGTTGATTTAGCGATCGGTGCAGATACGGCTGTGAACGTCGCTCTAGATGCGCTAGATAAAATACGGGATACGGCAACAAGTTTGGAACGGATTTTCGTCGTTGAGGTGATGGGACGTGAAAGTGGGTATATCGCTATGCAGGTTGCTTTAGCTGGCGGGTGCGAAGAAGTTTTACTCCCTGAAAAAAAATCGGACATTGAGGTGATGTGTAAGGAAATCAAACAGGGAAATGCGAAAGGAAAATCAAGTTGGATTATCATTGTTGCAGAGGGAAAGGCAAAAGCGCATGATATCGCCCGTCTTATCACCCGTAATACTGGTTTTGAGACCAGGGTCACGGTACTCGGTCATATCCAGAGAGGTGGTCATCCAACCGCTGTTGATAGAATCCTCGCGTCACAACTCGGAAATTATGCGGTAAAGGTTTTACGCGATGGTCAAACCGATATTTGTGTTAGTATGAAAAATGACAAGTTAGTTACCATTCCCTTGTCCGTGGCTATTCAGCCGAAAAAAATCAAAGTTGCAGAGACCTATAAACTGATAAAACTTCTCACAAAATAAAAGAAATTGATTCAACATGAAAAAACATTAACCTAAAAATTCATATTCAAAATTTGAAAAGAGGAACATGTTATGCAAAATATTAAAGGTTTATTATCAGAAATCCCTGAGAGAATCTCCGATCTGCCAGAATTAGCGTATAACTCTTGGTGGAGTTGGCATCCAGAAGCACGAATGCTTTTCAAGATGTTGAATCGACCAGAATGGAAACTTAGTGTACATAACCCTGTGAAAATGTTAATCAATACTGATACGACCATTTTGGAAAAAGCAACAAAGGACCAGAAGTTCCTCAGGCATTATGATGCGGTCATAACTCGTTTTCATGAAGATATGAAAACAAACACAGGTTGGTTTCCAGAAAATATTACGTCTTCTGAGGATTCGTTTCTTGCATTTTTTTCAGCAGAATATGGTCTTCATCATTCCCTCCCTTTTTATGCAGGGGGCCTTGGGTTTCTTGCTGGAGATTTGGTGAAGGAATCGAGTGATCTTGGAATACCTCTTGTAGCGATCGGATTCATGTACCCGGAGGGGTATTTACAGCAAAGAATTAATCCTGATGGATGGCAACTGGATGAAAATGAAAACATTGAAAGAGAAAATGCTCCGATCTCCAGGGTGTTAGATACAAAAGGCAAACACCGGATTATAAAAGTCCCCTTTATCGAACCTTCGATTTATGTAGAAGTCTGGAAGGTTCAAGTGGGCAGGGTAGAGTTGTACCTTATGGATACTGATATTGATGAAAATGACCCCTGGAATAGAAGTATCACTTCGCATTTGTATATTGGAAGCCCAGAACAAAGACTTCGCCAGGAGATTGTTCTCGGGATAGGTGGGACAGAAGTTCTCAAACAGCTTGGAAAACAACATTCGGTTCTTCATTTGAATGAAGGCCATACAGTGTTTGCTATCTTAGAGCGAATCAGGGAGAAAGTAGCAGCTGGTATGAGTTTTGATGATGCGTTTGAACAGACGCGGTCTACAACCATATTTACTACTCATACGCCTGTTCCCGCAGGAAACGATGTGATTCCATTTCCGTTTATGGAAAAATATTTTTCTGGTTACTGGCCGTCTCTTGGTTTAGATCGGGACTCTTTTCTCGCTTTAGGTGTTGACCCGAAGGATCCGAAAGCAGGGTTTAATATGACTGCTTTTGGGTTAAAAGGATCACTCTACCATAATGGGGTCAGTAAACGCCATGGGGCAGTAGCTCGGAAGATGTGGCATTCGCTATGGCCCGAGGTACTGGAACAAAAAGTCCCTATTGATTCAATTACAAATGGTATCCATGTTCCGACGTGGATAGAGCCAAGAATGCAGCTTCTTTTTAATCATTATCTCGGAGCTGATTGGATTAATGAACATGATAACCCAGAGATATGGGAGTTAATCGATGATATCCCTGATCAAGAATTGTGGCAGACGCATTATTGGTTGAAAAACAAGTTAGTCTTGAGGATGATGGAACGCGCACGGCAGCGATGGATGAATGATCAGCCTGATCCCCATATCATTCTTGCCTCTGGTGTATTGCTTGATCCGAATGTCTTGACGCTTGGGTTTGCGCGGAGATTTGCTACCTATAAACGAGCGACGTTGATTTTTCAGGATATGGAACGTCTTAGAAAAATCTTATGTGATCGCTGGAAGCCAGTTCAAATCATCTTCGCTGGGAAGGCACATCCTGCGGATGACCAAGGAAAACTACTGTTACAGCAAGTATTCAATGCTGCAAAGGATGCTTCCTTTGGGGGCCGTATTGCGTTTGTTGAAGATTATGATGAAAATTTGGCGCAATACCTCACTCATGGAGTTGATGTGTGGGTAAACAACCCGCTTCCCCCGTATGAGGCGTGTGGAACAAGTGGAATGAAAGCGTCGTTGAATGGTGTTCCGCACCTCAGTATTCTTGATGGGTGGTGGATTGAAGGGTATAACGGAAAAAATGGATGGGCATTTGGGAAAAAAGATGAAGAACATCGTGATGTTGATGATGCAAATGCATTGTATCATTCCCTTGAACAGGATATAATTCCTCTCTTCTATCAAGTGGATGATGATGGCATTCCTCATAACTGGATTCAAGTGATGAAGGAAGCAATAAAAAGTACTGCCGCTATCTTTAGTGCCCGAAGAATGATGAAAGAATATGCAAGTAAATTTTACCAACCCGCGCTCCAAAACGCATCCAACATTCAAATCCAAAGTAAGACAACAGACCGTTGAATAATGTTACGTCTCTGAATCAATAGTGATGATGCTGAATGAATCGGTACTTCCTGGTTGTTCAGCGAACCGTCGTTGGGTCAGGATCACTTTATCGTCTTTTTTCACGAGCCCTGCTTCCCGTATTAGCCGAAGGATTGGATCATGCCAACTTTTACTTTTATTTTTCATCAAGAAAGGATACACTCCCGAAGAGAAATTAAGAAATTGACTGGTATCTTCATATCGACTAAAAGCGAGAATCCAACTCTTTGGTTTGAAACGTGAGACACGCCGGGCTGTATTCCCACTTGCAGTCGGTGTTAGAATATACCGTACTTGTAACGCCTCTGCCGCCTCAACAACATTTAGGGAAATAATGTCGGTAATACTTCGATGATCTTCACTTACCATTCGTTTCAAGTAGTTCTGGAGATCACAGGACAGATTGTCCATGTCACGTTTATGTTCGGTTGCTACCGCAATCTTTCTCATCATCTTGACAGTTTCAACAGGGTGTTTTCCGATAGCGGTTTCTTCTGAAAGCATCACTGCATCAGTTCCATCGAGAATAGCATTGGCCACATCAGCGACTTCAGCCCGAGTAGGACGGGTGTTTTCTTTCATGGATTCTAACATTTGGGTCGCGGTTATTACAGGACATCCGTTGAGATTTGCTCTACGGATAAGTTTTTTCTGCACCGTAGGGACGTCTTCTAATGGTATTTCAAGTCCAAGATCTCCTCGAGCAATCATGATAGCATCTGAAACAGTAAGTATTTCCTCAAAATTTTTTACCGCATCTTTTCGTTCTATTTTCGCTACAGCATGAATCGTTTTTCCTTTTTTTTGTGCAAATTCTCTTACTTTCAGAATGTCGTTTGCATTTTGAATAAAGGATACACCAAAAGTGTCGACTCCCTCTTTTAACCCGAAATCAACAAACTCGAGATCTCTTTTCGTAACAGATTCTAAAAACAATGGTGCTCCTGGAAGATTTACTCCTTTCGAAGAATAAAGCAGACCACCGACCACTACCTTACAACGGATCTCATCATGTATTACATCTTCAACTTTCAATTGAATAAATCCATCGCTGAGATACACCGTTTTCCCCTTTGAAACACTCTGTGCTAATTGATTGTAATTGACGGGAATTATAGCATCTGTGGCTGGAACATTTCGTGGAGCGAGTGTTACTTTTGCATTTTTCTTCAGGAGAAGGGGTTCGGATTCTAATTTCCCTACTCTGATTTTCGAACCCGGAAGATCGATAAGAATCGTAACTATGTGATCTACTTTAGCTGCAACTTTCTTTATCAGCCGAATATCTTCCCTATGCTTTTCAAGACCACCGAACGAAAAATTGAGTCGAGCAACATTCATCCCGTTTCTGATTAAGTCTTCCAGAATGGATTCAGACCGAGATGTAGGTCCTATCGTACATACGATTTTTGTTTTATGGGATGGCAATTTTACTTTCCGATTTACTCTCGTATCAGCCATGTAATTCACTATTTTAGGAACTGACAGGTGTGCTTCGTTTAAATATTATACCTCTGTGATCCTACGAATATAAGCCGAATTGAATTTTATATCGACGGAGTGAAACGATTTGAAGCTACCAGCCCACCATATCAATGGACATGGACGGAGCGAACATTTGCATATCACAATATTGAAATCAATGCGATAAATATTACCGGAGAAACAAAAACTACTAGCATAAATGTGTGGAAGTTCTTTTAAAAAATCAATAATTTTGTTGGGGATTTGTATCTTTTGTAGCAAGCCCTCCAGCGGCTTAGGTAACCTCGTTTTCTCCTGTTGGCGACCCTCGAAAATACAATCCCGCACGGGGCTCTATTAGTTAGGGTTAAAAGCCCTCTTACCCAAATGACATATTAATAGAAATTAAAAATGAAAAACCGTTCAACAGATATGAAATCATCAAATGCGTTAATAAATATAAGTTCAAATCTCCCGCCTAACATAAATATTATCCCCAAAAGCGAAAGAAATGAAGCTTATAAAGGAGTAAGCTATATGAGAAGGGTATTCAAAAGAGCATATGATCCGTAAGGTGATATAATGGCTACTAAATTAGAGCGGTTAAAAAGAAAACACAAAAAAAACAAAAGACAACGGAAAAAAGCAAGATGAAACTAATCTGTTTAGTGAAAGTTAAAAGAAGATAAAGAATTTTGGCGAAATATGCATTCTGTATAGATGAAGTAAAAAAACAGTTTGATGAATTACTTAATTTGCTAATGTAAAAGTATTTCATTCGTGATCGGTTAAGAAAATACCAGGAACAAAATAACATGGTTCCAACAGATTAGATTAAAAATTGGTAACAAATTACCAATACTAACTATGACACGGGTAGTAAAGACGATTAAAGGACGTAAATACGCTTATGAGGTGAAGAATCGATTCAGAAAAGTTGAAAGGAGAGCTCTATTGTGCAATAATGAGACGTACGAGGATTAAAAAGGATGAGCGGAAGAAAATCATGAACACCATCCACGAGGTTTTAGCAAAATATGGATAACATTGGTAACTTTTACCAACAAACATCATTGTTTGATAATAATTGCAGATCCATCGTCTACCATCATACGTTTTACTCCTATTAAAAAAATATTTATTCCATCATGCCAAAGGTACGAAATATCGGCTATAAGATTGTAGTTTAAACGAGGAAAAAAACTATGAGCGAAGAAACAACAGAAGCGGGAACAGCTGAAAAAAGAAGAACCGATGAAAACGTGATATATGTTGGACACAAACCTCCGATGAGCTATGTACTTGCCGTCGTAACACAGTTTCAAGGTAGTGGTTCTGACGAGGTTATTATTAAAGCGAGAGGCAGGGCGATAAGTACAGCGGTAGATACTGCAGAAATCGTAAGAAACCGATTTATCAAAGACGCGACAATTAAAGGCATAAAAATTGGTACTGAAAGCGTTACCAACGAAGAAGGCAGAACCTCCAATGTATCTTCAATGGAAATAATCTTAACAACTAAAAAGAAGAGCAAATAGGGAGAACGATAAACTTACAAGGCAATGTCTATATCTAGTTTTTTTGTGAGTTCCTTATAGCGATTTCGAATGGTAACCTCAGTAACGCCTGCTACATCTGCTACCTCGCGTTGTGTTCTACGTTCACCACAAATTACTGATGCAATATAGAGCGATGCTGCTGCCATACCAGTTGGGCCACGTCCACTAGTAAGTTCTCGGTGTGCAGCTTCTTGTAATATCTCCAAGGTCTTCACTCGCACATCACCACTAAGTTTCAGTTCACTGCAAAATCTTGAAATATAATCCTCTGGTGAAGTCGGCAACAATTTTAATCCTAATTCACGGGAGACATATCTGTAGGTCCTTCCGATCTCTTTCCTCGATATATGTGCTATATTACTTATTTCATCAAGTGTACGTGGCACATGGCACTGCCGGCATGCCGCATACAATGCTGCAGTGGTAACACCTTCTATGCTTCTACCACGGACCAATTTCTTCAATGCTGCTTTTCTATAAATCATAGCAGCGGTCTCTCTCACCGTTCTTGGAAGGCCCATGCCTGATGCCATTCTGTCAAGCTCAGAAAGTGCAATAGCAAGGTTTCTCTCTGTTGCATTGCTAATCCGAATACGCCGTTCCCATTTTCTCAAACGATAGATTTGTGCTCTATTTCTCGTTGGAATTGACTTCCCATAAGAATCTCTGTTTTTCCATCCTATTACCGTACTTAATCCCTTATCATGAATGGTATACGTCATTGGCGCTCCAGTTCGAGCTCGTTTTTCTTTTTGTTCACTATCAAACGCTCGCCATTCAGGTCCATGATCAATGATATCTTCATCAAGAACAAGTCCGCAATTTCTACAGACTAATTCTGCCCGAGAGTAATCTTTACTGAGATGGTTACTCCCACATTCAGGGCATTGAGTAATTTCTTCTATTTTCTGTTTTTCTTTTTTAACCAAAACAAATCAAATCCTTAATATTCTCTAACTTATCAGTTGAGTTATATAAATACTCGTACGTAGGAGTTTTTGAGGATTTTCTTATGGAAAAGAACATCTCTCACTCTAACAGATTGGTTTTTTTCCGTTGCCCCATATAGTACGAGAAAGTTTTTACTTATGGAGAAGCCCTAACGACGTAAGCTCCTTTGATAATTTATCTACTGCTAATGACACATCCTCTATCTTTCTTGCACCTGCACAGACTATTTTACCAGAACCGAACAGCAACATAGCTACTTTCGGTTCTTTGATCCTATAAACCAAGCCAGGGAACTGCTCAGGCTCATATTCCACATTTTCTAAACCAAGAGATACAGCTACTTCGCTAAGATTAAGTTCTCCTCCCAGATCAGATGTGGCCACAATATTCTGGATCACAATCTCAGGATTTTTATATACTTTTACACCTATTTTTTCTAGTTTTTCTGCTATTATTTTGATAGTAGTTTTTACATCCTCTATAGTTTTTGCACCGGTACAATTAGCCGCTCCGCTTCGAAAGAGGAGCGTGGCTGTCTTCGGATTACCCAGGCGATATACAAGCCCCGGGAATTGTTCTGGTTCATATTCAGCTTCGTCTAACGATTGCGCTATCACATCAAGATCTAACTTATCTGCAAAGGATGTAGATGCAACAATATTTTCTACTTTTACTTCTATCATATAGCATCGTTTTCCATTAAATAGTGCAGCGTTATAGTTTTAAGGTGACAAAACTAATAACAAGTATATCTATTAAAATGATTCTCTCATGGTATGCTGGCCACATAATCTGTTTTTTTAACATCTTTGTATATGAACGGTTCCCTGTTTTCAATTGATGGTTGGTTTTATAAAAGAGTAAATGTTATATGTTATGAAATATGAGGAGGTGGAAAATATGAAACAAAAAAATGTGTATATGTTAGACAACGATGATGGTAAAGCCATTCAATTATTCGTTAAGCTAGGGATGCC
>Ga0315282_10012226_pt1 | contig 13170 bp, 15 predicted proteins | sample YL17G07_20_MG_FD_203693 | JGI IMG/M metagenome (GOLD analysis project Ga0315282, IMG submission 203693) | Sediment microbial communities from Yellowstone Lake, YNP, Wyoming, USA - YL17G07_20 | ecosystem: Environmental > Aquatic > Freshwater > Lake > Sediment | place: USA: Wyoming | collected...
AAACTGCTCTAAGTTGGATTACAATACAAATACTAAGGAAGCAAAAGTAGAACAGGTAAATCTAGAACAAGAAGCAACAAAAGCAACTGCAGACTCTGGTATCTTTCTTCTAGACAAAAATCAGTTCAAATTAACAGGTAATGTAGTAATCCTAAGGGAAGATTTAACATTGAAGAGTACTGAAGCCATTCTAAATACCGAGACTCAAGTTTTAGAGGCAACTGGAGCAGTAGATGTAGAATTTCAAGTCAAACAGCAGTGAACTATAGACTCTTTAAGGCATTTGGTTTTGTAGAAAGAGTATCCCTAATTGATGTCAGGAAGTTATTAAGGTATAATATTAAGGGGATAATATTTGATATAGATAATACCATTGTTCCTTGGGGCTCATGGGAAATACCTGAGGAGATGAAAGTATTCGTAGAAAAATTAAAAGAGAACAAGCTTAAGTGTTGTCTTTTATCAAATACCGACAAGAAGGATAGAGCTTTATTTATCGGTAGAAAACTTGGACTTCCAGTAATTTTCATGGCTTTAAAACCTTTACCATCTGGATTTATTCGAGCGTTAGAAATATTAAACTTAAAGAAAGAAGAAGTAGTCTCTGTAGGAGACCAAGTTTTTATGGATGTATTAGGAAGCAATATGGTAGGAATAAGAGCTATACTAGTTAAACCATTAACTAATAGAGATTTTCTTACTACAAGGATACTAAGAGTTATTGAAAAAAAGATTATACCAAAAGTAATAAAGGAGGCAGAGAGCTTTGGATATACCAATTCTTGATAAAATATTACAGGCGACAGGTAATAGATATATTTTAACTATAGCAGTAACTAAAAGAGCAGACGAGATACATGAGACTGCTACTCTCTTAACCAGGAAGTTAAATCCTGTAAGTACGGCAATAAAGGAGATAGCAGAGAATAAGTTAAAGATTAAGTATCATAAAGAGCCTGAAAAGGTCCAGTAGATTTCTGGTGGAGAGGTGGCTGAGTGGGTTAAGGCACTCGCCTCGAAAGCGAGAAGGTAGAGATACCCCGTGGGTTCGAATCCCACCCTCTCCGCCATGTAAACTACCTCTCAATTAATTGAGAGGCTTTCTGGTTCAACGACAGGGTGCTTTTTAGGTAGCATTTACTACATTCATCCACAGAGCCTATCTCCACAGGCGTGAATTCGGACAGTTCCTGCCCTATCGTTACGTAGTATAACAATTTTTATCATAATTCAAGTCTATATTCAAATGGTCTGCTTTCATCTCTCCTTTAAAAAGGAGAGGATTCCCGCAGAGGATCCTGACTAGCGTTCACAATGACAGTTTGCCGACAAAAATTACACGCTGGCCTCTTGACAAAAGACAAAATTTTTTATAATATATATGTAAATCAAACATAAGGTGGTATATGATATGCATAGATGTAGACATGGTATGAGAGAGACAGGGTTAAGCCCTGGATTTTTGCTTAGAGCATGGATTCTTGTGACTTTAGGTAACAAAGAACTGCATGGTTATGAGTTGATGAACAGTAGTTCTAACATGTTTCCTGGACTTATCATTCCTGGACCGTCAGGGATGGGAAGAGGGTATAGAATCTTACGGATGCTTGAGATGGAAGGACTTATAACCTCTAGATGGGAAGTAGAAGAGCCTGGTCCAGCAAGGAGAGTATATAACCTTACTCCTGAGGGAGAAAGGTTAAGAGAAGAGGTTATAAGTTCCATAGAGGAAATGAAGGGATATATAGATAAATTCTTAGATTTTGCTAGAGGAAAGGGAAAGGAAGGTAAATGAGATGAAGATAGCCATAGTATCTGATGATGGGAAGACTATATCTTCTCACTTTGGTAGGACAAGGGGATTTGTAATATTTGAGGTTGAAGGTAAAGAGATAAAAAGCGAAGAATATCGTCCTAATACCTTCACTGGTCATACTCGAGGTTTAGAGGGGACGCATGAAGCTGACCAGCATGGACCAATACTTAAAGCACTGAGTGATTGCAATGTTGTCATCTCTTGTGGAATGGGAAGAAGGATCTACGATGATTTGAAAGGGATAGGTATCGAGGTCTTTATTACAGAGGAAACAGATGTAAAGAAAGCTCTAGAACTATATCTTGAAGGTAAACTAGCTGATAATTCAGATCTAGCATGCACTCATTAAATAAGGTTACGGTAAGAGTTATAGGTAAGGACCCCCCAAAATTACGGGGGTCCTTATACCTCCTCGTTAAAGATTTTTACAAAATCCTTCAATAGACTCCCTTCCTTTGGAACATTACATTCAAGAGAGATGTAGCCATCATAGCCAGCAGATTCTAAAAATGCCACTTTTCCTTTTAAGGAACTACCTGGAACTATCGTTTCTCCACAGGCAAGTCTCATAGTTTTATTACCTCTTGGGTTTCCATAGATTCATTTGCAGATAAAGCTACTTTTAATGTCTTAAGAGAATCCTCATAAGAAGAGAGTATTATGCTTCTATCTCCTTTTTTCATTGCCTCAAAGAATACATCCTGCTCTTTCGCCATCGGGTTATCTGAAAACTCTATACTCTCTACATTCTCTGGAGTGAATGTCTTTATATATGATAGACTTCCTTCAATTCTTAATCTTTTGGCTATAAATTCCATCTTAGGACCATGTTCAGGATGTAAGAATAATGAATATGTAGAAGCCAGTGTAGCTACCGTCCCATTTTCAAATGTTATGACTGTAACACTTGCATCATCGTTTATAAAGTCTTGAATCTCTGGGAATAAACCTTTTGAACTCTGAGAATAAACTGTCTTTACCTCGCCCAAGATAAATCTTGCAAGGTCTATAAGATGGATAGACTGGTCAACCACCTGTCCACCTGCTCTTTCTTTATCCCTTACCCAGGCTATAGGAGGTATAGTATGATACCATCTAGCAACTACCATTGCACATTTTTTGTCCTTTAAGACTTCCTTGAGTTTTTTGGCAAATTCTGAATACCTCCATAAGAATCCAACACTGACTATTATCTTATTTTTCTGAAATACCTCATTTAGCCTTTCTCCAACCTGTAATGTTCTTGCCGGAGGTTTTTCTATAAATAGATATATCCCTCTCTCTACTGCCTTTATAATATTTTCTGGTTCTCTAGAGTATGAAGGAGTACATATAAAGAGAGCATCTAAGTCTTTTTCGTTTTCTAAGAGTTCCTCGAAACTTGAATATGGAGTTCCACCAGACTTCTCTGCCATTTCTTTTGCCCTAGAAAAGATTATATCCGCTACACCTTTTATTTTTATATCCTCTCTCTTTATTAATCTTTCAAAATGAGCCTTACCAATCCTTCCTGCACCTATTATTCCTATATTCATAGGTCCTCCTTTTCATAAAAGAATTTTTGAATGGCCAATGCCCCTGCTCCATACAATCCTATCTCTTTTTCAAAACTTGAGACTTCAAATCTTATCTTATCTGTAGAGAATAACCTACCTTCTATTGCTTTTAACATAGGTTCAAATAGAAACTTTCCAAGTCGAGATACTCTTCCAGCAAATATAATCATTTCAGGATCGAACATATTTACAAGATTAGATATTCCTATCCCAAGATAATATCCAGCCTTCTCTACTACCTGAATAGCTTTTTGATTCCCCTTTTGGTTCTCCTCTCTTATTTCTTCTATATCAACATCCTCGTCATCAGTAGCTCCTTTAAAATTCTTTATTATAGCCCTAGCTGAAGCAAATGTCTTAAGACATCCCTTTTTCCCACAACTGCATATCTCTCCGTCATCGGCAACAACTGTATGTCCCAACTCACCAACCCCATTATTGGCTCCCTTATAGAGTTTCCCATCTATAATCACTCCAGAACCTATCCCTATACTTACATATACAAGGACAAAGTTACCTAAATTCTTACCCTTTCCAAACCACTTTTCTCCAAGTGCCATAACCTTCACGTTGTTTTCTACTGCTACAGGTAGATGGAACCTTTCTATTAGAGGCTGGCCTATCTCTAGTTCTTTCCAACCCCGATTGGGAGAGAATTTTACCTTCCCAGATACTCTATCTACGATACTGGGACTCCCATACCTATTCCAAGTATTCTTCTTCCCTCTATTAAGCTGGATACTTTTTCGCATAAAATGCTAATAAGCTTTTCAGGCTCTCGAGGCTCATAATTATAACTCTCTACGTTAGAGAGATGTCCTACTAAGCCGCTCAAAGCTATCCTTATAATTTTAGGTCCTACATCTATTGCTATTACATAGGCTGAACTGGAATTTATAACTAATGGAATAGCTTTTCTTCCAACCCCAGTCTTTTCTTCATATGCAGGAAGTTCTCTTATAAAACCTTCTTCTAATAATTCTCCAGTTATATTTGTCACTGTAGCAGGAGTCAGTGTAGTTATTCTAGCAATCTCTTGCCTGGTTATTGAACCCCTTTCGTAGATTAATTTCAATATCAATAACCTATTCCGCTGTTTTACTATCTGGTGATTTGTTCCCCTAAGGTTCAACTATATTCACCCTCAATTCGTGAGAGTCATCTTCTAACGCCATTTCGTAGTAATAGTAAATCTTATCAGAAACACTAACAGCATTTACATATCTTATACTTCCAGATGAATATGGAGAAAGTATTACTGGACTAGAAATACTTACTTTCTCAAAATGTAGTAAGTCAAGACTTATTGCTATTCCCAGTTTTTCTTCATAATTCTCAGATACATCTCTACTTCCGTCATAGAAAGCATAAAATACTGGCGGAGAATAGATGATAGTAGTTATCCTAGAAGAATAAGAATCCCAACCATCTACACTTGGGGATAGGACATCTCCAAGCCATCTAAAATCTATCCTATTATAACTTATAGCTAACCCACTGTGGGATTTTGTCATTCCTGTATTATATACATCCGCAGTTTCATGCATCTTCTCTTTTAAGTCTGGGGTTATATTCTGAGGTGTTGGTGCATAACTTACAAACATATAGTAAAGTCCACCTATCATTAGGACTTCGGGGTCCTTTATACCCTCTATTTGAAGGTCTGAAGCAGTAAAAATTTTTATCTTTTTATCTGGGTCTAGCTCTTCAATCCTTTTAGCCTCTATCATATCTATTCTCCATCTATTGTCTTTAGGGTCTACATAACTTGTATAGAGCCTGTATCTACCTTCTAGAGTTTTTGTTATTGAAGCCTTTTCAAGAGATATCCCACCAAAATAAGATTTATTTGCACTCCATATAAGTTCAAAGTTAATTCCATCTTTACTTCTAGCTATTCTACACTCATATCCTCTTCCTACCTCTTTGCCATCTTCTACAAGTCTTGGTCTTCTTAGTCTATAGTACAGATAGAATACTTTATCCTCATCATCATAGAAAATACTTGGAGCTCCAGCCCAATAGCCATTACCTTTACTTACAGGCTTAGCGACAGTAACTCCATTTAATGGATCAAACAGTTTTATAGGACAAATTCTTTTTAAGTCTTTTACCATTCCCCTCCTCCATTCATTAATTTATTGTATTAATTAATATATTACACAAAAGAATAGAACGTCAATGGCCTTTGTATAAAATAAGATTAGTATTTATCTTTTAAGATACTAAGCGGGAATTCTCTCCAATTCATTGGAGAGATGAAAGCGACATATTTTCTATAACATAATTGTTGTTCCTGCATATCAGTTTTACCTCTTTCGGATTGATCTGTTTGTATTTGGATGATAATTGGATGTATCTACCGCCTATGTCCTGGATATATACCCACTTGCCTGTAAAGCCGATTATATATCCAATCTTACCTTTCTGTGGTATATATACTTTGTCCCATAGGCACCATTTCTTGTTGTTTATCACAATCTCTTTTATGTTCTTCCTGTTGCGCTTGGCCTCTCTATTAGGCTTGCCCCTCCCTTTCCTGGGTATTGCTTCATGAAGACTGCGATTTTTCTTCCTAACCTGCTTTATTCGATACATTAGGTCAAGCGGTACTATTTCTTTAGACGTGTCCAATGCTATCGCTATCGCATCATTGCAGTGTGTTTTAGGTAGGTTTATGCTTTCCCGCATCAGTTTAGTAGTAACACCGTTGGTCTCTTGAACTGGAAAATGTTCGCTTATTTCCTTAACCAATGCATTCTTCATACTTTGGACATGGGCGGATCCTACCAGCGATATTTTTACCTGCTCTCTTATCTTCGGTACCCGCCTTAATCGCTTTTTGTTGATTTCCGTTGGATGAGCCTCCAATAACTTTACCCATTCGTCCAGAGTCAAATTATCCTTACTTTTATTGCAGTCTTCACAAGATGCCACCATATTGTCAGGTACATCTGTGCCGCCTCTTGACTTCGGCTTTATGTGGTCTACTTCACAACGTTTGCCGTGAAGGTCTTGGCCACAATATTGGCAGGTATAATCATCCCTCTTCCTTACGTATGCTTTTATGTTCTCTTCATCGTATAGCGGACCTTTCTGGTATAACCAGTTCGGTATCTTATGTCCTGTTTTTATTGCCTGAGTGTCAAAAGAAGCTGTTTCAATCGTTACTTTCTTTACGGGAAGTATCTTTGCTATCCGCTTTACAGCATTGACTATAGCATCTTTTTTGCTCCTTAGCGTTGGAGCAAGCCAGTTTTTAGATCGCTTTCGGTTGTTGAACCTTTTCCTGCGGTAGTGCATTTTCCGGTATCTCCTGCCCCTTCTATACTGCCGTCTTTAGGTCATGTTGGAATGAACATCGTTTCTCAATTCCAGTTCTGCTTGATATAAGACTCTACCTTTATCGGTTACTGCCGCTAAACCTACATACTTTGAGCCAGTACCTATACCTAGCGTTGTTGGTTGGGTATATCCACTGCTTCCATATAAAAGCTGGATGGTAAACGACTCACACTTTGCTATTTTCGCTTTTCTCTGCTTTAGTAGTTTCCTCGCTTTTGACGATTTGCACGGCATAAGTGGCCTGCCGTATTTGTTGATAACATACACTAACATCCAGTGTATCTCCTTTCGGGAGTTATTTGCCCTTCGCCAATGTTATCCATGCTTACATGCCCATATCACTGTCCCTACCCCTGGAACTGTTTGGATTATAGGTGATAGAGCTTCAGACTAGGGTATCATCTAAAGGTATCATAACACGGATAACGTAGCCCGATGGCATTTCTGCCCTGGCTGAGGCTAGTCAACTTGAGGCTTTTTCAAGCCTGCCTCTTTAGAGGCGGGTAGTTGACTCTCTATTTGCTTAATATTTTATCAATCTCAGTCAATTCTTCATTTGAAAATTCTAAATTCTTGATTGCTCCAACATTATCTTCGATCTGTGATACTTTGCTTACTCCTACAATTACAGAGGTAACAGTCTTTTGTCTTAATATCCATGCTAGTGCAAGCTGAGACATACTCTGTCCTCGATTTCTTGCTATATTTGTTAACTTTCTTACCTTTTTAATTTTTTCTTCTGTGATATCCTCTTCTTTCAAAAATACTCCAGACTTTCTAACTCTTGAATCCTCAGGAATACCGTTTAAATATCTTTCTGTGAGCAATCCTTGTGCCAATGGCGAGTAGATAATAGCTCCCATTCCAAGTTCATCCAAAGTGTCAAAAAGACCGTTCTCAACATCTCTTGCGAACATATTGTATCTTACCTGATTTACTATAAGCCTTACTCCCATCATTTTAAGAGTTTCATAAGCAATCCTTGTTTGTTCTGAATTGTAATTCGAGATTCCAACATACAAGGCTTTCCCTTGATGAATTGCCTGGTACAATGCCTCCATAGTTTCTTCAATCGGCGTATTTGGGTCTGGTCTGTGTGAATAAAAAATATCAACATAGTCAAGATTCATCCTTTTTAGGCTCTGGTCAAGGCTTGCAAGGAGATACTTTTTTGAGCCCCACTCTCCATATGGTCCATCCCACATCTTATATCCTGCCTTGGTTGAGACGATTAATTCGTCTCTATAAGCTTTCAGATCAAACCTCAAAATTCTTCCAAAGTTTTCCTCAGCAGAACCTGGAGGTGGACCATAATTATTTGCTAGATCAAAATGTGTGATACCAAGGTCAAAAGCCCTTGTCACAATTGAGCGCATATTGTCAAAAGAATCGTTATAGCCAAAGTTGTGCCAAAATCCAAGTGAAATAGCAGAAAGCTTTAATCCACTTCTACCACACCTTAGATATAATATTTCTGAGTATCTGTCTTGATTTGCTACATACATTTTGAAAGACCTCCTTTAAAAATCTTTTAATAGTTATATTCTAAAACTCTTATCTTAGTTTTTCAATCTTTTTAATCAGATAGAGAAGTCCCTTGATGTTCTTTATCTCAAACTCAGGAATTTCTTGTTTAGACTCAGGGACAGAATAGTATCTATCATTCCAATGAAACCAGATAGAGATAATGCCAACCTTATTTGCTCCAGCTATATCTCTTTTGAGGTTATTCCCAACCATTAGAACATTCCTATACTCTGGCTCTTCTATTCCTAAAGAATTAAGGGCAAATAAAAATATCTGAGGACTGGGCTTTTCACACCCTAGCTCTTCTGAGATAGCAAAACAGTCAAAATACTTTAGTAGGTCGTATTTTGACAGCACGTTCTTATATGTTCCTATCCTTGTATCAGCTACCAATCCAAGCTTATAGTTAGATTCTTTTAAAAATTTTATTACCTCTTCTACTCCATCTATCAATTTGGCATCCTGAGTAACTCCAAGGATATCTTTTACCTCCGTTACCTCATCCATTAGAGTATCACCTAAATCAAACAATACAGCTTTTATCTTCAATTTTAAGTACACCTCCAAAAAAAGTAATGGGTGATGAGATAAAGATTACCTTTATCCACCACCCATTATTCCAATTTTTACTTTTTAAAGAAGACCTGCTCAGGATGATAGGCGTTGAGTCTCATCAAGTCCCAGCCCCAATAGCCTTTCTCTGGCACATTTCTTAGGTTGTTCTTTGCTATCACTGGATGCGGTGCAAGTCCCACAGTACCAATCGTCCATAGATTCTCTGCATTAGACTTAAGTATCTCTTTCCCTAGTCTTATCCTTTCTTTCTCGCTCATAACCTCCTGCATCTTTTCATATAGTGTAAGTAGCCTCTTAATTTCTTTAGGTGGTTCTTCTCCTGCCTTTCCTCCAGTAGCATACCACTGAGCCCAGGCTGGACACCAAGGAGATTCTTCCTTAAACCTCATAGGAACCCAATAGTATGGAACAGTTGGGAATAAGAATGCGCATCTATCACCATGCCATAAGCCTATCTGGATTAGATTAGCTGTTACCCTAGTTGAAACCAATGAACCATCCTCTTCCTTAACAGCTATCTTAATACCAATTGCATCCCAATAACGCTGGACTAATTCTGTAGTACGCCTCTTAGGAGTCTCCCCCTCTGAGAACTCTAAGACTAACTCTAACCTCTTACCATCTGGTCTTAGTCGATATCCGTCTGAACCCCTCTTAAGCCCCATCTCATCTAAGAGTCTATTTGCCTCTTTTGGATTATACTCTATATAATCTTTAGCAAAAGATTCTTCGTAATAGGGGGAAAATGGTACTACAGTTGTCTGACGTGGAGTAGCCATACCATAATATAGAAATTGATTAATCTCATCTCTATTTATAGCTAAAGAAAGAGCCTTTCTAAATCTAACATCTCTGAATATCTCTCTTATTACAGGGTCTTCCTTATATGTTAGATTAACCTGATAACACACATCGGCACCTAGTAACGATTGCCAGAGAAGTACTCTATAGTTACCTTTATCTCTATTTTCCATATAGAGCGTATAGTTATCCATCGATGTATTCTGCTGAGCTATGTCAACCTCTCCAGAGATTATCTTCATATTTGCTGCCTCTGAATTTGATACCTCTGAGACAAATATCTCATCGATATATGGTAATTGATTTCCAGCAGTATCTACCTTCCAATAGTATGGATTCCTCTCTGCAGAAAGAGAATCTAACCCTTTTTTGACTACCCTAAATGGTCTTAACGTAGGAGCTCCAGGGTCTACCTTCCCACCACCGCCACTATAGAAATCTCCATGCTTCTGAAAGAGCTTATACCAAGAATCAAAACCTTCCTGCTTTGCCTGTTTCATAATCTCTTCCATAGGTGTATACTTAGGATGATACTTCATAAGATAGTGCTTTGGAAGGCCGAATCTTCCCTCTGTTCCATAAGAATGCGCTAGATGCATTATAGCTGCTGGATAAGGTGAAGCAAATGACATCTTAATTGTATAGTCATCTACCTTCTCCATCTTCATTAACTTTCCTTTAGGGCTCCACCATTGCGGTTTAGTAGGGGTGAGCTCATCATTTAGAATAACGTCCTCCCACCAGAACATAATGTCATCAGCGGTAAAAGGAGCACCATCAGACCACTTGATGCCCTCACGTAGGTAGATATAAAGTGTCTTGCCACCATCAGTAAACTTCCAGCTTTTTGCGATATTAGGAATGATCTGCCCATCTGGAGTTACTCTAAGGATACCTTCCCAACCTACAAATGCCTCTGCCTCACCATAAGAATCTGCCCCTCCAAGTGCTCTAGCCTTTCCACCATACTGCCCCACCTCTTCTACCGGAACAATAACAATAGGGTCCTTAGGTAATCTTTTCTCTACCTGGGGAAGTTTCCCAGCTTTTACAAGCTTAGTTAACATAGGTGATTCGTTAAACTTTGTAATTCTTTTACCAGTTGCTCTCTGATACTCTCTAGGAGAGTTGTACTGGACTGGAGATGGAGCCTTCTGGGCAAAACTCACAGGAACAGTACCTATAATAAGACTTAAAACTATAGATAACACGATACAAACCAAAAGAACTCTTTTCACTGCTTTCGCCTCCATTTATTAAAACAAGATTTTCGGAAACTCTCAAACCTCTTCTAAACTTAACTCTTTAGATAGCAGTTTTATACTTCACCTCCACTATTTAAACCCCTCTATTAACTTTTCAGCTACATAAACTTTACCTAAGACTGCTATCTAAAAACTACCTTTTCAGGTTAACTTGACTGAAGTATCTCTTAAGGATTAAAAACTATCATACGTTCTTCTCAGGCATCACTCCCTTCTTATTCCTCTATTTTCTAGTAGAAATTGTAATATATATAGGCTATCAATACCCCCTAGGGGGTATGTGTAACCTTTAGTAGATCATCCCATAGAAAGAGCAAAGGTTCGTAGTAGGAAACAGTGGTTCTGGAGAATGATACTTGCTAGGATAAATCAACATTTAGATGCATGGATAGTTCAGAAAAAGTTTAATATTACTGGAACGCTTACTGCTTGGGCTGAAGAGGCAGCTTAAACTTTAGACTGTTAAGTAAGAATAATGATACTACTGAAACATCCAGAACTATTTTCTAGACATACAGGTCCTATGAGTAAACATTGCCTTTTCAGCCTTTAGTTAAGCTATATTTTTCTATATTAGCTTTTCAAGGTGCCCTATTCTTTTTAAAACTACTAACTCTCCGTCAGAGTTTCTGAAAGTCTACTTTAAGATATTATTATAATATATGAAAACGTATTCAAAGTCAACAAGTTTCTCTGGCTGGGGTGTAATCACTTTTTGAAAAAGAAAACCTCCCTAGGTTAGAATTATATTATAAATATTTAATATCCTAACCGAAAGGAGTCAACTATGAATAATTGGGAGAATAAAAAGTGCCATGAATAAGCATAGAATATATAGTTCTGAGCAATTTGTTAGCTACAGCTATAATAGCAACCATATAGCTCTTACCTCTTTCTCTAAGCCTATGAAAGTAGTCCCTGAATCTTCCTTCAAACCTAATTACATTTATGGCCATAAGATATATTATTCTCCTGAGATGTCTATTCCCTCTTTTAGAGATATTAAACTCAGCTTTGTATCTCCCAGATTGTTTTGTGACTGGATCAATTCCTACAAATGCTATAAGAGTTTTGTCACTTCTAAATGCATCTATGCTAGGAAGCTCACATACAAAACTTGTAGCCAAGCAATTCCCAATCCCTGGGATAGAAGATATAATCCTGATCTCGTTTATCTCGACTTCTTTAATACCATCAGAGAGAAGCTTATCAAATTTATCAATCTCTTCTTCTATCATAAGAAGTCTCTTTATATTGCTTATAAGGATCTCTTCCATAGCTGGAGATTTTATTCCGATAGAGTTATTGGCAAGCTCAATGATATCATTAGCGCTAAAAGAAGGTTTTTTCCCTCTGCCATTAAAGGCTTGAGAGAACTCATATTCAACGACCTTCTCTTTAGCCTTCTTGATACTTTTAGCAGAAGGAAACTTCAACAAGAATTGGAGCATCCCCTTAGTAAAGATATTAAAGTTTCTCTCAAGTTCAGGGAAAAGGATATAGATACATCTAAGGATGCTATCTTTAAGATAAGAGACTTCTCTAGTAAGTTTTTCTCTTTCCCTAGCAAGTATTTTAAGCTCAGAGAGTTTCCCTTGATTTTGAGGTTCTGGTTTAGAATAAAGGAGATACTCAGCTATAGTAGAGGCATCTTTCTTGTCAGATTTATAAGGTCTAATATCGAGTTTAGAGAACTTATTGATTACAGAAGGGTTAATAACTACGATGTTAATGTTATGTTCAATGAGGAAGGAAAGGAGATTAAGGTAGTAGATAGAAGTAGATTCCATACCTACGATGGAGGGAGCTTGGGAAGTAGATTGATTTATAGTATCAAGGAAGCTCTGGTAGCCATCAATGGATTGAGTAAAAGAGCCTTGAAAGATACTCTTTCCCTTAGAATCTTTAATACACACAGTAAAAGAATCTTTAGATACATCTACACCAATATAAAACTCGTAATTCATCCTAAAAACACCTCCAATATTTTAGACTTTGAAGCAGGTTCTGCTTCCCAACCCTTCCTCCATATTTACACGGGCTTTTCTGCCCAACCAACTTATTCGGGTTTAGGAAGCAGGAAACAAACTCCTTTACGGGCTTGGTTAGCCCAGGTGTTACGTACGTTTTCCTGCTTCTTTAACTTTAATATAAATCTATTTTATCAAAATTATTGGTAGGAGGTGTTTAAATTGATAGTAAATATTTTACCAGATCTCCCATTACATAAAAAGAGTAAGGAAGTTTTCTCTGTATTGATAAGGACTCTTGTAGAAGAAAAAGC
>Ga0315282_10012228_pt1 | contig 13170 bp, 13 predicted proteins | sample YL17G07_20_MG_FD_203693 | JGI IMG/M metagenome (GOLD analysis project Ga0315282, IMG submission 203693) | Sediment microbial communities from Yellowstone Lake, YNP, Wyoming, USA - YL17G07_20 | ecosystem: Environmental > Aquatic > Freshwater > Lake > Sediment | place: USA: Wyoming | collected...
GTAACCTATGTATCTTTAGTCTCTCTATGTGAATCAGAAAATATAGCCTGGGAATATGATACGTTCACCCGGACAGCTCATCTAAGCAAAGGTGCCCATAAAATAAATTTAATGGTAGGCCAGAAGCTCGTCATCGTTGATGATATGCCCCAGTATCTTAAGTATCCTGTGGATATTTACCAAGGCACAGTAGTCCTCCCCTTTAAATTTAAAGAACAAGTTTTAGATAGCTTGTTTAAAGAACGCTATCCGCAGCAAAAGATAACTTTACCTTTATCCAGAATTAAAAAGATTGTTATTGATGCCGGGCACGGCGGAAAGGACCCCGGCACGATAGGAAAACGGGGCTTAAGAGAAAAGGATGTTAACCTGGATGTTGCCAAGAGGCTAAGCAAACTATTAAGGGCTGACGGTATAGACGTAGTGATGACGCGTTCCGGAGATAGCTTTATTTCCCTTGAGCGCAGGGTAGCTATAGCCAACGATTCTAGAGCAGACCTCTTTATAAGTATTCACTCCAATGCTAATCGGGTGAGGAGCTTAAACGGACTTGAGGTATATTATATTTCTCCTAATGTAGGCGATTCTAAGCGGGCATTATATTGCGCACAGAATGCAGCGTTAAATTTAGATAAATCCTCTTTTGCTTCCAACCCGTCTTTAAATTTAAAGGCAATACTGTGGGATATGATTCATACCTCTAATCGTGCAGAGTCAGTAAGATTAGCCCGTGACGTCTGTAGCGCCATAGATAATAATTTGAATACAAGAGTCTTAGGTATAAAAGGTGCGCCTTTTTATGTTTTAAAGGGTGCGCGTATGCCTGCGATTTTAATTGAGACAGGGTTTTTGTCCAATTATCAGGAAGAGCGCCTGATGAAAAACGCTTATTATCGCCAGCAAATAGCTGAAAGTATAGAACAAGGGATACACAGATATGCGCGGGATTTTACATTAATGGAGGCAGCGAAATAATGAGACCAATAGGCGTGTTTGATTCCGGCGTAGGCGGATTGACCGTGGTTAAAGAATTAATCCGTCAGCTGCCCGGTGAAGATATCATCTATTTCGGCGATACTGCCCGCGTGCCCTACGGCATAAAATCCAAAGAGACAGTAATCCGTTTTTCTATCGAGAACATCTTATTTTTGCTAAAACAGGAGGTAAAGCTAATCTGCATTGCCTGTAATACCGTATCCAGCGTTGCCCTTCCGATAATAAAAAGCCATTTTCGGGTACCTATTGTCGGCGTAATTACTCCCGGCGCAAGAGAAGCAGTCTATGCTACACAGAATAAACGTATCGGTGTTATTGGCACGCGCGGCACTATAGAAAGCCATACCTATGAAAATGAGATAAAACAACTTGACCCTGCGATTAAAGTCATTGCTGTAGCCTGTCCTTTGTTTGTGCCTTTTGCCGAGGAGGGCTGGCTCGCAGGTAGTGAAGTTCTGAGTGTGGCTAAAAAGTATCTTCAGCCCTTAAATGCTGCCCGCGTTGATACGGTTATTCTGGGTTGCACACATTATCCGTTACTTAAGTCGGTGATTAAAAAGGCATTGGAAAAGCAGGTTACATTAATTGATTCAGCCAAACAAGTAGCCGTTGAAGTAAAAAAGATTCTGGTTACAGAAGGCCTGCTTAATACAGGGCATAGGCGAGCCAAGCACAAATTTTATGTCAGCGATAACACTAAGTGGTTCAGCAGCCTGGCAGAGAGATTTTTAGGTATGCCGTTATCCAATGTCGAGAAAGTAAATGTATAACATAAAAATAGAATCGTATTTTAGTTCTGCGCATTACTTACGCGGTTACAGAGGTAAATGCGAAGAGTTGCACGGCCATAACTGGAAAGTAGAAGTTACTGTAGAAGCAAAAAAATTGGATAAGATAGGTATGGTTTTAGACTTTAAAGATTTAAAGATACAAGTAAATAAGGTGTTAGAAAAGTTAGACCATAAATGTTTAAATCATCTTACCTATTTTAAAAAATTCAATCCTACTTCGGAAAATATTGCGCAATACATATATAAAAACCTTAAATCAGAGATCCCTAACCTTAAGTTAGTTACGGTCTGGGAAAACCATAATAGTTGCGCATCTTATTATGAGGGATGAAAAAGGCCATAGTTTTATTATCCGGAGGTTTAGATTCAGCCACAACTTTATATCTTGCCAGGAAGCAGGGTTATAAATGCTTCTGTCTTATCTTTGACTACAACCAGCGCCATAAAAAAGAGATAGAGTCAGCAAAAAAGATTGCTCAAGTTGCAAATTGTCCATATAAAATTTTAAAAATAAAATTACCATGGAAAGGTTCAGCTCTTTTAGACAGAGACATAATTATGCCTAAACGGGCAAACGGGCAAACGGGCAAACGGGCAAACGCCATTCCTTCAACTTATGTTCCGGCACGCAATATAATTTTCTTAAGCTTTGCTTTATCTTTTGCTGAAGGCACAGGCGCAGAAGCAATATTTATCGGCGCTCATACCCAGGACTACAGCGGTTATCCGGATTGCCGGCCGGAATTTTATCGCGCATTTAAGAAAGTAATCTCGACAGGCACAAAAGCCGGCGTAGAAAAGAGAGGCATTAAAATTCAGGCTCCCTTAATTCGTAAGACCAAGAGCCAGATTGTTCGCAAAGCTTCGCAATTAGGCGTACCTTTTGCTTTAACCTGGTCTTGTTATCAAGGAGGAAGAGTTCCTTGCGGTGAATGCGATAGTTGTTATTATAGGGCAAAGGGTTTCCTGGAGGCAGGAATAAGGGACCCATTGCTGAGCAGGTAGATATGAGGACAAGCGGAAAAATTACAGAAGTCTTCAGCAGCGTTCAAGGTGAAGGGCTTTATTTCGGCGAAGAGCAGATCTTTGTGCGTTTTTTTGGCTGCAATCTCAAATGCAAATTCTGCGATACGCCCTTAGACCGTTTTGCAGAGTATGAACCGGAGGAATTACTCCAAGAGTTAAAGCTATATCAGAATGGTCACCGTACTATAGCATTTACAGGCGGTGAGCCGCTCTTACAGAAATATTTCCTGAAAGCAATACTTAAGCTGACCAAAGAAGAAGGTTATAAAAACTACCTGGAGACAAACGGCATATTGCACAGCGCATTAGAAGACGTTATAGATTATGTGGATATTGTAGCTATGGATTTGAAATTACCGAGTTCCACGGGATTGAAAGATTTCTGGCATTACCATCGCCGGTTCCTGGAAGTCGCCTCGAAAAAAGAGGTATTTTTAAAAACGGTCATCTGCCAACCCACAATTGAAGAAGACCTGAGAGAGGGCTTAAGATTGATAGAGGAAGTTAATAAAGACCTCATTTTAGTTTTACAGCCTAACAGTCATGAAGATTCTAAAGCCATGCAGGAAAAATTAGAGCTTTTTAAGGATATCGCAAGGGATAATCATATCACTGCCTGTATCATACCGCAGCTACACAAAAAAATAGGGATAAAATAATATGGCTAAGATACTAAGCAGTTACGAAGGCCGGCAAAGAAATATACGCACTTTAAAAACTCCGCGCATAGAGGTTTGGCAGAATCAATATCAAGACAAGTTGTATACAATTTGTCTTGATATCCCGGAATTTACCTGTATCTGTCCAAAGACAGGCCTGCCGGATTTTGCAGCCATTACCATTGAATATTCCCCGCATGAATACTGCGTCGAATTAAAATCCTTTAAAATGTACACTATATTTTACCGGAATATCGGCATATTCCATGAGCATGTGATTAACAAGATATTGGATGATTTTGTGCAGGCCTGTAAACCGCGCTGGGTGAAGATTAAAGGCGTGTTTAATCCCCGCGGCGGCATAACCACTACCGTAACAAGAGAATATAAAAGAACCTAAGCCTAGGGACGGTTCTCAACTCAATCTTAAAGTGTCCCTTTTTAGGGGACACTTTTGCTTCAGTTTGAGAACCGTCCCTGATAAACGATAAAGATGAAGATAGTCACAGCAGATAAAATTAGAAATGCGGTAGCTGAATTGTGCATCCGGGCAAATCTGGTTTTAAGAAAGGATGTTTTATCCGGCCTCAAGGCTACTTATTCCAGAGAGACAAAAAGAAGAGCAAAAGATATATTGAGGGCGATTATTAACAATGCCTATATTGCCAGAAAAGAAAAATTAGCCATTTGTCAGGATACAGGGTTACCGGTTGTCTTTTTAGAAATTGGCCAGGAGGTAAAGATTACCGGAGACTTAAGGAGGGCAATAAATAAGGGCGTTGAGGGAGGATATAGAAGAGGGTATTTAAGAAATTCTATAATTAGCAATCCTTTATTCAGAGGTAGACCCGGATATTCTCCCGCGGTGATTCATACTGAGATTGTCAGAGGCAATAGGTTAAAAATAACTGTTTTACCCAAGGGTTTTGGTTGTGAAAATAAAACGCAACTGAAAATGTTTAACCCTACTGCCAAAATCAGCGAGATTGAAAAATTTATTGTTGATTTAGTTGAGTCTGCCGGGCCTGATGCCTGTCCGCCCTATATTGTCGGCGTGGGAATCGGCGGGACTGCGGATTATGCCTGTTTTTTAGCTAAGAGAGCACTACTCAAAAGAGTTGCACGTCGCACGTTGCACGTCGCACGTCGCATTGGTAAATTAGAACAGGAATTGTTAAGGAAAATCAATAAGTTAAATATAGGACCGATGGGTTTAGGCGGAAAGGCTACCTGCTTAGGAGTAAATATCGAAACATACCCCACCCATATTGCAGGATTACCTGTCGCGGTAAATATCAGTTGTCATGCCTTGAGAAGCGCCACTAAGACATTATGAAAAGAATAAATACTCCTTTAACAAAAATAGAGATTGAGAGATTAAACGTGGGAGAGAGAGTTTTATTAAGCGGAATTATTTACACTGCCAGGGACCAGGCGCATAAAAGATTAATTGAGGCAATTAATAAAAATAAGAAAATACCCATAGATTTAAAAGGACAAATTATTTATTATTGTGGTCCTACCGTTACGCCCAGAGGTAGAGCTATAGGTTCTTGCGGGCCGACGACAAGTAGCAGGATGGATGAGTTTACGCCCGCGCTATTAAAAAAAGGCATTCTCGCTATGATTGGTAAAGGCAGGCGTTCCAGGCAGGCAATCCGGGCAATAAAAAGATACCAGGCAGTATATTTCTTAACTTATGCAGGATGCGGCGCGCTTCTATCAAAATATGTGAAAAAAAACGAGCCGGTGGCTTATCAAGATTTAGGCCCGGAGGCAATCTATAAATTAGAGGTCAAAGATTTTCCGTTAATTGTAGGCATAGATACGAAAGGAAGGAGCATTTATGATTAGGCAGGATGGTCGGGGACTGGATAAGATAAGAAAGGTGCAGATTAACCGCAATTACATAAAATATGCAGAAGGGTCTTGTTTAATTGAATTAGGCAATACCCGCGTTATCTGCACGGCATCGATTGAAGAATCTGTACCGCCATTTTTAAAGGGCACAGGCACGGGCTGGGTAACTGCGGAATACGGTATGCTTCCGCGTTCCTGTCAGACGCGCATTAAACGCGGAAAAGATTCCGGCAGGGTTTATGAAATCCAGCGGCTGGTGGGTCGTTCGTTAAGAGCAATTTGCGATATGAAGCCCATAGGTGAACGCACTATCTGGATTGATTGCGATGTTATCCAGGCTGACGGCGGAACGCGCACTGCCTCTATCACCGGAAGTTTTTTTGCCCTGGCGGATGCCTTGAATAAGCTCAAGAAAGGCGGCCTGATAAATAAAATTCCCGTAAAGGATTTTGTGGCTGCGACAAGCGTAGGCATGGTGAACGGCGATTTGCTTTTGGATTTAACCTATGAAGAAGATTCCAAAGCTGAAGTGGATATGAACATTGTGATGACCGGGGCAGGTGAATTTATTGAGATTCAGGGCACTGCTGAACGCAAAACCTTTAATAAAGACCAGGCGGATAGACTCTTAACCCTGGCAAAGAAAGGCATTGCAGAATTAATCGATATCCAGAGAAATCTCCTCAAAGACATCCTATAGGGGGGCAGTTCTCCCGCCAAACGGGGGACGCTTCTTGAGCTTCCGCCGTAGGCGGATCCACCTTCGGCGGAAATCGGAGAAGTGTCCCCTTATTATTATGGAACTAATAGTAGCCACCAAAAATAAAAAGAAATTAGAAGAAATAAAAGAGATTTTAAAAGGCCTCAATCTTAAGATATTTTCCTTGGCAGATTATCCTCAGGCGCCGCGGATAATTGAAAATGGCGAGACCTTTCGCGAGAATGCCATAAAAAAGGCAGTCAAAATTGCAAAGTTCACCAAAAAATTGACTTTAGGCGAAGATTCCGGTCTCTGCGTTGATGCCTTGGGAGGTAAGCCCGGCGTTTATTCTTCACGGTTTGCAGGTAAAGATAAAAGTGACCCGAAAAATAATCTAAAATTACTTAAGTTACTGGAAGGCGTGTCTTTGAGTAAAAGAAAAGCACATTATTTTTGTTCTGTGGCATTGGCAGACAAGAATGGTCTGGCGGGAGTGGCGCAAGGAAATTGCAGCGGATTTATCGGTTTCGCCTTTAGAGGCAATTTCGGATTTGGTTATGACCCTTTATTTGTCATACCTAAATATAAAAAAACCTTTGCTCAACTCGGGCCGCGTATAAAACATAAGATGAGCCACCGTTTCCGCGCCCTCCAGAAAGCAAAGGCAATCCTGGCTACTTACCTAAAAAGAAATCCTTAATATTCTTTATCACATCTACAACCACAGGGACAATTTTATATTTTGGTTTCTGAATTGTCCCGCTTACCTTTACAGTAAGAACTGCGCCTAATTCTCCCAATATCGCCGTGGTAAATTTTCTTATATCTGCCGCATCACGGATGAGATTTTTATTCGCTTCAGTGCGGAATGTAAAGTCTAGCGTTCCGTCGAACCCCAACCTGCCTTTACAATCCAGGTTTAGCTGGTCGCTGGTAAGCCTTAAATTATCAGTGGAAATGGATTTGTCCTGAATACTAAAATCACCCAAGGCTTCTTTAAATACAACCTTTTCATAAACCGGAAGGAACAATAATTCTCCCATGCCTTTAAAGAGATTGAACTGCCAGAGTTTACCGTCTTTGACAGAAACCAAACCATTGCCTTTTAAGCTCGCAGCGTCCTTAAAATTCCCGTTTAAATCCGCACTGAGATTTAGCAAGCCGGTTATATCTTTATCTTTTAAACCCGTATCCAATTTTAATTTTGCCAGGTCAATGTCAGAACTATTAAATTTTAAGAGGTAGGTCGGCACATCCGGCCTTAAATCAGAAACGAAATCCAGATTTACCGTTCCCGAATAAGCAGAAGCAATAAAACGGTTTATATTTATCAGGCCGTCTTTCTGCTCCAGGCCAAAAGAAAGGTCGTTGAATTTTAGATTATAAACAGAAAAAGTATCAGAGGCAGCTTTAAGAGAGAGACTCCAGTTTTTGTAATCTTTAACTTTTCCGTTTAATGTTCCCTTGATATTCAGAATACCATCAGGTTTAATCTTTTTCAGGCTTTCTAAGAGGCTTGCAGGCAAAAACGCAAACACATCGCAGGGATTAAGATTCAGGTTGGCTAATAAATCCAGCGTCGGATTAGTATTATCCTGTGTGTCTATGCCGCCTTCTACGTCAAATTTAGAATTTATATATTGGCCTTTGAAGGTGATTATTCTTACAAGCTTATCTTTAAGTTTGATATCGGATTTTAAATCCAGGTCTTTAGAATTAAGGCCGAAAGTTATCTGGGGTGTTTTGAAGCTAACTAATTTTCCGGTTGATGTATAGGCTACATTAAGGTAATTAAAAGACAGATTAAGCCAGTTTACAGTGTCCTGGGTAAGATCAACTTTTCCTTTTATGTTATTTAGCGGCTCTTTTAATAATAGAGTCTGTAATTTGGCATCGTTTAGCTGAAGGCTTGCCTGGATATCCAGAGGTGGCTTACCCAGATAACCTTCTAAATTGATGTCAGCCGCGGCTGTGCCGCTCAAATTAAGGCCTTCTGTTTTATAAGGCAATATAGCAAGTATTTTTTCTAAATTAAGCTGTTCGGATTTAAAATTAAGCTTAAGATAGGGATTGCTAAAATTCTCGAATGTGCCTTGGAGCGTAAAACCGGAATCCATGGCTTGCAATCTTAAATTATCCGTCCAGAGTTTATTTTTTGCTAAACCTAAATCACCGGAGATATTACTTATCTTATCTATATACTGCACGCCGTTAAGATTCGCTTGGACAAATTTGATATTTACTTTGTAGTCGAATGTCTTTTTATCTATAGCGTAACTTAAGTCAGGTTCAATATTGATATCTCCCATAAGCGCCAAATCTGCTTTTCTCAAGCCCAGTCCTTTTGTAGACATCGCACCTTTTAGGCTTATAAGGTTATCTTTAAACTTTAATTCGAGTGCGCCATTATCGATGGTGCCGCTGGCAATAGAAAGGGGCAACATCTTTAGATACGGGTTAAATTCAGGAATTACAAGGTTGGCAAGGTTTAATTTAGAATTAACTTCTTTTGACAGCAAATTATAATCCCCCCGAAGCGTTAAGGCAGTAACTGCTCCTTTTTCTGTAAGGAGTTTACTTTCCATAAAAAAAGAAATCTTTGTCAGCTGCTTAATGCCGAGAACTATATCTAAGTCCTGAATAGTTTTAGTGAATTTAGGCGCAAGATGCTCATCTTCAAAGGTCCCTTTTGCGTCAAAGATATTTATTTTGTAAATAAGAAAGGAAAATCTTATCTTTGGTTTCGACTGCGGTTTGGGCTGGGGAAGAAAAATTCTTGAAAAATTGAAACTATTATCCTGCCGGTAACGTATATTGAAATCGGGTGAGTCTATGTGCATTATGGGTATAATAATCTTTCTTTCTTTGATTAACGGCAGGAAAAGGATATGGAAGGAGGCTTCTTTGACGGTTAAGATGGTATTGTCTTTATCTTTTACTTTGTCATAAATAACGATATTCTGTATAATAGCGCCTCTGATGGGGTTATATTTAAGCTTTTCTATTTCTACGTTATAATTGAGGAGAGTTGCCAGGCTATTGGCAAGGCGGCCTTTGACTTTAACGGGCAGATACACATTATTCAGATAGAGTATCCCCGCAGCAATTAAAAAAAGTAAAATTAATACGATACTGATAATTATTTTCCTCTTCATCTTAACCAATAGTCTACCCTAAAATTTAGCGGTTGCAAAGTTATTTTTCGGTGTTATAATTTAGTTAAATCCGGGGCGTGGCTCAGTTTGGCTAGAGCGCTTGGTTTGGGACCAAGAGGTCACAGGTTCAAATCCTGTCGCCCCGACATGATAACAATGCGCCTGCCCCTACAGGTTTACTGCGTAAACCTAAACGTAGGGACACGGCGGATACATGAAATAGATGCGCCTGTAGCTCAATAGGATAGAGCATCTGCCTTCTAAGCCGAGGGTTGGCCGTTCGATTCGGCCCAGGCGCACCAAATTATCAGGGGCCGACTCCTGAAAGGAGCTAGGCCCAGGCGCGCCATATAATTATAATCTATGAAGAAACAGCTGATAAAAATACTAGGCATAGTTATTGTTATCTTTGTGATTGTATTTGCCGCTACTTTTGTATTCTTACTTTTGCAAGGCAAAGCTATCATTGCCGGGCAAATTGAGAATTTGACGCACAGAAAGGTAACTATTGATTATGTGGGCCTTACTTTACCGTTTAATTTAGAGGTGAAAAATTTAGAGATCCCGGGACTGGCAAAAATAGATTATACCTCCATTTCGCCCAGCATTCCGGGATTACTCAGCGGTAAAATTGTCTTAAATGACCTTAAACTAATAAACCCGCAACTTGTTTATGAAAAAACTCAAGAAAAAACTCAAGATAAGGCTAAGGCGGAAGGGGTACCAGCCAATGTTAATACGCTGGCCGTCGCCTCTAATCCAGCGTTAAAATCCGGTCTTCAGCCAAAATCCGCTCCTAAGAAAAACCAGTATCTGCGCTTAATAATTAAACACTTAAATATAAAAGACGGCAAGATAGATTTTATTGACCATACATTACCCGCAGAGGGGATAAAAATAACTCTGAAAGATATAAACTTTCATTTAACCAATCTTTATATATACCCGCGTTCGGCAATTACTAATTTTGAATTGACGGGAAGAATCCCCTGGATGCAAGGCGAAGAAGAAGGCAAGATTGAAGCAAAAGGCTGGGTTAATTTGTTTAAGAAAGATATACAGGCTACAGTCAAGGTTGCGGATATTGACGGCGTTTATCTTTATCCTTATTATTCCACCTGGGTAGATTTGGAGAAGACGCGCATTGAAAGCGCAAAGCTTAACTTTACCAGTAATATAAAGGGCACAGATAATAATCTCGCAGCCGTTTGCCACTTGGAATTAACTGATATTGTATTTAAACAGCGTCAGGAAGAAGAGATGAGTAAGGCTGATAAGATTGCCCAGGCAGTTCTCGGTATTTTCAAGGCATTAAATCAGGGGAAGGTTATTGTTAACTTCACCATTAAAACAAAGATGACCAACCCCGAGTTTAATTTTGGCTATATCAAGACCGCGTTCGAGGATAAGCTTCGGGAAGGCAGGAAATACAGCCAGATTACCAATGGTGATATCATCAAGTTTCCGGTTAAAGTTGTAGGCGGCACGGTAAAAGGTGCAACTGATTTATCCCGGGCATTAATCGACGGCACATTCAGTATAGCCAAGGGATTAAAAGACGCATTTGCCGTCGCATTTAAGAAAGAAAGAGAGGAATAATGTGTTTACGGAAAAAAGAAAATTCCCTCGCGCGAATATTAAGCGCAAAATATCCACCGTTTTCGGCGAAAGAATACTGGTATTTAATTCTCATACGGAGAATATAGGTGAAGGCGGAGTAAGGGTTGTTTTGGAAGATAAATTATATGTTCCTGCGGAAGTGGATTTGGAATTATTTTTGTATGATAGCGAAATACCCGTAAAATGCAAAGCACAATTAGCGTGGGTCAGGGAAATAGAACCTGCTGAAAGAAAACCCTCTCTTTTTGATACAGGAATTAAATTTACGGAGATAAATAATTCCGATCGAGAATGCATAAGAAAACTGGTAAAAACTCTTATTGCTCAAAGCGAAGGCGCTTAAATTTGATGTATTTATGGTGGCTATAGCTCAATTGGTCAGAGCACTAGACTGTGGCTCGGTCAAGAGGAACAACTTATCTGAAAATCTTTAATAGAGGAGGTGCAGAATGGCAGGATATATGTGGTATAATGTTGTTTTGAATACATTAGTATGTTTTGGGGCTCTTCTTTGGTTTGTAATCTTCTCCTTACTTGTGCTTCTAAGGCTGGATAAAATAATAAAACTGTTAGAAAATAAGTAAGAGGACAGTTTCAATAATCCCACCGCTGAGCTTCAATCACCCGAGAATTCTTTAAAAAATAAAACAGATAAATATGAAGATATCGTTTAAAGAATGGGCTATATTTATTTTGATAGCCATTTTGTGTTTAGGCCTTTGGTATAAATTTGACTACCCCAGGTTTACCTTTGTAGATTTATCCGTAAACAAAGAAGAAGCGCTTACTAAGGCAGAATCTTATCTTAAATCTAAAGGTATAGATACGGAAAAATATTTAAAAGCTATTGTTTTTGATACGGATAGATGGGCCGATAGATATTTACAAAAGACCATAGGGGTCAAAACCGAAGACGATTTTATTAAAAAATACGATTATGAATTGTTCTTCTGGCTGATTAGGTTTTTCAAAGAGTTTAAGAAAGAAGAATACATTATCAGGGTCAGTTCAAAATCAGGTAATATTTTAAATTTTAAACATTTGATAGAAGATGTAGAGCCCCGGGAAGATATAGAAAAGAATGTTGCCAGGCAAAAGGCAGAAGAGTTCTTGAAAAGCACGTATGGATTGAATCTGAATGATTATGATTTTCATGAAGAAAAGATAAAACGTTATGACCGCAGGATTGATTATGCTTTTTCATGGGAGAAAAAAGGCGTATATATCCCATGGGGCAATGAGGAAGGGGGAGCAAAGTTACTTATCGGCGCAACTGTATCGGGTCAAGAGCTCAGAGAATTTTATAAAAGCAGACTCGATATACCCGAGAAATTCCAGCGTTACATTGAAAACCAGTTTGCGATTGGCGAATATCTTTCCAGCCTTGCTTTCCTTTTTCTGATTTTTCTTCTAGGCTGGTCGATATACATAGTAAATAAAGGAAGACGTGATTTAATTATACGCCTTTGCAAAAAATTATTTGTGTACTTAGTTATATTCCTGATAATAATTAATATCGCCCATAATTTTAATAATATACAGAATATAATTATCGATTATCCTACGAGTATTAATCTATCCACATTTATCTTCATCTATCTTGTAAGAATAGCCCTGAGCCTTATGTTTTTAACTATTTGTTTTATTCTGCCGGGCCTTGCCGGGGAGTCGTTACGCCATAATGTACTGCCGGATAATAAATACAGCTCTTTCCTGCATTATATCAAATCGGCTTTTTATAGCCGGAATATGAGCGCACGGATTATATTAGGCTATGTTTTGTTTGTAATATTTTTAGGTTTTCAGGCAGTCTTGTTTTATTTTGGGCAGAAATATTTAGGTGTATGGCGGGAATGGATTAAGCTAACACAACTTTCATCTGCCTATGTACCCTTTTTAAGCGCTTTTGTTATCGCCTCAAATGCCAGCCTTAGCGAAGAAGTAATATTCAGGCTTTTTAGTATCAGCTGGGCAAAGAAATATTTAAAAAATACAATTATAGCAGTAATTTTTAGCGCATTCATATGGGGCCTTGGCCATTCCGAATATGCAATATTCCCGGTTTGGTTCAGGGTAATCGAAGTCACTATGTTAGGATTTTTATCCGGTTTTATATTTATAAGGTATGGCCTCATAGCATTAATAGTGGCGCATTATTTATTTGATGTATTTTGGGGCACGGCCGCCTATATTTTGGGCCATAGTAGCGTATATCTATTTGCAGGCTCAATATTGATCCTGGCCATTCCTTTAATATTCGCATTAATCACCTATTTTATTAATAAAGAAGATAAGGAGAGAGAAGTAGAAATAATGCTAAATCCTACAGAAAAATACAATCTAAATATACTTATAACTTTTGT
>Ga0315282_10012229_pt1 | contig 13169 bp, 5 predicted proteins | sample YL17G07_20_MG_FD_203693 | JGI IMG/M metagenome (GOLD analysis project Ga0315282, IMG submission 203693) | Sediment microbial communities from Yellowstone Lake, YNP, Wyoming, USA - YL17G07_20 | ecosystem: Environmental > Aquatic > Freshwater > Lake > Sediment | place: USA: Wyoming | collected...
TACTGTGTACGGTCTAGCGAAGAGCTGACCAGCTTCATCGACGGCGAACTGAGCCCCGCGCAGGCTGCCGAGTTCCAGCGGCACCTGGCGGAGTGCTCGGCCTGCCGGCACGAGTTGGGGCGGCTCAAGCAGACGACGAGCCTGGTAGGCGCCCTGGCGGAGGTCGCGCCGCCGGTGAACCTGCGGGCTCGCGTCGAGAACAGGGCTGCGCAGCCGCGCGCCGTCACCCACCTGGCCTGCATGAGCGTTCGCGAGATGCTTGACGAGTACGCTCATGGCGAGCTGGCGGGGTCAACGGAGGCGAGCGTGCTGGCGCACCTGGGCGAGTGTCAGGCCTGCAGCGCCGAGTTGGCCCATCTGGATCAGGACGTCGGCCTGCTGCGGGCGCTCGCCGATGTCAACCCGCCTGCGCGCATCCGCTACAGGGTGAAGAGCGCGGCGATTCTGCGGTCACCGCCGCTGTACGCGCGACCGTCGTTCCGCGGAATGGTTGCGACGGCAGCCACCGCCGCGGCGGCCGCAGCGGTGATGCTGGCGCTGCGCGTGCCGATGCAGACGGCGCGCCTGACCCCCGCCGTGGGCCATCCGACGCCGGCGCGAAGCTCGGCGGCAGTGGCGAGCAAGCCAGTGGCGCCCGCGCCTGACCGCCGGGCTGGAACCGCAATCGCGACCAAGCCGTCGGCGGGTATTCCGGCCGTCGCGGTCGCGGAACGGCCCCGCGCGGCGGACCGGCCCGCCGTCTTGGCGTTTCGGCGGGGCGCGGTGCGCGACGGTCGTGCGATGAATGCGACCCCCGCCATCACAACCGTCGGCGACAAAACGATGGTTGCCGCGCGGCTCGATGAAGAGGCCTCGCCAGCGCCGACCCCGGCGCGACTTCCGATCGAGACTCCCGCGCCCGCGCTGGGCATTGCGAGCGCCGGGCCGATTGCCGAGCCCGAACCGGTCGCGGCCGAATCCGCTCCCAGGCCCCACCCGACTCGCGAGGCGATCAGCAACGGCGTGATGCCGGCGATCAGGTCGCCGCTGTCCGAGGTGCGGCAGGTCCTGCGCACCGAGAAGCAATCCCAACCCCCCACCTTCAGGTCCAAGCGCGAGGGCGATCATCTCGTTGCGGGGCCGATCTCGCCGTGGGGGTTCTGATTGCCGGTGATCGTCGTAGGCCCGCTTAGGACGGGGTAACCTCAACGACTTTTCATGAACGACCGGCTGTGAGAAGGCTGTGAAGACCAGGCCCAAACGCACGATATTGCGGGTGCCTACCTGGCTTACCGGAGCTGCGAAGCGAAGCTTCGTTTTCGCGCTTTTGGCGGCGCTGCTCTGGACCTGGTCTGACCGCGCCTTCGCCCTCGATGTGGACACGCAGAAGCCGCCGCCGGCCGCGCCGCTGTACCATGCCGTCGAGACGCTCAATCCGCAGCTCGGCAGCGCCGTGCCGTTCACGCTGGTCGATGAGCGGCCCGACCCCAGGGCTGCCACCGCCCAAGCCGCATCGAGGATCTGGGGGAGTCAGCTCAGCTTCGGCCTCAACGTCAACTCGAGCCTGATCAGCAGCGTCTACTTCAGTAAGAGCTTGCCCCTCTACGAAGCGCTGCGAAGCCAGAACGTGTTTGGCTATGCCGACAGCGAACCCGGTCTGCTGGCTCTGAGAGGCCCTGGGGCCGAGCATGTGCTCAACAGCGGCAGAGCGGTGCAGCAGAAGCTCAACTACTCGACCTCGACGTTCCAGTTGCAGGGATCGTACACGGACGTTGATACGGCTTTTTCGACGCCGGGCGCGGGGGCCGTTTCCGTCATCGGCGATAAGTCCCCCGTGGATGCGCTCACCGCCCTGCGCGGGATGAAGGAGCTTCAGTTCCAGGCCAAGTACAATCCGTGGTCCGCGCTGACGCTCAACCTGAGCCAGCGCAAGTCGGTCAACGAGCAGCCGGGCAACCAGCAGATCGGGATGACGATCAACGAGATGGCGAATAGCCTGGTATACCAACTGGGCGGCAATCGCCAGTTCAAAGCCGACTACCAAAGCCGCGAGGAAGACTGGCGCGGTCACGGCCCCATGAGCATGCGCAAGCTCGCGGCGCACCTCGACGCGAGCAGTCGCCTCGCGCTCGATTACAGCTCCGAGTTCACTGATAACGGGCGCGACGGGCAGAATGAGAAAGGCCTGACGCGCAGTATCGACAAGGAAAGCCTCGCCTATGCGCTCAGCAATCAGACCCACGTGAACCTCAATTTCAACCAGACCCGCGAGGAATGGAATCGCGGCGATCACACCGACGTCACGACCAAGAGCATCAGCGAATATGCGCTGCACCAGGCCCTTGGCAAAGCCACCAAGGCCGACGTGGTCTACAACCTGACGTCCACGACGACGAATGGAGCGACCGCCGACGCCACTACGACCCAACTCCATCTTGAGCACAAGCCATCCGGTGCGCTCAACCTGGTCGCCGATTGGCTCGACCGCAAGGCCAGTGACGGCACGGACCAGAACCAGATGTCGCTCGCGCTCGACTCTGCCCTCGGTTCGGGTAAAGGTAAGACCCGACTCAAGGCACTCTACAAGCAGCTCACCCAGGGCGCCTCGAACAAGCAGGTGGACACCGATTACCAGTTGGGCATCACCTCGGCGCCGAGCCGGCTGCTGCAGTTGACCGCCAATTATGAATCGCTCAACCAGCAAGGGCCGACCGCCGATCACGCATTCGTCCGCACGAATCTCGGCCTGGTCAGCCAGTTCAACCGCTTCTCGAAGCTCACTGCCGGTTTCGCGCGCGAGACCGACAAGGGAACCCTGACCAAGGGCGACAGCGGCGTACGCATCGAGATCAACCCCGGCTGGCTGGCGTTTACCGGCGGCATGGCGATGCAATCCCGCCAGGGCCAGCCTGACCTCAGGACGACAAACGCCGACCTCAAGATCAAGCTCGGCCGGCCGCTCGCCAACTGGGCGAAGGCGTTGAGCGGGGCCGACCCGCTGCCGGGCGCAGGCGGCTACGGATTCCGCGGCGCCCCCGGCTGGGCCGCGCTCGGCGATGGCGCGATCACCCTCAACTACATTGGACGCGCCACCCCAGGGCAGCCGGTCACGGACACCCGCAGCCTCGGCTACCAGACCATGATCGCGCGTTGGGCGTACGTCAAGCTCGCCACGCACACCAACCCGATGATGCCCAAAGACAACACTATGGTCATGACCCCGGTGCGCTGGGACACGTACGAGAGTGGGCTCAACCTGAGCCACGGATTCGCCGCGCTCGGTCGCGTCATCCGCGAGGAGGATCTCACGAACGGCAGCGCGGCGCAGTCGCGCGTGCTGGGGCTGCGCGGGGCGGTGGGCAGGCGCGATATGTTCAGCTTCATCGCAGGGCTCCAGACGAGCCAGCCCCAGGGCGGGTCGGCGACCGATTGGCAGTTCGCCAACGCGAACCTCCGGCTCGGCCGGCCGTTGGCGGACTGGGCGAAGGCGGCGAGCAACGTGGGCGTGTTCGACGACGACGTGAAATATGGCTACCGCCAACTGCCCGCGTGGGCATCGTTCGCTGATGGCGGACTGAGCCTGCAGTACATGTCGCGCGATACCGCGGACGGCGCAAAGCTCATCGCCTCGGCGGCGGGCTATCAGACGATGCTCGGAAAGAGAACCTATGCCAGGCTCTCGTTCCAGCAGAATCCGCTGGGCGACAAGGCGCAAGTCATTCCGGTTGACCGCAAGCTCTATGAGGTGGGACGGCGCATCGGCAGGAAGTTCACGGCGCTGGCGCGCTACATCACCGAAGACAACTCCGCGGAGTCGAAGTCACTGCGGTCGAGCATGTTGGGGTTCCGCGGCCGCCTGTCCGAGCACGAGCGCCTCGAAACGGTCATCGTGGTTGACAGCACGACGAGCCAGGGCCAGCGCTACGGCGGGACGACCTACGGCCTCGAGTACGCGCGCGAGATCGGCGACGGGCACTACCTCGTCCTCAAGGGCACCTACAGCAACAACGATACCCCCGGCACCGCCGTCAGCCCCGAGTGCTACCAGATCGACTTCGCATATAAGAAGGATATCTGAGGCGCGGGGGGCCGTAACAGCGCGGTGGCGCGGGAGTCCACCCTCAATGCCTCACGCTGCGGTGGTCTCGCACAGCGGGACCAGCATTCCCCGGGTGTCGTTCCACGCACGTCTGTGCCCGTCATAGGAACGACGTCTGCCCCGTGCACCGACGGCGGATAATCCGGCGCGGATTATCCATGAGTTCGGGATTGCACCTTGCATGTCATCCTCATCATGAATAATCCGGAGTAGGGAGCTCGGCATTTTGCGCCAGTTGCCGTCTTCGCAGAGACTTCGATGCCCACGCATAACCGCGCTCAGGAGCGGGGGGCGACCGCCCGTGCGCTGGCCGACCACATGGGGTCTATTGCGCAATGGGTAGGAGTTCGTCAGAGCATGTCTAGGTCGTTCTCGGGAAGCGTCTTGCTGACGTCAGCCCGGGCGCAGTCGCCGGCCACGACCGCGATCAGACTTGCGAGCGCAATTCTACCCCATGCGCGGCAAGCTCTGACCCACACGGGAAGGTTTGGCCACGGATGGACACGGATATGCACGGATTCCCCCGTTGACAAGCCGCCGTCGGACCGGTGCCCGAAGCTTTAGCGAAGGATGGTGGCGGAGTAGGCTCGTGCGAAGCAGGCTCGGTGGTCCTGATAGACATTCCGGGCCGCGGTGCTCGCCCGCTCGTGGGATTGAGCAGCCCCCAGCCGGACAAGACTTATTGTCCTACAAAGCAAGGACGCATAGATGTTTGGCACATGCTGCCCCAACCAGCACCGGCCGCGGATCCCACGGCGGACGCCCAGGCGCCCCGTGCACCGAAAGGTTGTCACCATGACCACTTGACACGGCCAGCTTTCTCATAGATGTCCCCGGAATCATCCTCCTCGTGTCACTGCTGGAGGTCGTCGGGACGGGCAGCGCTAGTCTTCACCAGGTCCGCCTCCTGCGCACTCAGGGTGCGCTTGTTAGGCTGGCGCCGCACCAGCCTCTCCAAGAGGTAGACCGCGAGCATGGGCACGGCTAACATGATAGCGAGGCTGGAGAGTCGTGCTGGGATAGAGACACCTTGTCCCATCACAAGGATCACCACTCCCAAGAAGGGGCACCATGCTACGCCTTGCGCGGCGAGGCATGTGGGGTACCAAGCTGCGGGGCTGCTTCCAGTCAGCCGCAGCCAGAGGGCGGCGCCGAGTGCACCGGGCGCGAAGCTCAGTCCAGCTCGGACCCCGATCCCCCACATAGCGAGCCACCCCAAGGGCCAGGTGGTTGCCGTTGGCTCGTATATCACGACGCGCGAGGCAAGTAAGAAGGCGCTAGCTCCAATAAACAACGTGGCGACCGCCAAGTGGACAAGGCGCCAGGGCCGACAAGTCACGAACCTGCCTAACCATAGCGCACCATAGACTGCCGCGCAAACAAGGGTTACCGAAGGGATCACAATCAAAAAAAGGAGTTCTCGCTCTCGCGTGTATGGCACAACGCCCCCCCCGCCTGCCCCCAGAAGGCAGCGGGCGAGGCGAGCACCTACAGTCCCCATGAGGACCCACCAAACGGTGGCCGACGCGGTCGGTGCCACACAGATCGCCCACATGCGCGCGCGATCCCAGTTCGCACAGTTCATGGCCGCCCTCGTGTTTCGCACGCCGACCATCCTTCCCCTCCGGCGATCTCGCCAACGCCCACAGACGTGGTCGTTTCTTCGGTCCTCCAGTAGTCCACCAGGCCCGTAGCGCGGTTCTCACGCCTGTCAATGTAGTAGCCACCTTCCGGATCGGCACATATGGCAATGGACCAGTGCACCTTGGTCTGGCGCCCCTTGTAATGAATGTCGCGTTGCCAGTAGCATATGTACCACCGGAAGAAGCCCTCCACCCCGGACCAATGAGCTCGCACGTCCGTAAGCGTCCAGTCCTCAGAGTCGGGCGCGACAGCCGAACTCGTGGTGATTCCCTGGGAAAGGGTCAGGCAGCAACGCGGATGGCTTGGCGGGCCGGGATCGGGGATGGGCCCGTACCGAGGGGACGGGTGATAGGGGCCGATAGTGGGAGGCTTGCGACCGCTGGGATCGACGGAGACAATGGGGTCATGCCCCGCATACGCATAAGGCTCTGGGGCATTGCCCTCTGGATCTCGTTGCAGGAACCTCCCCATCTCCGGCATGTAGTACCGCGCGCCGAGGTGCATCAGCGACGAGCCGGTGGCGTAGTAGCCCAGGGAGCCGACGTAACGGTAGGTGGCTAGGTGCGGCCGTGCCGCACCGCCATGGCGGTCCCGCTCGCCAACCGGCGGACGGGACCTAGCCAGATTCGGCGTGGTGCCGGTGCTGGAGAGCAGATTCCCAAAGGCTTCATATTGATAGGTGTCGGTTACGCTATACGGCGACAGGTGCTGTAGTAGTTGCCGCGTTGACCCTAAACCATCATAGAGGTGGTAGCGCCACGCCCCCCCGATGAGTGAATACACCAGGGGATCGTAGTAGCCGTTCCCCTCCCAGACGTACTTCGCCGTGGTGGTATAGGTATCCCCGCTCAGGGTCCCTTCCAGGACCGGCCTCACGCCATCATATGGCTGGACCCGTTGGGCCGCCACCCCGGCCCCGAAGGGGCCTAGGGGCTGCAGCCATCTATCCGGGTATTGCGCGTTCGACTCCTGAACGCGCAGCCGGAGGCCATCAGCGGAATACGTGTAGGCGGCAGTGTAGGTCGGATTGATCACGCTCGCCAGGCGGTTTTCGTAATCATAGCCGTAGGTCGTTGTCACCGGCCCGGGCTGCACCATGCTCGTCGTATTCCCGTTGTTGTCGTATCCGAAGGTGGTGGTTCCACTTGGGCCAACGAGCTGGGTCAGTCTGTTATTGTTGTCGTACGTATAGGTGATCTGGCCGGTGTTGGTTTCCGTCAGGCGGTTCCCGACGCCATCATAGAGCCTGCCCTGAGCGCACAGCGAATGGGTGTACTGGTACCGGTAGAGCACGTTGTTGCCGCTGTCCGTGAACCTGTCCCCATCTTTCCCCCTGTTCTGCTGGCCCTCGAATCGCGTTCATCGCGGGCTGAATGTGATCTTGCCGTCCGTGAGCGCGAAGACGAATCTTGTTTTCCTCGTTTCCGGGTTGAATGCTTTCACAACTTGGCGATCCTCAGTGAAGAGGAGTTCGCTCGAACCGCTCCAGCCGTACCATAGTCCGCCCCTTGGTGCGATCGGTACACGGACTATGGAGTCCCGCGGGTCCTCACTCTCCTTGGACTGCAAGATGCTTGTCGCCGGAAGCACACATCGAATCTTGCCCGCCGCCGCCTGCTGGCGAACCGGAGGCAGCCACGAAAAGGCCAGCCATTTTCCGTCCGGGGACCAGAACGGGCTTCCGACTACGCCGGGGATTTGCGGTCCCAGCCGGGGCTCTGGCGCTTCGAGGTCGCGCGCCCAAAATTCGGTCACGCGATTGCTCTTTCTCTCTCGTTCCTGCGTCCAGACGATCGTATGAGAACCCGGTCTCCACGCCGCAGCCGTGTGGATGTCGACGCGGGGCGCGACTTCAGCCCGCTGTCCTGATCGGACGTCCTGGAGCACCAAGCGGCCGACGTTTTCCGGTCCGCCAAGAACCCATGCGAGAAACACGAGTCTGCTTCCGTCGGGGGACCATAGCACCGGAAAGGTTCGCAAGTCTTTGGCTACGATTCCGGTAGGCATCGGTTCCGCACCAGGTGACCACAACTCCAGCCAGATTACGTGGGGATCGTCTTGCATGAGCGCGACAGCCAGGTAGCGCGAGTCGGGCGACCACGCCGTGCCCAGAGGGAGTCCCTCGCCATCCTCGGCGAGGCTGCCCAGCAAACGCCCCGTGTTGGTCTCGAACACGCGTATGTCCACGTCTTCGAGAACGATGCGCTGGCGGTCTGGAGCAACCATGGTTGTGATGCCGGGAGAAAGACTTTCGCCAAGGGCAAACAGCCTCCTAGATGTCCTCGCGGAGAAGTCAACGGCAAGAACCTCCAGGTGGCGCGCCTCCCGCGGTTCGCTCCCTTGCATTATGGTGACGAATGTCTCTGAGCTTCCCGGCACCGACTGGATCTGATGGACGCGCGGGGCGGCCTGTGCTGGGGGCCGGCAGCCGAGACTCGCGCACGTGATCAGTATTGCCGCCACCCACGTCACGGCCTCACCGCTGTTTAGGCAGTCTGGAAGGGCTGGGTATGTCGCCATCTGCTTAGCCTCCTGGGCGTGGAAATGGGTCTGGCCGAAAGCTGTTACTGCACAACTGATAGCAGCTCTGCAACCAAGTTGGTGGCTTCTTGTAGTGCTTGTTAATCTGCCTGCAGCACGAATGGCACTTCCTGACCCACTGCTTCCAGTCCGGGTCGCCGGGCACGGGGTCATCACACTGGTCCCCCCGCGTGTGGATCCACTTGCAGTCCTCAAGGCCCTTCTCTTCGTACCATGGCTTCGCGCGCTTCCTTGGCGCCGACGCCGGCCATGAAGACTCGCCGGAAGGGTCTACCCATATTGTGGGCGAGCTACGGCCGTACAGGTAGTCCCCACTTGATTGCCGTGATGAGGGCGGGTCCGGACCAATGAACCTCCCTACCTCTGGCATGTAGTACCGCGCGCCGAGGTGAAGCAGGTGCGGATCGCCGGATTTGTGATAGCCCAAGGATCCCACGTATTGATACGGGTTAGGTGTTGTCCCAGTGGAAGAGAGGACATTCCCAAAAGCCTCATAGGAGTACGTGTCGGTGACGGTGTAGGGGGAGGCGTGCAGCATGAGCTGCCGCGTGGAGCCCAAACCATCATAGAGGTGGTATCGCCAGGCCCCACCGATCAAGGAGTAGACCAGCGGATCGTAGTAGCCGTTCCCCTCCCACACGTACTTCGCCGTGGTCGTGTAGGTATCGCCGGAGAGGGTGCCTTCCAACACCGGCCGGACGCCATCGTATTGGAACCATCTATCCGTGTATTGCGCGTTTGACTCCTGGACGCGCAGGCGCAGCCCATCCGCGGAATATGTGTATGCAGCCGTGTAGCTCGGATTGGTCACGCCGGTGAGCCGGTTCTCATAGTTGTAGCCGTAGGTTGTCGTGATTGGCCCTGGCTGAGTCATCGAGGTCGTGTTGCCGTTGCTGTCGTAGCCGAAGGTGGTGGTGCCGCCGGCGTCAACGTAGCTCGTGAGCGTATTGTTGTCGTCGTAGAAATAACTGGTTCCCGCGCCGTTGGCGGTCATGCTCTCACGGTTGCCCACGCCGTCATAGGAGTAGGCGTAGGTGTAGATGGTCTGCTGCTGGCTGTCGCGCTTCTCCTCGCTCACCAGCCGGTAGATGGCGTCGTAACCGTATGACGTGACATCCCCGTTGGCTTCTGTCATGCTCGTCCGGTTTCCGACACTATCATGCCCGTAGGCATACGAGGACACCAGCGTCGCGTCGCTCTTGCGATTCCCCAAGCTCATAAGCCAGTTGCGATTGTTGTAAGTATACTCCGTGTAAGCGCCGTTGGGGAAGGTCTTGAGCGTGCGGTTGCCTACCTCGTCGTACTGGAAGGTCGTCGTCCCCAGGCGGGTCACGCTCGCCAACTGGTTGTTGGCGTTATAGGTGTAGCTGGTGCCGTTGCCCTCCCCGTCGGTCATGGAGATGCGGTTGTAGTTGTCATCGTACGTATAGCTGGTCGCGCGGTAGCTGGTCATCGAGCCATACTTGCGCTGCACCTGAATCAGTTGATCGTACTCGGTCGTGCCCCAGACGTCGTAGTGGTATAAGGTGTCGCAGTTGCCGTCCTGCATCCGGGTCACCCGCCCCTCCGCGTCATAAGTGAAGGTGACATCCGAAGATGTGCCCGGGTAGTCTATCGTGGTTACACGGTCCAGCGCATCCCGGTCATACGTTGTTGTGATGCCGTTGCCGTCGGTTCTGGTTTCGAGCGCCCCGGTGTCATAGTAGGCGAAGGTCTCGTACGTGGAATCGGGATAGTCAATCCGCGTCAGCCGGTTCGCGTCATCATAAGTGTAGCTGGTGGCGTGGCTGTTGGCATCAGTTACGGATGTGAGATTGCCGGCATCGTCATAGGCGTAGTGGGTCTCGTGGTTCTCGGCGTCGGTGACATACGACAGCCGCTCGGCGTTGTCGTAGTGATAGGTGGTGGTCTTGTCGTTCTCGTCGGTCGTCGAGGTCAGGTTGCAGCAGTTGCAGGCAAACGTGCGTGTGGTGGAGTCGGGATTGGTGATCTGGGTCACGCGGCCGTTGTTGTCATAGGTGTAGTAGCTCGTGTTGTTTCTGGCGTCGGTGACGCTGGTGCGATTGCCGATCTCATCATACTCGAAGGAGGTGGCATGCTCCAAAGGATCGGTGATCTTGGTCAGGTAGGTCGGCCGATCGGATAAGCCATATTCGTACTCCGTGGTGTTGTTGCGCGCATCGGTGACTGAGGTCAGGAGCCCCGTCTTGCCTACCTCGGTGCTGTAGGTGTAGGTGGTGGTGTTGCTGTTGGGATCGGTGACCGCGGTCAAATGGCGCCCGGAGTCGTAGGCGAAGGTGGTGGTGTGGTTCAAGGGATCGGTGATCGCGTAAAGCAAGTGTTTTCCGTCACTGCCGTAGTCGTATGTGGTGACGTGGTTGAGGGGATCGGTGACGCTGGTCATGTCGCCGTAGGAGTTGTAGCCATAATGCCAGGTCTGGTTGCGCTCGTTGGTCATAGTGGCGCGGTTCCAGGAGCTGTCATAGGTGAAGCTGCGGTACTTGCCGAGGGCGTCGGTGAGCTTGATCAACCGGCCATTCGTGTCAAACTCACGGATCGTGCTGTGGTTGTTCGGATCGGTGATGGTGCAGGTCTTGATCCTGTCGCTGCCTGGATGCCTCACATAGGCGTAGGTCCAGGTATGGCTCAGGGGATCGGTGATGGAGGCCACGTGGTTGGCGCCGTCATACCCATAGGTCCACGTATGATTGTTGCGGGTGACGGAGGTGATCCGGTCCGAGGAATCATAGCCGTAGGTCGTCTCCGTGCCGGCCGGGTCGGTGACGGTTTGCACCCGTCCGCCGGTGTCATAGGTGAACTGCGTCTGCCCGTTGGCGTGGTTAACGATCCAGACGGTAACGGAGGTGATGCGGTTGCTGGCATCGTAGTCGAGTATGAGCTTGCGGCCTGAGCCTTGGTACTGCCCCTGAGCGTTCTTGCGCCAGACCTCGATGCCGCTCAGACGCCCGTTGGCGTCGTACTGGACGGCGTCATAGGCGTTGAGGTCGGGGGAGAAAATGAGGCCGAGCCTGCCGTTGAGGTCGAACCAGAACGCCCGGCCGCCGGTGAGGGTAAGGACGTAAAGGCTCCAGGCGGGGATCTTGACCAGCTTGGCGTGATAGCCGGGTTCTGGCGTATAGGAGCCGTCCACGTTCTTGGTGAACTTCCACGGCGTCGCGTTGGCGTCCTCGAAGACAACGGTCGACGCATCGGGGAAGGTGAGGCGCATGTGGTAGGTTGAGCGCCGCTTCGGCCCCAGGCCGAATCCGCCGCCGTCTTGCTGGCTGTTGTACCATACTCTAAAGAGCGGGCCGTCGGAGTCCTTGAACCCGATACAAGAGTCAACTCCGGGTGCGTTCCCGCTGGCGGCATTGACACTGTCCTGTTTGTACCTGCACTCAGAGCTGGTGCATACTCCGGAGACCGGGCAATCCGAGGTGCCGGCTCCAACGTTATCGTCGGAACAGCATTGACCGTCCGTCTCATGGCACTTCTGGCCCCCGAAAGGCAGCCATGCCGAGGCCGAGTCCGCCCCCACCGCCATCCACAGGAATGTCGCGCAAACGAACAAGACCAGAGTCCGCGCCCAGGCGCCACGTCGAAACGTCTTCATGGTTTCCACCTCCAGCGTTTATGGACCACGCCGCCGATACACGCCGACCAACGCCGATAATGATCAGTGTGCTCTGTCCTCAGTCATGAACCACAAAGGCACCAAGGGAACGGAGACCTCGCATTCAAGGAAGCCGCACGCAGGTTCATTGTCTCTTTGTGCCCTCGGGCCTGCGTAGCCTCGTGCGAAGCAAGCTTCGTGGTTATCTCCAACTCCCTCTCGGTGTTCTCGGTGTTCTCTGTGGTTCATCACAACCACAAAGACACGAAGGCACTAAGAAGACGGACACGTCGGGTCCCAAAACGGAAACAGCCTTTGTGTCTTCATGGTCATCCCGATTCTGTGCTTGGCGGGGCTGGGTAGCCCCGCCCTACAACTATCCCCGGTCCCTCTCTGTGTTCTCAGTGTGCCCTGGCCCACGTAGCCTTGCGCGAAGTGGGCTCTGTCCTCAGTCATGAACCACAAAGGCACCAAGGCACTAAGAAGACGGACACGTCGGGCCTCAAAGCCGAAAACAGCCTTTGTGTCTTCGTGGCTACCTCGATTCCCTGATTGGCGGGGCTGGGCAGCCCCGCCCTACAATGGTCTTCTCTGTGTGCTCTGTGTGCTCCGTGGTTAAAGTCGCCCGTCCCCGCTCACTGCGCCATCATGTCCAACTCGCGCTGCGCCTGCGAGGCGAGGTAATCATCCGGGTAGTTCTGCGCCAGTTGCTCCAGGGTCGTCCGCGCCGCCGCAAGCTGCCCCAGCGCCTTCTGCGACAGCCCCTTCTGGAAGAGGGCCATGGCGCACTGGCCCTTGGCGGTTGCGTACTGGCTGACCACCTTGTCGAACTCCGTGATCGCCGAGGCGAGATCGCCCTTGCCCGCCACGGAGAAGCCGATGGTCAGCTGCGCGCTGGCGGGGCCGCGGTCGGGGAAGAGCTGGATGTAGCGCCGCGCCGAGGCGATGGCGTCATCCCAGCGCCCCAGCTTCTGCTGCAGCTCGATCGCCCGCTCCAGGCAGCCGTTGGTCCAGGGGTTCTTGGGGTAGAGGTCGGGCGCCTTGAGGTATTCCGCCAGAGCCGCCTGGTCATTGCCGAGCTTCTGATAGCACCAGCCCCGGTACTTGAGCGCGCGTTCGGCCCGCTCGTGGGTGGGGTAGTCGGCGAGGAACTGCTCCAGCATGGGCATGGCGATGGCGATGTTTTCCTGCAGGTGCGCCACCTCGCCCTTGTAGAGGTAGCATTCGGCGATGCCGAGCCTGGCCCACGACACCTGGTCGCTCTGAGGATACTGGGTGATGACCTGCTGGAAG
>Ga0315282_10012230_pt1 | contig 13166 bp, 10 predicted proteins | sample YL17G07_20_MG_FD_203693 | JGI IMG/M metagenome (GOLD analysis project Ga0315282, IMG submission 203693) | Sediment microbial communities from Yellowstone Lake, YNP, Wyoming, USA - YL17G07_20 | ecosystem: Environmental > Aquatic > Freshwater > Lake > Sediment | place: USA: Wyoming | collected...
AGAATGACCCGCTACCAAGTCGAACACATCGCAGGCGAAAGAGGTTCAAGAACACGCTACACTCCGCCAAGATGCGATACGCTACAAACTCACGGGGTTTGCACAAACATGGACGAAATATGCCAAAAAATACGCCATCCATTAGCCTATTACCGGAGGAATGTAAAAACAGCGAAATCAAGTCAATAATGAATCAAAGAAGCGCGCGCTGCTACATCGTCTACTCTCTTCACGCGAGCATTGGAGGTAACTTGGAAATTATTCGAGATCAATGGAAAAACGTCAAGTTGTTGCGATCAAAAGCCGCGCATGTCTCAGTTAGTAATAATTTGTCATCTCCAAAATATCAAGAACCAAACTGATTAGTTTCTTATTATGCACGCGCGCATAGTTAGGGTTTGATTTGTGGCGGATTTTGCTCATCTCTGTATCCCTGTAGCCGTGTGAAGCCTAGGAAATCAAACACTAAATCAATATAATTGCTACTTTCCATTAAATTTAAATGCCCATTTTATTGAGCCTTGACCTTCCATGTATGTTGTCGTGTCTACCGCTATTGTTGCAGATGCATTAACATCACTTTCAAATGTAAACCAATCTATCGTCGCATCGCATGCCGAGATTACGGTCGCCACCGTAGCATTGTAAACAATCTCGAATAGCCATGCGTCTCCCACTCTGTAAGTCAGCTTGTAGTGTCCCGCGCTATTGAGTAAAGAGGCATTTAAAACCGTATACTCTGGAAAATTAACCTTCGAGGTCGCTGGATCTCCAAACCTCGTCGATTCCTTCGCTCCCACATAAACGTGTGTGATGTTAAAGTATCGTAGTAGTTCTAATGTGACGGAATTGTCTGGGGAAGTTTCAAGAAGCTTCAGTAGGCTTCTGTATTTCTGTAAGCGTTCGCGACTAAGAGGGTCTGCTGGCATGTTACCGTATTCAAGCAGTACTTTTTTTTCGGCAATTATTGGAACATATTGGCCCGCATCTCCCCAAGATACAAGAATATTGCTGGAATCGCCAAGATTTTGTTTCATCCAAAACTGTAATTTTATGTCATCATCAGTCACTACATGGAACTCATTTAGCCCAAGACGTGCGTTTGAAGTCATAACGAAGGGTTCACTAACATTTACTGACAGCAAAAATATTAGAGATAATAAGATTAAGGCGAAAAACTTTCTCGCCTTACCGCTATATTTAGATAATGCCCTTAGTGCACTGGTATTCAAAGGATTCTTCAGATATGAAATGCGGATCTTTATTTTAGGTAGAAAGAGGTTACTTAAAAAAATCCAAAATACGACAATACTTAAGAATTGAAGCATTGTAAAAATAATTCCAAGAAGCTGATATATTCGTTCGCTGGGAAGAAATGCTCGAAAAATCCAAATATACTTGATATACAGGTAAATAACTACATAAAACACATAATACACGAGCATAGTTTCACTTACTTGGGAAAACGGAGCCAAGAATCGATTGATCGAGCGCATTGAATCTCCCAATTTGTACTTTTGTACAAATCTCATTGATATTAAGACAATGCAAGCTAGTACGCCATAGGGTATTAGTGTAAAACCCGACGCTCCGAGTAGGATTGGAGAAATGAGCTGAACATCCCACCAACCTTGAGACATAACTTGTGATGGGAAAGGGAGACTGCCAGAAAGAACTGAAAGAGCATAAACGAAAACTGGCATCAAGAGAGTGATGGAAAGAAATGCGGCTATCACAAAAGGAAATAACAGAAAAATCCCATTCTTCAAGCACATACGATACTTACGATGCGAAATCAAATTTTTTATCATGAGCAAAAGCAACCAGAACACAACGTAAAAAAGTGAAACAGGGTGAATAGTAAGTACCGGAATGAGTAAAAGCGTCGTGAAAAGGATGCGGTGAAAAAGTTGTTCGCTCACGGGAGTAGTTACAAGGTTTGTCGAAAAGGCCATGAATGAAACAGTTACGTAAATCCCGATCATAACAGGTAAGCCCCCCCAATAAATGGGACTGTAAGTGCTAAACCAAAAGAGAGTTGCTAAGAAAGCACATAGATAACCATACATTGGTTTTTGAGTGTGGCTTACGCCTAAACAGTAAAAACTAAGAAAGACTAATACGGAGAATGAAGCAGTAAGCAATGTCACGGTTTTATAGATTGGTATGTCAAGAATAATGGTAAGAAAAGCAGCGATAACGTGACTCCCTGGCAGATACAGGAAACCTTGCGAGAATATATTAAATCTTATTATTCTTGAAATAATAACTGAGTGAACAGCAGCATCACCAGCAGTGGAAGCAAGCTCACCTAAAATAATTGTGGACCGTAAGAGAGCGATTAAACCTAGAGAAATGGTTATTCCTATTATTGGTAGTAATGGGCGTACACGAAAAAGGTTTAGAGGTATTTTTTCTTTATTTTTGAGGATGTCGAATAAGAGCACTATACCTGATAAAACACTTAGACTATACAATGTAAAAACGTTGAACACTTTAAGTAGTAAAAGAACTTGTGCATATAGTAGAAGAAAACTTACGCCTATAAAAAGAAAGAAGTTTATTTTTACTACAAAATCTGAAGATAGCCCAAAGAGCTGATTAGCGAAATGCAGTAATTTCTTCTTAAAAATGATTTCAATGAATCTTATTGAACCGTATCCTATTAAACATAGCATCACGACGGATGAGAATGTCACCTGTAAAAACTCTAAGGTGCTTATTGGGTTCAATAATTCACGCCCTCTTTTTTAGTCTCAAAGAAATCGTAGAGGATTTATCTTTTTAGCAAATACAATGGGACTCGCCCGCGCGCGCAAGTTTGTTACCTACATACCCGATGAAGGGATACAATCCAATTTTTCTTAATGAGTTCTCATACAATGGCACCTTATGTAGGAGTCATAAATCTTCCAGAAGATTTTATTCTCCAGAATATGTTTCTCACCAAACTCTGAGGCAAGGACTCTAGCCCAGATCTTCCTAGGAAAGACGAATCTTGGCAACCTGTGCTCAAGGGATCTTATCCTGATGAGCTTCATGACCCCCTTCGTATACTCAAGCATCGCCCTTCTTTCCTTTAAGGGGAATTCAGGAGTTTCAAATACCGGATCGTTGTTATCCACTGAAACTTCAGCCAAATATGTGCTAGGGGGCTTTACAAAGTAATGGTTCGCTTCAATCCATGCGTAGAGCTCGGTCTGAGGGTATGGAATAAGGTTGTAGAAGAAGGCATGAGTGATGGGGTACTTCAAAGCCAATCTTACTGAATCCATCACGTCGGTGGGGGTCTCCCTTGGCGAACCGACTAGGAAGAAGAGCGCCACATCGAAGCCTAGCTCACAGGCATCCCTTATCGCCTTCTCTATCGTCTCGATACTCTCTCCTTTCTTCAGAGCCCTCAAAACCTTGTTGTTCCCACCTTCTACTCCAAAGGCTAGACCCCGAAAGCCCACCCTCTTCATCTTTTCGAGGAGGGCTCTGTCGACCCTATCAGCCCTCACCCCGTTAGGGAGGCTCAGAATCAAGCCCCTTAAGCCTCGCCTCTCTATGAGGTCACAGATCTCGTGTACCCTCTCCTTGACCAAGGTGAAGTTGTCGTCTTGGAAGGCAAACTTTCTGTAGCCTCTTCGATGCCAGTATTCTATTTCCTTCACCACACTTTCCGCGCTTCTCATTCTGAAGATTTGCCCAATGGCCTTCGTTACGGGGCAGAATGTGCAGCTGTAGGGGCACCCCCGGGATGAGATTATAGGGACTCCATCTGGAAGGGTGTATTTATGAAGCTCGAATTTGTCGTATGTAGGGAAGGGTAGAGCATCGAGGTCCTTTATGAAGGCTCTGTCTCTGTTTTCGATCACCTTCCCCCCATCTCTGTGGATGAGGCCATCGATTTTGTCAAGCTCTTTCCCTTCGCACAGTTCTTTCAACGTAAACTCCCCTTCGAGTTTAATAGCGAAGTCGGCAAGGCTTTCCTCCAACACTTTGGATCGGTTGATCGAAACGTGGGGTCCACCCACGACCACGTTTATATTATACTTGTCATTGATCTGCTTGATCAGCTCATAGGTGACTTTGTGTCTGTAAGTCATCATAAATATGCCGATCAGATCAGGATTGAAGCGGTCGATCTTCTTAAAAAGATCCTTAATACTGTAGCCTACGGTCATATCGATGACGTCATTCTCGATGCTGTGGTAGCTCAAAAAAGCCGATAGGTACCCGATGCCAGCGAAGGGAGCACGCCTTCTTGTGATGAAAGGGGGAATTACAAAAAGGATCCTCTTATACCTCATTTCATCGTCCTTACCATTTCATAAATTCCATAGTCTTCCTTGCTATGAGATTAAAATAACATTCGTATTACTTGTTTATCTATAATGGGTGGCGATAGCGTTTGTATACTATATGACTTAAAATTGTAGTTGTAGGCATGTTTCATAAACATCTACAGTCAGTTCTGCCGATTTTTCCCAACTAAAGTTCATAGACACATATTTTTTATTCAGCTTCCCAATTCTTTTTGCTAAATCAGGGTTCTCCACAAAAAAGGTTAGGGCACTTGCTAGTTCATTGACGTTGTTTGGATGAACAAGCACACCATTTTCGCCATTTTTTACGATTTCAAGAAAGCCTCCCACCCCCGTAGCAATTACTGGTTTTCCGGCTACCATCGCCTCTAGTAAAGTTAACCCAAAACCTTCGAGAAGTGACGGAGAAACAAAGGCATCACATAAATTGTATAGCTTCTTTAAACTTAAATCATCAACTCTTCCCATGAAGATTATTCCATTAGATATATTTAGAGAGTTTGCGAGCTTCTGAAAAGAAGTTTGATTTCCGGACCCAACGATTATCAATTTTACTTTTTTGTATTTATTAAAAACGTTCTTAAACGCCTTTATTAAGACCTGCAAACCTTTTCTAGCTTCGAGCCTGCCTACAAATAGAAACTTAAACTCATCTGTTATGCCGAGATCTTCTTTAACTTTCTGTACATCTTCTTTACGGCACTCCCATTCTTGTGGAATTACTCCATGGTATATGACATCTACCTTAAAATCAGGTATGCCATAAGCTGAGGCTAAACATTGTTTAGTGAAGTTGCTGACTGCGATGATCTTACATGCCCTTTTGATAACCCTTTTTTCAATAAAAGGTGTTAGACCAAGCTCACCTCTAAGATCCCGTAATCTTCTTAAAACAGAAGCGTTAACCACCTTGAGCGTATTACGTGCAAGATGATGTACAGTCACGATACGAGGGATAGTAACCGAACTTTTAGCTAAACTGAAGTCGCTAACGACATTGGCATGAAGTACATCAAAACCTCCAACAGCGCGATCTAATGTTTTATAGTATTTCCTTAAACTAAACCAGTAGGATGGAGCCCTAAGAAACGGCTGATTCAAGAAGCGAATTCTATGAACAAAAACGCCATTCTCAATGAAGTCTCCTACATCTTGCCCAGAACCAGGAGAAATGACGTGGACTTGATGATTTAATCTTGCAAGCTCTTTGGTTAAATACTTAGCATATACACCAGCGCCTCCAATCATAAAGGGAGGATACTCGAAAGATGCAAAACAGATTCTCATTTTACTTACCTATCTTTGTATCTCTTAGCGGCTTTGTCCTACTCAGATTCCTAATTGTGAACTGCACGATAATATCTCTTCATAAACTTTTTTAAGTTTGGTTACAATGTTACTCCAGTCGCAGTTTCCGAATATAAACTTACGACCTTTTTGACCCATCTCTCTCAACAACTCGTCGTTATTAAGCATCTTTCCCATAATTTCCGCAAGCTCATCGATGTCGCCATATTTTACTGAAAAACCAAATTTACCTTTTTTAATTATGGTAGCCATAGGAGTGTTATTGCTGACTATTACAGGCTTACCCGAAGCAGCAGCCTCCAGAGTCACCAATCCGAAAGACTCCACAGGACATGGATAAACCACAAGGCTTGAATCAACAAAAGCGGAAACTTTCTCAGATCCAGCTAGTAGCCCGGTAAATAACACCTTACCAGACACTCCAAGAGAGCCCACCAAAGACCCTGCTTCGCTCAAATAGCCATCGTCTGGTCCGACCATCACCAGTAGGACATCGTTAAACTTCATGTTCTTAACCAAATGTGCGTAAGCTTTAATCAAGAAGTCTATTCCTTTCAACTTGTATATTCTTCCCAAGTACAACACTATTTTCTCGTCATCACCTATGGAAAACTTCTTCTTGAAAGATCCTTTAGGCGGTAGATCACCAAACTCTGACAAGTCGATTCCGTTAGGTATAACCTCGATTTTCTCCTCAGGCACATCCATACTCCTATACTGTTGAGCTTCCATTTGGCTAAGAGCAATCACCTTTGAAGCATCCCTCAACAACCTATACCCAAAGAACACATCATAAATCCACTTCAACCTTTGTTTTACCATAATCCTAGGAAGCGAGCCATGAGCCTGCAAAACGTAAGGAACACCATATTTCTTTGCATAATGATGGACAATAATGTTTTGAAAGCTTCTATAATTATGCATATGAATTAAGTCAAGATGCTTGATTTTTTCTCTTGAATGCTTCATTATGTTTGGAGTTACGTAAAATTTGGCCCAGCTTAACCGCGTCTTGAAAGGGTATACTTTGACTTGACGCAAAGATTGCACCCATTCTCGGCTTAATTTGTAGTCACTAGTGAAGATAGTGACTTCATGCCCTCTTTTGGCTAGTTCCCTCGATATGTAGTACGGGGCTATAGCGGAACCACCGTGTACCGGTGAGAAGAATGGAACTACCTGCAGGATTTTCATATTCTCACATTTAATGCTTATGTTTGTTCAATTGACTTACTATTGCTTTCTCCTCGGGAGACCTCAATGTGCAAGCTACTTTATATACTAACGGAGTAAAGGGAGAGGCTAAAACAAGCTTTGCAAAAATATCGCTATGAAACAATAGGCCTGAAGCTCTGTCTAACAACGTCTTCCTTATCTGAAATTGCCTTCCATACTGCTTCCAATCCGTGTTAACCCTTACCTTTTCAAGATTTGTCGTGCCAATGCCCTCTTTTTCCGCAATTATAATGTGCTTCGCCCTTTTGAGAGACACACCCATAATCGCAGCCCCCAACGCATCTGCCACCACAACGTTATTAGACGCCAATATCAAATCCATTTTTAGCGGGTCCCCAAACATCGGACCATGACCATCTAAAGCATAGAACCCATCGATAACCGTTATTTTCGGATTCAGAAGTTTAGCCATAAGCGCAAGTTTATGATTAAGAGTCTGGTGATGCAGACACCTCATAGTGTCCGGGTAACAACCCCACAAATTCTTGAGGCCCAAACTCACCCCAGTTATCACATGAACTTTCAGAACCGGGACGGATATGAAACAATCCACGTCTTCTAAAAGCACTTTTGGCAATTGAACTTTCACTTTTTTAGATTGAATCTCAGACTCAACAAACTTCGAGCGAAGTTTGGAAAGGTTAACTAACTCAACCCCGATTTCTCTGCATATCTTATACATCTGATGACCCCTAAAAGCCTCTTCAGCTTTAAACGAGTGATTTCCTCCATCAGATTCTCCCACAATAACACTGCTAGCCCTGTCCTTAAGTATCCCAAGAAGATATTTTACTAACTCTGGACTAGTTGTAACCCCCTCCTTGTAACGGGGAAAGGTAAAATTAGGCTTTACGAATACCACAGAATCCTTTTTAACATAATCTTTCCAATTAATGAACTCAAGACCCTCTAGGAGATTTCTTTTCAATTCTCCATCTACTTTAGCTATGTATGCTGAGTACGCAATAACCTCGTGCTCATTGACATCTTCCCTCGCAATCTGATAAGCCACTTTAACAGCCTCTAAAACCTTGTGCCGGATAGAAGTACGATATTACGAATAGTATTCTCATGTTTCCAGATGTGTGCAAACACTTTTATGCTAACGCTTCGAAGAGTTTCTTCATTTTCAAGCTTATCTTCTCTATTGACAAGTTGCCTTCAACATATCGCCTTCCAGACGCTCCCAGCTTCTCAGCGACATCCTGATTTTCTCTTAAGTAAAGTACAGCTTTAGCCAAGGCTTCAAAATCTCCAGGTTTAACCACAATCCCAGATTCAGTTTCCGAAACATAACGCCCCGGCTGCCCACTTGAACAACATATTATAGGCTTCTCGGCAGCCTGATACTCATAAAGCTTAGAGGACAAACCCATCTCTATTGAGCCTAAGCCGCTCAGTGGAAGCAACAAGGCATCAGCCCTACTTAGCGTTTAAGCCACTTCCTTCCTGCCAACAATTTTATCCACAATTTTAACGTTGTCAAGATTCATTTCCGTAACCTTACATTTTAGCGTTTAAGCCATTTCAAGTCCTAAAAAGCACATCTTCATTTTCATATCAGTAGATTAATTTTTATAATCTTACCGTGTCGAGAATATCTTGAAATTCATCGGTGATTTTATCCCATGAATATTTTTCAACGAACCTTCTCGCTCTAGCCCCCTGTTCTCTAATGCTTCCATCATCATTGCATAATTCAATTGCTTTTTTTAAAACTTCAGCTGGCTGATCTACATATGTCACTCCGTTGTCATAGCCAAATTCTTTCATTATGCCTGGAAGGCTCGTCGAAATCACGGGTTTGCCGGAAGCCATATACTCACACATTTTTATTGGAACTATATTCCTCATAACCTCGTTATCATAAGCAAGAAGCAAAGACATATCCGACACCCCAATGTACTCAGGTATTAACAAGTGTTTATCATCTGACCCAAAATTATATCCAGTCTACGAGCTATTTCCCTTTCATCATGGTTATTCTTAACATATCGATAGCCATTTTCTCCTATGGTCTTCACCATCCTACTATCTTTTAAAAGTTTAATCGTATTCTCTGCAAGTTCATCAATATTTGAGTATACCACTCCTCGTTCTGGACCTGAAAGTAGCGAGATCATCCCTGGTAAGGATGTTGCCAAAACTGGTTTTGCACACGAAAGGTATTGAATTATTTTCCCTGGTATAATATCCCTTGTTGTCGCATTAACCTCAAACGGGTTAATACAGATATCAGCGAGGTTAATGTATTGCGGCATCATATCAAACGGTTGAAAACCAGTTAATATCACATTTTCCGTAAGTCTCAGATTAATCACAAGCTCCTTCAATTTCTCCAATAAAGCGCCGCCACCCACAATCACCAATTTCGCTCCTGGAAACTCTTCAAGAACTGCTGGAAACTGCTTCAAATACAAATCTAAGCCGGAAAACTCGAACAATGTTCCAACATATACTATGACTTTATCATCCCCAGCTATTCCTAATTTACCTCTAAGTTCTTCGGCTTCAACGTATGGGTTAAACTTGCTCATATCCACGCCAAACGGAAGTAATTCGACTTTATTTTTATCAGCACCCATTCTTACTACATAGTCGGAAAGCTTAGGAGACAATGTCAAAATCTTGTCAACATAGGTGTATACGTATTTTTCAAGGGAAAACACAAGCGGCCTTAAGATTTTGCGTGGAACTAACATATGAATAACATCTATAGATCTGAAAACTACTGGAACACCATATTTCTTAGCAAGAGTTATTGTTTGCAGACCATTTGTAGGAACAGAGTAGAGAACTATGGCGTTTATTTTCTTATCCCTTATTGTTTTCTTAATCTCAAAGTAGTGAGTGAAGAATGCGGATGCTCTATCTAGAAAAGGAGCTTTAATGAAGCCTGGCCTGATTAACTCGACGGAAGAGCCAACATGAGCCCTACTAAGATTATTGAACTCCTTCGTTCTAAGCGTGCCAAAATCAAAAATATGCTTTCTATCATGTAAGCTCCCAAAATCGACCACATATACCCTATGACCGAGGCTGGATAATAACTCTGGCAGACTATGTATCTCGAAGACGACCTTCCGAAACCAATCAACCTCGTGAACAAAAAGAATATTCACAGTGAAACTCACCTGATTAAGTCAATAACCATACGTAAACCAGAGACATTCGTTTTCAAATCGCCCAGAGATGTCATCTTCCTAAACCTCTTCCAAACATAGCGCCACCTCAAATAAAAAGACATGTAAGCCTTCTTATTCCACGCCCTTAACTCCTCTCTACTCAAGGTCTTAGTTCCAAAACCCGGGCTATCAACAGACTTTAAATCAGCATACACGTATTCATCCCATTTTTCAGGCACATGTCCATCTTTAAGGGCTAGACTGTAAAGTTCAGTGGCCGGATAAGGAGTGGTGATCGAAAACTGAACAAAGTCAGGATCAAGCTTCTTAGCGAACTCCACTGTTTCTTGAATGGTTTCAGACGTTTCTTGAGGCGAGCCTATCATAAAGTATGCGACAGTCTCTATTCCAGCTTCATGCGTTAACTTGAAGGCTTTAATTGTCTGCTCCAACGTGATGTCCTTCTTAAGGCTATTTAGAACCCTTTGATTTCCTGACTCCACCCCATATTCAATCATATAACAGCCAGAGTCCTTCATAACTTCAAGCAACTCACTGGCAACCAAGTTAACCCGAGTTTCGCATGTCCATGGAATATCTATCCCTTGCTCCTTCAACAGCCTACAGATAGCGATAATCCGTTTTCTATCTAATGTAAACACATCATCATAAAATTTGATCTCCTTAACACCGAACTTTTCATTTAAAAGTCGAATTTCATCCACGACATAAGCAGGACTATTACTCCGATATTTCTTGCCAAAAACAGATTTGGAGCAGAACACACAACGATAAGGGCAGCCTCTACTCGTAATAATCGGCATTACAGGTGATCGCCTGCCAAAAGGAGGGTGCAAACGATATCTTCTTATTGGCAACAAATGGAAAGCAGGAAACGGTAATGCATCTAACTCTAAAATTGGCGGCCTTAACGGAGTACTTTTTATGCTTGCTCCTTCTCTATACGTCACTCCCGAAATCTGGTTTATGTCACCCGAGATCTCATCTAAGACTTTAACGAGTTCAAGGATTGTTTGTTCCCCCTCTCCTCGCACAATTACGTCTATCTCGGGGATACTTTTCAGGGTCTCCTCTGGAAGTATTGTTGCATGAGCCCCTCCGAGGACAACGGTAATGTTGCTATCACACTCTTTGACCTTCTCCACTATGCTTACTGCGGAATTTATCGTGGGAGTCATGGCTGTAACGCCTACAACGTCTGGTTTTTCCTGACGAACTACCGTGGAGAGCGAGTTTTCGGAAAATCCTAACACCGGTAAATCTAATATTTTAACCAAGTATCCATTTTTCTCTAGAACAGCTGCTACCATTGCAAGACCGAGAGGTGGTTGCGGATACAGGGTAGCCTGAGGGGGATTAATCAGTAAGATCTTCAAAAACTAGCGCTTGCCTCTATCTTGTCTTTGTTTTCTAAGATCCACTCGTAGGTCTTCTTTAAGCCCGTTTCTATATCTGTATTCGGCGCGTATCCTAGGATTTTTCGTGCCTTCTCTATCGAAGCTTTCCTTCTCTCTACCTTGTCCCAGTCTCTTCTATGCTTAAACACTATTCCAGAATCGTTTCCAGCAAGTTCATTAATCCACTCAGCTAAATCACGCACTCTTGTCTCGGTTTCAGTCGCCAAGTTTATCGCTTCACCAACTGCTTCTTTAATAACTCCTATCTTAAGCGTCCCGTCAACGATATCCTCAACATAAGCAAAGTCCCTAGTCTCCTCTCCAGTTCCAGTAATCGGTAAAGGCTTCTTATGCATGGCCCACCAAATAAAATTCGGAATAACATTTCTGTATTTGCCTGGAACTTCCCCGGGGCCATAAACATTAAAATACCTTGCGATTGCGACGGGCAGTTTATAGTAATCATTGAAGTAGTTACAGTATAGTTCCCCTACAAGTTTGTTAATTTGATAAGGTGTGTCCAAATGTAGCGATACATAGTCTTCCCTTAACGGCAATGGCGCTTTGTTACCATAAACCGAGCAGCCTGAAGAAGCAAAAATAAAACGTTCTACACCAACTAGGTTTGAGTACTCTAGAGTCTTCAATGTTCCTAGAGCGTTCACTAGCAAGTCAGTTTCAGGATGATCCACGCTATTCTGATTGGCAAAATGGGCTGCTAAATGAAAAACGTAGTGAGGCTTGAAACTGAAAGCTCTCTTCATCTTCTCTTCGTCTAGAACACTTCCACGTACGAGCAGCACTTTTGAATCTTTTGGGCTGTTCCATTCATAGGATGCTGAAAGGTCATCTATCACAACAACGCATTCAGGTTCTGCCTTGAGAAGCGTTGTAATTAAGTTACGTCCTATGCAACCAGCTCCGCCTGTTATTAAAATCCTCTTACTGGTGTAATATCCTAGAACATCTTCAATCTTCATTTTGATCTCCATACTTGTTCTAAACAATCTCGTTCCCGTATACTTTTTTAAACCATTCCACAGTTCTTCGTAAACCTTCTTCTACCTGCACCGTCAGTTTGAAACATAAATCTCTTTTAGCTTTTGAAGAGTCTGGAGTCTTAATCCTCGTTGTGAAGGGTTCCGCTTCTTTGTAGATTATCATAGACATACCTTTTCCAACATATTTTAGGATTAAGTCTGAAATGTGCTTTATCTCGTACTGCTCATCTCCCCCTAGGTTATAAACTTCGCCGGGCTTGAAGTTGTCAATTGTGTTTACGAGTGTTCTGCAGATATCCTCGACGTATTCGAGTGTTCTTTTGTGACCAAGATAAACCGTGTGCGGCTCATTGTGGAGCGCCTTGTAGATAAATTTAGGTATGAAGCCTCGGTAAGGCGTATAATGCTCTCCGGGACCGTAAACATTGAATAGTCTCACCCTTACAGTTTCAGTTCTAAACATCGCTGCAGAGTTCATTATTTGTAGCTCATTTATCCACTTCGTCATGGCGTAGTCATTCATTTGCTTGATGGGAACTCTGTCCATTACATCCTCACTCATCACACCATCATAATCTCCGTAAACCTCGGCACTTCCAAAAAATATCATGCGAAATTTCTCTTTCTCCTGCATTCTCAGCATGTTCTTAGTGCCCACTGCATTTGTCAGCCATAAATTTTCATAGTAATCCTCACCATTCCATCTACCATACTCCGCCGCAGCATGATAAACAAAATCAAAATCGTGCTCCTCAAACAGACGCTTAA
>Ga0315282_10012231_pt1 | contig 13165 bp, 18 predicted proteins | sample YL17G07_20_MG_FD_203693 | JGI IMG/M metagenome (GOLD analysis project Ga0315282, IMG submission 203693) | Sediment microbial communities from Yellowstone Lake, YNP, Wyoming, USA - YL17G07_20 | ecosystem: Environmental > Aquatic > Freshwater > Lake > Sediment | place: USA: Wyoming | collected...
TGGGTGGGAATTGAACGTTTTAATATCTCCTTCCAAGGTTTTTCTCCTTTTGTTGCAAATGTTGCCGGGATACCAGGCACCAAAAATTGCTTACTACTCCTCAATTATTAACCCCCTGAACCAATATCAGCGATTGCGTATAACGGTTCCAGCATAAAAGAAGTCCTCACGAAGCAAAAATTTGGGTGAACGCCATAAGGCACGAACCTTTTATACTGTATTATACGCAGTGCCAATCCTGTCAATCTCTCTTCTGAGACGGTGTATAATGACACCGGTCTATCAATGGACACTTTTCACAATCGGGGTTTCTGGGTTTACAAACAAGAGCGGTTATATCCAGAATACCCATAGTTGCCCTGCTAGGATCCCTTCCTGATGCATAAATTTTAGCTATTTCTATAACGTGTTTGTCCCTGCGTCCCTCTTTAGATGTTTTGATACCAAAGTATCTCTTGAAAATCCGTACAATATTGCTGTCCACAAGCCACTCCCTTTTCCCGTAGGCAATAGACAACACCGCCCCCGCCACATATTCACCAACGCCGGGTAAGGATGTCAGTTCCTCCCTGGTTTCCGGAATTCTGGATTGATATTTTTCGCGTACTTCCTGCGCTACCATTCTGAAAGCTGGCGTACGCCATTTTAATCCGAGAGGATGAAGAATTTCTTCGAGAGCTTCCTGTTTTGCTCCAGCAAGAGAATCAACATCGGGATACTCTTTGAGAAAATGTTCATATACAGGAACCACCTGATCCGCCTTTGTTCGCCTTAGCATCATTTCCGCAATTAGAATTCGAAATGGGTCATCCGTTTCTCTCCATGGATAAACTCTACCATTTTTCCTATACCAGCTAATAATTTTCCTCCTAAATATGCTTATATCCTTTCTACCCGTTAGTCTCATTTCTATCCTTTGGATTCTTCAATATAAATCTTTTCGAGTTCTTTACGGATGGATCTGGCAATTACTCTGGCGAGTAAAGGTGGTACGGCATTTCCGACCTGTCGAAACTGTTCGGTTCTGGGACCTTCAAATTTGTAGTTATCCGGGAACGACTGGCAGCGGGCTGCTTCCCTTACTGTAAAAGACCTGCATTGATTAATGTCTGGGTGTATATAGTAGTGTCCATCCTTGCAGATATGAGCTGTTATTGTTGAGGCAGGGTAATCCCACCACTGAACCTTGAATCTGTCCAGAAATTTGTCAAGGTGTCTGTGGTTCGGAATGAGGTCGGGCCTCTCCTCCATGAGATCATTCAGGCGCGCCGCACCGTTTCCATTTCTGTGGTGTTCGATGAAGAATCTGTATCTCTCAAGATCACCCTGCATGTGTGTCCTTGCTCTATGATTGAGAATCCCTGGAGAATCCCTTCTCATTCTTGTCTGATAGGATTTGAGGTTCATGTTTGAACTGTAGGACCCGAACCAGCCATCGCTTCCTTCACCCGGTTTCAGGGACGGTAAATCACCGATTGCATCTTCAACCGTGAGATGCTCTTGCCTGTAATTCTTAAGAGTCAGTTCCTGTAATTCCTTAAATATGTTTTTTATCCTTGGGTTTTTGTATTCAAGAGATTTCCTGTATCCAATGAGAATCAGTCTTTTTCTGGTTTGCGGGATGTGGAAGTTCGCACTATTAAGAATGTAGCTGCACGGATCTTCAAGAACCTGTTCCAGAGGTGGGGTAATTTCATAAGGAGGGTTCAGGGTCGAGAAATCGTTCAATATCTTAACAAATATCTCTTTCCCTTTGGCCCTCGCAGTAAAAAGACCAGGGACATTCTCATAAAGAAAAAAGTCCGGTTGAAGCCTTTCCAGAATTTCAAGATAATGCCTGTAAAGGTAATGTCTCTCGTCATTCTCCATTCTGAAGGGATCTCTCGATCTTCCGGCGAGCGAGTAGGGTTGGCAGGGTGGCCCTCCGAGAAGCACATGGAATCGTGGCGCACCATGGTATGTTCTGCTGGCCTCTATTTCCTGAAGTATGGGCTCTGTCCCGTCCTCTTCCAAGGTCGCCTGGATAACCCGGTGTAAGATTGATTCGCCAAGACCGGGGAATCGACCCAGAATATCCTCCCACCCAATTTGCTCCCTGAGATACCGATGATAAAGGTAACCCTTGCCGATCTCCTTCAATCCGTAATAGAGATGGCGGGTCCTCAAGCTCGCACACGCCCATTTATCCATTTCTACTTGGGCTATAATGTCAAATCCCGCCTGTTTAAATCCTTCACTCAGGCCACCACAACCAGCAAACAGATCTATTGCGTAAAATCTCTTCTCATTTTTGTTCATCGTCCTGCTCACCTTTGCATTTTTTCATCTCATCATCTCTAATATCCTCAGGTATCTCAGGAGTTCCGATCCGGGCCGACACGGATGCATATTTTTGAAGAATGTCATCAATCCATGGTGAATCAATCCGGCATATTCTGTTCCACCCTGAAGGTTTGGCTACCTTTCCATCGGCATCTAATTCAACTTTGAATGATTCTACATTCTGAAAATCAAGAAGCAAATGGGAGTAAACATTATTGCCAGTGCTTTCTTTAATAAAGTACAGAATGTAAAATTTATCGGGTAATCTTCTTTTACTGAATAACATCTCTAAAACGGTTTTTTTATCTCTATATTTCCCATCTTTTTTCCCAAATTTTCTGACCACTTGCGGTACGTTTTCTTCTCCTTCCCGGTCGTAATCCGAAATTTGTTTAAATTTCAATCCATAAACTACTTTAAATCGATCAACTTTTTTCCGGGCAAAATCGCACGCAGGGGTTACCACAATCGCATATTCCTTTTCCGGGTCATCACTATTGGTTCTAAAAATATCGCCGGTCCAGACAGTCTCATCTTCTCTAACTTTATAATAAGTCCTGAGATAATGTAGATTACTATACCACCCGAGTATGTCCGGATGTTCAGAAGATTGTTCGAGAATTTTTTCTACAGAAGGTTTAAGCTGGATAATTTTTTCCTCGGTAGTTACGTATCTTTGTAAGATTCTATTAAATAGTGACACAAGTTCTCGTGGAATGGAATCTCTTCCGATTTCTTTTTCTATCGATTTAACAAGAGTCTGAATTTCTCCAGCGCCGACAACATCTGAAACTGTTGGATCCCTCGCCTCTTCGATTAGTTTTTCCCATTCAAAAACAATGCCGGCATGGGGATTTTCATTAACCCATTTTTGAATTTCCTCAGCGAGCCTATTTTGGTCGACGCTTCCTTTCCCAAAATAGATAAAAAAAATCGTTTGGGGGATTTCTTGTCCTGTCTGTTCTTTGTATTCTTCTTTTATTCTATCTACGAACTCTTCCCCGCTATCATCAATGTGCTTCGACCACAAAACTACCAAACAAAGTTTCGTCTTAGATATAACATATCGAAGAAGGTGTGTGAGCTGGGGGATATCCTCATCAGGCCGAAATTCTTCACTACTCAAAGCGATATCCAGAATCAATACTCTCACACTGGGTGGTATTCTATCCTCGTCTGGAATACTTTGAAAAAATGTTACACTTTCCCCCGCTTCCCAGAACGACCTAATAGTATCCTTTACATCCTCCTCGGCATTATCTATAACTACGATCCTTCCTGGCACACTGAGGCTCATTTTTTCTCCTCTTTTTCTGCAGGAAATACAAGAGCAATATTTGCTCCTTCAAGCAGTCCCTCTTCATCTCCTTTGAAGAGTAACTGTATGCTCCCATCATGAGCTTTCATAATCCGGTCAACAATATAGAGACCAAGACCCATCCCATCAGGTTTGCGTGTGAAAAATGGTTCAATAAGTAACGAAAGGTCGTCCTTTATTCCAGGACCATTATCACTCACTATTATTCTCGGTTTTCCTTCGGTATTGTGATCCACTCTGATAATTATTTTTCTTTCGGATGGTCTGTAAAGAAGCCAGTAGGAGCTGTTATCTATCAGATTAAGCAATGCTGTAGTAACCATATTTTTTATTCCTCGGATTTTTATTTTTTCTTTTTCCGGAGTTTCTATCGAAATATTGTCTTTTTCTAGTCGCAGCTTGGTGATGTCGAGGGCATCTTTAATGACAGAAGCAAGCGGAAAAACCTCCGGTCTCCCTTTGCGAGTTATTTTCCCCACCCCCCTCACAAGATCACTAGTAATATCAGTTGTCTGGAGAATCTGTACAAGTCTTTCAGTGGTTTCCTCTCCGACGCCGGTTTTCTTGATGTCTTCAATGAGAGTGTTTAACGCTTTTTCCATATCACCAATATTTCTTATAATTTCATGCACCGGTAGAGTATACGCAATACCAAGTCCAGCGCTTACCAGTAATGGCTCAAGAACTTCTCTTATTCTCTGGTCATAGGCGGACTTGATTTTGACTACATCATCTTTGTATATGTCCCAGTGGCCCTTTTTTTCCATCTTTTCTTTCAATCCGTCTATTGTTCTATGAACCTCATCGCCCGGTTTTTTCTTTTCTCTGAGAGCATCCACTTTATCTTTATCTTTCCTTCTTTCTACTTCCAGAACAGATATGCAACCTATGACCAATTCTTTAAAATCCTCATATTCTTTGTTGGATATTAACCCCTCCCTGTCGGTTTTATCCCGCAGTTCTGGACTCGCTGGCGACGAAATCTCTACGACACCCATAATCTGATTTCTGCTTACTGCTTGAGTTGGATTATTAACTCTCCGTATGTCGAGGCTGAACGAATCATCATCTTCTTCTCCATATGGCCAGACTCTAAAGCCATCCCTGTATATTCTTATACCTGTATGCGACCTCACGTAATTCTGATAAAATGTCCTTGTTATGGTTTCGCCGAGCGTTGCCGGGTCAAGATCCCAGACATAGAATCTAACACTGAATGGACCACAAAAAGGTTTTCTTTTATCTTTAAATTTTCTTGGGTCCCTGACGTCTTCCACGCCTTCTTTAATTTCTCGTTTTAACCATTCAAAGGCAGGGTTACGAAAGCTATAATTGAAATGAAGGATTCCATTCTCATTTACTCTTCCCTCAAACGAATATACCGCTTTTTCAAAAATTTCAGAAAGCTGTGGCACTCCTTCCAGAACTTCCTTGAATTCTAGAGCTTCGAGAGTTATTTTGAAGTCAGTTTTTTCTATAAAAGGTGAATTCAGGGCCTGTAACTTTTCATATAGTCGCTTAACCATCTTTTTATCCCAGGTTTTTCTGATATTCTTTACAGTTATCATGGTTCCAAATGTTCTGTCTTTGAAAACTTCCGGATATCGTACTTGCCATATTACAGGTATTTCATTGAGATAGCCCTTTTCGAATTTTAACCAGTCTACTTCAACCACTATTTCCTCTTTACTTCCTTCAGATCTTGTGACGAGCTCTACGTTATTGCCCAATTTGTGAGCAGCGAATCTGCCGACTCCTTTCTCACCCAGTGGCAACCTTCCAAATTTAGGCGTTTTTTGTTCACCCTCTCGCTGCATTTTTCGAAACTCAGTTGCTAGTTCCAGCCATACCTTGAGTATCGTATCGAGATCCATGCCTGTTCCATTATCTCTTACGGTAATTTTTCCTTTTTCTAAGCTTTTTATATCTTCCAGAATAACTTTAGCTTCTGTCGCATCTGCATCATATGCATTTTTTACCAGCTCTACAACAGCGATTATCTCATTCGTTATTAGCTGTTCACCAAGTAAAACAATCAGTCTTGCTCGCGGTTTAAAATAACCTGTGCCACTCTTTATCTCGCCTGTTTTTTTAATCATACCAACACCTATTTATCATCTTATTATATTGAATAATGTTACTTATCATTTGCGATCGTTTCCCCAAAATTCTTTCAAGATTTTCGTATAGTTCCTCGACTCCCCTGAGGTAGCCATCAATCAATCTTTCTGACATGATTTTCTCCTTCAAGATTTTTCTGGCACGGCATTGCGTATAACTTGTTCATATCTACCCAAATCTGGTTTGGATATGACTCTGAATTTGAAGTGGTATCCGATGTGCTTTGTATACAAATCTTTTTGTTTAAACATTCATCACTCCTCCTTTATCTAATTATGCATTACTGCCTAATGTAAAATACATTCTCAATATTTATTATTGTTAAACGAAAATCTTTGTCAAGGCTAACGGAAAATATTTCACTTAGAGTATGAATGAGGCAACGCAAAGAAGTATACAGAACTGTAAATATATTTAATATGCATATGGGCTTTAATCAAAAGTTAATTGTTTGATCTTTTATAATCTTTAATGTCTTCTATTCTTTCTTAATTACTAACGAATTAGCATTCAGAAAATATTCAGGCTTATTAAATGCTGTAAAGAAAAGAGGAGTACCTGCAAAAGATAACGGAGATACTGGACCTATAGTCATAAATGAATATTCACGAGTTTCAATGCTAAAAGAGCTAGCCGGATCTCTAAATGACTGATAAAGTTTCAGAGCATTGGGGTCTCCTCCTACCAATTCTCTTAAAGATTGGAATTCTGTTCCCAAGGCTAACCCAAAACCAAAAAACATTATTCTCAGCTGTTCAACGATCTCTTTGTCCAGGCTTGAAAGAGTTTGGCTGATAAACATCCATCCGAGCCCGTATTTTCTCGTTGTACGCACTGCATCTATCAGTCTACTTTTTATCCTTTCCAGTCTTTCATTTTCTGATTTTTCTCTTGGCGCTAATCTATGTGCCTCATCTATTAGAACAAGAGTGTTCAGATCTGATTCCCTATGCTCTTGCTCTTTTTTATGATAAACAAATTCTGCCATTCTTGTTATTGCTTCTAAAAAACTATCAATTAATAAAGGTTTTATTTTTCTGTCCCAAATATCTTGCTCAACATCAGAAGGTTTTTGGGATAGATCAATCACGATAAGTGGTCTCTCATCTGGATAAAGAGATTGCCATACTATTTGCTCTGGAGTTTTTCTATCATTGCCCTGAAAAAATTGGGATACCTTTAACCATTTTTCTAAGAGACGATCTTCTATACCGTTGCTTACCCTTTGAAGAGTTTCTTCTATAACACCCTTCACTCTATCAATTCCACTTTTACCAGCATACACTCTCTCAATAGGTTTACCACTCATATAATTAAGAGTTTTAATAAAAACATTCTTATTACTTAGATCTTCCAATTTTATATTCTTATCTCCCTTTAAAAAATCTATAACATAATCAGCCATGACTTCTTGATATTCTGAATCCTTTATTCCTAGTTCAAAGAAGAATTTGTATTCTCGCAGCAATTCTACAAAAATTACATATCCACTAAGCTTTAATTTATTAAGATCATATATTTCACATTTTTTTTGCAATTGTGCTAAGGTCTCTTGATCCAAGATATACTTCATATCTTCAGTTTTTCTTTCGTTTTTCAAACTAAGAGCGAATTCTCCTTGTGGATCTAAAACAAATATACCCATATCTTTATATCTTGCATAAGCAAGTAGTATCATCTTTGCAAGAACTGATTTGCCTGAACCCGTCTTGCCAAATATACCAATATGATACGCCTCACCTACACCCTGTGGTCCAGTAGAAAAGTCTTTAAACCATAATGGCAATTTAGGAATAGATCCATATACATGCCCTAAGTAAAATACTTCATTTTTATATCTTTCCAGCAATTTATTCAGTAGTTCATCGGTAGCTAAATGAATGTATGTGCCTGTAGGAGGCACAGTTCCCAAAATACTTGGTGCAAATTCTCCATTTTTATTACTGAATACAGAGCTTATAGTCATTTGCCCCAAGTGAGTATCCTGCTGTCCGCTTACCGGGTTAACTATGCCTTTTTGTCTTGCAAGCGAGCGTATTGTCGGATCTTCCAGCCAAATGTTTCTGAGTATCACTTCAGTTATTTGCCCAAGCGAATAATGCGGCATACCATCCTGATAAAATTCAAAGAAAGCAAGTTCACCCAATAGTTTCTTATTCACTGCAGTTCCCATAATATCTAAAGAGAGACCTGCCGTAGATGACGGAGAACCAATTGTACCTATTCTTTCGGACCTCCTGATTGCTTCTTCAATACTTTTTGAATCATCATCCATGATTACCTCCTTTGCACATTCATGTATCTGTTCTATATCCATGCATACCAAAGAATATTTCACTTACATCTTCATCTTGCTGAAGCTCCATCATTTTTCTTGTAGCAGCCTGCCTAAAGGATGGAAGAGCTTTGCTTAAGTGCTTTACCATCCGGTCAGCCAAATAAAGCGGATAAGGTTCGAGCATTCCAGGTGTTACACATTGTGTTCTGATGCCTTGCAGCAACACACCAATCTGTGATAAATTAGTCGCTGCTGAGGGAGCAATCTCAAGTCTTAAAGCCGGTATCCATTTATACGGTTTATAATAGATCACATAAATGTTTTTAAGCAAGCTGTCAAATTCCGTAGCAGTTTTTCCATCTGGAAATTTCAAATGCCATGGCTGCTGAGGCGAATCTATAGGAACAGGCAAGGTAAACTCGCCTGAGTTAAGAATAGTTGTTAGTACTGCCCTATCATCATAATTTGAGGGCCACTTGAATTCCTCCCCTAACTCTCTTTTTGTTGTATACTTTGGAACGCTTACCCACAGTTTATCGCTTCTTTTAGATTTCAAAATTTCTTTATAACTGCTTATAAAAGTATCAAAATCTTCTTTCAGCTTTTTCCCAACCTCAAGGTTGGTATTTTCCAAAAAACTATTTATTGCCTGATTCATATAGATCAAAGGAGTAGAAAAAGAACCATCAAGGAAAACAATATCATGGGGGGCTTTCACAGCGAGCTCCATTTCCATTTCCATCATAAGTCCTCTAACAATTACACTGGTATCAGGATTATGCGTTTGCGGCTGAATAAAAACTTTATGACGTGGATTCTCCCAAAACCTTTTCTCTGAAGGAGGTACAATTCCTTCTACTGCAACACCTGCACAAGCCACTAAGTCAATTGCCAACAATCTCTCTACAGCATATGAGCCATCAACGCCGCATGTCGTTGGAATATCTGAAGAAACTAGCTCACTGTCCCTTTTTAATATTTTTTTATTCAATAATTGATTCCTTACTTTTTCTTTGTTGTCATGAAGTTCCTGAAATGATTTGTAGAGCATTTTCCCTACATCTTCACTTTTTGACAGTGCTTCTTCTACTAGAGCTTCAGGTAATTCAGCAAATGGCTGATCTTTATTCTCCATTATTGTGCTTCCTCTAGAACTGTTTCAAATTTCTTGAAAAACTCTTCCTTTTTGAATTCCTTCCATCTTGGTATCCTTTCGGCTCGAGGTTCTTCCCATCTTTCTTTCCAGTAATCTGCTAAGTCATCAAAAGGACGATCAACCCAAATAGGTTCTTGATTATGTTGGATAACTTCTATTAAGTTTTTGACGAGAGAAAATAAGAAAAATTCACGTTTAATTCCATGGTAAGCAAAGTTTGGCAACCCAAGATTATTAAGACCAATACTTATGAGTTTTAGTTTTCTTGACGGTCCGTGCCCATAGCCGCGAGATATGTCAATCCCTTTCTCGTTCAAGAAGCCAAGTATTTCTAAGTAAAGTTCTTGTGGAATATGAAAAGTTCCCGAACCTCTTGTGTAACCTAAAGATTCTGCAACAGTTTCTCCTCTATACTTTAGCCGATTGTATAAACTGCTCCTACCGAAGGCACTAGTAGTCGTTATAAACAAAAGTTCTGGATCTATAAATCTTTTCTTGATAAGAGTCGTATAAGTACTGTACTTCTTTTTGTATGATTCTCTGATTTCATTAGAAGCTAAGGTAAGCGCAACTAGTTTCCCACCTAATAATTCGTTATAAGGAGGTAATGCTCCAACTCGTTGTGCGTTCATTGACTTGTTAACCCATATATCTAATTCCTCTCTAGGTATCCCCAGTGCATTATCCCGGACAGACATTTTCAATACAGGGCTTTGCAAGGAAATTAACCCAAATGGAGCATTATGTGCTTTGTCCCACAAAATGAATCTCATCTGACGACCATATGGATGCTGGTATGGAATACTCCACCATGCAAGGTTCCACCAACTAAATATATCTGCTTCCAATGAATTTGACTTTACCTCCCTTAATTCCAATTTTATATTTTCAGGGACAATTTCACTTCCATCCCTACAGTACTTTTTAATTTTATTAAGATGTGTTTTTAAAAATTCTTTATGTAATAATATTTGTTCAATTCTAGCATTACTTTGAACTGACTTGTATACTGCTTTATTATTTTCTGCTAGTCTAATATGAGGATTTATCTTGAACCCTTGTTCTTTTAAAGCGTTTATGATTTTCTCTCTCAAAACTTCCTGTTTATTCATATCCCTTTTGTCTCATCTTGAAAAAAGAAGTATTTATATAGTTTAGACACATCAACACTTCTTGAGTGCTCTTTCCTTCTCAGAATAGTATTCTGCCCCTTGCATATGTTATTGAACATTTGTTCCTCTGCATATTATAGCACAAACAATTTCTTTACTTTAAAAAATATTTGACAATTTCTTGCTCGAAAAGAAAATTTTTTCAAAATCATTCCAGATTTCTTCTTGTAAATTTTTCACTTTTTCAGAAATTTCATAGATTTTGCAAAAAGCTATATACATCTTGCTATTATTTTTTGCATTCAACAAAAGTATTTGCGCAAATACAAACTTAATTATTTTATAATTTATTTTACTATTTAATTCTTTTGCCCAGATCTTCACGACATATCCTAAAATATTTTTGTTTATCAGTCTTCTCTTCTAGCAACAAATATTTCAAAACTTATTTTGCTAATTTTTTTGTTTGATTTTTGAGAATTATTTTCTTTAATTGTTTGAGCGCCTTGTTCCTTCGCCACCTTATTGCTTTGCAGGTGATGCCGAGAGATCTTCCTAACTGATGGACTGAAGTATGCTTGAAATATAACTCGTAAAGGATGTCGTAGTCCTCTTTATCAAGCTCGAGCATTGCATTATACATTTTATATTTGCCTGTATTTGTTTTGTATCTTCTGCCTGTATTCATTTTTAGCATATCTATACATCGTCCTATTTACTATCCTGTGGGATACTTTGAGGAGCTCGGAGTCTTGGAGTTTATATGCGTACTTTGCGTAAGTTTCTGCAAGGGCAAGTACGCCTTCCTGAAAGAGGTCCTCTTTCTCAGCACTGAACATCCTTGCATAGCGTCTGGATAGTTTTGCAATCCTGTCTTTTTCTTCCAAATAGAGTTCTTCAAGGGTCATTCTTCAAACAGGTTCAGGACTTGCCTTTTATCTTTATTTCTTTTTTGTATTCAATACCAAAAAGCCCGTTGAATAACTTTGTGCATGCAACGCTTAGCTTTCTATCAGTTGCATCGTTAATGAGCACTTTTGCAAGGTACTCCGCTTCCTTTGGGTCATTGGTTTTGATGATTACTTTTGTCTTTTTCATTTTGCCTCCCAGTTTTTTATAAACTCCTTCAGGTATCTATCGTTTACGATGAAAAGTTCCCCGTGTTTGCCTTTCTTTTTTATAACGAGCACAGGGATTTTGTTTTCTTTCTTTGCAAGTTCTTCCACTTGTTCGTATAAGTTCCATACCGCAGGGTCTTTCCGGAGCTTGCACTCTATAAAAAAGGTGTCGTCCAATGTATCGCTTCGGGTTTGTCTGGAGTTTCCACCTGAGAGAGGGGTTCGCTCTGTACCACGCAACCTTGCAACTTTTTGCTCCAGCTTCTTCCAGGATTTCATTGTTGAGGTTTAGCACCAGGGCATTCTTTCCAACCGCCTCTATCCGTATATTCTCTTATCCAGCAGTCCTCACGAGTCTCTTCTGCCTTTTTCAAAGCTTCCTCTGGAGAAGAGGCTTCTCCTTCCCACCATCTTTTCGTTACAATATTGAAAATTCTGTATGTTCTATTCGAGTTAACTTCATTAAAGCTGTAACTCTGTATAGAGCTAAAGAGTCTTGAAAACTCTTTTATCTTTGTTTTCGGTGCTGTTGTTTTCAGTGTTTTTGTTTTGCTATCGTAGTATGTGGTGTAGCCCAATTTCTTGAATGCTTTTATAATCGCAACACAGTCTTCAATGCTTGTGCGCAAATCTAAGAACACCGTGTTCATTGCTTTTGTTTCAGGCCAGGTTTTCACCAGGCTATTTTTCTTTTTCAAACGCTTAATCACTTTTGTTTTCACTGCTTCACCTCCCGCAATATCTTTGACATGTTTATTTTTACGATGCTCAAAAAGTCTATCTGCGCCTGGTACTTTATCCTGTCAATGGGCTTTGCATAGTACATTAGCTTCTTTAAAGTCCTTTCCCTCTCTTCCATCCAGGCGTTACATTCAGTCTCAATCATTTGTATCTCTTTCATTATTGATGCCTCCTTTTATTCCTCTGTAACTTGTAATCTTTTTCATCAGGTTTAATCTTTCACTTTCTCTTTATGATCTTCACCTTGTACAGGCTCTATAAAATATCTGAGTTTGCATAGAAATTCACCCTCTCGTGGACAATCTGTTATGAATTTACTCAACCCTGCTACATTAACATCCACTCCGGGCTTCTCTTCTTGAAGTCGAGCTTCCATCTTGAGCCTGTTTATCCTGTCAAAATATCGCTTATTTGAATTGGAGCATTGAAATAAGAAGTCTCCTTCTTTTGCATCCCTTATCTTATAATCAATGGAGTTATTACAGACCTTCGAGATGTAGTCGCTATCAGAAAGACTCTTTAACTCTTCCGAAACTATGGGAGTAAACTTCCTAATTTCTTCCTGGATTTTAGCAATAGCTTCTAAATGCTTGTTGAGTGCTTCTTTCGTTATAATTCTTTCCATTCATTATCTCCCATTATTTATGCCTCATACTTTCACCGGGGATTTCAAGAATAGAGCAAATCTCTCTGGCCCTGTCCGTTACCCTTGCGAAGCCTTCACGATTAATAAATTGTTCTTTAGTGAGGTTCGTTGTTATGATCAATGAATTTTCACTTGCATAAATCTCCTCTATAAGAATTTCAAACCTTGATAGGGCAAAGGGTTCTGCATATTCCCTTCCCCAGTCATCAAGCAGGACAAACTTTTCAAAATCAATCTTTTCTCCAAAATGTAATTTATTGAATAGCGTCGGCATAAAATAGTAAGATACAGGGATATGGAGTCCCTCATAAAATATGTCCCCTTCCGAATTGGCTAAAAGGTCTTTAACTTTT